>Ga0316226_1003266_pt1 | contig 14102 bp, 9 predicted proteins | sample TBH18017metaG_FD_206009 | JGI IMG/M metagenome (GOLD analysis project Ga0316226, IMG submission 206009) | Freshwater microbial communities from Trout Bog Lake, Wisconsin, USA - TBH18017 | ecosystem: Environmental > Aquatic > Freshwater > Lake > Hypolimnion/Profundal zone | place: USA: Wisconsin... | reverse complement strand
GACAGCAGACAGACAACCCCTCTGGGCGACAGCTTTGATGCCTCGGCCAGGGAATGGTTCTCCGTGAGCGATGCGCCGGCGTGGACGTAAAGTCCCCGTCCGGTTTTCAGCAGTTCGCCCCGCTCGACAAGTTGTTTGAGATAGACTCGCGGAACGCCAGCGGCCTTCAGGTCTCGTGGGCGCAGCAGGCCTCGCTGTTTCGCCAGTTTCAGCAGCTTGTCTATGTGGTTCTTTGGCACGCAGCGATTTTACACAATGTATCCAGATGGCAACAAGTGAATACGTTTAGTAAAAAGCAGTTGGTTGGGTTTCGCCAGTGTTAGACGGTGTTAAAAAGACCAACCTTCGCCGGGAAGCCGACTGACGGTTTTGTTTAGAATCGGGCGCGTAGTTCAAGCCATGCTTGAACAATAGCGCCTAAACCAAGCAGATGACCCGGCGATTATTGCCCCGGTTCCAAACCAGACATGCAGACTCCGAGCGTGATTCCTAAGTGCCATCCCATGGCGAAGCGAACGCGGTCAAGGTGGAGGCGAACAGATGCAGAGAGCACAACCTTGACGGCGTGAGCGAGCCATATAATGGAGGCACGAGGCACGCTCGGTTCATGAAAATGCAGACAACTCGGAAAATTTATGACATGAGCTTAATCCAATCGCACTTGAGCGCCTTCTGAATTCTCATGGTGGTGGTCACCAAAATATTTATCTGCCCCGCTTCAATTTTTTGAACAGACCGGATATTCAAATCAACCAGTTCCGCCAGTTTCTCCTGTGTAATAGCCTTGGTGATTCGTTCGCGACGGACATTCGCGCCGAACATTTTTAATTGCGCCTGAATTTTGGCGTCACTTCGCACGCCCTATTAGGGCGCAATTCGTCATTGACCAGAACGGCCCAACGGGGCGTAATTTGAATTGCATCAGGAGTCGTTGACGACAAATTACATAAAAAAATTCCAAATTCGCCGCATCAAAACGGGCGGCGGTGTTTTATGTGAAACACCCTCACCGTAGATGTCTTTGCTGCAAACAAATTTTCATCCCCGATCCCCGGAGTCGCCATTGCCAGCTTTTTTGTTCAGCGCCAGCCTGCAAAAAATCCAGTAAAGCGTTGAGCCAAAAATATTGGCACGCTAAACCTGAAAATCAGACCTACTGGCGTGGGCCAGAACAAGTGGAGCGGGTGCGTATCTGGCGTAAAGCACATCGCACGCATGGAACGTGAAATGGAGTCGCTGGAACGAGACCTAAAAGCGGTCACGGACAATTACACGGAAAATATGTTCACGCTGCAAACGGCGCAAACCTACATCAAAAACCTGCTAAAAAATGCGAAGGTCATCCGGTATCTGAACGCGAATCACGCGGAAATCTATTCAGAGTTTGAAGCCATCGCCGCGACGGAATCGATTTAATTTCTGATAGATGCAAATTTGGTAGTAGTTAAATCCCCCTTCTTGGAATGCACGCTTGACAGGTTACGGAGGGCGTGTATAGTCACATCAGTTTTTAGCCGGCTAGTTTGCCGGCTAATTTTATAGCTTTAACGGAAGACGAAGAATGTATCGCGACCCATTATTAACTACGACCTCGCCAAGCGACCAAATCAAGACTGCTTGGGAAGAATTGGGGTTTCACTTTGGCGACAAAGGGACGCACACCAGCCGCACCATGATGCTGGATGAACTTTCGAACCTGCTGCGGATGAGCAAGCCGGAGGCGGTGCGGGCGGATTATGTGAAGGCGTTGGTGGATGATAATTGCCTGGGCAAGCACACGCTCTCCACCCGGCGGCTTAGTTTGCAGCGGATGACGGAATTATATGCGCTGGATGTCAGCGTGCCGATGTTCCGTTTGCTTCGCCAGTTCTGGTATGCGGACGAAAAGGCACACGCGCAACTGGCCCTGCTGGTTGCCATCGCCCGCGATCCGCTGCTGCGGGCCACCTGTCCGGTGGTCCTAGCCATGTCGGTGGGTGAAGAAATTGCACGGCAGCGGTTCACCGATGCCATCCGCGATGCGGTGGACGGACGATTGAATGATGCGACGCTCGACAAAGTGGTTCGCAACGCCGCGTCATCGTGGACGCAATCGGGTCATTTCGACGGTCGCAGCCGGAAGAAACGGCAAGCGGTGGAACCGACGCCAGTCTCGGCGGCGTTTGCGCTGGCGCTGGGCTACATGCTCGGCTTGCGGGGACACAATTTATTCGACAGTCTATTTGCACGAACCCTCGATCAAGATGAAAACGCACTGACCTTTCTCGCGATGGACGCGAAGCGGCTGGGACTGCTGGACATCAAAAGCGGCGGCGGCATGACGGTGGTGTCGTTCGACGCCATCCTGACGGACAAAGAAAAAAGGCTGATTCATGGCACACATTGAGGAACTGGTCGGCAGCTACAAAGCACACATCTCCGCACCGTGGCAGAGGAATCTGGCCGGGGCGCAAAAAGCCATCTTCGTCGTTTATCCGAAAACGGATGAACGCCGGCTGCGGGCGCGGCTGGAACTGTTCGAACTGGCGACGAAAGAATCCGGGCATGGCTGGCTGCCGTTCGACTTCACCCAACTTTTTGGCCGCTGGATGGCGGCGACGGATTATCGCGACGAATATTTTCGTTCCCCTGCCGACCTGACCATGAAGCTGGAAACGGATTTTGTGCAATACGCGGCGGAGCAGTTGCGCGAAGCTCTGACCAGCGCGAAGGCGGATGAGAACACGGTGGTTGCCGCCTGCGGGGTGGCGAGTCTCTACGGATTTTCCCGCGTTTCACTGCTGCTGAAGGAAGTGGAAAACAACATTCGCGGACGGCTGGCGCTGTTCTTTCCAGGCGAATACGAGAACCAAAACTACCGGCTGTTGGATGCCCGTGACGGCTGGAATTACCTGGCCGTGCCGATCACGCTGCACAGTGGAGGAGAATTATGATGAAAAACAAGGAGCTGTTCCAACGCGACCCGACGACATCGAAGCTGCTCAACGACGGCGTGGCCGCCGTGAAAGACGCGGTGACCGAACAAGAGCGGGAGACACTGCGTTACGAACTTTCGCACTTCGTCTGCGAGGGGCAATACAAGGACGGCATCGTGCGGATTCTTGAATCTTACATCGGCAGCATCAACTCCGCCACGCAACTGGCGGCGTGGATCAGCGGCTTTTACGGCAGCGGCAAATCGCACCTGGAAAAGATGCTGCGGCATCTGTGGGTGGACACCAAGTTTGCGGAAACCGGCGAGACGGCGCGGGGGCTGGCACACCTGCCCGCCGAAGTGAAGGAACTGCTCAAGGAACTCGACACGCTTGGCAAGCGCTACGGCGGCCTGCACGCGGCGGTCGGCGCACTACCCGGCGGCGGCGGATTAAATGTGCGTCTCGCTGTTCTCGCGATTGTATTCAAGTCGAAGGGGCTGCCGGAGTCGCTACCGCAGGCGTTGTTCTGCTTGTGGCTGAAGAAGGCGGGAATTTTCGACAAGGTGAAGTCCAAGGTGGAGGCCGCCGGCAAGGATTTCTACAAGGAACTGAATGACCTGTATGTCAGCCCGCTAATCGCCAAAGCATTGCTTGCGGCGGATGACGATTTTGCAGCGGACGAAAAGAAGGCGAAGGAAGCGCTGCGGGCGCAATTCCCCCGGCGCGACACGGTGACGGACGAGGAATTCATCCGGCTCATGCGTGACGTGCTGGAAGAAAACGGGAAGCTGCCCTGCACGGTCATCGTGCTGGATGAAATGCAGCTTTACATCGGTGACAGTCCGCAGCGGTCGCTGGACGTGCAAATGGTCGCTGAAGCGATCTGCAAGCAACTGGACAGTCGCGTGCTATTGATTGGCGCTGGCCAAACGGCGCTGGCCGGCCATGACTCCCTGCTGCAACGGCTGCGCGATCGTTTCAAAATCAGCGTCGAACTTTCCGACGCGGACGTGGAAACGGTGACGCGCCGGGTGGTGCTGGCGAAGAAGGCCGACAAGAAGAAGGCCATCGAGGATATGCTCGACGCCAATGCGGGCGAAGTGGACCGTCATCTGGCCTCGACAAAAATCGGGGCGCGGGAAGAAGACAAGCGCGTTCGCGTGGAAGATTACCCGCTGCTGCCGGTGCGCCGGCGTTTTTGGGAACGGATTCTGCGCGCCATTGACGTGCAGGGCACGACGGCGCAACTGCGCAGCCAACTACGTATCGTGCATGACGCGGTGAGCGGGCTCGCAGAGAAACCATTGGGGACGGTGCTGGCGGCGGATTGCGTCTTCGACCAACTGCAAGCGGACCTGCTACGCTCGCAATTCCTGCCGCGCGAGATTGACGAAACCATCCGCAACCTGCGCGACGGCACGCCGGATGGCGAACTGGCGAGCCGGATATGTGGCTTGATTTTTCTTATCCGCAAACTGCCGCGTGAAAAAGTGGCGGACATCGGCGTGCGCGCCACGCCCGACATGCTGGCCGATTTGATGGTGGAAGATTTGGAGAAGGACGGCCCGCGCCTGCGCCGGGATATTCCGCGCATCCTCGATGGACTGGTCGCCGACGCCAAGCTCATCAAGATTGACGAGGAATACAGCCTGCAAACCCGCGAGAGCAGCGAGTGGGAAAATGAATTTCGCCGCAAGCTCACCGCGCTCAATGGCGACCTGGCCGGCATGAACAACAAGCGTGCGGCGCTGCTCAATGCCGAATGCCTCAAGACGCTCAACAGCATCCGCATGGTGCATGGTTTGAGCAAGACGGCGCGCGATCTAAAAGTCCATTACGGCAGCGAGGCGCCGGCAACCGTCGGCACGGAAGTGCCGGTGTGGATCCGCGACGGCTGGGGGGACGCAGAAAAAGTGGTGCTGACGGATGCGCAGAAAGCCGGCACGGATGGCGCGACGGTGTTTGTGCATATCCCCAAAGCGAGCGCTGATGATTTGAAGAAAACCATCGTGGAATTCGAAGCCGCGAAGCAAACGCTGGAGTTCAAGGGCGTGGCGACGACCAATGAAGGCAATGACGCCCGGTCGGCGATGGAAACGCGCCGGGCGACGGCCGAGAGCAATCGCGACCGCATCATCCGCGAACTGATCGGCGCGGCTAAAGTGTTCAAGGGCGGCGGCACGGAAGTGCTGGGGCTCGACTTGATTGAAAAGGTGAAGTCCGCCGCCGAAGATTCACTGGACCGGCTGTTCCCGCAATTCCGCGACGCCGATGACAACCGCTGGAACAGTGTCATCAACCGGGCGAAGAACAAAGATGCCAACGCGCTGCAAGCGGTGGACCACAAGGACAACCCGGACAAGCATCCCGTCAGCGCGGCAATTCTGTCATTCATCGGTTCGGGAAAAAAAGGCAAAGAAATCCGCGAGGAATTTGAGAATGCGCCCTACGGCTGGCCGCGCGACGCGATTGATGCCACGCTGATCACGTTGCACACCAGCGGCCATTTGCGCGCTGTCAACAAGGGCACGGTGCTGACGACGGGCCAACTCGACCAGGCTAAAATTCCGGTGACGGATTTTCGTTCCGAGACGGTGGCGATTGATGTGAAGGGTCGCATCAAGCTGCGCCGACTGTTTCAAGACGCCAACATTCCCTGCAAGGCCGACGAAGAAGCCGTGGCGGCGGAGAAATTTCTCACCGCGCTGGATGACCTGGCGGCGAGCGCGGGTGGTGACGCACCTCTCCCCGCGTGTCCTAACACGACCACACTGGAAACCATCCGGGCGTTGGCCGGCAACGAAATGCTGGCTGCGATCCTGACGGAACATGACGCACTGAAAAAACTGCTGGAGAAATGGCAGGCGCTGGCGACGCTGGCCGAGAAGCGCCAGCCCGCTTGGACGGTTCTGGAAAAGTTACTGGGCCATGCCAACGGTTTGCCCGAAGTGGCGGAATTTCAGAAAGAAGCCGACGCGGTGCGCGAGGAGCGCCGGTTGCTGGAAGACAGCGACCCTGTGCCGGCCATCCATGACAAGCTGGTGAAGTTGTTGCGGGCAGCGGTCAAGAAAGCGCACACGGCGGCGAAGGAAGTTTTCCACCGGGAAATGAAGGTGCTGGAAGCCAACGCGAACTGGCAGAAGCTCACGCCGGAGCAACACAAACAGTTGTTGCAGGAAGCGAGGCTGACGCTGCCGGCGGAAATTTCCATTGGTGATGACGCGGGGCTGATTGAGGAACTCTCGGCACGTTCGCTGGCGGTGTGGGCGACGGCGGCGGATGCGTTACCGGAACGATTCCGGCAAGCGGCACTGGCGGCGGCGCGGTTGCTGGAACCCAAGGCACAAAGTGTGCATCTCAACAGCGGGATGCTCAAGACTGCGGACGATGTGGCGACGTGGCTGGCGGAAACCGAGGCGGAACTGCTGGAAAAAATCAAGAAAGGGCCGGTGGTCATCAACTAGGAACGCATCATGCCTATCTCTGAATCACAACTAGAAATCTGGTCGCGTGTGGGCTCCGGGCCAGGTTCACGTGATACCTACAACAGCGTGCGGACGGCGTTGTTGGATGCCAAGGCAGTCTATAAGGACAAAGACTTCGATGTTTTTCTGCAAGGGTCTTACGGGAATGACACAAACATTTACGGTGAAAGCGACGTGGACACGATTATCCGGCTGGATTCGATTTATGGATACGACATTAGTGCCCTGACGCTGGGACAACAAACGGCTTTTCTTTTGGCGGCCGGTGCTAATTCCACATACACGTTTGCGGAATTCAAGGCTGGGGTGGTAACGCGGCTGACAAACGCCTTCGGTCAGGACAGCGTGACGCCGGGGAACAAAGCTATCAGGATCAAGGCAAACGGCTCCCGCCGGAGTGCCGACGTGGTGGTGTGTTACCAGCATCGCCGTTACACCCGTTTTATCAGTCTGACCGATCAGGCGTATGTGACGGGAGTCACCTTTCCCACAACCTCCAGCGGACAAATCATCAATTATCCCAAAAAACATTCGGAAAATTGCACGGCGAAACATCAGGCTACCAACAGTTGGTTCAAGCCGATGGTGCGCATCTTCAAGAACCTGCGGAGCAAACTGGTTGATGACGGCAAGCTCACGAACGACACGGCTCCGTCTTATTACGTTGAAGGAATGTTGTGGAACGTCCCGGCCGACAAGTTCGGGACCAGCTACCAAGCTTCATTCATCAATTGCTTCAACTGGATTTGGGAGACCAACCGCTCCCAGTTGAAATGCGCGCATGAGCAACATGCGCTGCTGGGGACGAGCAACGTCCAATGGTCTTCGGCCAAGTGCGACATGTTCCTCGCCGCCGTCAAAAAACACTGGAACGAATCCTGAACCATGCACTCCTACGCCAGCGACAGCAATGATCGGCGAATCGCCCCTTGGGTGATATTCATCCTCGCCACCTTGCTGGCCTATGCCTACTCCGCCTTCGTGTCTTGGCGGAACATCGAAGTGGCATGGTGGCTGGAGACTCCATCCATCATGTCGGTCTATGCGCTGGTTTACTGGGTTTACAACCGGTATGGCTGGAAGTGGCGACTGGGGGCGTTTCGATTTTCGGAAATCCCGGACTTAAGCGGCACCTGGTTTGGGGAACTCAATTCAAATCATGGGGAGGGCACGAAGGTTTTTACCATGGTTCACATCCATCAAACCTGGACGAATCTGTGCGTGGAATTTGAATCCAAAACGTCACGCTCCTTCTCGGTGATGGCGGCGGTGAACGTGACGCCGGGACCAACCGAAGGATTGACATTCCAATACACAAATGCCCCACGTCACGGGGCGACCGAGACGATGAATGCCCATGTGGGATTGAATCATCTCCGACTCTCGCCGGATGGCAAGTCAGTGGAAGGCGAATACTTCTCCGGACGCGGGCGTCAGACTGCTGGCTCGATGAAGCTCGTGCGTATTGGCTCGGAACGGATGACCTTTGAGCAGGCGGAAGCCAAATTCAAAACCACGGCACCATGAGTTTTTCAACAAATACATATACTGCTCCATCGGGAGTTTTTACTTCATTTGCCGGTTACAAAGCTGGCGAGAATGTGCCGGGATCGTTTGTTCAAGTTTACAACCCAAGTGTGCTGGAAACGCATCGGGATTCGTATGGCATCGCAAAAGTTATGGAGCTTGGCTCCGATGCATGGTCGGCGGCGCTGAACAAATATTCTACACCGATCACCGCGGATGATTTTAATGTTTATGGTCAGCGATTGATCGAACTCACCACGCATGTCCAAGAAAACCCAACACATTGTTCACTTGGTCCATTGCGCGGAGCAGCGAAACCGTGTGTGACGGCAGAAGTTATGAGCCGTGGCGGCATTCAATACGATTTTTTTAACTTTCAGGAAAATTCCGAGAAAAATAACCACCAGCGTATCCTTACTGACCTTACAAATATCCTAAAGCAACGTGATCCGGGTCAGTCGGTTTACAACATTAACATCACAGACACTTCGAAGGGCGGACAAGGCATCAACAACTTGGTGGAATTTCTGAAGCACATCAAAGGATCCGACAAGCAATTTCAGAAACAGCGCTGGATGCTTGATCTGAATCTGTTTCACGATACTACGGCGAATACAAACCTAGGCAACATCTACAAAGTGCAAGGCAAACAAGTGCCCGGGGTATTTGAAATCCAGCTCAATCGCTATCCGGTCAGCCATCTCATTGTTGAAGATTTCGATCCTGCTTTAGCCTTCACCTTGGATTGGGACGGCAAGCGTCACGCATTCAAACCCTGCTCAGTTCCTGGTCAATTCCTTTACCAAACTGGCAACGAAGTCCGCTTGATTGAAACTGATAACGCTTGTCTCGCGCTGGAAGAATTTTATTGCAAAGCCATCACCGAAAAAATCCTAGCATCAAACGAGCTAAAACAAGTTGGTGTGGTTTGGCAGGAATATCAGGTGAAATAAAATCATGAGCACCCTCCCAACAGACCTGCGGAACAAGCTGGAGCGCTCCTGCATCGCCGCGCGCAATCTGGCGGAGCGGGCGGCGAAGGATGCGTTGCAATCCCTCGCTGTGGCGCATCACGAACCGTATGGGCATATGACACCGGCGCAACGGACGTTGCGCAACAAGCTTTGGGCGCGGGCGAAGCAACTCGGCGACACGGCCGATGCCAAGGGGCAGCGCTCCATTGACCATCTCGCGCAAGAGTGTGCTTACGAGCAGTGGCATCGGATGTTGTTCGCGCGGTTTCTGGCGGAGAACAATCTGCTGATCGAGTCGGAGATGGGTGTGGCGGTGAGTCTGGATGAGGTGAAGGAACTGGCGAAGGACGCCAAGACGAATTTATGGGCACTGGCCGGGCGTTTCGCGCAAACGATGCTGCCGGAAATTTTCCGCGCCGATGATCCCGTGCTGCAAGTGCCGCTCGCGCGCGAAGACCAGATCAAGTTGGAGGCCCTGCTGGACGCGCTCGCGACGGACACCTTCACCGCCAGCGACAGTTTGGGGTGGTGCTACCAATTCTGGCAGTCGCAGCGTAAAGAAGACGTTAACAAGGCCGGCAACAAGGTTGGCGCGGATGAGCTGCCGTCCGTCACGCAACTGTTCACCGAGGATTACATGGTGGACTTCCTCTTGGACAACACCCTCGGCGCGTGGCACGCCGGCAAAGTCCTCGCCGCGAATCCCAAGCTGGCGGAAAACGCCAAGAGCGAAGAAGAACTTCGCAAAGCCGTCGCACTGCCGGGTTGCCCGTGGAAATATCTTCGCTTTATCAAAGATAAGGACGGCAAGTGGACAACCGCCGCCGGCACGTTTGACGGCTGGCCGAGGGCAGCGAAGGAATTGAAATGCCTCGACCCGTGTTGCGGCTCGGGACATTTCATCGTGGCGATGTTCGAGCGCGTGGTGGCCCTGCGCATGGCCGAGGAAAAGCTGGCCGAAACGGCGGCGGTGCAGGCGGCAATCCGCGAGAATATTTTTGGGCTGGAACTCGACCCGCGCTGCACGCAGATCGGCGCGTTCAGCCTGGCGCTGGCCGCGTGGCGGCGCGTGGGGCATTGCGCCCTGCCGGCCATGCACATTGCGTGCTCCGGCCTCGCGCCGAACGCAAAATTGGAAGACTGGCTGAAACTGGCTGGCGACGATGGCCAACTCAGGAACGGCATGACCCGGCTGCACCAGTTGTTCAAGAGCGCTCCCGTGCTGGGCAGTCTTATCAATCCTCGCGTGGCACAGGACGAATTGCTTGAGGCAGGGTTCCATAAACTACAGCCGCTGCTGGCCAAGGCGCTGGAAGGCGAAAAATTTCGCCTGCGGGAAGGCGCAGAAAACCCGACGGATTTGGAAATGGCAGTGACGGCGCAAGGCATTGCCAAGGCGGCGGAAATTCTCGCCAGCCAGTTCACGCTCGTCGCCACCAACGTGCCTTATGTTGGTTTCAAAAAGCAGCACCCAATTCTAGCCGACTACACCGAAAACTACGCTGACGACGCCAAGCACAATCTCGCAACTGTTTTTGTGCAACGGTGTTTGGACTTTTCCTCAATAGCCGGAACTACAGCGGTGGTAACTCAGCAAAACTTCCTTTTTTTGGGTTCATACAAAAAACTCCGTGAGCGGTTATTGGAAACAATTTCCATTCGACTAATAGCACCGCTAGGGGCGAAGGCGTTTGTAACCCCGATGTGGGATTTTAGTGTCTGCCTCGCCGTCATGTCGAAATGCCGTCCCGATAACGAAACCAATATCTTCGGCTTCGATGTCGCTTCCATTGAGACGATCGAGGCGAAAAGTGAACAGCTTCGCGAGTTGGTTTATCAGGTCGCTGCGCAATCCGCACAGAAATCAAACCCCGATTTTCGAATAACCTTCTCCACTTCATCGGGTGAGCGTTTAGAAAAATATGCTTTCGCGATGCGTGGAATCGTTGCTGGCGATTTAGATTATTGGAATCGATATTTTTGGGAGATTTCAACAGTTGGCAAACGCTGGAGATTTCTTCAGACCACTTTCAAAGAACAAGCCTATTATGCCGGCCGACGCTTGGCGATCGACTGGTCAACCGATGGAGAAGGTATGCTTCGCCCCGGCACGCGGAATCGAGCCTACGGCAATAAGGGCGTTGCTGTTTGCCGTATGGGTGAAATCAAGGCATCGCTCTACAGCGGGGATTTGTATGATCAAAATGTTGCGACGGTCGTTCCAATATCTCCAAAAGATTTGCCTGCGATTTGGAGTTATTGCAGTTCGGAACAGTATGAAGCTGATTTGCGTGAAATTGATCAGAAGTTAAACATCACGAACGCCACTTTAGTCAAAGTTCCTTTCGACTTGGCGCACTGGCAAAAGGTGGCAGCGGAGAAATATCCGCACGGCTTGCCCAAACCGTTTTCCAGCGACGCGACACAATGGCTGTTCAACGGCCATCCCAAAGCTGCGGACCAGCCATTGCAGGTGGCCGTGGCGCGCTTGGTCGGCTACCAGTGGCCGCGCCAGACCGGCTCCAGTTTTCCCGATTGCCCGGCGCTCGGCCCGGATGACCTGGAAAAACTGGCGGATGACGACGGCATCGTGTGTCTCCCGTCCGTGCGTGGCGAGTCGCCGGCGGCGGAGCGTTTGCGCCAGCTTTTGCAGGCCGCCTACGGCAAGGATTGGAAAGCGCACTCGGAACTGGAACTGATCCGCGCCAGCGGTTCGGACGCGGCGGATCTGGAAGAATGGTTGCGGAACGATTTCTTTGAGCAGCATTGCGACCTGTTCCAGCATCGCCCGTTCGTTTGGCACATCTGGGACGGCCGCAAGCGGGACGGTTTCCACGCGCTGGTGAATTATCACACGCTGGCCGGCGACAAAGGCAAAGGCCGGCGGACGTTGGAGAGCCTGACGCACAGTTATCTCGGCGACTGGATCACGCGCCAAAAAGACGGCCTCAAGCGCGGCGAGGAAGGCGCGGACGAACGGCTGGCAGCGGCACTGGCCTTGAAGGAAACGCTGGAAGCCATCATCAACGGTGAGCCGCCTTACGATGTGTTCGTCCGCTGGAAGGGACTTCCGTCCCAGGCAATAGGCTGGAATCCCGACATCAACGACGGCGTGCGGATGAACATCCGCCCCTTCATGGCGAGCGACATTGCCGGCGGCAAAAAAGGCGCGGGCGTGCTGCGCATCAAGCCGAACATCAAGTGGGACAAAGATCGCGGCAAAGAGCCTAAGCGCGACAAGGCGGAGTATCCGTGGTTCTACGACGGCAGCACCTTCACCGGCGACCGCGTGAATGACGTGCATCTGACAAAGGAACAAAAAGAGAAGGCAAAATAATATGGCAAGCATTTATACCGACCAACATTGCGAGTTGAACGATCTGTTGAACCGAGCCAATAACGATCAAGGAGCGACGCTTTTGATTCCCGATTTGCAGCGGCCGTATGTGTGGACTCCGCGGCAGGTGATCTATCTGGTTGATTCCCTTATCCGGGGCTGGCCGTTCGGCACTTTTCTGACCTGGAAGGTGGGTAAGGAAGATCCAGTGCGGGAGTTGGCCCGCCCTTTCTGGAAGGTCGTGGACCGCACAGACAGCGACAGCGGCGAGCAAGTCAGCAAAAAGAATCCTCCGGGTTCCTTCCAGATGGTTCTGGACGGGCAACAGCGGATCCAAAGTCTTTTGCTAGCAGTCTGCGGCGACTCGTGGGGTCTGCGGATGTTCGACAGTGATTGGCGCATGGCCTTGTCCGACGAACGGGCACGGCGGTCAAAGCACTGGACGCAAGGTAGCCTGTGTGTGGAACTGGAGGCGTTGGCCACGGGTTATGCGAAGACCAAGCGGATATTCAACTTAGACTTTAGCGCGGTCTTGAAATGGGTGGTGACCGGCGGCAAACCGGCGCAATCAGAGTTCGGGAAAAAGAAAAATTATATCGAGCCGCTACCGCTGGCGCATGAGGTGGCCGAGAAAGGGAAATTTATCCGGTTAAGCCGGATTTGGGCGGCGGCACCAGCGATGGAAGGTGTCGAGCCGGAGCAGGCGGAGGCGATCGCGGAAGCATTGCTGAAAGAACACGACGTGCCGGCGGAAAAAATCGCCGGGCTGGTAAGGCCGGTGGGTTCACTCTTGATGACGCTATCGCGGGTGAAGAAAACGCGGGTGACATATTTGGAACTCTCAGAGTTTGACGAAAAAACATTCTCGCGCGAAGCCTACAACGATGCCGTGGTGAACATCTTCACCCGCTTGAATACGGCCGGCCGGACGTTGACGCGAGAAGACATCACCTTTGCCTGGCTCAAGGTTGGGTGGAAACCTGAACTGACCGGAAACCGCAATGCATCGCAGTGTTTTGAGGAGCTGATTGACCGGCTGAGTGACGAGAAACTTGACCTCTCGACGGAAGACACGGTGTCCGGGGTTTCATTTGTCTGGTCCACCGTCTATGCGGACGGACGCCTGCTGGGAAATAATGATCTGATCAAAGGTGACGCCATCAGGCCGATGGCCAAAGATCTATCGCAAAATTGGAATATCGTCATCGGAGCCATTCAGACCGCTTCGAACATGGTCTGGAAGCGCGGCTATCTTTATCACCAGCATTATCAATCGTTGTATTCCAACTTCATTTTATGGAGCTGGCAATACATCGCGGACTCGTGGCTGGCCGCGCACTCGTTGCGTGAACTGGAAAGCGACGCATTCAACAAACGGGTGGCCAGTGCGCTCAACGATTATGCTGACCGCTGGCTGATGGGCTCGCAATGGGCCGGCCGTTGGGCGGTGGCGAGCGCTGAAACCATCGTCGGCTATGCCAAGCGGCTTTCGGAGTGCGCGAAGCTGGTGAAGGCGACGAACGATCCGGAGAAAGCGACGCAATTATTGCGCGAGTTTCTGGAAACAGAAATCAAGGCGCTGGAGGCGGATGCCATCACTGGCATCCAAGCCATCCAAGTGCGCCGCCGGGAGTTGGTGCGGGTATATTATGCCCCGCTCTGGGTCTGGCACCGGCTTGAAGCCAAGCGTTGGAAGATGTCGAAAATCCAGCTTCGTTCAGCACAGTCGGGAGCCATGAGTCTCGACGTGGACCATTCCGTGGCGCATGACATCTGGGAACGCAAGATTGAACACGGGCTACCCACCGGCGTGACGGAAAAAGACGAAGCGCTGGCCATCGTCAACCAGTTGGGCAACTGTTCA
>Ga0316226_1003257_pt1 | contig 14137 bp, 7 predicted proteins | sample TBH18017metaG_FD_206009 | JGI IMG/M metagenome (GOLD analysis project Ga0316226, IMG submission 206009) | Freshwater microbial communities from Trout Bog Lake, Wisconsin, USA - TBH18017 | ecosystem: Environmental > Aquatic > Freshwater > Lake > Hypolimnion/Profundal zone | place: USA: Wisconsin... | reverse complement strand
ATAGACATCGAGCTGGTGATGGCCCCACGCATCGGTGATGGTGTCGAGGGTGGTCGGGTGTACGCGCGCCGGCATGAATTGGCCCGTCTGATGTCGCACATCCGGTTTGATGATGGAAGCCTGGATAATGCGCGAATGATAGCGCTTGAAAATGTCCAACACGAGCCGAAAGCTCTCCACCATCTTGTCAAAACAGCCGAGATATTCGTTGGCGTAGGTGGCGAACATGATGTCGCGGATCCAGAAGACATTCTAGGCGTCGCCCGACCCGTCCTCAGCGTTGTAGGGACTGGCGATATAGCCGCCATTGGGCCGCCGCATCCGTTCCAATTGCAGATGGGAAACGTTGATGCGTTCCTCCAGTGAAAGTTCATGGAATGTCTTCATGGCATAATACCAAAGCTCGGTTGTGGTTGAACTTCTGGGTTCGGCTCCTTTTAAAGCGAACTCCATCCGCGCCAGCTTGCCGCGAATCCGGACGGGAAGCAAGCACGGTGTGGGCAGCACGGGTGGCTACAACGATGCCCGCCCTACGGGCTTTTGATAAAAGCTCCGCGTCCCTGGCGTTCCTTGGGAGGGGGAAGGGTTGGTGCGGGATTTTTCAGGGGGTGTCGCTCCTGGCGTCACTTAGCTTCGACATGGCAAGGCGCTCAACCCCCAGCTACTTTCCATCCCTTCTGGATGCCCACGGCCTGACAATTGCAGCGCGGTATTGTTCACCGCGTGCACCCGCAGGCCGGATAAATCAGCGACTACAACATAATCAGAATTGCGGCGCGGCGTATTTCATTCCGTGGGCGTCGGCCACGGCCCGGTGCGTCACGTGGCCACCCATCACGTTGATGCCGCCCAGCAGCGCCGGCTGGCGCTGGCAGGCCTCGGCCAGGCTGTGATCGGCGAGGATTTCGATGAACCGATGCGTAGCATTGGTCAGCGCCTGCGTGGCGGTGCGCGAGTAGGCACCGGGCATGTTGGCCACGCAATAATGCGTGACGCCCTCCTCGACGAACACGGGGTTTTCGTGGGTGGTCGGGCGGGATGTCTCGGCGCAGCCGCCCTGGTCAATGGCAATGTCGACCAGCACGCTGCCAGGGCGCATCAGTTTGAGCATGTCGCGGCGGATCAGTTTGGGCGCCTTGGCGCCCGGCACGAGCACGGCGCCAATGAGCAAGTCCGTGTTGGGCAGCATTTGCAGCACATGCGATTCGTCGGAGTACAGCGTGTGGGCCGTGCTGAGCGTGATATCGAGATACCGCATCCGCTCGATGTCCACTTCCAGAATCGTGACGTCGGCACCGAGGCCGGTGGCCATGCGGGCGGCGTTGATGCCGGCTGAGCCGCCGCCGAGCACCATGACCTTGCCGGCCAGCACGCCGGGGACGCCGCCCAGCAGCGTGCCGCTGCCGCCGTAATGCTTGGCCAGATAGTAGCCGCCCACCAGCACGCTCATGCGCCCGGCGATTTCGCTCATGGGTTCCAGCAGCGGCAGACGGCGATTCACTTCAATGGTTTCATAGGCGATGCCGGTCACGCCGGACTTCGCCAGCGTCTCGGTCAGCGTTTTATCCGCCGCGAGATGCAGATAGGTGAACAGCAACTGGCCGGGGCGCAGCATCGCCACTTCAACCGGCTGCGGCTCCTTGACTTTGACGATCAGCTCCGCGCGCCCGAAAATTTCCGGCGCCGCGTCCAGGAGGGTGGCGCCCGCACGCTCATATTCGTCATCGCCGAAGCCGGAGCCGATGCCGGCGCCGCGCTGAACGAGGACTTGATGGCCGTGTTTGATGAGTTGATAGGCCGCCGAGGGCACCAAGGCGACGCGATACTCCTGTTTTTTGATTTCTTTGGGAACGCCGATGATCATGTTTTTTATTTGGTTGAGGGTTGAGGGCTGAGGGTTGAGAGTGAAAGCACGCCGCGTGAGGGCACGCGGCCTACAGGTAATGCCTTTCGGAAATCCCGAGTTTGAATCCCAAAGGGATTCCATCGTCCAGCCCAGCTACCCTGGCCAAATGCCCCAACCATAACCTACCCCAACAGGGTTGCATCTTCCCGGTGGTTTTCGGCCAATTTGAATTTCCGAAAGGCATAAGGGTTAGAGATTTGTTTCCAGGCGCGAGTTTTTGGGTCGGAACAGCGGCAGCGCAATCTGCCAGCGGATGCCCGCCAGCCGGAGCAACAGCGTGGCGAGGACGCCGAGGATGGAATTCCATTTGGCGCTGGCGGAGTAATGGTTCAACAAGACGAAGGCCGACGCCCCGCCAAAGGCAGCGGTGGCATAGAGATAGATATGCCGGCGGAACACAAGCGGTATCTCGCCGATGAGCAGGTCGCGCAGGATGCCGCCGGCCACCCCGGTCGTGACGCCCATCATCACCGCGATGGAGGGCTGGACGTGAAACGCCAGCCCCTTGCGTGTACCGATCATCGTGAACAGCGCCAGCACAAAGGCGTCGGCCACCATCAGCACGGTGGTGGGCAGTTCGTGATACCGGACCAGGTAGAAGGTCACCACGGCGGTCGCGGTGGCGTTGAGCACGAAACTCTGGTCCGCGGTCCAAAACACCGGCAAATCTCCCAGCAAAACATCGCGGACGGTGCCGCCGCCCAGCGCCGTCACGAGCGCGAGCACCAGCACGCCGAACAGGTCCACCTGCTTGCCGCGCGCCGCCAGGACGCCGGTGATGGCGGCGACCGTGACCCCAAAATGTTCAAGGAAGTACTGCACAGTCAATTCACCAAGCCGCTCATACTCGTCGGCAGCGGCCGTTGATGTGAAGGCGGCTGCGGACAGGAATGTCCGCGCTCCACAAATTGAAGGCACGCCTTAGTCATAATGAAATTGCGCGGTGGCCAGGCAGTCGCGGTCGGCGATCAGCCGCACCCAATAGGCGGAAAAGGCGTCCGGAAAATGGTGTTGCACCGTCTGCCCGGGAGCGACCGAAAATTCCCGGTACGCGACCCATTTGCCCGCGCCAGTAATGTCCACCTGCACCTGGAATGAAACCGGCGTGGCGGAATCATGCGCGAGCCTCAGGTCTTTGTGGTCATAGCCGGTCATGAGGTAGGGATCGGAAGGCTGCCCGGACTTGACCGCGGTGTTTTGCCACGGTCCGCCGAAGCCGCGCGGCTTGCCCAACTGCCAGAGATCGTCCACCGCGCCGACCCAGAGTGCGCACAGGCCGTCAGCGGAACGGATGATATGTTCGCCGGTGGCGGTGGCGGCAACCCCGCTTAGAACCAGCAGGCCGCGGTAACTCGCGTAGTCTTTAATGCGCCGGTTATGCGTGGCAATGGGCCGAATTTTGCCAAAACCGCCCGCGCTTTCGGCGGGCAGCTCGTAGAAGGTGCCAAAGGCGTTGAACAAATCGCGTTCGGTGACTACTTCGCGGCAAACCCGCTCATCATCGCCCGCGCCGGGTAGAGCAAACAGGGGGTCGCCCATGGGCAACCGCCAGCAATGCTGATTTTCGACACAAATCACCGAGGCGTCGTCCACGGTCAGGAAATCGCGCGGGATGGCGAGATTGGTTTTGGCCCAAGCCACGCTGACGGGATCGTTCGTCTGGCGCAGCTTTAAAGCACCGTCGAGTTCGTAGCAGAACGAGGTTCCATCGGCGGCAATGCATTGCAAGGTGCGGGCATTCCCGCCGCGCTGGTGAAGCCGGCCGCCGCTAAAATTGGTTTCCTCGGGCCGGACGAGGCCGGCGAACATATCCGCCGGCGCCGCACCGCGAGTATCGGCCTGATGATAATTGAAAAACGCCGTAACATTGGAACAATCACAACTGGTCTTCAGGCGCACCCAAGCGCCAGCTTCCGCGGCTTTGAATTCAGTCCAAGTCGCGCCGTGCGCCGGCACCGCGAGGTCGCGCAGCTTTTTCCAGTCCCCATTGCCTCGAGCGTCCACTTCGAGCGTAAAGGTAACCGGCTGGGGCTGGTCGTGCGCCAGAAAAAGCGTGCGATAAGCATAGCCGGAGAAAAGAAACGCATCGGAGGCCGCGCCCGCCCTGACCGCATCATCGAGCCAGACTGCACCGCGGCCCAGCGCCGGACCGAAGCTGTCCAATTGCTTCGGGTGCAGAAATTGCAGGTTGGACTGGGATTGCCCCGCCTGCGCGAGCCGGCCTTTCATCTGCCGTTTAACCTCAATTTTCGTCGCGTCGTCGCAGCCAATCACAATGCGGTCCTGCCAGCGGCAGAAATCGCCGATGATCTTCAAGTAGGCGGAGCGGGGCGCGATGCCGGCGGAGTTGGCGACGCAAAATGTCTTTGGGAAGTGCCAGAACGCGCCGTGCATGGTCATGAGCAAATCCTGCTCCCCGACGTCACGGATGCGCGGCCATTCCGTGTACCAGCCGTGCGCACCGTCATAGGCATGATCCGGCTTGGGCAACCGGTAGGCCTGCCAGGTTCCGTGGTCGAGACACATCAGAATCAGCGAGCGCTCATCCCAGCCCAAGCTCCAGATGGGATCGGTGTCGGGATGTTCGCCGCCATAAATCCCGTTGGGCCCGGTGACCTCGGTGAATTGGTTGCGCCGGATCAGCTGCCAGTCCTCGCCAGGCTGGCGCCACTCCGCCAGCGCACCGCTGAGGGTGGCCGGGTTGGTTTCCGCCGCCTGGCCATGTTCACCGTTTTGCGCATAAATCACGCGGCCCTGCCCGGAATAAAGTCCCTTGCCGTGATAGCCAGGCAACTTGGAAGCCACCGTCGGGGAATTGGTTTCGGCGGATTGTCCCGGAGGGAGGCGGTTGCCATCCTGGATGAGGCCGGTGACGGTGAGCGAACGCACATCCACCTCGTAAAGCCCTTCCTCCATGGTGGCAAAATAGACCTTATGTTCCGGGTCGGCCAGGTGCCGCGCATTGGCAGTGAGCCGGCCCGGCATCAGTTTCGGAGGAATAACGCGAACGTTTCGGTTGGCGTCAATAAAATATGGACCGATGATCAATTGTCGCGACTCGCGATGAAGCATCCGGTTGGCGGGGGTGCCACCGACGCTTTCCGCGCGGATGACTCGCTCCAAGCCGGGAGTGATTTCATACAGCTTGTCCGTGGACCCCAGCGGCCGGTGCGGCCCATAGGTGATGACCCAGAGGCGGTCCGCCCACGGCACCACCGCGCCGGTGCCGCATTCGCCTTCGTCGTTGAACATGGCAAGTTGCGGATAAATGCCGGAGATAGCCAGCGGGCGCTGCGCGCACGCCGCTTGCACGGCAAACAAGACGAGCAAACTTAAAAGACGCGATGAATATGGCATAGGACTCAAGTTACAGCACCTCGGCACGCACCTCGCCGGCGCGCAGACCGAGATTGCCGTAGCGATGATAGTCGGTGCTGATGCTCTGCTCACGTAAATACCAGAGCATTTCCAAACGGCCCACGCCGGAAACCGGCGGGCTGACAACGCAGCCGCCGGCCTCGCCACCGGCGCGGAGCACCTCCAGCGGCACCCGGTCCGGGGCGGCATAACGCACCCGGGCGGTTTGCCCGCCGCGGATGCCAGCCGCCAGTTGCGCATCGGTTTGCTCGATGAACTCAATGGCGCCGGCCCAGGATTCGGTGAGTTCTTCGAGGAGGGCCGCCGGTGAATTGAGTTGAGCCGGCGCTCCGGGAGGGACGCTCACCGTCACGCGGCAGCCGGCGAGATGTGCGGCGCAGGCGCGCACAAACACGTCAAACGCGCTGTCGGCGGGATGGATTCGGAGCCACACATTTTCAAACGGCTGATAGCGGCGCACATTGTCCTGGCCCACGAGCTTGAAATGATCGTGTTCCTGGCCGAACTCTTCCCGCTGCGCGGATTCGCAGCCCACGATGGCAGTGATGATCCGCTCGGCATCGGGATTTTTCTTGGCCAGCAGGCCGCCGCACAGAGCCACGAGGGAAGGCTTCGCCGGCTTGCTGGATTTCTTCCCCAGCGGCGCGTCGGAAAACTCCATGAACTGCGCCACATAGTTCGGTCCGCCCGCCTTCATGCCCGCGCCAAACACGGATTTGCCCCGGCCGCCAAACGGCTGGCGCAACACCACGGCGCCGGTGGTGACGCGGTTGACGTAGAGATTGCCGGCGTGGATATGTTCGCGCCAGTATTCCCATTCGCGCTCGTCGAGGCTTTCCAGCCCGCTGGTGAGGCCGAAACCAGTCTGGTTCACCAGCGCCACCGCCTCGCTCAATTTCTCGAAGCGCATCACGGCGAGCACGGGGCCAAAAAACTCCGTCAGGTGCATGTAGCTGCCGGACTGCACGCCGTACTTGATGCCGGGCGTCCACAGATTCGGATTGCCGGCCATTGGCTTGGGCGGCAGCGCCCATTCCTCGCCTGCATCCAGGGTTTTCAGCGCCCGCTCCAAATCCCCGCTCGGCGGCCGGATGAGCGGCCCCATTTTCGTGTCCAGCTCCCAAGCCGAACCCACTTTCAAGCTGGCCACCGCCTCGCACAAGCCGCGCCGAAATTCCGCGTCATCATAAACCTCGGCCTGCAACAGCAACAGCGACGTGGCGGAACATTTCTGGCCCGCGTGGCTGAAAGCCGAGTGCATAATATGCTTGATGGCTTGATCGCGATCGGAAACGGCGGTCACAATCGTCGCATCTTTGCCGCCGGTCTCCGCGAACAAATGCAAACGGGGATGATCCCGCAGCATGGTGAGGGCGGTTTCGGTGCCGCCGGTAAGAATCACCGCGCCGACTTTCGGATGGTTGATAAGCTGCCGGCCTTCGCCACTGCCAGCGCAAGGCACAAATTGCAGCACGTTTTTGGACACGCCTGCGCGCCAGAAACATTGGCACAATTCCCAAGCCACCAGCACCGTATCCGAAGCGGGCTTAAGAATGACCGTGTTGCCCGCCGCCAGCGCCGCCGCCACCCCGCCGCAGGGGATGGCAATCGGAAAATTCCAGGGCGACACCACCACCACCACTCCCCTGCCCCGGGCCTTGAGGGAAGGCAGCTCGTGCCACCACCGCGCGTTATCGCGATAGAATTCCAGAAAATCAATCGCCTCGGAAACTTCCGGGTCGGACTCCGACAGCGTCTTGCCGCCATCGGCCAGGGCCGCGCCCATCAAATCGCCGCGCGCCGCGCGCAATTCCTGCGCGACGCGCCCCAGGACTTCCGAACGCGCCGCCGGGGCTAATTTGCGCCAGCCATCCACGTCGGCGGCGGCGAGGTCCACGGCGCGAACCACGTCGGATTCGTTTGCCTGGCGGTATCGCCCCACGACTACGCCGGGACGGGACGGGTCGAGGCACTCGCGGGTCGCGCGGCCTTCAAGGATTTCCCCGCCGCCGATTACCAACGGGATTTGCGCTGCCTGGGCGCCGCAGCGCGACTGCCATCGGGCGATGATTTGCTGCGCCCACTCTCCGTTCCGCGGCAGCGCAAAATCGGTGTCCGGCTCGCTATCCAACTGCTGCCAGCCGCGCGCGACGGCGTTAACCCGCGCTGGCGGCGACTGGCGATTCTGCGTCCGACGCGGCGCAGTATCCGTCATGGCGATGGCGGCAAACGAATCGAGAAAGCCCTGCTCCAGCCGGTCCCACTCCGGGGTGCCAACTTTGATCTTGAACGCGTGGCGCAGAAAATTTTCCGGCCCGGTGTTCTCATCGAGACGGCGGATGAGATAGCCGATGGCATTGATGAAATGCTCCTTCTTGCAGGCGGGCGCGTACAGCAACAGGTTGCGCGACAGCTCGAACAGCGCGCGGCGCTGGTGGTTGGCCATGCCCTCGAGCATTTCGAACTGCACCCGGTCCAGTGCGCCGCGTTCCTGCGCGAGGACCAGGCCGTAGGAGAGATCGAACAAGTTATGCGAAGCCACCCCGACATCTATCGCCGCGAGATTTTCCGGCTGCAACAGCTCGTGGACCATGCGCTTGTAGTTCGCATCGGTCTCCAGCTTGGTGTGATAAGGCGCCTGCGGCCAGCCGCGCACCGAGGACTCGGCGCGCTCGCTTTCCATATTCGCGCCTTTGACCAGGCGGATGGTGATGCGCCCGCCGCCGCCGGCAACGCGCCGGCGCGCCCAAGATTGGAGGTAGAGCATCGTCTCAAACGAGTCGGGGATGTAGGCTTGCAAGGCGATACCGGCGCGGACGTGCCCGAGGCCGGGCCGGTCCAAGGTGCGCATGAACGTCTCGGCGGTCAGTTCCTTGTCGCGGTATTCCTCCATGTCGAGATAGACAAATTTGGGAATGACCTGGCCGTCTGGCCGGGTGAACCGTGCGCCGTCGGCGGCGCGGATCAGTTTTTCAAGCCGGTCGCACAACACGGACACGGTGTGTTCCCGCGCCAGCGCGGAAATCTGCGAATAGAGCGTGGAAATCTTGATGGAAACCACTTCCGTCTCCGGCCACTGAAGTCCTTGGAGGTACTGCTCCAGGCGCTTTTCCGCCTCCTCCTCGCTCAAGATCGCTTCGCCGAGAAAATTCAGGTTCATGCGCACGCCTTCCCGCGCGCGCCCGGCCAGGTGCTGAACCAGCAGGTTCTTTTCGCCGGGCAGAATCACATTGGCAGTTTCCTTCTGCATGTGCTCCTTGACGAGCGGCAGCGCCACCCCGGGCAGGTAGCTGCCAAAAGACTGAAAACCCTTCATCAGCGTGCGATCCACGGGGCCGAAAAAGCGCGGCACGCCCTGCACGTCAAGAATATGGATGAGATGCTCGACAGCGCGATGCGGATCGTTGGTGCGAAACGCCTGATCGGTCATCTGCGCGAGCGTGGCCTTGTCGGACGGGGTCTGGAGCATCCGGTCCAGTTCGGACTGCTGCCGTCGCTCCGGCGCGGTCTGGAGTTCCGTGGCGCGTTCTTGTAAGCGGCGCGCAAGGAACAGCGCTTTCTGCACGGCCAGGGGGCGCGGCGACTGGGCGTCGGACTGGAAATCGGCAAGGGTCTGATCAAGTAATGAGGGATTCATGGAACTCATGTTGAAGCATGGATTGAAAGCACGTTTCCCGTTCCGGAGCGCGGCTTTGTGAGCCGCAGCCACTGACAAACTTCACAGCGCGTGCGGTTTGGCGCAGGCGACTCTCGCTGATGAAATTGCCGTGGGTCACTGACCCGCGCTCCGTCAACAGGTTTAAAACAAAACATGGCGAATTCTCGGACAATTTTCATTGCGCGCTAAACTCCAGCGTCCAGTGAACCGCGCGGCTCTCCTTCGCAGCGATGCCGACACGGCACCAGCCATCCTCGCCAGCAACCGCGGGCTTGGACATGATGGCAACCCCGGCGGCCTGGTCTTTGGCGGAAACCGTGGCGTTGGCGAGCCTCCATTTTCCGCCGGCCTCATCCAGCCCGGCCACGCGCAGCTCATACGGGTCGTTACCAACGATCAGGCTGACCCCGGAAAGGGTCTTGCGGGAGTCATTCCAGACTTCGCCGGTGACGTCCACGATGCCTTGGGTGACATGGCGGGAAGTACTGACAAGCACCGGATGACTTTCCACACCGCGCACCGCGATGATGCGGCAGGAGGTGGACGGCACCTTACATTTGAAACCGCCTTGGAACGACGGCAGCGGCGCGTCGGCCCAAAAGTCGAAGGCATGATACGTCTTTGCGGGATCAAGGCCAAGTTTGGCGCAGGAATAATCAACGTTCAACACGGTGGTGTCCTGGTTGAACACCCCGATCACGTCGCGGCGAACCGCCTGCTGCGTGTCGGTCACCAACCAGGTGTGCGGCAGGGGATTCTCAAAGTAGTCCACCGGCCGGGCGGTGGCATGGTGCGACAGCATCGTGCGCTTCAAAACCTCCAACCGCTCCGCCGGCAGCGCGGGCAGCCAATCGCTGATCAGAAAAAATTGCCCCGCAATCGCCACCCACGAAGCGGTGAGACGCGCTTGGTCCAGCGTGACGCCTTTGCCCCCCAAACCGGAACCGGCCGCGCGCACCATGCAAGGGTCGGGATCATTCCACCAGACCCGTCCGTTCAGGAAATAAAACTTCGAGCCGCGGAGCGGGCCGCTGCGAAGGTTACCGTTGGCATCGGGCCCGATGCGCATGGAATCCACCAGGCCGATGGCGGTGAGTTCGCGCATGTTCTGGGCCACGCAGCAGCCGGAAAAAAACACCTCGTCCCCGGCGTTCCTGCGGATCAACTTCAAGCCATCGCGGTAGGCTTCGATGTTGCTCTTCAGCGGATCGTGAAACGGCAGGTTGTTGCCGAAATGGTCTTCCTTGTAGCCGTCATTCACATAAATCTGCTCGCAGGCCGCGCCGGTCCAGAGGCCGTCCATTTTGTAGTAAGTCACGCCCCAAGAGCGATAGAGCTTCGCGATCTTCGCCAGTTGCGCCCGGACCCCGGGATGGGTCAGGTCGAGGCAAGTGCCTCCCCAGGAGGTGTCATACGGCTTGCCGTTCTCACGCTTCACAAACCAGTCTTGACGGTCCTGGTATTCAGGGTCTTGATAATTCCGGCCAAACGGCAGCCACCACAGGCCAAAGGTCAACCCGTCCTTGGCCACCTCGGCGGCCACCGGCGCCATGCCGTGCGGATAAGGGCCATCCGGGCGCACCCGGTCGAAGCCACGGCGCGGGCCGTTGATATGTTTGCCGTCCTGCCACTCATCGTCAATCTGCACCACCCCCAAACCGAACGGCTGGAGTTCCCGCGCGGCGAACTTCGCCAGTGCGACCGTCGAGGTTTCGTCGCCAGCCTGGCCATGCTGCTCCGCATACCAGGAACAATAGGTGGCCTGACGCGGGCGCAATTGAATGTGATATTGCCGCTTCACCGCGTCGGCGTAAAGCTCCCCGCCCAATCGCGCGTCGTCGAAAACGCCAACCGCCAGAGTTTCGAGCCGGGCGGAAGCGCCGGCGGGAATGCGAAGATGGCCAAAGTCAATCCGCGCCTGGAATTCGACCGCGTCCTCTTTCACGCTGGAGAACAGCACGCCGCTACCGCGATCCTCGGTGAGCCAGCCGGCCACCACACCGCGCCGCGTCGCCGGCACCGCTGCCGTCAGAAACAAATAGCTGCCCGGATTTTTGTCAGGCGCAGTCAACCCCGCCGTGCCCAAGGTGCGCAGTTCGCTCGCGGGCCGGCCAAAATCGAGGGTGAATGTGGCCGGAACCACTCTGGCCAAATCCAGGATTTCTCGGCCCGGGTTGTGACGGGTGCCGCGAATCAGCAAGAACGGCAGATCGGGATAGATTTCCAGCGACATCGCATTGCCATCGGCTTGGCTCACCAGAATGCTCTGGCCGGAGCCAAACACGGGATCGTGCACGCCCCGGGTTTTGGCCGCCCCGGCCCCGCCATCCAGTTTGCCATCTTTGAGGAAGTCTGAACCGGAGGCCTTCTCGGTCACGGAGAAACTGCCGGACGTATCGTCATAGGCTGCCGAGAGTGATTTGTTCTGAATTGTCAGTGTGGCGGCGCTGGCTGTCAGGCCCAGCGCCGACAAGATAGCGAAAAATCGAAGATAATTATTCACAAGTTGTATCGCAGGTGTTTTTAAACGCAACCATGCAGTTGAACAAGATTTTAACCACAGGTAGACACAGATAAACACAGGTCAAACCAGACCGGATAATTGGAAAGGTGCATGAATGGATGGGTGGATGTCGGTGCCTTGACCAACAATCCAAAAACCCAGTAATCCAACAATCCTATATTTTTATCTATGTTCATCTGTGTCCATCTGTGGTTGAAACAGATCTATTACAGCTTCGGGGTTAGTTTGCTGTTTTCGCCGCCGGCTCGGCGAAAAGCCCCAATTCCGCGAGCGCGGGGCACACCGGCGCTTGGGTGATGCGCAAGCGGACTTTTTCCGTCGTGATATTCTCACCCCGCCACAAACGGTGGCTGCCGATGCTCGTGCCGGCGGCAAATTGAACCCACTGGCCAGCCTGCCACTGGTCGAGGGCGAACGCCTCGATCCGCTGACCCAGCGGCAGATATTCGCGGAGGCTGACGACATTGAACGTCTTCGGCTGACCCAAATCCAGGACCAGTTCCGGCGTCTTTACTTCGTCATCGGTACACCAGTATTTCTTGCCCTTGCCGGACAGGACATTTTTCGCGGCAAAGGCATGATCATTGCCGCGCACATTGCTGGCGGTGACTTTCGCGCCAGCAGCCAGATCCTTGGCAAAGATCGCGTCGAGCCGCTGGCGGAATTCTTTCAGCGATTGCACATCGGCAGCGGCGATGCGTCCGCGGCGGTCCGGCGGCAGATTCAGCAGCAACGACGCGCCGCGGCCCACGGATTTGAAATACAAATCGACCAGCTTCTCCGCCGTCTTCACCTTCCCATCCTGGCTCGCGTGATAAAACCAGCCGGGGCGGATGGAGACATCGCACTCGGCGGGAATCCAGTCCGTGCCGGGGTGGTCGCCCAAATTGAGCCGTTTGGCATCCGCCTCGCCGGGGAAAAAGTCGCGGCTATCGAGGGTGGCCCAGCACGGATCGCCGGCTTCCCCGCGCTCGTTGCCAACCCAACGCACGTCCGGGCCGCCGTCGCTGAACATACAGGCGGACGGTTGCAGCTGGCGGACAATCTGCCGTGTGTTCTCCCAGTCGTAATAGGTTCTGCGGTCAATGCTCCGTTTTTCGCGCGCCCCGCCGTAAAAACCGTCGCCGCCATTCGCGCCGTCGAACCACACCTCGGAAATAGGGCCGTAATTCGAGAGCAACTCTCGCAGTTCGTTGCGGTAATACGTCAGATATTCCGGCGTGCCGTAGTCGGCGCGGTTGCGGTCCCACGGCGAGAGATAGACGCCGAATTTCAGCCCGGCCCGCCGGCAGGCGTCGGACATTTCCCGCACAAAATCGCCGCGCCCGTTTTTCCATGGCGAGTTTTTCACGGAATGTTCCGTGAACTTTGACGGCCAAAGGCAAAAGCCGTCGTGATGCTTGGCGGTCACGATTAACCCCTTCATACCGGCGGATTTCGCGGCTTGGACAATCTGTTCCGCGCTGAAATCGGTGGGATTGAAGACGGATTCCGGCTCGTCGCCATAGCCCCATTCCTTGTCGGTGAACGTATTGACGGTGAAGTGGACGAAGCCGAAAAATTCCATTTGGTGCCACGCGAGCTGGCGTGCCGTTGGCAACGGGCCGAAAGGTTGCGGGGGCTCCGCGGCCCAAAGGCCGCCGACGGCGAGCGATAAAGCAAAGGTGAAGAGTGGAATGATTTTCATGGCGCGGTAGAATATTCTCAAATCAGACAGTTGGCGAGCAGCGTGCAGGCGCTTTCGGTGTTTTTGTGGAACGGATGGTCAAGAATTTAACCACAGATGGACACAGACGGACACAGATGGGGACAAGGGACAGAGGGACTACTGACAGCGAGACAACGGGATTTGTGGTCTCGTGATCTGTACTCCGCAGTCTTTGCTCATCTGTGTTCATCTGGTGCCATCTGTGGTTAAACTAAATGCTTACGGCTTGGCTGCCTTCGCCGCTTCCTCGGCGATGATGCGATAGCCTTCACGGACAGTTTCGGCGTCGCGTGAGAAGTTCACGCGCAGGCATTCGTGGCGATGCGGCCAATCCTCTTCCAGGCCGAAAAAGAAATATTCGCCGGGGACCGTCAACACTTCCCGGGCCTTGAGCCGCTCGTAAAGATCCCGGGTGGTCAGCCGGAGATTTTTGAGCCAGAACCAGTGGAAGAAAGCGCCTTCGCTGGCGTGCATAGCCCAATCCACGCCGGCGCTGGAGAAAAACTCCCGCGCCCAACCGGCCGCCGCGCGGCCCTTTTCCTCATAAAACGGACGGAGTATTTTCGGGCCGATTTCCAGAATTTTCCCGCTTTCAATCCACGGCAGCACGATTTGCTGGCCGATATTTCCGTTGGCCAGCCCGACAATCGCCGTGAGCGAACTGATCGCACGGGCGATGGGCTCCGGCGCGATGACAATGCCCGTGCGCGTGCCGGGCAACCCCAGCTTGGAGAGGCTCAGCGTCAGGATCATACTTGGAGCCCAGCACGGCTTCATGGGAACGAAGGTCAGGCCCGGAAACGGCTGCCCATAGGCGTTGTCGAGAATCAGCGGCAGGTGGTGGCCGTCAGCCAGCGCAGACAGGCGGGACACCTCCTCATCCGTCAGCACATTGCCGGTGGGATTGGTCGGACGCGAAACGGCAATGGCGCCGATGTTTCCGCGCCGCATCAGCGCCTCCAC
>Ga0316226_1003256_pt1 | contig 14142 bp, 2 predicted proteins | sample TBH18017metaG_FD_206009 | JGI IMG/M metagenome (GOLD analysis project Ga0316226, IMG submission 206009) | Freshwater microbial communities from Trout Bog Lake, Wisconsin, USA - TBH18017 | ecosystem: Environmental > Aquatic > Freshwater > Lake > Hypolimnion/Profundal zone | place: USA: Wisconsin... | reverse complement strand
GCTAAATAATCGCTATGCAATTAATGACGTTAGCTGGTTGTATTTTGGTACAGTTTGGTAGGTAGTGTGGAGGATGTCAGAAGTTCAATTTCCGCCGTCCCGACCATGTAAAAAAGCACAGGAACAACCACAACGCGGTGCGTCGTCGTCGAACAAGAGCGAAGTGGATGCAACGAACCACAGCGGAAAGAGTATCCAGCGGTAACGTCGGCCAATTTTCCATAGCAGAGGCAATTGAGGGTTAAAGGCGGAATGCGCGCGGAGCGCCTGACCATGCAACCACCATTCATCGCCAGACAAGCCCGAGGAAAGAAGGGAGTGGACAATTGTTTTTGCCGTTGACACCCATTAATGTGCGATCTGTTCATCAGAAAGTCGGCTTGTGGTGCGCTTCTGATTTCCTCAACATCGTCCGGCTGGGCAATCCGAAGAAGAGATTTTTCAATCTTACCGACAACACCGACATGGGCACCATGGAAGCCAAGCCGAGCGACCGTTGCGACAACCGCTTCGATTGGCTTTTGCCGGCCGTCGAACCATCGACCGCCTGTGCGCCGCCGTCCGCGCGTACCTCGAACTGCAAGGTGTGGACATTTCAAGGGGAGATGACCCTTGATTTTTTGTAACGCTGCTGCAACTGCTGTTCCTGAAATCTGCGAATTTTTTCATTCTGACTTCGCACAATGGCAGTCAATGGCAGGATGTTTTCCCATTCTATTTCGTTCTTGTTGGCAATTTTATTCGCGCGGTTTGTGGTTGTGAGTTTCGACACCTGATTGGCCGCACCCAGCCAGTGCCTCGCCGGTATTTCGCCGCATTCAACTCGTTGCAGAAATTCATTCAGAAACGCCCGGACGCATGGCACGAGTATTTTCAAGTGCGCCACGTCGCGCCGGTTTTCCTGCGGCACCGTCGCGGCCAACTCCAGTTTGCACGCCAGCAAAGAAATGGGATCAAGCACACGGATGGTTTTGCCATTCCACTCCGCTTGAACTGCCATGTTGTCCACAGAACCCGACGTGCCAGGAAGTCGCCGGACGATTTCGATATTGGATTTTAGGCCGCCGATTTGCAGGGGAATAACGCCCGCCAGCGCGGTCATTGCCACTTTGGGCGGAAAACCAGGCGTCAACGCCAACTGTCCGGCAATACGCCGGACGTCTTCTGTGCCGCCCTTGAAATCAATGTCCTGGCTGGTGAACGGCTGCAAGGATTCAAGCTCTGATTCGGAGGACAGATAACGCTCAGCCCAATAATTGACCGCTTGACCACCGATGAGGATGTATGGCTGTCCTGCCGCGTCGCGTATTCTGAAGACCTCGGAAAATTGGTGCAGGGAAAAGCCCACAGTCAGGCCCATCTAGACATGGCGCGGGCGACCTGTTTGAAATTGGTGATACGCCATTTCGCGCCATTGCCCACCAGTGAAGCGCGCCGTTGAAGTGCCTTCGCAGCCGACGGGCTGCGCCGAGCTTCACGCACAGCCCTCAAGCGGCTGCGCACTTCTTGGCGTTTCACGGCGCTGAAATCCACGGCTTTCACTGAAGTAATACATACCGCAATCCGGGGGTGGAAGCAAGCCTGCCAAAGCGCAAACCCGATTTATTGCGGCGTCGCAGAATCAGCCCACATCATTATCGGCGGCGATTTGCTTGTTGGCGAGGCCCTCGGGGATCAGTTGCGGCACCTCGGCCTCGCGCGCGGTGATAAATGCGGCCGGTTTGCAGGATGGCGTGACAGCCGTTTCGACTGGCTCTTGCCGGCCAGCGAACCGCCGCTCGAAATGCGCGCCGCCGCCCGCGTGTGGTTCGAAATACAAAGTGTGGACCCGGACAAAATATTTCTCAAGCCGCCCAAACGGCGGCGATGAAACAGATGGTCCCAATGAGCACAACCAACGAGCCAAAACACCTTCAAAAAGTGGTACAAAACACGTGTCAAATTTCTTGCAGATAGCGATTTATTGGCAAATGTGAAGCATTTTGCCTGTTTTGGGAGCAAGACGTCGCAGGTTCGAATCCTGTCGCTCCGACCATTTCTATATCGACTTGCCTCAAGGATACACCAGACGGAAAAACACCGCCGGATTCCCCGGATTTAACGTGATTGGGACGGAAATCAGGTTCGTCGAGTTTGGCCAAGTAAACCAGTTGGTGCCGAGGCCGTTGTTCAGAGAATTAGTCTGCGCCTCCAATCGCCAACCCAAGTGATCGGCAGGCCACGAGAGGGTGAGGGTGTTGCCAGTGATGGAATTGGTCAAGACTGGCGAATTGGTGTTGACCGTCACCACCGAGGTCACCGCCAGTTTCACGGCGGAAGCGGAGTTCAACAACTGCGCCGTCACACCCGAGGGGAGCGCGCCAAGTTGGAAGCCGCCGAAGCCGTTGGTGCCGCCAATCGTACCCGCGTAGGTGAACAACGTGTTCGTGCCCACCTTCAGGCTGGAATCCAAGATTTGAATCACGTTGGTGCCGCTCACGTTGAGGCTGGTCGCGGCCACTTTGCCGCCCGCCGCAACGGTGAACCGGCTGTAGGTCATGGCATTATTTGTGGTCCCCAGGTTGAGCGTAGCCAAAGTCAGAGTGTTGGAATAAGTGGCATCGCCGCCTTGAATGACGCCATAAGGCTGCACGGTTGCCACTCCGCCGGCCGTGCCCGACCCACCGAGCGCGGCGTTGGTTTGCACGGTCAATCCGCCGGAACCGACTGCGCCGTTGACCAACAACATGCCGCCACTGACCGTGGTATTGGTGACGTAGGTGTTGGTTCCCGCAAAGGTCCACATGCCGGGTCCAACCACGGTCACTGCGGTCAGCAAATTTGTGCCGCTGTCGGCAATCACCCCGGACACGGTGCCATTGCCCGCGCCGCCAAACTGCAGTGTGCGCAAGGTGGTGCTGGGAGCGAAGTTACCCGCCAATTTCAAGGTGCCGCCATTGACCACGATGGCAGTGCCGCCGCCGCCGCTGAACAGATTGAAATTGCCGTCTATCTCATTGTTGCCCGCTTCATTGATCAACACGCCCTGGCTGCCGCCGCCGCCAATCCAGCTCGTGATGAAGGAGATCATCGAGGGCAGGGTGATGTTGCCGTTGGCGCCGTTGAGATGCAATTCAGGATGGCCGGCGGTGCCATTGTCGGCGGTGATGAGTTTGGGGCCGGTGCCCAGCGCGGCCGCGTTGGTGATCCACAACGCGCCAGCATTGATGGTCACTCCATTCGTGAAAGTGTTCATGCCGTTCAAATTCAGCGTGCCACCGTAGCCATTTTCATACAGCGAGCCCGGACCGCTGATGACACCGCCGTAAGTTTGGGTTGTGTTCGTGGCTACGACAAAGGAGAGCGTCGTGTTGGTCACCGCCACCAGCACATTGCCGGGCAGCGTGCCATCGACCATGCCGTTGCCGATTTGGAGCGTCGTGTTGCTGATGATCGTGCCGCCGCCGTAGGTGTTCGCGCCGGTCAGGATGACGGTCTGCGCTCCCAGTTTGGTGAGGCTGTAGTTGTGGCCGCCGTCGCTGATCACGCCGCTGATCGTGCCGCTGCTGGTGTTTTGGGCGCCAACGGCGGAATTTCCCATCAAATTCACCGGGCCGGAATAATTCCCGGCTGTGTCAACGCGGAGCGCGCCCCAACCTTCAGCATTGCCCGCTCCGGCAATATTGATAGCGGCGGGAACGGTCACTCCGCTGTTCGCCACCCAAAGGGTTCCGCCGCTGGCAACATTGATAACCGCGCCGGCATTCAAGTTAACATTGGTCGCAGTAATGTCTCCTTTTGCCGCGGTGATGCCGCCGGCGGGAACGTTGATGGCCCCGGTGAAGCCGGACAGGGAACCGCTTAGGTTGATCTCCTGGTTCGGCGGCAAATTGATCGCACCGGTACCGGCGATGGGGTTGGTCACCTGCATGTACACGGACGTGCCGCCCGCGTTGGTGATGGCCAAAATGCTGTTGTTGGTGATCGGCCCGGTGCCGGCGGCCAGTTCCGGTCCATTGGCGGGATTGTTGTAGGCCAGTTGCAGGGTGCCGGCGGTGACCAGCGTGCCGCCGCTGTAGGAATTCGCGGCGGTCAAGGTCAAAACCTTGCTGCCGGATTGGGCGATATTGCCGCCGCCGGAAACCACGCCCGACACCGCAAGATTGTTCGTGCGCGCAAAGATGACGGTGCCTTGGTTGACCGCGATGCCGCCGCTGAAATTGTCCGCGCCGCTGTCTTCCAGGGTGAGCGAGCCGGCGCCGGTTTTGGTGAAGCCGGTAAGCTCAATGATGCTGCCAGTTCCGTTGAACACATAATTTAGCACGTTGTTGGTCACATAAATGTCACTCGGCGAAACGGTCGCGGCCAGGGTGACCGTGCTGTTGCTGGCCGTGTCATCAAATTGTACCAGCTCGGGATTGGCATAGGCTGTGTGAGTGGCTCCGTTCAGCCAGTTTTGGTCGGTGGTATTCCAATTGCCGTCCAGCGCGCCCCCTGTCAGTGCGCCCACCCAGACCAGTTGGGCTGGCGCGGTGATGGACAGGTAGATATGGCTCACGCCGTCGTCCACCAGACTGGCGCCGCTAAACCCGGAGGGAATGGTTCCTAAAACCAGATTGGCCGTGGTGGGGTCGGTGCCGGTGTAGCTGATCAGCGGGATCTGTTGCGGGCCGCCCACGGACGTGGACACCGAGGCGATGTTGATGGTCGTGGAGCCGCTGATGGTGACGGTGGTGGCCACCACGTTCGTGCCGCTGGCATTGGGGCTAAGCTGTAAGGTGCCGCCCTCCAAGTTCAACGTGGAGAGCGGGGCGGCGGATGAACCCACCGCATTGGTCACCGCCAGCATCCCGCCATTCAAAGTGACCGTGCTGTTATTGTTATTGGCGCCAGCCGCGATGTTGTTGGCCAACACAGTTCCCCCAGTGATATTCAGGGTGCCGGAGGTGGTCGTTGAGTTCACATTCACCGCCAAATTCAAGTTGCCGCTCACCGACAGGGTGGCGTTGGTGCCGAGAGTGGGATTGGCATTGACGCTGATGGTGCCAACGCCGGATTTCGAGGTGTTGGCGGCCGTTTGGAGACCAAGGTTGACCGTGTTGGCTGTGATGGTGCCGGCATCGAATTCCAGCGAGCCGGTTGTTGTGCCCGCGCCGGTGGCGGCGATGGAGGCGATGCCGATGTTCAGGGTGCTGATCGATGCGGTCACGAAACCACCGGCCAGATTGGCATCGGCGGTCAACGTGGTCGTGCCGGTATTGTTGTCTCCACCGCCCACTTCAAACAAGGACATCGGATTGCCGTTCAAGCCTTGAAACGTCACCCACGGATAAGGAGCAGTATTGGGATAAATGGAATTAAACGCCAGATTGCCGCTGGTTTTGGTCCGGCCAATCGAAATGGTGTCGGCATGGATGGTGTTGGCTTGTCCCAAGTAAAGGTACGAGGTCAAGCCCGTATTGTATTGACAGTCACCCACGGCAATGCCGGCATTGGCCACCGCGGCGCCCGAATCCGTGGTGGTGGTCTGGAAGCTGGTGGTGAGGTTGTTGGTCTTGGCCAGATACAGAATTCCGCTGACATAATTAACCGTGTTGCCGACGGAAGCGCCGACGGCGAGCTGACCGATCGTGCCTGCGAAGTTGTCCAACGCGGACATATCCAGCGTGGCCTGGCTGCCAATGGCACCCGGGCTGGTTGAACCCCCAACCCCATCGCCGTTCCAAACCTGCATCGCGGCATTGGAATTGACCACGCTCAATGTGCCACCCGCGCCGCTGATCGTCACATTTCCTTTTTGCCCCGAAGTTCCCGTGTTGATCGCGCCGACGTTGAAGATGTTGGTGATGGAGAGCGTCGCGCCGCTGACAATTTCTGTGTTGTGATACGTGCTGTTGAGGTTCGTGAAGATCAGGGTGGAAACCGCGAAGTTCGCGTCCACAATGTTGTTGAAATTTTCGGGGGCGGAAAGCGCCGCAGCGCCGCCACCTGGAGTGGAGAGCACCGAAGTGCTGACGGCCGCCGCGCTGTTGAAGATGACGTAGTCCACCGGAGTGGGCACACCGGGCAACTGCCAGTTCAAGCGGTCGGACCAGTTGGTATTCGAATTCGGAATATCGGCGCCGCTCCAGACCACGGAAGGCCGGATGCCCACCGGCCCGCTGGTCACCTTGAGCAGAACCGCGGTATTATCGGGGCTTTCGGAAATATTGCCGGCATAGCCAGCGGGCAGGCTGCCTGCGGCAAAATTAAAGTTGCCAGCCGCCAGGCTGATGCCGGCGGATTGGATGAGAGTAAACGTAACCGGATAGCTGGCCAGAATTGGCAATGACAGCACATTGATTTTGTTGCTCACGCCGATGATGCCATCCGCATTGAGACTCGACACCACGCTGATGGGTGGTTGCACTCCCGTGATGGCGACGTTGAAAGTGGCATTGGTCACTGTCAAGCTGTTTAGCACGGCGGTCTGTCCGTTCAGTCCCGACAAGTCGAAGCTGGCGTTGCTGACGAGCACAGCCACGCTGTTCGAGAGCGTCACTGAATTGGTCAAGGCCAGCGTGCCTCGGCCGACGATGGTGTTGCCGGTGTAAGTAATCGGGGTGCTCAAGGTGAGTGTGCCGCTTCCATTCTGGGTCAGCCCGCCGCCGCCGTAAATGGCCGTCGTCACGAGGACATTATCCGCGCGGCGGAAGGCCAGCGTTCCTTCGTCATCCACCGCGCTGGCCAGCAGGGCGCCATTGCTGTCGTTGTTGCCGACTTGCAACGTCGCACCGTTGGTGATGCCCACATTGCCGGAAACGGCACAGTTGGCGTCGTCGAGAATCACTGTGCCGCCGCCAACCACAATGCCGCCGCCAAAAGCATCGCCGCCGGTTTCCATTAGCGTCAGCGCGGCGCTGCCCTGCTTGTTCAAGCCTACCACGCCGCTGATGCTCCCGAAGCCGGTGAGAGTGTAGTTCAGAACATTATTCGTGACGACGAACGCTAGGGGCGTGTGATTGGTGACCAGGTTGACGAGGTTGGTCTTTCCCAAATCGTCAAAGGTCACGGCATCATTTTCGCTATAAGGCACCGCCGAGCCGGCATTCGTCCAGTTCAACGTGGTGGTGTTCCACAAATTGTTCACGCCGCCACCCCATTCGTCCGCCTTGGCCGTGGAGGGTCCGCCGGTGACCACCAGCCAGACCGTGTTGGCGAGGTCGTTGGAAATATAACCCTGGTAAGTTCCGGGCAGCGGGCCCAGATTGATGGTGCTGTCGCCCGCCGAAGAGGCGTAGCTGATGAGCGGCAGTGTGGTGGGATAGCCAAATAATACGGGCAGGGAGGAGACATTGACCACACAGGCACTGTCAACCAAGTCGAGCGAACTGACCACCACGTTGGCGGCGGCGTTGCCGGCTGCAATTTGCAACGTCGCGCTGCCGAGGCTCAAGGTGCCGATTGGGATGCTGGGCGTGCCCGCGGTGTTGCTGACGACCAGCGTGCCGCCGGTCATGTTGATGGCGCTGGTGACGGCTCCGTTGCTGGAAGTGATGTTATTGGCATAGACCACACCATTGGAAATGTTCAAGGTGGCGGCGGCGGTGGCGGAGGCTCCGGGATTGTAGCCCAAGATGAGGTTGTTCATCACCACCAGTGTGCCGTTGGTCACATTCACCATGCCAGTCACCTTGGCAACGGCGGTGGCGCTGCTCACATATCCGACATACAGCGTGTTCACATTGCAGACGCCCGAGCCGATGGTCAGGGTTCCCGTGCCGGAACCGGAGCCGTTGCTGGTTTGTCCCCGACCGACATAGCAAGTGTTCACTTGGGCATCCACAGTGCCCAGGCTCAAATCCACAGTGCCGTTACAAGACGATCCGCTGGTGGATTGAGCGGAATCGTCACCAATGGCCAAGGCGGACACCCGTGTGGCCGCATGACCGCGAAGGTACAGGGATGGATTATTGCCACCGAGCGACGGATTGAATTGCAAGGAGCCCCACGATTTGCTATGTCCAACGGTGATGGTGTCAATGAACAGCCCGTTGGTTTGGCCCAACTCCAAATTGTTGGGCACGCCCGAGCCGCCATTGGAAACGGCGTCGCCAATATTCAACGTCGGAGCCGTGGTGCCGTTCAGCGAGATCAAATTGGTCTTGGCCAGAATCAGAGTGCTGCTGAGATTATTGCTGGCGCCAGCGGTTGATATTGGCGATCCCCCGGGCAGCAGCCGGCCAGCGGTCAAATTAAAGGTGTCCAGCCCGGATAGGTCCAGAATGGCCGTGTGGCCGCTGGACGTGGTACTCCCTTGCTGCACCACCATGAGCGAGCCGACGTTGGTGCTGCTTACCACCAAGTGCCCGCCGGTCCCGGTTATGGTGGCATCCAAGGTCAGGCCTCCGCTGTCCGTTCCGGTTCCCACAAACACCAGATTGCCTGCCGCGGTGTTGGTTACCGCCAGCGTCACTCCGGGCTTGATCAACGTGGTGTGAAAACCAGTTGTGTTAGCGTATTTGAGCGCAAGGTTGGTGGTGTTGACATCCACGATGTTATCAATGTTGGACACGGCTGCGGCTGTGCCCAGATTGGTGAAAAGAACGCCGTTGGCTGGTGCGGGCGTGCCGCCGGACCAGTTGTTGACATCCGACCAATTGGTGTTCACGAGAGCCAGGGCGTCCACCCCGCTCCAAGTGACGGTGGCGGGGCGGGCGAATTGGGTGAGGAAAAGACAGGCCAGCAGCACAACTGGCAGCCGGAGGGACGGGAGTTTGGTTTTCATGATTTTGTTATTTCTTAGTGAGTGAGATTGCTTGAGCAGTTTGTTCGGGGTATGTGCCGTTATGGATATGAGGACTTGACAAGGAAAGGAGCCCAAGCCAATGGCCGTGATGGGAATTTCACACCAATGCCAGCGACAAGAAACCCTGTGGGTTTGCGCCAAACGGGATTCATGGCCCAATCCAAACACAGGTTCAGAGATCTGTCAAAGCTTTTTGGCTCTTTCTGGAGAGTTTTACGGCGGCGTCATGCGAAAGAACACGTTCGTCTGGGAGGGGTCAATGGAGATTTGCACGCGATTGGTGCCCGCTGCACCCGGTACGGAAAACCAACTGCCGGTGCTAGTCAGACTCAATGGGTTGGATTGCAACAGCCAGCCGATGTAATTCGCCGGCCAACTCAAGTTCAACTGATTGCCAATCACGCTGACTGTGATATTGGTGCCGGTGGCCGGCAAAATCGGCGCCACATTCAAAAAGAGTTCCCCGCCCGTGATCTGAAGTGTGGTGGCAGCGGCGGCGCCGTTGCCAGCCACCGTCACGGAAACCGGCGCTGTGCCCGCCACGAACCCCGCGTTGCCCGTCGTGGCCCGGGCGATTACTTTATGACTGCTGTTCGCCGCCAGTTGCGCGCCCGCGTTGTTCACCGAGAAGCTCGTGCTGGCCGCGAGGGCCAGCCCGCCGTTGGTGATGATGAACGCCGGATTCATCCCGTCGTAAAGTAGCGAAAGAGTTCCTGCGCCCGTATTGTTGGTGCCGCTGATCACGGCTTTGACCGAGCTGTTGCTCAAGGTTTGATTGCTTCCCAAGTTGAAGACCGAGATTAATCCGGATGAATCAAATGCGGCGCCGCCGGCCACAATGATGAGCGGGCTGTTGGCGATGGAACCGGCACCCTGCAACGCCAGCGTCCCAGCATTAACGGCCGTCAAGCCGCTGTACGGGTTGGTGCCGGAAAGAACCAGGCAGCCTCCGCCTTGATTGGTGAGGCCGCCAGTTCCGGCAATGGGATTGGCAATGGTCAGCACCAGGTTGGAACCAATGGTAAACGCGCCGCCGCCGGGGTTGATGGTCACGCCGCTGTTGGCATTCGTGAGCGCCATGCTGGCAAGCGGTTGGAAGCTCCCGTTGTCCAACACAAACTGGGCGGGGTTGAAATTGGCGGGATTGCCGCCGAGATTGGTTTGTGACCAAGCCATGAGGTTGACGCCCGAAGACGTCACGAGCGGTCCAGTGAAATGTATGGCATTGCCGGCGTACACGATGGTGCCCAAGCCGTTGCCGGAACTGGCCACGCCGTTGCTCAAGGCGGCGGACCCGCTCAAAGTGAGGTTGGTAAGCACGATGCAGCGCGTGTTGTCATTCAAACATCCCAGGGCGCTGGGAGCCGCCGCCACCCAGTTGGTTCCGGAGAGGTAATTGGTGCAATTGGCAAGCCCCGCCTCGATGACGCCACCAGCATTGGTGCAGTTGTTGATGAGATAGGTTCCGCCAGGCGAATTCAGTTTGAGAATCATGGACGGGTTGCCCGTAACTTCCGGTCCCAGGGTCAAGGAGTCGCCGATGAAGGTGACGCTGGAGCCAGTGGTGGGCGTCCGCAACAGATTGGTTCCGGTGAAATAGTTGGCACCGGGATGGGGCGCCAGACCGTCGGTCCAATTGGTCGCGCCGGTCCAGGAGGTTGTGTTAAGGGCATCGCTTGCCAGCAATAAGTTGGTGCCTTCCGTCACCACTGGATTCAACAAAATGGCGGTGATTGGCGGCACGATCAGCCCCAACTGGCCGTTGGTGGCGGGGATGACCCATTGTACGCCGCCGCCCCAGGAACCATCGGGATTGATCACCGCGCCGCCAAGCGTGTAACCATTGGTGGCATCGAGTACGGGGGCGGTCAACTCGATTACCTGCGCCGCAGTGACCCCCGGCCCCAGATTCACGCTAACTTGGACGCTATCATTGGTTTCTTTGTTGTTCAGCAAAGTGCTGACGCCTCCGCCCGCCCGCCGCACCCCGTAGGCGGTGAAATTGATGTTGGAAGCCAGCGTGAGAGTGGCGGGAATGACGCTGCCTTGCTGGCAGACCAGTGAGAACATCTTGAGGCCATAGAATTCCGGTCGCGCCTGAATGACCTTCGTCCCATTATCGGCGATGGGCGTGTAGCCCGTGCCGCTGCCGCCGCCATGAAAATTCAAGCCTTGGCAGCCATTGAGCGCCAGGGTGAACATGAAGTCCAGCGACCACAGGGCGGTGCCGTAGGCATCGCTGACATTGGGAGCGCCGCCGTTGTAGAAGGAGCCGCATTCGGCCATTCGGAAGCCCAGCGGCAGCCCAGCCGTATTGGCAGCGGAGACAATGGTTTTTACCGTCCCGGGCAGGCCGGTATCCGGCTGCAACAAATATTCCAGGGTAGAGGTTGGGGATTGGCCGTTTGCGCGGTAATAATGCTGGCTCACCAGCGATAGGACGCCCGCCTCGTCGCCGGCGAAAGGCACCGTGTAAACCGAGGTGTTGTAGGCCGATACCGGTCCGGTCAGGGTCCAGCCGTTGCCCGCGTTGGTGGTCGCCCAGCCGGGCACCGCACTGGTGATGGCCCCGGCCAGCGTGCGCCATTGCGCCAGAAATTGCGAATAAGTGAAGTTGCTGGGGCGGAGGCCGTTGCCGGCGTACAAATCGCATTCATTGCCAATCTCGAATCCCAGCAGGCTGGATCCCAGCGCCTTGGCGGCGTAGGCCGCTTCGGCGGCGCAGTTGGTGGGGTTGTTCACGGCCATGTTGATACCATAAATCACATGCCAGTTGGTGGGCAAGGCCTTGACAAAACCCGCGAAAGCATCCACTTGCGCGGGTGTGATCGCCGTCAAATTGGACAATCCGCCCCAACACGTGGACATGTCCACACTGTTGCCGCCGACCCGCAACACGGCGGGAGCAATCTGGCTGAACATGCTGACTAGCGAGGTGTCGTTCGAGGTAAACAAACTGCCGGTCAAATAGGACTTTTCGTAGCTCAGACCGGGAAAAGATGGGTTCAAAAGCAGGCCGGCATTGGTCGCGGCAAAAGTGATGGTGGCGGAAACCGAGGAGATGGGACCGGCAGTGAGCGCCAAGCCGACGGAATTGACATTAGTGACTAGTGTGCCCGCGAAAGCCGGATTGGCAGCGGGTAAACTGCCTAGCACGAAATTGTAGCCACTGATGCGACCGGTGGTCTGAATGAGGGTGAGATTCGTTGGATAAAACAAGATGGGGGGTAGCGCGGCGACTTTGATCGTGTTGCTCGTGCCGCCCAGGTTCAGGCTCGAAACATTCAGCGTTGGAATGCCAAATCTGAGAGTGGCGTTGGTCAGATCCAGATTACCCAGAATGTTGGTTCCGGCAGCACCGGACACATCCAGGGTAGCATTGCTGACCACCACATTCGCGCTGGCGGCAATCGAGCCGCCGCCGGCCAGTGCCAGCGTGCCCCGCAGCACCACGGTGTTGCCGGAGTAGCCGTTCGTGGCGATCAAAGTCAGAACGCCACTGCCATTCTGCGTCAACGAGCCGCTCCCGGAAATGGCCGTGGACACCAGATTCGTGATGGTTTGATTGAAAACCAGGGCACCGTTATCAGTCACCGCGCCGGCGGGGAGGGAGCCATTCGCGTCATTGTTGCCGATTTGCGCCGTTGCGCTGCTGGCAATGGTCAGTCCGCCGGCAATCGCGCTGGCGGCGCCGTCGAGCACCACCGTACCGCCATTGACGGTGATGCCGCCGCTGAAAGTGTCGCCACTTTCGGCCAGCGTCAGGGGCGCGCCACCGGCCTTGATCAATCCGGCCGCCCCTGTCACGCTGTTCGTGCCGGCGAACTTGTAATTCAAGATATTGTTGGTGACCGTCCAGAGGTACGGCGAGTGCGGCGCGGAACCCGTCAGATTAACCTGGTTGGTGTTGGCCGAGTCGTTGAACAGAACGAAATCATTTTCATTGTAGGCCACGGCTGCGCCGCTGTTGGTCCAGTTCGGCGTGTTCGTATCCCAGTTGTTGTTCATCCCGCCGCCCCAAACATCCAACTTGGGCACCGCGGGTCCGTTGGTGATTACCAGCAAAATCAGGCTGGAGTTGTTGTTGGAGATGTAACCCTGATAGCCGTTCGGTAAGGCGTTCAGGGCGAACCTCACTGCGTTCGCGCCGCCTGCTGGTGAGTAAATCAGCGGATACGAGGTTGGATAGGCCAGCACGATGGGCATGGCGCCGATGCTGATAGCCCCGCTGTTGTCACTGGCAAGTTTGGTGGTGGCCGCGTTGGTTTGCTGGTTGGCCACCCAGAATTGCAGCGTGGCACCGTTACTGACCGTCAAGGTGCCCAGGGGCGCAGAGGGCGTACACAGCGTATTGCTGACCGCCAGCCAGCCGCCGTTCATCGTGAGCTTGCTGGTGCCGCCAGAAACGATGTTGTTGGCCAGCACCGTCCCGTTGGTGACGTTCAGCGTGCCATAAGCCGTGCCGGGCGCTCCGGGATCGTAGCCGAGAAAGAGGCTGCCGTTGACTACGAGCGTGCCATTGGTCAAATTCACCGTGCCATATACATTGGCGCTGGAGGCGGTGGTGCTCAAGTATCCTGCATACAGCGTGTTCACGTTGAACACGCCCGCGCCGAGGTCCAGGATGCCGGTGGCCGTGCCGGAGCCGGAGCTGGTCTGACTTTCGGCCACATAACAGGTGTCCACCAGCGTGTTCACGGTGCCACCGCTCAAATTCATGGTGCCGGTGAGGCTGATTCCGCTCGTGGCTTGGGCGGAATCGTCGCCTACCGTCAACAGGGTCACGCGCGCATTCGTGTTGCCGGTCAGGTAGAGCAGGGGATTGCCGCCGACCAGCGCAGGGTTGAACGCCAGAGTGGCGGTGGATTTGGAATGCCCGATGGTGATCGAGTCGGCGAAAATCGCATTGGTCTGACCCAGATAGAGGTAGGACGTGTTGCCGGGATTCGAACTGGCGTCGCCCACGTCAATAGCCGGTGCCGCGCCGTTGAGCCGGATGCGGTTCGTGCGCGCCAGATAAAGCGTTCCCGACAGATAATTGCTGGCCCCCGAGGATGACAGGTCGTAACCCGCGACCAGCAACTGGCCCGCAGTGAGGCTGAAACTGGCCAGCCCGGACAGATCCAACGTGGCCACATGGCTTCCGGAATTGGATGAGCCTTGTTGCACCACGAAAGCCGACCCGGAGTTGGTGTTGGCCACCGCCAGCGACCCGGCACCCGTCACCGTGGCGTACAAGGCTTGATTGACTCCGTTATCGGTTCCGGTGCCGGCGAAAACCAGGGCGCCAACTGCCTTGTTGGTCACCGCTAGGGTGACGCCTGCGTTGATTTGCGTGGCGTGGAAGCCGTTGGTATTCCCATATTGCAACGTCG
>Ga0316226_1003255_pt1 | contig 14142 bp, 10 predicted proteins | sample TBH18017metaG_FD_206009 | JGI IMG/M metagenome (GOLD analysis project Ga0316226, IMG submission 206009) | Freshwater microbial communities from Trout Bog Lake, Wisconsin, USA - TBH18017 | ecosystem: Environmental > Aquatic > Freshwater > Lake > Hypolimnion/Profundal zone | place: USA: Wisconsin... | reverse complement strand
TCAACCCGCTCCAGGGGCCGGTCGACACGCCCGTGATCATCACGGGGACGGGCTTCCTCCCCAGCGCCCAGGTGCTCTTCAATGGGCTGGCGGCCACCAACGTGATCGTCAGTTCTCCCACTGAACTGGATGTCCTCGTGCCGGCGGGGGCCACCACCGGACCGGTCACAGTCCAGAACACACCCACCAGCCAGGGGACGTACCCGGTCCCCTTCAACGTGCAGGCCGGGGCTCCGACCCTGACCGTGTTCGTGGCGGGCTGGTACCTCACCCAGGCCACCCAGGACCTCCAGCGCTCCGTGCCTCTGGTGGCCAACCGGGACGGTTTCCTGCGCGTGTTCCTCCGGGCCAACCAGGCCAATGCGGCCGCTCCCAGCGTACGCGTCACCATCGCCGGAGCTGCCGGCGCCCCCTGGCAGCAGACCATCGCGGCCCCCGGAGCTTCGACGCCCACCGCCATCCAGGAAGCGGTCCTGGCCAGTTCCTGGAACCTCCTCATCCCCGGGGCGGTCTTCCAGCCCGGGTCCACGGTGCAGATCGAACTGGATCCCAACCTAGCCGTGCCCGCGTCCGATCGTTCCGGCAACGCCGTGCGGAACGCCATGGACATCCGCACGGTTGCACCGCTCAAGGTGACCCTGGTGCCGATCACCCAGGCCAATGGCGCCACGCCCGACATCAATCTGAACGGCCGGACCACTGCGGACTGGATCAGCCTGTTCAGCCGCATCTACCCCTTCGCCACGACCGCCGGCGGCATCGATGTCCAGGTGGGCACCCCCCTTCGCTCCACCCAGACGCTCCTGGACAATGACGACACGCCCTGGGCCACCATGGCGATAGAGCTGCAGACCAAACAGGTTGCCGATGGGGCCGAAGACCGCTTCTATTACGGTGTGGTGCGAACCCCCGCCGGGTTCCGCACCCTTGGTCTAACCTCCTATGGCAATTTCGCCGCAAACCCCAATCCCTTCCCCGTGGGCACGGACTCGCTGGCGGACTACCAGGTGACCTTCGCCCATGAAATGGGGCACGCGCTGAAGCGGGACCATGCCCCATGCGGCGGGGTCATTCCCGGGAAGGGAAACTGGCCCGGGGACAATGTGGACGGCGGGAAATACCGGAACGCCAGGATCGGGGTGTTCGGTTTCGATGTCGCTCTGGGCGTGCTCAAGGATCCCCAGATCTGCACGGACATCATGGCCTACTGCCCCGACAAGTGGGTCAGCGACTTCACCTACAGGGGCATCCTGGATTGGCGCCAAAACACTGCTGGAGGCCCCTACGCCGCCTACCGGACTGCGCAGCCCGCCCTCCGCTGCCTCCAGGTTTCCGGCGCGATCAGGCCGGGGCGTGCCCAGCTGGACCCCGCCCTCATCCTGAAGGCCAGGCCCGCGCTGCCGGAGCCCGGCGCATACACGCTGGAACTCCTGGATGGCCGCGGCCGCGCCCTGGCCCGGATCCCCTTCGCCCTGGGCCCGGAGCCGAACGGCAGCTTCAGCTTCAGCCTGCCCATGGACCCGAAGACCGAGAAGGCGCTGCGGACCCTGAAAGTCCGCCGGGGCCCGTTGACCATTGCCTCCCGCACCGGGGCCCGCACCGCCAGGAAGGTCCGGGAGCCGCACTGCGCCGCCCTCCGCCCCGGCCTGGCCTACCTGGGCTGGGACCAGGCCGCCTATCCCAAGGTCCTGGTCCAGGATCCCCGCACGGGCGTGCTGCTGGGCTTCGGCAAGGATGGGGCCATGGAACTCGCCACGGACGCCCCGGCGCTTGCGGTCACCTTCTCCGACGGGGTCCGGAACGTGAGCCGGCTGCTCCCGGTCAGTGCCCTTGCGCCCTGAGGAACTGGGCCAGGCGCTTGTCGTCGTCCTGGGTGTGATGCACCAGCCAGCTTTCCAGGTAATCCAGCAGGGCCGGGGTGAGGGACAGCGTCCCCTGCCGGATCCGCTCGGATACGGCATTGATCTGGTTGATCAGCCGGACATGGCTCGCCTGGTGCTCCCGGATGCGCGGGTAGGCGAGGGATTCCATGAGGGTCTCCTCCACACCGAAATGGGTGAGGGCCACTTCGGTCAGGCCGGCCAGGGCCTCGGCCTGCTCTTTCCGCCGGTCGCCCTCGCCCAGGCTCCGGGCCAGATGGTTGAAGGCGCAGACCAGACGGCGGTGCTGCTGGTCCAGCACGGAATAGCCCAGGTCCAGGTCCTTGGCCGGGACCAGGGTCTGGCGCGCCTCGGTGGCCCGCGCCTCCAGCGGCTCCTCCCGGCCCAGCGCCTTGCGGATCTCCCGGAGCAGGGCGTGGAGCCGGTAGGGTTTCTGCAGAAACCCGGCGATGCCTTTGCCCTGGAAGTGGTCCAGGACATCCACGGCGCAGAAGCCGCTGGTGAGGACGACCGGGGTCAGCATGCCGAGCCGCCGCAGCTCCCGGTAGGCCGTCTCGCCGTCCATGCGCGGCATGGTCAGGTCCATGAGGATCATCCGGATCCGGTCCCGGTTGGCTTCGAAGACCTGGAGCGCCTCCAGGCCGTCCCCGGCCTCGAGGGTCTCGAAGCCGAGGTGCTGGAGAGCCTGCACCGCGATGGCGCGGACCGGCTCCTCGTCGTCCACCACCAGCACCGCGCCGCAGCCCCGATAGCTGCCGATGGCCTCCTCGAAGGCGGGGTCTTCGGCCAGCGCCACCGCTTCGGCGTCGGCGGCGGCCGGCAGCACCAGCTTGAAGGAGGTGCCCTGGCCGGGCTCGCTGCGGACCTGGATGCCGCCATGGTGGGCCCGGAGGGTGCCGAGCACGGCCGCGAGGCCCAGGCCCCGTCCGGTGAACTTGGTGGTGAAGAAGGGATCGAAGATCCGCTCGAGCAGTTCCGGCGGCATGCCGGCGCCGTCGTCGGCCACCTCCAGGAACCCGTACTCCCCGGGCTCCAGGGCCTGGCCTTGAAAGGCGCCGCGGATGGCCGCCAGGTCCAGGGTTTCCCGTCCGGTCCGGAGGGTGATGGTGCCGTTCTGGGCCGCCACGGCCTCCGAGGCGTTGAGCACCAGGCTCATGATCGCCTGCTGGATCTGGGCCGGGTCGCCCTTGATGAAGAGCAGCGCGGGCGCCAGGGCCAGCTGCAGGGTCGTCTTCCGGGGCAGGGAGGCCCGCAGCAGGCGGGTGATCTCCTCCACCTGGCGGTTCAGGTCCAGGATGGCGACGATCGACCTGCCCCGGCCGGCGTAGGCCAGAAGCTGCTGGACCAGGCTGGAGGACCGGGTGATCAGTCCCTCCAGGGCATGCAGGTAGGGCTGGACCGGGCCCTCCGGCGGCGTCGCCAGCCTGGCCAGCTCCACGTTGCCTTCCATGGCGCTCAGCAGGTTGTTGAAATCATGGGCCAGGCCCCCGGCCAGGAGGCCCAGGGCTTCCAGCTTCTGGTCCCGGAGCTGGACCCGCTCGGCCTCCTTGCGCTCGGTGATGTCGGTGAGGATCACGCCCACGCCCCAGCACTCGCCGCTGGCGCCGATCAGCGGGAACTTCTGCACCAGCAGCCAGCGCGGGGGGCCGCCGTCCAGGGACAAGGCCTCCTCGGTCTGCATCGCCTCCCGGCGTTCGATCACCTTGCGCTCCAGTTCCAGCCACGGGCCGCAGGTCGCCAGCGGGACCAGCTGATCGAGGGTCCGCCCGAGGATTTCCGCCTCTGGCCGTCCAAGTAGCGCCTCATAGCGAGGATTGATCAGCACGAACCGGCCCTCCACATCCTTGAAGCCGATGGCGATGGAGGCGTGGCGGATGAAACCCATGACCCGGGCCTGGCTTTCCTGCAGTTCCGCGGTCTGGATCCTGACCCTGGCCTCGAGCTGCTTCAGCTGGGTCCGGCGCTTCCAGGCCAGCGCGGCGAAGACGAGGGCGGCGCCCACGGCGGCCCAACCGGGCCAGCCCGGACCGCCACTCGCGAACAGGAGGGCGGACAGGCATTCGGAGCCATGGTCGGGGATCACGTGGGAAGGATAATCTTTCATCGGCAGACGCGCTGTTCTCCAGGCGATGGATCAGGACCGGCCCCGTGCCTGGGGCTGCCAGTCTCTATGGAGTGCTGCCGGATGACCTTTCGGTCTCAGCCGGCCCGCGGTCATTTGAGCCGAAAAGGGTGGGTTTTTTAATATTTTAATAATAATATGTAATTCAAGGCGTAAAGCAGCTTCTGGATTCGGACCGGTTCATCGGTTACTCTACCGTTCAACCTTTCAACCATTGGGTTGGTCCATGGAACATCCGCAGGTTATACCTCGCCGGGCTAGGAGGCAGGACATGGAGTCAAGGCGAGGCGTTGTTCTGCTGATGGTGCTGCTGGCCGCCGGCATGGTGGCCGGGCATGCCCGCGCCATCCCCGCGAGCCCGCGCCTGGTGCTGCGCTCCGCCTCGGCCCTGGTGCAGGACCAGGGGACCGGCGAACTGCTGCTGCAGAAGAACACCGACGCCGCCCTGCCCATCGCCTCCATCACCAAGCTCATGACCGCCATGGTGCTGCTCGACGCCCAGCCGGACCTGCTGGCCCCCGTCACCATCCTGGAAGAGGACAAGGACATGCTCCGGCACAGCCGGTCCCGGCTGCCGGTGGGCACGGTGCTGACCCGGGGCGAGACCCTGCTTCTGGCGCTGATGGCCTCCGAGAACCGGGCCGCCCACGCCCTGGGCCGGACCTACCCGGCCGGACTGCCGGCCTTCGTCGCCGCCATGAACGCCAAGGCCGCCAGCCTGGGGCTGGCCACGGCCCATTTCGAGGACCCCGCCGGGCTTTCCAGCGGCAACGTCGCCTCGGCCCGGGATCTGGCCCGCATCGTCGACCAGGCCCACCATTACGCGCTGATCCGGACCTGCACCACCCAGGAGGAGATCACCGTCCAGGGCCGCACCCACCCGATCCAGTTCCACAACACCAACCGGCTGCTGCTGAGCTCCCGCTGGCGCATCGGCCTTTCCAAGACCGGCTTCATCGACGAGTCGGGGCAGTGCCTGGTGATGCAGGCTGAGTTGAACCAACGGCCGATGCTGATCGTGCTGCTGGATTCCACCGGCCGGGGCTCCCGGTTCGGCGACGCCGACCGGATCCGGCAATGGATGGAGGGTTCGGACCCGGTCGCGCGACCGGTGGTGCGTGCGACGGCGCGGGTGCGCAAGGCCCGGCGCCGGCGAGCCAGAATTTGAACGGTTTTTACATGCTGGCCCCTCGTTTCTGCTTATGATTCTGGTCAGCATTCCGCGACCGGAGTCAGGCCATGGCCAATCCCGTAGGCTGGTTTGAAATCTACGTACAGGACGTGGACCGCGCCAAGCGGTTCTACGAGTCCGTCTTCAAGGTGACCCTGCAGAAGCTCAACTCGCCTTCCGGGGAGATGGAACTGTGGTCCTTCCCGGGCGACATGACCGGGTACGGCGCCCCGGGCGCCCTGGTCAAGATGGCCGGATGCCCATCCGGCGGCAACAGCTGCCTGGTCTATTTCTCTTGCAAGGACTGCGCCGTGGAGGCAGGCCGGGCCCAGGGCGCCGGCGGCCGGGTGGAGCGGCCCAAGTTCAGCATCGGCGAGTACGGCCACATCGCCCTGCTGGTCGACACCGAAGGCAACATGATCGGGCTGCATTCGATGGAATAGGCTAGACCGAAATGACGACGATCTCCGGATCCACTTCCTTGCGCAGGATCCCCTCGATGGCCATGAGCGTGCCGGTCAGGCCCGAGGGGCAGGAGGTGCAGGCGCCCTGGTAGCGGATCATGATCTGCTTTTCGTGCCGTCCCACCACGTCCAGGCCGCCGCCGTCGGCGGCCAGGGCGGGCAGGATGGAGGTGGCGAGGATCCTGCGCACGTCCTGGATCATCGGGTCGTTCTCGTCCACCTCGGGCCGGTCCCAGTGGGGGGCGGGGCCCGGCTCCTGGCCGGTGGTGGAGGGCGCCTGGCGGATGGGCGGGGCCAGCTTGGGCAGCAGCTCGGTCCAGCCGACGCCGTCATCCTTGGTCACGGTGACGAACTTGTCCTGCATGAACACGGAAACCACGTGGGCCACCGCGAACAGTCCCTTGGCCAGCTCGTCGTACTCGGCCATCTCCTTGTCCCGGAAGGCCTTGGGGAAACCGGACGTGACCGGCTCCTTGAGCACGAACTTCACGGCGTTGGGGTTGGGGGTGTACTCGATTTCCGCGATCTTGGGCATGGGGGCGGGGTCCTATTCGGTGCTGACGATCTCTTCGCCGTGGAGGGCGCTGTGCAGGGTGGCCCAGGGCAGCACGGCGCACTTGACCCGGCTGGGCAGGTTCTTGACGCTCTGGAACAGGCTGAGCTTGCCCAGGATGTTGGGGTCCACGGCGGTGTCCAGGGTGCCGCGGATCATCTCCCGGAACTGCTCGACCATCAGTTCGGCCTCCGCCAGGGGCTTGCCCTTGACGTTGACGGTCATGAGGCTGCTAGAGGCCTTGGAGATCGCGCAGCCCTGGCCGAGGAAGCGGATGTCCTGGACGATGCCGTCGGCCACCACCACCTTCAGGACGATGTCGTCGCCGCACAAGGGGTTGAGCCCATGGGCCTGGTGGGTGCAGGGCTCCAGGTCCCCGTAGTTCCGGGGCTTCTTGTTGTGCTCGATGATCACTTCCTGGTAGAGCTCCCGGGGGTCGGTCACTTGAATATCTCCTGCACCTTTAGAATGCCAGAGACCAGGGCATCGATCTCCTCCCGGGTGTTGAAATAAGAGAAAGATGCCCGGGTGGTGGCCGGAATGCCCAGGCGCTGCATCACCGGCTGGGCGCAATGGTGGCCGGCCCGAACGACGATTCCTTCATGGTCCAGGATGGAGCCGATGTCATGGGGGTGGATGTCCTCCAGGACGAAGGACAGGACGCTGGCCTTGTTCCGCGCCTGGCCGATGATGCGCAGGCCCGGGATGGCCGCGCAGCGCTCGGTGGCGTAGGCCAGCAGGTCGTGCTCGTGGGCCCTGATGCGCTCCAGGCCCAGGGCCTGGAGGTAGTCGACGGCCGCCCCCAGGCCGATGGCCTGGGCGATGGCGGGGGTGCCGGCCTCGAACTTGGTGGGCAGGCCGCAGAAGCTGGTCTTCTCCCAGGTTACCGAAAGGATCATGCTGCCGCCGCCCTGCCAGGGCGGCATGGCCTCCAGCAGCTCCCGGCGCCCGTAGAGCACGCCGATGCCGGTGGGGCCGGACATCTTGTGGCCGCTGAACACGTAGAAGTCGGCATCCAGGTCGGCGACGTCCACCTTCAGGTGCGGCGCGCCCTGGGCGCCGTCCACCAGCACCGGGACGCCCTTGGCGTGGGCCCGGGCGATGATCTCCTTGACCGGGTTGATGGTGCCGAGCACGTTGGAGACGTGGGTGACCCCGAGGATCCGGGTGCGCCCTGTGAGCAGGGATTCCAGGTCGTCCAGGATCAGCTCGCCGGCGTCGGTCATGGGGATGACCTTGATCGTCGCGCCCTTCTCTTCGGCCAGCAGCTGCCAGGGCACGATGTTGGAGTGGTGCTCCATGGCCGAAAGCAGGATCTCGTCGCCGGCCTTGACCTGGGCCCGGCCGAAGGTCTGGGCCACCAGGTTGACGCTTTCGGTGGTGCCCCGGGTCCAGATCACCTGGGCGGCGGAGGGCGCGTTGATGAAGGCGCGCACCTTCTCCCGGGCCTCCTCGAAGCGGTCGGTGGCCTCCTGGCTGAGGGTGGACACGCCCCGGTGCACGTTGGTGTGCTCGAAGGACTGGTAGTGGCTCACCCGGTCCACCACCGGCTTCGGGGTGAGGGCGCTGACGGCGCCGTCCAGGTAGATCACGGGCTTGCCGTGGAAGGGGGTGTTGAGCACCGGGAAATCCTGGCGGATCCGGGCGACATCGAGGGCTTGGGTGGCGGTGGTCATGTGAGCGTCTCCAGATGCTCGGCGTTGGTGCGGGCCAGGACGGTCTGGCGGAGCTGACGCTTGAGGCTGGGCACGGGGATGCCGGCCAGCAGGTCGGAAGCGAAGGCGTAAGTGAGCAGGTTGCGCGCCAGGGCCGGAGCCAGGCCGCGGCTTTCCAGGTAGAACATCGCCTCGGGGTCGAGCTGGCCGATGGCCGCGCCGTGGGCGCACTTGACGTCGTCGGCGTAGATCTCCAGCTGGGGCTTGGCGTCCACCCGGGCCTGGGGCGAGAGCAGGAGGCCCCGGCACTGCTGCTGGGCGTCGGTGCCCTGGGCGTCCTTGCGCACGTAGATGATGCCGTTGAACACGGCCAGCGACTTGTCGTCGGCGATGGTCTTGTGGGCCTGGCGGCTGGTGCAGTGCGGCACGGTGTGGTCGATGAAGGAGTGGGTGTCGGCCAGCTGGGCTTCGCCCAGCAGCGCCAGGCCGTCCAGGATCACGCTGGCGCCTTCCTGGGCCAGGGTCACCTGGGGGGTGCTGCGCGACAGGCGCCCGCCGAAGGCGATGGTGCGGCAGCTGTACTGGCCGTCCCGCTCCACCCGGGCGGCCAGGCTGGAGAGGTGGAAGGCCTCGGCGGATTCCCGCTGGATCCGCTCGTGGTTCAGGCTGGCGTTCTCCCGGACGATCACTTCGGTGACGGCGCAGGTGAGGGTGCGGCCCTTGCCCTGGTATTCCTCGATCAGGGTGGCGGAGGCGTTGCGCTCGAGCACCACGAACAGGCGGGGCAGGGAACAGGTGGGCTGGCCGCCGTCCTGATCGCTGATGAACAGCACGTGCAGGGGCGCCTCCAGGTGGATGCCCTTGGGGATGATCACCAGGGCGCCGTCCTGGAACCGGGCGGTGTTGAGCTCGGCGAACGGATCGGTGCCGCCGGGGGTGGCGAGGGTGCCCAGTTCGTGGGCCAGTTCCGAGGCCGAGGCGAGGTTGAGCAGGCGCACCCCGGCGGGCAGGTTGGAGGTGTTGCTGTGGTGGGAATCGTAGCGGCCGTTGACGAACACCAGCCGGGAGCCCCGGGCTTCGGGCAGGATGCCCGCGGCGATGTCGACGGCGGCCAGGGCCCCGGGGGTGAAGTCCAGGGCCTTCAGGGCGGCCAGGTCGGTGTACTTCCAGGTCTCCTGGCCGGTGCCGGGCCAGTCCTGGCCCTCCAGCGCGGTCTCGGCCTGGCGGCGCCTGGGTCCCCAGCCGGCGGGCCGGGGCTGGGCCAGGATCGCGGGCAGCAGCGGTCGTTCCATGACGGCCGCCATTACGCCCTCATCGCCGGGGCTGGCGCCTGGACCTCGGCCTTGAGCCAGTCGTAGCCGCGCTCTTCAAGTTCCAGCGCCAGTTCCATGCCGCCGGTGCGGACGATCCGGCCGGCGGAAAGCACGTGCACCTGGTCGGGCCGGATGGTCTCCAGGATGCGCGGGAAGTGGGTGATGATCATCAGCGCCCGGTCCGGGCCCATGAGCGCGGTCACCGCCTCGCCCAGCACCCGCAGGGCGTCGATGTCCAGGCCGGAGTCCAGCTCGTCCAGGATGGAGAGCCTGGGGTCCAGCACGCACATCTGCAGGATCTCGTTGCGCTTCTTTTCGCCGCCGGAGAAGCCTTCGTTCAGGCTGCGGTCCAGGAAGGAGCCGTCCATCTTCACCAGGCGGATCTTCTCCTGGATGAAGTCGTCGAACTCCAGGGGGTCCAGCTCGTCCCTGCCGGCGGCCTCGGCCTTCTTGTTGTAGGCCAGGCGCAGGAAGGAGGCGTTGCTCACCCCGGGCACCTCGATGGGGTGCTGGAAGCCCAGGAAGATGCCGGCCCGGGCCCGCTCGTCGGCCGAGAGCTCGAACAGGTTGCGGCCATCGAACAGCACCTCCCCGCCGGTGACCTCGTAGGCCGGATGGCCCGCCAGCACCTTGCCCAGGGTGGACTTGCCGCTGCCGTTGGGCCCCATGATGGCGTGCACTTCCCCCGCCTTGACTTCCAGGTCGATGCCCTTGAGGACTTCGTTTTCCCCGATGCGGGCGGTGAGGTTGCGGATCGAAAGCATGCTGGACTCCGAAATGGTTTTTGGGACGCTCATCAGCCGACGCTGCCTTCAAGCTTGAGGCCGAGCAGCCGGGTCGCCTCCACGGCGAACTCCATGGGCAGCTCGCGGAAGACGTCCTTGCAGAAACCGTTGATGATCATCGAGATGGCGTCCTCGGCCGGGATGCCGCGCTGCTGGAAGTAGAACAGCTGCTCCTCGCCGATCTTGGAGGTGGTGGCTTCGTGCTCCACCTTGGCCGTGGGATTCTGCACCTCGATGTAGGGGAAGGTGTTGGCGCTGCACCGGCTGCCGATCAGCATGGAATCGCACTGGCTGAAGTTGCGCGCGCTCTCGGCCTTGCCCATGACCTTGACCAGGCCGCGGTAGCTGTTGGCGCTTTCGCCCGCGCTGATGCCCTTGGAGATGATGGTGGAGCGGGTGTTGCGGCCGATGTGCACCATCTTGGTGCCGGTGTCGGCCTGCTGCTTGTGGTTGGTCAGCGCCACCGAATAGAACTCGCCGACGCTGTTCTCGCCCAGCAGCACGCAGCTGGGATACTTCCAGGTGATGGCGCTGCCGGTCTCCACCTGGGTCCAGCTGATCTTGCTGTTGCGGCCCTTGCACAGGCCGCGCTTGGTGACGAAATTGAAGATGCCGCCCACGCCGTCCTTGTCGCCGGCATACCAGTTCTGCACGGTGCTGTACTTGATGCTGGCGTCGTCCAGCGCCACCAGCTCCACCACCGCGGCGTGCAGCTGGTTGACGTCGAACTGGGGCGCGGTGCAGCCCTCCAGGTAGCTCACCGAGGCGCCCTCCTCGGCGACGATCAGGGTGCGCTCGAACTGGCCGGATTCCTTGTTGTTGATCCGGAAGTAGGTGGAGAGGTCCATGGGGCAGGTGACGCCCTTGGGGATGAAGCAGAACGAGCCGTCGGTGAACACGGCGGAGTTGAGCGCGGCGTAGAAGTTGTCGCTGGTCGGCACCACCGAGCCCAGGTACTTCTTCACCAGGTCCGGGTGCTCGCGCACCGCTTCGCTGAAGCTGCAGAAGATGATGCCCTTTTCGGCCAAAGCCGCCTTGTAGGTGGTGGTCACGCTCACGCTGTCGAACACCACGTCCACGGCCACCCCGGCCAGGGCCTTCTGCTCGTTCATGGGCACGCCCAGCTTCTCGAAGGTGCGCAGCAGCTCGGGGTCCACTTCATCCATGCTCTGGAACTTGGGGCTCTTGGGCCGGGGCGCGGAGTAGTAGACGATCTTCTGGAAATCCGGGCTGGGGTAGTGCACGTTGGCCCAGGCCGGCTCGGTCATGGTCAGCCAGTGGCGGTAGGCCTTCAACCGGAACTCAAGCAGCCATTCGGGTTCACCCTTCTTGTCGGAAATGAACCGGATGGTGTCCTCGCTCAGGCCGGCGGCCACGCTGTCCGACTCGATGTCCGTGACGAAGCCATATTTGTATTCTTCACTGGTGACCTGCTGCAGAGATGTGCTCATGGCCAACTCCCCTCACAAACTTATTCTGTAATCATGACCGGTTTTGTCAACTTTGTCGCGGATGGATTTGAAAACGTCATCCGTGGCCGAGACTTTTCTCCAGGTCCTTGATCATGGTCTGCATCTTGGTCCGGAGCAGGGTCGCCTGGTCCTCGGGAAGGTCCCCGGGATCGGCGTCCAGGCCCTCCTGGAGCAGCTCCAGGCCCTCATCCTTGCGCTTGAGCGCCACCAGCGCGCTGCCCAGCTGGAAATGGTTGATCATGGTGGGCTCGGCCACCAGGATCGGGTCGATCAGCTCCACCACCTCCCGGGGCCGCTTGAGCTCGAGCAGGTACTGGCCGAGCAGGGTCCGGGCCCGGGCCTCCTGGCCGGGCAGCGGGTTGGCCTGCAGCCGCCGGACCTCCAGAAGATCGTCCTCGCTGACCGGCCGGTTCATCAGCCGGTAGGCCTGGCGGATGATGGCGGCCTCCCAGGCGCCGCTGCTCTTGGGGTGGGCGGCCAGGAAGGTGTCCAGGGCCCGGCTCAGGCCGGGCTCGTCGTTGCGGTCCATGTAGTGGTCCACGGCCAGGTGCATGGCCAGGAAGCAGAGCCGGGGATGCCGGGCCGACCCGGCGAAGGCGATGGCCTTCTGCAGCTGGGCGGCCGGCTCCCGGCGGAACGCCAGCAGCAGCTCCAGCCAGTCCAGCCGCTCGCTCCGGTCCTTGCGCCGGGCCCGCTTGAGCGCCGCCTCCGCCTCGGCCAGGTTGCCGTCGGCCAGGCAGTCCTCGACCTCGTCCAGGAGGATGGCGGCCTCGGCCTTGCCGCCCCGGGCCGAGCGCAGCTGCTCGGGCTGCTCGGCGTCCAGCAGGAGCAGCAGGTCCGGGTCGCCCGGGTGCTGGCGCAGCAGCTCCTGCAGGATGGTGAACGCCTTGGGCCGCTCGTCGGCGAGGATGTAGCCCTCGGCCAGCAGCTCGCGGATCCGCAGGTCCCCGGGCAGGAAGCCCGAGGCCTCCTTCAGCAGGGCGATCGCCTTGGCCGGTTCGCCCCGGGCCAGCAGGACCTCGGCCAGCAGGCTGAGGGTCTCGCCGTCGCGCTGGAGCCCCACGGCCTCCTTGGCGGCGCCCAGGGCGCCCGGGAGGTCGTCCCGGTCCAGCAGCAGCTCGGCCAGCTGGACCTTGGGCGCCACCTCGTCGGGCCGCAGCTCGGCGGCGGTGCGCAGGGTCTCGATGGCCGCCTCGGCCCGCTCGGGGTAGTCCTGGAGGATCTTGGCCAGCAGCATCCAGCCCTCGTAGTGCCTGGGGCTCAGCTGGACCACCTTGCGCGCCAGCTGCTCGGCCTCGTCCCAGACCTGGGCCACCTCCTTGAGGGCGGCCACGGTGAACACCAGCTCGTAGTTCTTGGAGTCCAGGGCCAGGGCCTCGCCCAGCCGGGTGGCGGCCTCGGGCAGCAGCCCGTTCTCCAGCAGGGCCGAGGTCTCCAGCAGCGCCCGCCGGAGCTGGGAGACCGCCTTGGGCTTGGCGATGGGCAGGATCCGGGCGCGGTAGCGGGTGAAGATCTCCCGGGCGCTGATCAGCTGCAGGTTCTCCTCCACCAGCTGCTCCCAGCGCGAGGAGAAGGCGCGGCCGTCCAGCTGGCCCTTGTGCTCCATCTCCTGGACCAGGGACATCAGCCCGTTGCGCAGCATCACCTCGGAGCGCTCCAGCCGGCCCAGCTGGTCGGAGACCGTCTCCAGGTAGGTCTCCACCCGGCGCAGGGTCTCCTCCAGGCCGGTGATCCGCTCGAGCAGGTGCTCGTCGAGGTCGTCGTCGGCCTCCAGCGGCTCCTCCTCCTCCCAGGTCTGGTCCCCGGCCACGATCAGCAGCCGGGTGCCGCACTTGCGGCAGATCTCGCGCTCGCCGGGGTTCCAGGTGAAGCAGTTCTGGCAATAGGTTCCAGGGGTATCGTTGGCCATGGCTTCAGGATACAACCATCCGCCGCCGGATGGTTGGGCCCGGGCCCGGTTCCCGCCTATCATGTCCCCGAGGTGGCCATTGCTCGAGACCTGGTTGAACCAGCCGCACGCCCTGCCCTGGCTCGCGGTGATGTGGATGGCCGGGGTGCTGGGATCGGTGGGGCATTGCGCCGGGATGTGCGGGCCGATCGTCGCCTCCTTCGGGCTGGCCCAGGCCCGCCAGGGCGGCCGGCTCTGGCCCCGCCACCTGGCGTTCCAGGCGGGCCGGGTCAGCACCTACGCCCTGCTGGGGGCGCTCATCGGCTATCTGGGCGGGCTGGCGAGGCTGCAGACGGTGCAGGACCTGCACGAATGCTGCCGGCCCCAGGGCCAGGCCCTGCTGGCGGCCCAGGCCTGGCCCTGGCAGGTCTGGGTGAAGCTGGCCCTGGGCTTCCTGATGCTGCTGCTGGGGCTGTTCATGGCGCTGGGCACCCGGGCGGACGCCCTCATGGAGCTGCCCATGCCCGGGCCGCTCCAGCGGTTCCTGGGCCGGGGCCTGCGCTGGGGCGGGGCGCCCTACCTGCTGGGCCTGACCTGGGGCCTGATCCCCTGCGGCCTGGTCTACATGATGCTGCTGCGCTCGCTGGACGCCGGCTCCTGGCGCATGGGGGCGGCGGGCATGGTCTGCTTCGGTCTGGGCAATCTGCCCCTGCTGCTGGGCCTGGGGGTGCTCAGCAGCCGGATCAGCCGGGCCTGGCGGTTCCGGCTGCTGCGCCTGGGCGGGGTGCTGGTGGCGGGGATGGGGGCCGCCATCCTGTGGCAGGCCGTCCGGCTCCTGC
>Ga0316226_1003254_pt1 | contig 14143 bp, 8 predicted proteins | sample TBH18017metaG_FD_206009 | JGI IMG/M metagenome (GOLD analysis project Ga0316226, IMG submission 206009) | Freshwater microbial communities from Trout Bog Lake, Wisconsin, USA - TBH18017 | ecosystem: Environmental > Aquatic > Freshwater > Lake > Hypolimnion/Profundal zone | place: USA: Wisconsin... | reverse complement strand
GTAGGAGGTGGCCGTGTTGCCGTTGGTGTCGGTGGCGATGACGTTCAGCGCATAGCTGCCCGCCGGCACGTTCGACCATGTCAGCGGGAAGAGCGGCCCGGAACTGATGTTGGAAACAACCACCTGGCTGCTGTTCGGCACCACGCCGAGGCTGAGGTTGTTCTCGAAAAATTCCACCGTGGCCACCTGGCCGGTGCTGACAATGGCGCGGGCGTAAATCTTCACGGTGGCCGGCGCGACATAGCTCGCACCGTTGGCCGGCGAATAGATGTAAGCGGACGGCTTGATGTCCGGCGGCGGCGGATTGGTGACGGTGATGTTCACCACCGAAGAGGTTGCGGTGTTGCCCAGGCTGTCGGTCGCCAGCGCGGTTAAAGCGTAATTGCCCGCCGGGACATTGCTCCAGGAAAGGAAGAACGGATTGCCCTGGGTCGTGTTTGTCAGCAGCACGCCGCCGGTGTTGGTGACGCTGCCGAGGCTGCCGCCGTTGGCGAAATACTGCACCGTTTGAACCACGTTCGAGTCAACCACCAAGGCATGAATGCCGATGGTGGCCGGCGCGAGAAACGACTGGCCGTTGGTCGGATACCAGAAGCTGACGACAAACGGAATGTTCGGCGGCGGCGGCGGCGGTGGCCGGTTGGTGACGGTGATGTTCACCGGCGCGGAAGTGGCGGTGTTGCCCGCACTGTCGTTCGCCACGGCGGTCAGGGCATAGCTGCCGGCCACCACATTGCTCCACGAGAGGAAGAACGGACTGCCCTGCGTGATGTTGGTCAGCAGCACGCCGCCGGTGTTGGTGACGGTGCCGATGCTGCTGCCGTTGGCAAAATACTGCATCGTCTGCACCACGTTCGAATCGGTCGCCGAGGCATGAACCCCGATTGTCGCCGGGGCGAGGAACGCCTGCCCGTTGGTCGGATAATAAAAGCTGACGGCAAACGGAATGATTGGCGGCGGCGGGTTGCTGACCACGCTGATGCTCACCACGGACGAGGTCGAAGTCATGCCGCTGGCGTCCGTGGCCACGGCTCTCAAATAATAGCTGCCGGCGGGCGCGTTCGACCACGTCAGCGGGAAGAGCGGGGCGGAACCGAGGTTGGAAACGACGATCTGGCTGCTGTTCGACACGGTGCCGAGATTGAGGCTGTTGGCGAAGAACTGCACCGTGGCCACCGTGCCGGTGCTGCCTTCATAAGCCCGCGCATAAATGTTCACGTTGGCCGGAACAAAATATTTTGTCCCGTTGGTCGGTGAATAAATGCCGACCGACGGCAGCACAATGACCGGCGGAAGATTCGTCACCACCGAGATGGTCACCACCGACGAGGTGGATGAATTGCCGTTCACATCCGTCGCCACCGCCTTGATCGCGTAGCTGCCCGCCGGCACATTCGGCCACGCCAGCGGATAAAGCGGTTCCGAGCTGATGTTGGTGAAAACCGCCTGGCTGCTGTTCGACACCACGCCGAGGCTCGCGCTGTTCGCGAAGTATTGCACCGTCGCCACCGTGCCGCCGGTTTCCACCGCCCGCGCATACAGCGTCAGGTTCGCCGGCGAGAGGAACACCGCGTTGTTGGTGGGGGAATAAATATAAACCGCCGGCCGCACCACCGGGTTGGTGACGGTGATGTTGACCGGCGCGGAAGTGGCGGTGAGTCCGGCGCTGTCTGTCCCCACGGCGGTCAGCGTGTAACTGCCGGCGGTCACGTTGCTCCAGACCATGGAAAACACGCTGGTCGGCGATCCATTGGTCAGCAGCGCGCCGCTGGTGTTGGTGAGCGTGCGGAGGAGCGAGCCGCCGGAAAAATACTGCACCGTCCGCACCACGTTGGAGTCTGTAACTTTTAAGTAAAGGCCGACATTGGCCGTGGCGGTGAACTGCTGGCCGTTGGTCGGCGTGTAAAAACCGACGGCAAAAGGCGTGTCCTGGCCGGCGGCGGTTCCGGCCATGAGGAACAGCGAACCCAGCAGAACCGGGCAGCAGAAAACCAGGCGGTTGAAAGTTTTCATAGGCTTGAATTTTATGGCGATGGGTGGACTCATTAAATTAAAGCATAATTTATTCCGTCTGACAAGCCCGCGAAAAGGCCAATCAAACGGCATCCAACCGATAACAAGCCCTGCCTGATGCGCGAAATTGACGCGTGGAGAGCGTGGGTTTCACGCATCGGAGCGAACTGCGGGTCAATTCAAACATGAGGAATCGGTTGCCGCCGCCGTAGGCCGCCCATCAAAGATACGGCGAGAACAATCGCGCAATCGCATCGCGCAATTTTCCCGGCATCGTGCGCGCGTCCGCCTCGGCCATCGTCACTTCATGCGCGGCGGCAAGCTTCTTCGCAATCAGCCGCTCCATCGCCTGCGCGAAGCCGCGGCTGTAGCATTCCACGTTCAGCTCGAAGTTCAGGCGCAGGCTGCGCGCGTCCCAGTTGGCCGAGCCGAGCAGCACCCAGTGGCCGTCCACGGTCATCAGCTTGGAATGGTCGAACGGCGCCGGCGTGAGCCAGACATGGCAGCCGCGCTCCAGCACCTGCCACCACAGCGACCGCGACGCCCAATGCACATACGGCAGGTTGTTTTTCGCCGGCAGCACGATGTCCACCCGCACGCCGCGCAAGGCCGCGAGGTTCAGCGCGGTGACCAGCGCGTTGTCCGGCAGGAAATACGGCGTGACAATCTTCACCGACACCTGCGCCTCGGCCAACGCGGCGAGCAGCGTCCAGCGCGCGTTTTCAAAGTCCGCGTCCGGCCCGTCGGGAATCACCCGCGCGATGACATCGCCGGCGGCCGGCAGCCCGGCTTTCAGAAACCGGGTTTCCGAATTGGGAAACCACAGGTCGCCGTCTAGGATTTCATCGGTGGTGAACATCCAGTCGTTCGCGAACGCCTCCTGCAGTTCCGTGACCACCGGCCCCGCCACGCGGAAATGCAGGTCCTGCACCGGGCTTTTCGGTTTGTCCGCGAGGACGTTCCCGTGCCGGAGGTTGATGCCGCCCGTGAAGGCCAGCGCGCCGTCCACGATGAGCGCCTTGCGGTGGTTGCGCAAATTGATCGTGGCCACGCGCCACGGCGTGAGAATTGACGAGGGCAGGAACTTGGCGAACGGAACTCTCGCCGCCCGCAGCTTGAAGGTGATGGGCGGCCACGAATAGCGCGTGCCGGCGGAATCAATCAGCACCCGCACCGCCACGCCGCGTTTCACCGCGCGTTCCAGCGCGGCCACGAACTGCGCGCCGGTCGCGTCGTTGTCAAAGATGTAGGTGACGAGCGCGACGGATTTCTCGGCGGCGTCAATCGCGGCGAGCATCGCGGGAAAGGCCGCGTCGCCGTTCACCAGCGGCTCGATCTTGTTGCCCGTCGTCAGCGGTTCCGCCGTGACGCGGCCGACCACGCGGGCGAGATGCCGGAGATGTTCCGCGCCGTCATGTTCCGGTTCGCCGAGGTTGTCCGGCACCGGGCGGCTGAACGTGCGGTGGACGGCGAGGGTGACGGCGCGGCGGCGGATGCGGTTGACGCCGAGCGCCAGGTAGAGCAGGGCGCCCAGCGCGGGCAGGAACCAGATGAAGCCCAGCCAGAGGGCCGCCGCCCGGGAATCCCGCTTGTGGATGAGCGCGTGGACGGACGCAAGCACGGCGGCGATGAAATCAAACCCCGCCGCGAGGTGCGGCCAGAAGCGCGCGAGATGATCCAGCCAGTTCATGTGCCGGGGAGCGTAAATTTTCAGCCGCCGGAAAGCAATGTTGATGCCCCGGCTCATCCGCCCGCATCGCCAATTCATGCGGGATGACGGCCGGCGGGAATGTGGCAAATTAGTCACATGAGCGCCAATGACAATCAATGGCCGCCGCCCGCCGACCCGGCCGCCTGCCGGCACCCGGACTTTGCGGCCTGTCAGGTGGCGCCCGTCGGCATCAGCAATCTGCAATTTTGCCGGACGCGCGAGCCGGCGGGCTGCCCCTACACCGTGGCCTATGCCGACAAGGCCTACTGCTTTTACCCCGACCCGTCGAAATTTGGCAACCCGACCGCGTGAACCCCGCCGCCGGCGGCCATGGCATTGGGGTGAACACCCCATGGCGGCCGCTGCCCGCCTGTGGGAAGCTGGGAGGCATGAAACTCTTCCTATTTTTGGCCTGCGTCATCCTGCTGACGGCCAGCGGGTGTGTCTATTCGGGCGAACGGCGGCATAACGAACCTTCCGCCGGCGTGGATCACGGCGAACATCCCGGCGACCTTGATCACGGCGACACCCAGCAGCGCTGACCGGTCTTGGCCGGCGTCAAAATCGGGTCAGTTGGCGGAGGCGGGAGGCTTCAGCAACGGCTGCCCTTGCCTTTCCGTGACGGGCGATGGCCTTCCGGCTTCGTCCGAAGACAATTCCACGTCGTCCGATGACCATGGAACGTTGTCCGATGACCATGGCACGTTGTCCGATGACCATGGCACGTTGTCCGATGACCATGGAACGTCGTCCGATGACCATGGCACGTCGTCCGATGACCATGGCACGTTGTGGGAAAGTCTCAAAACCGGCTAAAAAGGCATGAAAACCCGGTTTTATGGCGGTTCAGGCCAAAAACGACCCAATTCGTGCCTGCCCGCGCCCGTTCCCGGCTTTGACCAACCCTGGGCTGATTGATGGAATCCCGTTGGGATTCGGGTTCTCTCACCCAAGTTTCATGGCGACGGCAATTTCGGCTTTCTGCTTCTGGGAATTTGCCAGTTGAATTCGCTGATGAAGCAAACGCTCCACCCCGGCATCATCCGCGTTGGGGTTTTGATGGCGGATGCCTGCGCGCGTCACGTCGCAAGCCAGCTCATGCAGCTCCAGCGCAATCTTCAGACGCTGCTCGCCGGTCATCTGGCGGTAGCGTTCAATTTGTTTGTCGAGAGCGGTTGTCGCCGTCACCACGCCATTATGGCCGCCGTGCTCCAACGGAGCAAAATCATTCAGCCCGGCGTTGGCGCGACTCGCCTACGCCGGGTGGCGGGACAAAAACGATTTCAACTCTGAAGGAGTTGAATGTGTGGGCGGGGATGGCGATGCAACCCTTTCAGGGTTGATTTTAATTTTGGACGTGTTCCCAGGGTAGCTCGTGCCTCGCAACCCTGGGCTGAAGGATGGAATCCCGTTGGGATTCGGGAACGGAGCGAGATTTTGAACACTTGGTTCAAAACTTTTCATTGACTTTTGTTTTTTTCTCTATAAGCTCTTAACCAGTCATGCGGGATTTCCGCATACTAGCTTTCAGTGTTTTGACCGAAACCTGAACAGTTAAAATAAATAGGTCAAATTGATAGTTATGACTACTAACTCCAAGTCGGGGTCACATAATGTGACCGTCACCCTCAAAGTTCACTCCGAAGACATAAAGTCTTTCAGAGACCCAAACCAACTCGGACGCAAACGCTACGTTTTGCAAGTTCCCGTTGAGGAAATTGCAAAGGCAGCTATTGAGTTTGGCCCAAACCCCAGAAATCAGGACATGGGCACGGGTGTTGTAAAGGCCATCCAAGAAACGCTCGAAGATAAACCAGCGTGGTTTCAGTATGCGAACAAGGGCATTTTGATTAACGCTCAAGCTGCTGAATACGACAACAAATCAGGCGAGCTTCGTATGTCGCTTAACAAGGATTCTCAAAATCCTTGGGGCGAAAGCCTTGGCGGAAATATGGATGGCGGACACACGCAGGCCGTCATTATCCAAAAAATTCGGGACAATCTTTGGAAGAATTTCGAAAATCCAAAGGACAAGCAATGGGTCAATGTTGAGATTTTGACTGGCATTGATTTCGACCAATTGAGTTTCATCGCCGGAGCAAGAAACCGCAGCGTTGCAGTAAAGGACTTGTCTCTTTCTGTGCTAAACGACGAGCTTGATTGGCTCATTAAAGATGAGTTTGAAAAAGCTGGATTCCTCAAAGAAATCGCTTGGCGTCAAAATGCTGATGGCGACATCACCGGCGAGGAAGTCTTGGTCTATTTGTCTCTTCACAATCCGCAACTCACAGACAAAACGCGCTGCTATGTCGGTGCAGGGTCTATTATCAAGGGGCTGCGCTCGCCCGAACAAATGAATGGCCTTAAAAGTGCGGTAGCCGGCAAAGCTGTGCGCTGGATGAAATTCGTGGATCATATCCATAACTCAATGGAAGAATGGTGGAAAAAATACAAAGGTGAGTTGGGTGAAAACGCAAGATTTGGCGGACTGGAAGGTGTTCAAAAAGTTGCGAAGCCTCACAAGCTTGTGTTTTTGAAAACGGAGCAAGATTACCGTGTGGCAAAATCCTGGCTCATGCCGATTGCCTATGGTTTTGCTACGGCCTTCCAACAAGAGCAGGACGACAAATTGCTTCAAAAGGTTGCAAGTGAGGTTGGTCCGAGGTTGATGGGAAATATCTACGACATTACCGAAAGCGAAAATCTCAACCTTAATGCCGTTGGCAAAAACAAGTCGGCTTGGACTTCAAGCGAAGCACTTGTGCAAGCTGGCTATATGCGCCTTAAATTCGAAGCGCTGTCTCAGCAGAGAGCTAAATAAAAAATGGAATAAACAAAGGCGCAGCATTTTTTGCTGCGCCTTTTTGTTAGCCAATCACAACTTCAAGTCATCATCCGTCACCGCGTCGAGCGAGGCGCTCGTGACGTGGGCGGCGTATTTCGCCAGCACGCCGCGCATCTTAAAATGGTGCGGCCAGCCCATAAACCCGTTGAAAAAGTTGGCGCCTCAATTCGTCAGGAGCAAGTCCCGCTGGAAGCGAAGCGACGACGACAGTGCGGGCAGCATCGAACATGCGCGTCCCCATGACGAAACGCTCCGACCCGGAGCGGGCCATCAGTTTTTGCCGGACAAGTTCGGCGATTTCTGGCGAGGTGTCATTCATGATGAAACTTCCGACCACAAGTTAGCGACATCGAGTTCGCGCGTCCACCGCTCAATGTAGTCCCGGTCGCAGCCGGTCGAGATCAGGTTCTTCACATCGCCAAGCTGGGTTTCAGAGCGCGAGTCTTTGGCCCAATGTAATTTTGAAAGGATCAAATCTTCCTTGCTCACAATCCACGTCTCGAAGTTTTCAATCTTGATGCGCTGGCGGCGGTTGAACTCGGTCAGGCGATATTCGCCCTGCTTGCGCACGATGCAATCCACTTTGATGACGCTCTCGTTGTGGATCAGGTTGAAGAGCGATTGGTGCGCGATGGAACTGTCCACGGCTGCGCGCGAGACGTAGTAGTCCGGGCTGAATAATTGAACCACCCGCACCGCATCTGCCGGCCGCAATGCGACCACGACGTCAATGTCGCGGGTCATGCGCGGCTGGGCGTAATAATTCATCGCCATCGAGCCGGTGAGCATATAGCCGATGCCCGCTGAATCGAGCTTCGCAGAAACGTCGCGAACGATGTCGAGTTCGTTTTGCATTTGCCGTTACAACTTCAAATCATCATCCGTCACCGCGCCGAGCGAGGCGCTGGTGACGTGCGCGGCGTATTTCGCCAGCACGCCGCGCGTGTAACGCGGAGCCGGCTTCTTCCACGCCTTCCGGCGCGCGGCGAGTTCCTTCGCGGGAAGAACCAGCGTCAGTTCCCGCTTCTCGGCGTCAATGCGGATGGGGTCGCCGTTCTTCACCAGCGCAATCGTCCCGCCCACGTAAGCCTCCGGCGTGATGTGCCCCACCACGAAGCCGTGGCTGCCGCCCGAAAAACGTCCGTCGGTGATGAGCGCCACGTCCTTGCCCAGTCCCTTGCCCATGATGGCGGAGGTGGGCGAGAGCATTTCCCTCATGCCGGGCCCGCCCTTCGGCCCTTCATAGCGGATGACGATGACGTGGCCTTTCTTGACCGTGCCGTTGAGAATGGCCTTCATCGCCTTCTCCTCGGATTCAAACACGATGGCCTTGCCCTCGAAGTGCAATCCTTCCTTGCCGGAAATCTTCGCGACCGCGCCGTCGCTGGCGAGGTTGCCGCGCAGGATGACCAGATGGCTGTCCTTCTTGATCGGATTGTCGAAGCCGTGAATGATGGTCTGGTAGCTCGGATACGGTTTCACGTCACGCAACGTCTCGGCCATCGTCTCGCCGGTGACGGTCAGGCAATCGCCGTGGAGCAGTTTCTTGTCGAGCAACATCTTCATCAGCGGCCGGATGCCGCCAATGGCGACGAGTTCGGACATCAGATGTTTTCCGCTCGGCTTCAAGTCGGCCAGCACCGGCACGCGTTTGCCGATGCGCGTGAAATCATCAATGGTCAATTTCACCCTGGCCGCGTGCGCGATGGCGAGCAGGTGCAGCACGGCATTCGTCGAGCCGCCGAGCGCGATGACCACGGTGATGGCGTTCTCAAAAGCTTTCTTCGTGAGGATGTCGAGCGGCTTGATGCCTTGCTGCAACATCTTCACGACGGCGGCACCGGCGCGGCGGCAATCATCCATCTTCGCGGGCGAAACGGCATTCTGCGCGGAGCTGTTGGGCAGACTCATGCCGAGCGCTTCAATCGCGGAAGCCATCGTGTTGGCGGTATACATGCCGCCGCAGGAGCCGGCGCCGGGAATCGCGCATTGCTCGACGGCCTGAAATTCCTTGTCCGTGATTTTTTTGTTCGCGTGCGCGCCGATGGCCTCGAAGACGGAAACCACGTCGAGCTTGCGCTGTTGCGGATCGCCGGTGATGCAGCCGGGGAGAATCGTGCCGCCATAGACGAACACGGCGGGGCGGTTCATGCGCGCGATGGCGATGAGCGAACCGGGCATATTTTTGTCGCAACCGCCGATGGCGACGTAACCGTCCATGCCGGCGCAGCCCACGACCGTTTCGATGGAGTCGGCGATGACCTCGCGCGAGACGAGCGAATACTTCATGCCCTCGGTGCCCATCGAGATGCCGTCGGAAATCGTGATGGTGTTGAAGATGATCGCCTTGCCGCCATTGGCGTTCACGCCCTTTTCGGATTCGAGCGCGAGCTTGTCAATGTGCATGTTGCACGGCGTGACATCGCTCCACGTCGAGGCGACGCCGATGAGCGGCTTCGAGAAATCTTCGGCCTTGAAGCCGACGGGATAAAGCATGGCGCGGGCGGCGGCGCGTTCGTCGCCGTCAAACAGGATGCTGGAAAAGGGGCGGGGATTGATTGCGGATTTGTTCTTTTTCATCGGGGACAGAGGTTGCCAAATAAAACGCGCGGCGGCAAGCCGCGCAAGGCTTTGCCGGCAGAAAATGCCGCCGGCAGCTTTGGTTTGGCATTTGCCAATTTTGGAGAAGCCGGCGGCGTCACAAATCTGACATATGTTCGTCACGAACTTGTAACAGTCCGGCAGTTGAGTTGGGGGTGCAGGCTGTTAAGGTAGGATTCGATTTTGAAGGAAGAACAAACCCATAAATAAAATGAAATTGAAAAACACCCCTTTGGTTCGGACTCAAACCGGTTTTGCCCGCGTGGCGATGATGGTTTCAGCCATGCTGCTGTCGGCCGTTCCAGCCACCAGCTTTGCCGTCAACACCTACGTCTTCAGCGGCACCTCCGCCTGGCTGACCGCCGGCAATTGGACGCCCAACAGCTCTTCCACCGGGCCGGGAGTAAACGACATCGCCCAATCCGGCACCACCATCCCCACCGCCGGCAATGGGTGGGGGGTGAACTACAACAACACCGTGAACAACGGGACGCTGAATGAGGCCGTCGGCGCCGTCCAGATTTTGTCCACGCGCAGCTCCAATTTCGTGATGGGCAACAGCACCAGCGCGACCGGGAAAAATGGGGTTTTCACCTTCAACGGGGCGACCATCAACACCGTTCCCAATGTGATCATTGAAAACGCGAGCCCCTCGAATTTCACGGTGCAGGACAACAACGGCGGCACGGACACGATGGGCATGGCCCTGGCCAACGCGACGGAAAACATCATTTCGCTGGACGGGGCGGGCAATGTCACCATCAGCGACATCCTCAGCAGCGCCAGCGGCACCACGCCGCTGACCCTGACCAGCGCCAGCACGGTTGCGGGGGTGGGCAAAGTCAGCATTACTGGAATCGCCAACACCTTTACGGGCGCCATCAAGATTGGCAACGGGGTTGCCGGCGCACCGGAAGTTGTTTTTACCGCCGCCGGCAGTCTGGGAAATTCCGGGAATCAAATCACTGTTGACGGTGGCCGGCTCACCCTGTCCGGCTCGGCGGACATTTCTTCCCACGCCATATCCCTTGGAGCCACGGCCGGCACCTCCATCAGCGCTTCGGGTTCGGCCACAACCATCACTTACACGGGTGTGCTCGCCGACAAAGCCGGCGCGACGGGCATTCTGGTCAAACAGGGCGGCGGCACGCTGGCGCTCGGTGGTGCCAGCACTTTCTCGGGCAGTGTCAGCATCAACAACGGCACGGTGCAGTTGACCACGGGCGACAACCGGCTGCCCACGGGAACGACTGTCAACATTGGCCAGGCTGCCAGCGTCAACACCGGCTTCCTTGATCTCAACAGCCGCAATCAGCAAATCGCGGGGCTGGTTTCAACTGCCGGGACGAATGCCAGCAGTTCCAAAAACATGGTCACCAATTCCAGCGGGACAGCCGCCACGCTCACGCTCGGCGGCAGCGGCTTGTATGTTTACGGCGACGGCTCCACCACCAACTCCGGCATCATCGCCGGTGCCATCAACCTCGTGGTGAACGGCAGCGGCACGAACATCTTGGGCGACACCAACACTTACACCGGCAACACCACCATCAGCGCCGGCACGCTCGCTTTGAGCGGTGTGGGTTTGCTGGCCAGCACCACCAACCTCACGATTGCCGCCGGCGCGACCTTTGATGTGTCGGCTTTGACCACGGCGCTGACGCTCGGCAATTTTCAAATTCTCAAGGCGAGCGGCAACGGCTCTGCCGGCAAGATTGCCACGGCGAGTTCAAAAGGTTTGACGTTGGGCGGCACCGGGGCGCTCCAGTTCACCGCGTATAATGGAGCAAACGCGCCATTGACGGTCACCGGCGCCGGGTCGGTGACGCTGGCATCGGGCAATGCCGTCACCGTCACCGTGCCGGGAACGGCCTTGGCGGCGGCGGATTACAAATTGATTTCCATCGGGAGCGGCAACACCACGGCGGTGAACGGCACGATGCCGGCTTCCGTGACGGTCACCAATGGCGCGGGCGGGAGCGGGCTGGCGGCGAACACCACCGCTTTGCTGATTGTTTCTGGCGGGGAACTTTATCTGCGCGTGCTGAACACTTACACCGTCACCTACAACGACAATGGCAAGACCGGCGGCAGCGTGCCGACGGACAACAATGCCTACACCAACGGCGCAACGGTCACGGTGAAGTCAAATTCCGGCAGCCTGGTGAAAGCCGGCTCCACGTTTTCCGGCTGGAACACGCAGGCCGATGGCAACGGGGTGGACTACGCGGCCACCGGCAGCGCGCCGCTGACCATGGGTTCCGCCAACGTGACGCTGTATGCGAAGTGGGTGACGTTTCCGGCCATTTCGGTTTCCACCGGCTCGTTGAGTTTTGGCGCGGTGGTCGTGAACGGCACTTCGGCCAGCCAGTCCTACACCATTTCCGGCGCGAACCTGACGGGGAACATTTCTATCAATGCCCCGGCCAACTTCACGGTTTCGACCGATAACAGCACCTTTGCCAGCAGCCTCACGCTTATCCCAATCGGCGGGACAGTTGCCACCACCAACATTTACGTCCAATTCAATCCGACCGCCCAGCAAAGTTATTCCGGCACCAGCATCACGAACACCGACGGCACCGACGCCATCACCAATTTGGTGGCCGTGACCGGCACCGGCGCGGTTGCCCCGACGATCACTTCCTCCGCCGCCACGGCCATCACCAACACGGCGGCGACCCTGAATGGCAACGTCACGGCCGACGGCGGGGCGACGATTGCCGACCGTGGTTTTGTCTATGGCACGACGGCGGGTGTCACCCTCGCCAGCAACAAGACGGCGGCTGCCGGCACGACCGGCGCCTTCACGCTGACGCCGGCGTTGAGCCCCAATGTCCAATACTATTTTGCCGCCTACGCGATTAATTCCGTCGGCACCAACCTGTCTTCACCGGAACTCAGCTTCTGGACATTGGCCACCACGCCCGCCGCCCCGGTTGTCAACGGCGCGACCACGGGCAGCCTGAATGTGACGCTGGGCAGTGACGGCAATCCCTCGGCCACGACCTACGCCATTCAGGAAACCAACAGCGGTTTCTATGTCCAGTCATCTGACGGCTCACTGGGCGCATCGGCTGACTGGCAGACGGCTGCGACTTGGAATACCAAGACCGTGACCGGTTTGAGTTATGGCAGGAGCTATGCCTTCCAAGTCAAGGCACGCAACGGGATCAATGCCGAGACCGCGTTTGGGCCGGCCACCAGCGCCAGCACCTTGAACGGGCCGTTCGGGGGCGGAAATTTGGTGGTGGAACGAATGGAAGGCACGACGTCCGCCGGCACGCCGGTCTCGCTGGTGGAATACAATACTAATGGCGCATTGCAGCAGACCCTGTCGCTGCCCGATGCCGCCGTGCGTCCGACGGCCAGCCCTTACAATCTGATGGACGGCGGCTCGGCCACATCCCAAGGTGAGCTGACCCGTTCTGCGGACGGCACCAAGCTGGTCGTGCCGGGCTACAACGGCATTTCTTCCGACTCGCCCATTGCGAGTTCCAGCGCGGCGACGGTCAGCCGCACCATTGGCGTGGTCAACAACGCGGCGGCCGTGGACACCTCGCGCTCCTACAGCATGCTTTCCGGAAACAATTATCGCTCCGTCGCCTCCACGGACGGCACGGTGTTCTGGGCGGGCGGCGCGCCCGGCCTTGTCTATGTGAACGCTTCCGGGACGCTGAAGACCAACTGCACGGCCAATGTCCGCGCCGTCAATGTTTTCAACAACACTCTTTATTATTCCACCGGCTCGGGAACCGCCGGCATTTATCAGGTCGGCACGGCCGGCACTTTGCCCACGACGGCCACGACGAGCAATCTCCTGATCGCGGTTGGCGGATCCAGCCCAAGCCCCTATGGTTTTTCCATCAACCCGGCGGGGACGGTGGCCTACGTTGCCGATGATCGGACGGTCGCCAACGGCGGCGGCATCATCAAATACACCTTCAACGGCAGCACCTGGTCTTCCGCCGTCTATGCCTTGAGTCCGGGCACCGGTTCGGCGACCACCTTCGGCGCGCGGGGGCTGGTGGTGGACTGGAGCGGGGTCAATCCTGTGATCTATGCCACCACGACCGAAGCGGGCACAAACCGTCTGGTTGCCATCACCGACACCGGCACCGGGTCGGATACGGCCACGCTGCTGGCCACGGCCGGAGCCACCCAGATTTTCCGTGGCATCGCCTTTGCGCCCAATGCGACCCTGACCGCCCAGACCATCGCCGCCATCACACCTTCCTCAATCACCAAAACCTATGGCAACAGTCCGTATTCCGTGGCCACCACGGCCAGTTCCGGCCTCACCGTCACCTATGCCAGCGACACTCCGTCCGTGGCCACTGTGGATGCCGGCGGTAATGTGACCATCGTCGGTGCGGGCTCGGCCATCATCACCGCCAGCCAGGCGGGCAACGGCACTTACGCTCCGGCGACCTCGGTTGCGCAAACGCTGACGGTAAATCCGGCGACGCCGACAATGGGCGCGACGGGCGGAACGTTCAGTTATGACGGCACGCCGAAAGCGGGCAGCGGCACGGCGACGGGCGGCGCGGGCGAGGTTTTGGCGGTGACCCTGGGCTACAACGGCACCGGCAGCACGGCTTACGGTCCGACGGCCACGGCACCGAGCGCAGCGGGAACCTACACGGTGACGGCCTCAACGGCGGGCGATGCGAACAATGCGGCGAACAGCAGCTCGGCCGTGGCGTTGACCATCAATCTGGCGACGCCGATTGTGCAGACGGCGACGACGGCCAGCGCAATCTTCTACGGCCAGACATTGTCGAGTTCGAGCATCGCGGCGGGCGGCTTCACGAACCTCGCGGGCGCGACGGTGACGATGGCCAGCTATGGGTTTGTGAATCCGGGCATCGCGCCGAACGCCGGTTCGACGAACGTGCAGGTGTATTTCGTGCCGAGCGACACGGCGGACTACAACAACGTGACCAACACGGTGACGGTGGGCGTTGGTCCGG
>Ga0316226_1003250_pt1 | contig 14158 bp, 11 predicted proteins | sample TBH18017metaG_FD_206009 | JGI IMG/M metagenome (GOLD analysis project Ga0316226, IMG submission 206009) | Freshwater microbial communities from Trout Bog Lake, Wisconsin, USA - TBH18017 | ecosystem: Environmental > Aquatic > Freshwater > Lake > Hypolimnion/Profundal zone | place: USA: Wisconsin... | reverse complement strand
GCGCGCCCGGAGCGCGGCGGCCAGGTCACCGAGGCGGGCCGCGTGCAGGAGCGCGAGGCCGACGCCTTCGCGGCCGAGCTGCTCATGCCGGAACACCTGGTGCGCCAGGCGGCGCGCGAGCACGGGGCCGACGTGGACAGGCTCGCGGATCGCTTCGACGTCAGCCGCTCGGCGATGAGGAACCGGTTGCAGCGGCTCGACATCCTGGAGCGGCACGGGTCGTGATGCGATCGCGGCGCGGCTCTCGCGGCGCTCACCGCGGGCTCAGCCGGCCTGCTCCACCGCCCACGCGAGAGTGGCGGCCGCGACCTCCGGGGAGCGGCCCGGCCCGTGATGCCCCCCGCTCTCCAGCACGATGAAGCGCGTCGGCGGAGCGAGCACCCGGGCGAGGCGCTCGCTGTGCGCGAAGGGCACTGCCTCGTCGTCGCGGGCGTGGGCGAGCAGCACGCGCGGCATCCCACGCGCGACCTCCACGAGGTCCAGGTCGCGCAGGAACGGCCGCAACGCGGCGGCGTCGAAGCGGCCCTGGTACTCGGCGGGACGTGAGCCCGTCTCCGCGGGCGTCTCGAGCTCGTCGAGCCCGGCGAGGAGCGAGGCGCCGTCCGCCGGGCAGAGCAGGACGAGCGTGCGGAAGAGGCTGGGGCGCGCCCGCGCCGCCAGCAGCAAGAAGCAGCCGCCCATGCTGGCGCCGCGCGCCGCCAGCCACGGCGCCGCGCTCGCGGCCAGCAGCGCCTCGCCGGCGGCGGCCGCGTCGCGCCACCCGTCAGGGCCGAGCACACCGGGGCTCTCGCCGTGGCCGCGCACGTCGAAGGTGAGCGCGGCCAGCCCGGCCGCCGCCGCCTGTTCGCCCATGAGGGCGTGGTTCTCCTTGCGGCTGCCGGCGCCGTGGCATACGAGAAGGGCGCCGCGGGGAGGGCCGGCCGGCCGGTACAGAAGGCCGGCCAGCGCGAGGCCGTCGGACTCGATGGTCAGCGGTTCGGGCGGCGGTGTCGGCTCGGCGTCCACGCGCCGAGTTTAGCCGACCGCCGCCGGTGTGATGTACTACCGAGATTCGCACGACTCATCCCGGGCGGCATACGCGCCCGCAGCCCCTGTACGGAGGTCTCATGCACCAGGTCAACGTCGGCCGCAAGACCCTGGCGGACTACCGGTCCATCGTCCCCAAAGAGCTCATGGCCGAGATCGACCAGCTCGCCGCCGGTCTCAAAGGCCGTCGCGTGCTGCACGTCAATGCGACGGCCTTCGGCGGCGGCGTCGCCGAGATCCTCTACACGCTGGTGCCGCTCGTCAACGACGCCGGCCTCGAGGCGGAGTGGCAGGTCATCACCGCTCCGCCCGAGTTCTTCAACGTCACCAAGAGCTTCCACAACGGTCTCCAGGGGCATTCCGTCGACTTTCCCAAGGAGTCGCAGGAGCTCTACGAGCAGGTCTGCCGTGACAACGCGGCCGCGCTCAGCCACTTCTACGACTTCGTCGTCATCCACGATCCGCAGCCCTTGGCCATCCGCGACTTCGTGACGCGCAGCCAGGACCGTTCCACGTGGTGGATCTGGCGTTGCCACATCGACACCTCCACGCCGGACCGCGGCCTCTACGACTACCTGCTGCCGTCCATCAACCGCTACGACGCCGCCGTCTACACGCTCCAGGACTACGTGCCCGAGGGGCTCACCGTGCCGGTGCGGGCGATCGCCCCCACCATCGATCCCCTGGCGCCCAAGAACATGAAGCTGGCGCCCGAGGACGCGGCCTACATCGTGCGCCAGTTCGGCATCGACGTGGACCGCCCGCTGGTGCTCCAGGTCTCGCGCTTCGACCCCTGGAAGGACCCCCTCGGCGTGGTCGACGTCTACCGCAAGGTCAAGGAGAGTCACCCTGGTCTCCAGCTTGCCCTCGTGGGCTCGATGGCCAGTGACGACCCCGAGGGCTGGGAGTACCTCGAGAAGGTCCTCGACTACGTGGGCGAGGACCCGGACGTGTTCGTGCTCTCGAACATCGACAACGTCGGCTCGGTGGAGATCAACGCCTTCCAGAGCCACGCCGACGTGATCGTGCAGAAGTCGACGCGCGAGGGCTTCGGCCTCACCGTGACCGAGGCGCTGTGGAAGGCGCGGCCGACCATCGGCGGCAACGTCGGCGGCATCCCGCTGCAGATCACGGACGGCGTCGACGGCTACCTGGTGGACTCCGTCGCCACGTGCGCCGAGCGCTGCCTGCAGGTGCTCGCCGACCCGGAGAAGCACCACCGCATGGCGCTGATCGGCAAGGAGAAGGTGCGCCGCGAGTTCCTCACGCCCCGCCTGCTGCGCGACGACCTGCGGCTCTTCACGGACCTGCTCGCGGGTAAGATACAGTCCTGACACGGCCGGGGGCCGGAGCGCCCCCGCCGGACACCGACAGGCGAGGGGGCGGCATGGACCGAGGCGAGCTCCAGGACCGTCGTCTCGTCGTGGCCGCCAACCGCGGCCCCGTGTCGTTCCACAGCGATCCGTCGGGCGAGCCCATCGTCACGCGCGGCCTGGGCGGTCTCGTGACCGTCCTCACCGAGGTGTTGCGCGAGCACGACGGCACCTGGATCGCGACCGCGCTCGGCGACGAGGAGTCCCGCCTCGCCGAGCAGGCCCGCTCCGTCGACGTCGAGCTCGACGGCGATACATACCGTGTGCGCTACGTCTCCGTGGCCCCGGACGTCTACGACAAGTACTACAACATCGTCGCCAACCCGATCCTGTGGTTCATCCAGCACTACCTCTGGGACCTCGGCCGGCATCCGGACATCTCGCCCAACGAGCGTGACGCCTGGGAGAACGGCTACGTCCCGGTGCAGCGGCTGTTCGCCGAGGCGATCGTGGACGAGGCCGGCGCCGGTCGGGATGGAGGTGCCGGCGGGAATGAGGGCGCCGGCACGGCCGCCGGGTCCGGCGCGCTCGTCATGCTGCACGACTACCATCTCTATGGCGTCGCGCCCCTGGTACGCAAGGCTCTTCCCGGCGCCTTCCTGCAACAGTTCGTGCACATCCCCTGGGCGCAGAGCGACGCGTGGCTGGTGCTGCCCAAGGACATGCGCGATGCGATCTTCGAAGGGCTCCTCGGCAACGACATCGTCGCCTTCCACACGCCGCACTACGCGCGCAACTTCCTCCAGGGCTGCGTGGACCTGCTCGACCTCCCGGTGGACCCGGCGCGCCTCACGGTCACCGTGGGCGACCGTGAGGTCTGGGTGCGCGCCTACCCCGTCTCCATCGACCCGCAGGCGCTCAGGAAGGCCGCCGGGTCGCAGCGCGTGGCGGCCGAGGAGGCGGCGCTGCTCGAGCGCCGCCGCGAGTTCCTGCTCGTGCGCGTCGACCGCCTCGATCTGAGCAAGAACATCATCCGCGGGTTCCTCGCCTTCGATCGCTTCCTCGACTTGCATCCGGAGTTCTGCGACCGCATCACCTTCCTCGCGCTGCTGCAGCCGTCGCGCGAGGACGTCGAGGAGTACGTCACCTATCGCGAGCGCGTGATGCGCACCGTGGAGCAGATCAACACCAAGTACGGCAACACGGACTGGATGCCGATCGACGTGCGCATCCAGGACAACTTCCCCCAGACCCTGGCCGCCTACCGGCACTACGACGCGCTCATGGTCAACGCCATCTTCGACGGCATGAACCTCGTCGCCAAAGAGGGGCCGATCCTCAACACGCAGGACGGCGTCCTCATCCTCTCCGAGAATACCGGCGCCTACGAAGAGCTCGGCGCCTTCGCCCTGGGCGTGAACCCCTTCGACATCGAGCAGCAGGCGCAGGCGATCCACGAGGCCCTGACGATGGACGCCCAGGAGCGGCGCACGCGCAACGAGGCGATCCGCACCGTCGTGGACGTGAACAGTGTCGAGCGCTGGGTGTCGGCGCAGTTCGCCGACATCGCCGAGAAGCTGGACGACGCCGCGAGCTGAGAGCCCCGCGAGCAGGCGCCGTTTGACCAAAGTCAGGTTCCGGGACGGCCCTCCACGGCTACCATCCAGCTGCAAGCGATTGGGCCCGCGGCGCCCGGACGGCGTCGCGCCACGGGAGGGCGTGTGGCGATCATCGAGATCCTGGGCATCGGCGACGCGCGCAGCGACGAGCTGGAGGCAGCGGTGCGGGATGCGCTCGAGCCGGGTCCTCGGGCGGCTGATGCCACCGTCTGCAGGTTCGACGACCCCGCGCGCATGATCGCACGCGGCGTCCGGCGGGTGCCCGGGCTGGTCATCGACGGCAAGGTCGTCTGCCGCGGCCGAATCCCGTCCCCGGTGGAGATCCGCTCATGGCTGGCCGCCGCGCAGAAGGCCGGAGGCGCTCCTCGCTAGCCGGGCGGCCCGCGCCTCTCAGGCGCGCGGGTACGTCAGTACCGTGATCAGGGTGTAGACAAGCATGAGTCCGGCCACCCCCAGGACGGCGACGCGCACGCCGCGGAACTTGAAGCGCTGGCCGAGGGCGATGAGGAACAGCACGGCGGCCAGCAACACCGTGATGCGCACGTAGTGTTCGGCCCGGTCACGATCTTCCACGCCGGCGTCGAACGCGTTCGTGGCGTGGCCGTTGAGTGCGTTCGCCTGGGCGGCCAGCGGGTCCTTGTACTCGGGCATGAAGCGAGGTCCCGCAGGTGCCGCCGGATTCGTGAGGGGGCTCGTCTTGAGCCAGGCGACGAAGGCCACCGCGTAGTTGGGCGTGAAGCGCCGGGCCATGATCGCGGCCAGCTTGGTGTCTCCGGTCGTTGCCGCCTGCAGCCAGGTGCCGAGCGTCTGCGTGTTGTAGATCAGCTGCTGATTGCTCGTCAGCTGGAGGGTGTTGCCGTTGGCGCGCAGCCGCGACGAGGTGGCGTACTCGCGAGCGCTTGCCCCATCCCACTTGGCCGCCTGGTACCCGGTCCAGGCCGTGAGGATCGCCACGAGGGCCAAGAGGACCGCCTCGAGGATCTCGACGCTCTCGAGGCGGAAACGGCTCTGGGGCTCCGGCGCCGCGTGGTGGGCGCCTTGCTCGCTCAGGTGCTTGGCGATCTCCGCGTTGACGTTGGCTTCAGGCATCGCGACCTCACTGTCGTTCGGGGGGCCGCGGCCCGGCGTGCGGCCGGCCGCGGCGTCCCGGCTCTGCTCGCGGATGGTACTACCCGTGAGACCGCTGCGTCAGCCGCGAGCGGGCGCAAAGGGTCGGGCGTGGCGCTCGTGCCTGCGGCCCGATGCTCGCCTCGCGAGGCGGTCCCGCGGGGCTCAGTGCCTCAGCCGCTCCCGCGCCAGCGCCAGGTACTCCTCGGCGACGTCGATGCCCACCGAGCGGCGCCCGAGCTCGCGCGCCACCAGCATGGCCGTGCCGGTGCCACAGAAGGGGTCGAGCACGACGCCGCCGGGCGGGCACGTGGCGAGGATCGGGATGCGGCAGAGGTCGGCCGGGAAGGCCGCGAAGTGCGCTTCCCTGCCCTGGGTGTCCTCGGGCATGATGTCCCACACGTCGCCCGGCTTGCTCCCGCCCGGGTGGTAGCGCAGGACGCAGAAGCCGCGTTCGCGCAGCTCCCGGGCGCGGCCCGACACGGCCGGCGAGTCCGAGTGGGTGGAGCGCTGCTGGCCGCGTATGACGAGGCGGAAGTCGGCGAGGCGGCCGCCGGCGACCTCGGCGAGCGTCGCCTCGAGGGCCGCGAGCGCGGCCGCCTTCTCCGCCTCGTCCAGCGCCGTGCTGAGCTCGATCTGACGCCGATAGCGCACACCGCGCACGCCTGTGGCACTGACCACGGCGCCGCCCTCGACGCGCGCCGTGCCGGGGGCGCCGCGCACGGCGTCGTCGTCGTAGTAGTAGTCCCGTGTCTGCCGCACGAAGTGAAAGAGCAGCTCGTGCACGTTGCGGAGCCGGTCGTGGCTGCCGTCGGGCCCGCCCTTGACCTTGTGCCACACGACGCTGTTGCGCAGGATCCAGCCTTGGTCGTCGGCGAGCGCGAAGGCGACGCGCCAGGGGATGCCGAGCTGGCGCTTGCCGCGGTACGTGTCGCCGAGGTTGAGCCACAGCGAGCCGGTCGGCTTGAGCACGCGCTGCACCTCGGCCAGGACGGCGCCGAGGGCCGCCACGTAGTCCTGCCAGCGGCCCTCCGCGCCGATGCCGCCGGCGGCGTAACGCCGGTGGCCGAAATACGGCGGGCTCGTCAGGCAGCAGTCGACGGAGGCCACCGGGAAGCTTCCGAGGACCCGGCGTGCGTCGCCGCAAATGAAGAGGGGATCGGGATGGGCGGCGGTCGCGTCACCGCCGAGGTAGTCCTTGAGCTCGCCCGCGGACGGAAGCGGCCGGCCGGGCGAACCCGCGTCCGGCTGTGGCGGGTCTTCGGCGTCCGGCCGCGCCGGGTGCCCGGCGTCCGGCCTCGCGCTCACGCCCCGAGCACGCGCCGGTAGATCGCCTCGTAGTCGGCCACCATGCGGTCGACTGTGAAGCGCTCCTCGACAGTGCGGCGGCAGACCGCCGGGTCGATCTCGCCGACCCGGCCCACCGCCGCCACGAACTGCTCGAAGGTGTCGCACACGAAGCCGGTCTTGCCGTCGTCCACGACCTCGGGCACCGAGCCCTGGCGCAGCGCCACCACCGGCGTGCCGGTCGCCATCGCCTCGATCATCACGAGGCCGAACGGCTCCGGCCAGGTGATAGGGAAGACGAACGCCTTGGCGTGCGCGAAGAGCTCGCGCTTCTCCGCGTCGCTCACTTCGCCGAGGTAGACGACCTGGTCGCCGTCGATGAGCGGCTCGACCTTCTCCTCGTAGTACGCTCGGTAGGGCTCCTGAAGCACGCCGGCCATGATCAGCTTGTGGCCGGTGCGTCTGGCCGCCTCGATGCTCAGGTGGAAGCCCTTGGCTTCGCAAACGCGGCCGAAGGCGAGCAGGTAGTCGTCCTTGTCTGGTGTGTACGGCCATTGCTCCACGGCGATGGCGTTGTAGGCGAGGCCGGCCCAATTCATGCCCGCCGGCCCCATCGACTGCTGGTACTCGCTGATGCCGACATAGGGGACCGCGTCCTTGAACTGCTCGTAGAAGCCGTAGGCGGCCTTGTCGAAGGCGCAGTGGACCGTGTGGACCATCGGCGTCGCCAGGTAGCGGCTGAAAGCGATGCCGAGGAAGCCGGAGTGGTCGTGCACGAGGTCGAAACCGCTGCTTTCGATGTCGGCGAAAGCGTGCGACACGTGACGCGCATCGTAGCTCGACTGGCCCAGGACCTCGGGCATCTGCACGGGGAAGAGGGCGCGCAGCTCGGCAGCGGTGTGCGAGTCGCCGGTGGCGTAGAGCACGACCTCGTGGCCGCGCGCCACGAGCCCGTCGCAGAGCTGCTGGACGACCCACTCCGTGCCGCCGTAGCCGGCGGGCGGCACGGTGATCCACGGAGGGGCTATCTGGGCGATGCGCATGCCGGCATTCTAGCCGACTTCGTCGGCCCGGCGAGGCCTGCCGGGAGATTCGCTCCGAGGACCGCGGGCGAGAAGTGCCGCGACGAGGATCGCCGCAACGCCCGCGAGGCCGACGACGAGACCGACCCAAGGAGTCGGCGAGACGGCGGTGCCGCCCGAGAGGTCGCCGAGGTAGAACCGGGCCTGGTCCGGCTGCACCAGCCGCACGTCCAGGACGAATGCGAGGGCGAACGCTCCGAAGACCGCCAAGAGGATCGACTCGCGTGCGGGCAAGTGCCAGCCTCCCATTGCGGCGCGGAGGAGAGCGACCAGGGCCGCCCCGAGCCCGCACGCCAGAGCTCCGACGGCGAAGGCGATACTGCCGCCGACGAGCTCGTAGTGAACGCGCAGGGGCGTGGAGTCCAGCCGATACCAGGGCAACCACATGCTGAGAGCCAGCGCTACGCAGCCGGCGAGCGCGGTCAGCTCCGCTGCGCGCAGGCCGCGGCGCGGGGCGCGGGCGCGGCGCCAGGCGAGCAGTTCGACGAGCAGGGCAGAGACCACCACGCCCATGGTCACGATGAGCAAGAGTCGCGCATAGTGGTAGGCCGGACGGTGGAGGATGCCCCAGCCGCCATAGGGCCGAAGTGAAGCGGCCATGTCGACGAACTGCTGGCGTGTGAGAACGCCGCGCAGCCAGATCTGGGGATCGCTGGCGCTCTGGTCGATGCCGGCGTTGTGCCAGTCTGCCGTGCCAGGGTTCTGAAGGTCGGGGACTGCGAGGCGCATCGGCCAGCCATCGAGAGCGCCGCCCCGGGTGGCGTAGATCGTGCCCCGGCTGGCCGCCGTGGAGCCGGCACCGAGGTCGACCCAGGTAGCCCGATCTCGCTGTGGGAACTGGTTCTGGATCGCCGCGGTGAGCTCGGCGCTGTCCAGGCCTCGCACGAACCAGAACGACGTCGACGTGCTGTAGCTGGTCGCGATGGGAGCGAGCCGGAAGCCGCTGGGAAGACGAGTCGGCAACAGGATCTGTGAGTCCGCTGCTCGGACTGCTCTGGGTACTGTCGTGGTGGAGTACCCGTCGTCCTGTGTGTAAGGCATCGGATCGTGAAGTCCGTAGGGGATCGGGCGGTATCTGGCGTCCAGCGAGAACACTGGAGGAATGGTGAACCGGACGCGATCCACCGGCTTGTTGATGCGCAGATCTACGATGCGGAACGCCTCGTATGCAGCGGATCCTGTCACTGTCGCAGCCTCCTGCGGGGCGAACGACAGGACGATGCCGTAGCGCTTGTCGATGACGACCTCCCAGCGTCGGCCTGCGATCTCCAGGATCGCTCGCGTCGCGGTCCGGCCTTCGAAGACGGTGTCGCTCAGGGTCACCGCATCGGGATGAGAGGCTATCGCGACCCTCACCGCGCTGGAGACCCCCCACACGTTGGCGGCGTCGGGGGCGGCGGGATCGGGCACCGTGACGAAACGGCCGTCACTGTTGACGTCGCGGAAGTACGCGACGCCTGCCGGTCTGAGCGTGAACGCGTCGACGAGCCACACCCTGCCGGTCATGACCCGAGTGGCTGCGTCGCCTGCCCATTGTCGCCGGACGCCGACCGTGCGGTCCTGGCGCAGACGGACGCGGTCCCATCTTTGGCGCCCTGCGCGCATGTCGGCGAGGTCCTGCCGGTAGGTCCGACGAGCGTTGCGGAGGTCGAAGGCGGTGACGGGCAGCGGCTGGTCGACAGAGGCGTCGCCGGCTGCAGTTGCGGCGAAGTGGGCACGCGAGTTCACACCCCGTGAATCCACCGTCAGCATGGTGCCCTGCAAGGTCCGCACCCGGGCGAGGCCGGAGTCGACGGCGGCGAGCAGCCGACCGACCGCACCGGCCGGGGCGGGACCCAACCGCGTTGTGCCGGGCAAGCCCGCAAGCGCGAGCGCCAGGACGGCGCAGGCAGCGAGAGCGGCCGCCGCAGCGACGGCTGGCCGCAGCCAGCCGCGACGTCGGCTTCGGTCCACGTCGTCGGAAGACGGCACGCTGCTGATCTCGCGATCGACCTTGTCCCAGTAGCGGTCTCCATGCGTCGGCGCGTCGAAGACGGCAAGCTTCTCGCCCAGATCCGTGTCTCGCCGCGGGCTCATGACGGCGTCTCCTTTGTCGAAGGCACCACCAGCGCGCTCCGCAGCGCTGCGTGGGCGCGGTTGAGTCGTGACGCGACTGTTCCCGGGCGTACGTCGAGTAGATCGGCGACAGTCCTGTAGTCGTAGCCTTCGCGGTCGACGAGCATGACCGTGATCCGCTGTTCGGCGGGCAAGGCGGCGAAGGCGGCACGCAAGGCCGCGCTCTCGGCCACGGATTCGGCCAGATCTGTGATCGTGGGTGCCTCATGCTCGTCCGGCAGCCACCCGGCCGTCCAGGCGAGTTCGTCAGGACGGAGGCGGCGCAGGAGGTCGACGCTGGCGTTGTAGGTGAGGCGGCTGAGCCAGGTGCCGAGCGCGGCTTCGCCGCGGAAGCCGGGCAAGCCGCGCCAAGCTTTGAGTGCGACCTCCTGGAGAACGTCGTCCATGAGGTCGCGATCGCCGAGGACCTGCCACGCCACGAGGCGAAGGACGCGATCGTAGTGATGAAGAATCGCGATGAAGGCCGGCCGGTCGCCGCCGATCGCGGCGGCGAGCACTTCAGGCCCGACCTCCCCGCGTGCCGCCACCGCACTCCTCCCCTGCCAGGACCCGACCCGGATCGACTCTACCACCGCCGCCATCCGCCACTCCCTCCCCTCACCAGCTATTGACGCGAGCGAGGCGCCGTTTCTTCCTGAGCGCCTTCTGCCACGCCTCCGGTCCTCGCGAAGGCTCATGCACCGCCGCGTGGATGCCGATGCTGAGGAGGCCCGGGTGTCCACACACTCAAACCCCCGGGTAGAGTGACGGCGATGATCCTCTACCTCGACTGCTCGAACGGCATCAGTGGCGACATGCTCGTCGCCGCGCTCCTCGGCGTGGCGGGAGCCACGGCGGACGAGGCCGGCCCGCTCGACAAGGTCGTGAGGCCGGCCCTCAGGGCCGCCGGCATCGACGGGCGGCTCGTCTCCCTGGGCACCGTGAGGCGGGGCGAGGTCGACGCGCTCGCCTTTCGCGTGCCGGAAGGCCCCGGCTTCGCCACCTTCGACGAGCTCATCATGTCGATGTACGCGTCGAAGCTCGACCAGGCTGTGGCCGACGACGTGGCCAAGCTGGCGCAGCGCATGGCGGCGGCGGAGAGCGAGGTGCACGGGGTGGACGTGCCCCACCTGCACGAGCTGAGCGGGATCGACACGGCGGTCGACCTCATCAGCGCCGTCGCCCTGCTGCACCACCTGAGGCCCGAACGCGTGGTCGCTTCGCCGGTGGCGCTCGGGAACGGCACGGTCGACACGGCGCACGGCGTGCTGCCGGTGCCTGCGCCGGCCGTGGCCGTGCTGGTGCACGGCTTGCCGCCGGCCGACCTGCCGGACGACGGCGTCATCCTCGGCGAGCTCACCACGCCCACGGGCGCGGCTCTGCTCGCCGAGTTCGCGGACGATTTTGGACCGGCGCCCGCCGGGAAGGTCGCGGCGGTCGGCTACGGAGCCGGTACGCGCGAGGTCCCTGGCCGGCTCAACGTGCTGCGCGCGCTGCTCATCGAGCCGGCGCCGGAGCGGGAGGACAGCATGGACGAGCAGCGCGAGAGCACGGGCGGTCGCGACGACAGGAGCGGCGCTGCGCGCCGCACGGCGTCCGGTGTCGCGGGAGGCGTGCGCCGCGAGCGCGCGCCGGAGGACGCGGAGCCGCAAGGCCGCGACGCCGAGGCTGAGCCGCCGGCCGCCGATGCGGGGCCGGAGCGGCAGGGTCGTGACGAGAAGGCGGGGCAGGCCTCGACCACCGCCCAGCCTGAGGCGGAGCCGCCGATCGCAGCGCCGCCGGAGGAGCCGCCGGCCGCAGCGTCACCAGAGGAGCCGCCGGCCGCAGCGTCTGTCGCGGACGGCCCGGTCGCCCACGAGCCGCCGCCCGAGGAGCCGCCGGTCGCGGAGGGCTCGCCGCCGGCCGCAGCGTCTGCCGCGGACGGCCCGGTCGCCGACGAGGCGCCCGCCGAGGACAGCGCGCCCGCCGTGGACGATCCGATCGCGCTCGACCATGTGCTGCTCGAGACGAACATCGACGACATGAGCCCGGAGCTGCTGGCGCACGCCGCCGACGCGCTGCGTGAGGCCGGCGCCGTGGACGTGTGGATGAGCCCCGCGACGATGAAGAAGGGCCGCCTCGGCGTCGTCCTGCACGTGCTCTGCCAAGACGCCGACCAGCGGCGGCTCGCCGACGTGCTTCTCGGCGAGACGTCGACCTTCGGCGTGCGCGTCCTTCCCGTGGGGCGCATCTACGCCGAGGAGCGGCGTGAGTCCGTGACGATCGGCAAGCTCAAGATCGGCGTCCGCCTGGGCTTCGTCGGCGGACGCCTCGTCACCGTCTCGCCCGAGTACGAGGACGTGCGCCGCGTCGCGGCGGCGGTGGGGCGGCCCGCCAAGGTCGTGTACGAGGCCGCCCAGGCGGCTGGGCGCGCCCGCTTCAGCGCTTCCTGAGGTCATTCGCATCGGTGGCGCGGGCGGGTCTTTCCCGGCCCCGCGCCGCGCCTCGGCATGGCCGCACGGCCAAATTGACCCTCTCGAATCCGCACCTGTACAATCAATCACAAGGTGTGGTCGATTTTCGCCGTCGCGCGGAGCGGCCCACCGCCTAGCGAAACGCGCGGGATAGTGGAGACCAAAGGAGGACGCGTTGAGTTCTGCGAAATTCGATCGCAAGTCCCCGGTGCCGAGCGACATCGAGATCGCCCAGGCCGCGACCATGCAGCCCATCCAGGCGATCGCCGAGAAGGCCGGCATCCTCGAGGACGAGCTGGAGCTCTATGGTCGCTACAAGGCCAAGATCGACTATATGGCCCTGCTCGACCGCCTCAAGGACAAGCCCGACGGCAAGATCATCGACGTCACGGCCATCACCCCGACGCCGCTCGGCGAGGGCAAGACGGTCACCGCCGTCGGCCTCTCCGAGTCCATGAACGCCATCGGCCTCAGCACCATGCTTGCGCTGCGCGAGCCGTCCCTCGGCCCCGTGTTCGGCATCAAGGGCGGCGCGGCCGGCGGCGGCTACTCGCAGCTCATCCCCATGGAGGACCTGAACCTCCACTTCACCGGCGACATCCACGCCGTCGGCGTCGCCAACAACCTGCTCGCGGCGATGGTCGACTCGCACATCATGCACGGCAACGAGCTCGACATCGATCCTCTCACCATCTCGTGGCGCCGCTGCGTGGACCTCAACGACCGCGCCATGCGCGAGATCGTCAACGGCCTCGGCGGGCGCCTCAACGGCCTTCCGCGCCAGACCGGCTACGACATCACCGTGGCCAGCGAAGTGATGGCCATCCTCGGCCTCGCCACCTCACTCAAGGACCTGCGCGAGCGCCTCGGCCGCATCACCTTCGCCTACACCAAGGGCGGCAAGCCGCTGACGGCCGACGACATCGGCGCCGGCGGCGCCATGACGGTGCTCCTCAAGGACGCCATCAAGCCGAACCTCATGCAGACGCTTGAGGGCAACGCCGCGCTCATCCACGCCGGCCCCTTCGCCAACATCGCCCAGGGCAACAACTCGATCATCGCCGACAAGGTCGCGATGAAGCTCAGCGACTACGTCGTCACCGAGAGCGGTTTCGCCGCCGACCTCGGCGCCGAGAAGTTCATGGACATCATCTGCCGGTATGGCGGCTTCGCGCCCAGCGCCGTGGTCATCACTGCAACGATGCGCGCCCTCAAGATGCACGGTGGCCTGCCGATCGACCCCGAGCTGCTCAAGGCTGAGAACAACGAAGCCCTCACCAAGGGCTGCGAGAACCTCGCCAAGCAGATCGAGAACATGAAGCTCTTCGGCGTGCCCGTCGTGGTCACGCTCAACCGCTTCGCCTTCGACCGCGACAGCGAGGTCGAGATCGTGCGCCGGGAGGCCGTGGCCGCCGGCGCCGAGGACGCCGTGCCGATCAACGTTCACGCGCTCGGCGGCGACGGCGGCCAGGAGGCGGCCGAGGTCGTCAAGGCGGCCGCCGACAAGGGCGGGGACTTCAAGTTCCTCTACTCGCTCGACGCCTCGATCAAGGAGAAGATCGAGACGATCGCCACCAAGATCTACGGCGCCGACGGCGTGGACTATCTGCCCGAGGCCGAAGCCAAGATCAAGCAGTTCACCGAGCAGGGCCTCGACAAGCTGCCGCTCTGCATGGCCAAGACGCACCTCTCGCTCAGCCACGACCCGGCGCTCAAGGGCCGGCCGCGCGGCTTCCGCGTGCCGATCCGCGACATCCGGCCGGCGACCGGCGCGGGGTATCTGTACCCGCTGCTCGGCGAGATGCGCACCATGCCGGGTCTGGCCAAGAGGCCGGCTGCCGTGGACGTCGACATCGACGTCGAGACCGGCCGCATCATCGGCCTGTTCTGAGCGACTGACGAGCGACCCGGGGGCGCCGCCTGCCTTGCGGCGGCGGCGCCCTGCGGGGTCGCCCCGCGGCTCCGGCCGGTCCGGCGGCATCCGCCGCCCGCCCCGGCCGGCCCCACATCGGAGGTACACGGTGAGCGACGGACCCACCACCTACATTTCCGAACCACTCCACGTCTATCTCGACGACGCCGCCTCCAATAAGCCCGCGCCGGGCGGCGGCAGCGTCTCCGCCTGCGTCGGCGCCCTGGGTGCGGCGCTCGTGGACATGGTCTGCAACCTCACGTGC
>Ga0316226_1003249_pt1 | contig 14165 bp, 10 predicted proteins | sample TBH18017metaG_FD_206009 | JGI IMG/M metagenome (GOLD analysis project Ga0316226, IMG submission 206009) | Freshwater microbial communities from Trout Bog Lake, Wisconsin, USA - TBH18017 | ecosystem: Environmental > Aquatic > Freshwater > Lake > Hypolimnion/Profundal zone | place: USA: Wisconsin... | reverse complement strand
CGTGAAGGCCTGCGTCGGCAGCAGGGTGCCGAGGAAGTTCAGGTTGAAGACAAACTCGATGCCCTTGGGATCGAGATCATAGAAGGTCACGAAGTCCCGGTTCTCCTTGAGCAGGTCGTCGGGATTCAGGTACTCCATCGAGGTCGTGCCCTTCGGGTGGTTGCCGCCCGCGCCGTTGATCAGGATGTCGACGGGGCCCAGGCGCTTTTCAACCTCGGCATTGGCGGCCTCCAAGCTGGCCTTCTCAAGCACGTTGCAAGCCACGGCAATGGCCTTGCCGCCCGCTGCGATGATCTGCTTGGCGACCGCCTCGGCGGCCTCCAGCTTCAGGTCGGCCACGGCCACGGACGCGCCGCACTCGGCCAGCGCCTTGGCCATCGTGCTGCACAGCACGCCGCCGCCGCCCGTCACCACGGCCACTTTGCCTGTCAAATCGATCTTGAATGGAACGGACATGAAATCTGCCTTTCGTTGGTGTGTGAAATCCGATGCTCGAGACGCCTTCAGCCTAGACAAACCGCGCGCGATGGGCCCAGAGGCCGATCGCCGGATTGCTGATATAGAAGATCTCCTCGCCGTCAGGCAGCGTGTTGCGGCCGTCCTTCAGCTTGGCCGGATCGTAGCGCGTCTGCATGGCCTTCAGCGGCGCATAGCGGAAGCCCACGCTCTCGATCTCCGCCTGGGTCAGGTGGCCCGGACAGTAGGTCACTGCAAAACGGCCTTCCGATGAGCCGTGGATCAAGTGGGCCGCGGCGCTCAGGTTCTCGCGCATCTCGGCCTGCTGCTTGACCGCCTCCAGCACGCGCGGCGTGCCGACGTAACCGTAGCGGCGGATCAGGCGGTCGATCTCGCGGTCCTCGCCGAACTCCTTGAGGCCCGGCGCCAGGATGATCAACTCGCCACCGTCGGCCATGGCCATGCGCGTGCGGTAGATGCTCTTGTTACCCAGCCAGGTGCTCTTGAATTCGCCCGGGTCGAGATAGACCACCACCTTTTTCAGGGGCTGCTCGACCATCTCGAAGTTGACCTGCAGCGACAGCTCGGACGCCTGGTTGAAGCAGGCCACGTCGTCGCCGATGTAGAGGCCGCGGGTGTGCAGCCGTCCGTCGGCGCCGCGGCCGACCACGGTCTGGGCATAGACGATCGGCAGGTGCGTGGCGAAGTGGTCCGAGGCGTAGTTGAGCACGCGTCGCACGGGGTTGTCCGCCCGCCCCATGATGCGCTCCATGCCGTAGGCCGCGCCGAGGAAGTGGCTCTTGTTGATGCCCTCGGCACCGCCGGTGCCGACGAAGATGTTCTTGTTGTAGTTGGCCATGCCGATGACTTCATGCGGCACCACCTGCCCCAGCGACAGGATCAGGTCGTGGCCGCCCTCGGCCATCAGCTTGGCCACCTGCGCGGGCCAGGCGTAGTCCACGCGGCCCTCCGACTGCTCCCGCAGGTAATCGGCCGGCACCTGCCCCAGCGTCGTGATGCCGCGCCGCCAGTCGTGCACCCGGAAGAGCGACGCCGGCAGATCGCCGAACATCTCGCGGATCTGGCCGGCCGGCATGGCGCTGTGCGTGCCGAGAGCGGGCAGCACGTCGGTGACGCGATCACCGTAGTATTGCCAGGCATAGCGGGCCAGTTCGCCCGCCCGCGAGTGAAAGCGGGTGAAATCGGGCGGCACCAGTAACACCTTGCGCCGCGGTCCCAACCGCTCCAACGCCGCAAACAGTCCGTCCCTGAGCGCCGCGCCATCCAGGCTTTCCTGCGCACCACCATGGGAGAAGAAGAGCATCCAGCCTCCATGCGTCGAGACGTCTTGCTGCCGGTCTCAAACGATGCGCTTGATTTTGACAGATTTTCGCCGGCCGGACAAGCGCCAGAACATCGCGGTGGGGCCGCCAAACATGACTTCCACCTTTTGCGAAAGGTGGAAGTTGCCTGCGCGACCCGGTTTCCGTGCTCAACATTCTGCGGCTGCGCACACTTTCGCCACCCCAAGCGCCCCGTTGCATCCGCCTTGTGCCATGGTGTATCTTATCGTTCAACGGATGCCGGTTCGCTCGAAGAGCCGCGCCTGTTTGAACCATGACGAATACTGTCACCACCGCCGCCACCCGCTCGCCAACGCCTGGCGCCACTAGCAAACAGCTCTGGCGCGTGCGGACCGATAAGGGGGATGTTTTCGGTCCTGCCGACCTCGACACGCTCAAAGCCTGGGCGCGCGATAGCCGCATCGCGCCCACCAACGAGGTCTCCGAAGACGGCCAGACCTGGACGCCCGTCACCACGCTGCATGAGCTGGAGATGGACTGGGTGGCCGAGGTTACCACCGGCTCCTTCTACGGTCCCATCCACGAGGAGGCCCTCGCCGAACTGGTGCGCGAGGGTTCGATCGGCGCCAGCGCCACCCTCTTCCGCCGCGCCACGGCCGACGCCCGACAGCGCTCGGCCCGCGAACAGGCCCTGGAAAACCGCCTGCTCGAAATGCAGCAGCAGCTCTATGCGCGCGTGGGCGAACTGGAATCCCAGCTCAACAGCGCCCGCGGCGATCTAGAGCAGGCCCGCTCCGCGCTGGATGCCAAGGATCTCGAGTTCGACGCCGAGCGCCAGGAACAGAAGGCCTCCCAGGCCCGCCTGCAGGCTGAACTGGTCAAGCGCGACGGCCGCATCGCCGCGCTGGAACAGGATGTGCGGCACGTGGACCAGGTGGCGCGCGAACGCCAGGAGCTGGAGCACCGGCTGGCCGAGGCCGAGCAACAGGCGTCCGCCCAGGCGCGACGCAGCGAGCAGGCCGCCGGCGAACTGGCACAGGCCCGCGCCGTCCAGCGCGACGCCGAACGCGCCGCCGCCCAGGCCCGTGAACGGCTCTCCGGCAGCGAGCGCGAAACTGAATCGCTGCGCGACATGGTCCGCACGCTCAAACAGAGGCTGGATGGCGCGCGCAAGCTGATGCAGCAGGTCGGCGCGGTCATCGGCGGCACCGAGAGCGCGACCGATGCCGAGATCGTCGAATCGCACCCGCCGACAGCGTCTGCACCCGCCAAGGATGGACCACCGCCGCTGGCCTCGCCCGCCGGCGGGGTGAAGCCCGGTATGTCGCTGGCCGATCTCGAAGCGCAGGCGCAGCGCGAGCTGCGTCAGCTTGGCGGCAAGGGCGCGACGCTCTTCAAGAGCCGCGGCAAAGGTTAAACCCATGTCGAATGAGAAGCCGGATTCGCAGCAGTGGTTCTTACGCATCGCGGAAGGCACTGTCTTCGGGCCCCGTACCATCAAAGAATTGGTGACGTGGGCTGAGCATGGACGGATTGTCCCCGGCAATCAGGTCTCCACCGACCGCCAGTCCTGGGTGCCAGCCGAAAACGTCCCGGAACTGGGCATGCGCTGGCTCGTCGATGTCGGCGGCGGCAAGACCGTCGGGCCGTTCAACCGCACCGCGGCCGAGAACATCCTGAAAAGCGGCAAGGCGCCTGCAGGCGCCAAGATCGTCGACGCCGCGCGACCGACCCCATCTGACGATGCGCCCCCCGCCGCACCGGCCCGCGTGCCGGCCTCCCGTCGCACGGAAACGCCCCCGCCACCCGCTGCCGACCGCGACGCGCGCATCCAGGAACTGGAGTTGACGCTCGAAAAGCAACGCGAAACCGTGACGCTGGCGCGCCAGGCGGCCAAGTCGCAGGCCGCGATCGAGGAGGAGCGGGACGAACTCCGCCAGCAGATGCAGGCGCTGCGTGAACAGATGGAAACCCTGCGCGTCAATGCGGAGAAGGACGCCCGGACGCGCGAGCGCAAGCTGGAGTCGCTGCGACAGGAACTGGCGCGCGTGCAGCAGAAGCCGGTGGTGGTCGCTCCCTTGCCGCCGCTGCTGGCCGACAATGAAGCGGACGACCCCGTCTCGGCGATGAGCGACCCAACCGAAGTCCTGGAAGATCTCAGGCGCGCCGCCGACGACGCGCGCCGCATCGCCGAGCGCGAGCTGGAAACGCTGCGCGCCCGCCTGCAGCAGGTCGAGCAGTCCCTGACCGCCAGCAAGCAGGCGGAGTCCTCTGCGCGCGCCGCCGCCGAACACGCGCAAGCCGCGCTGCAAGCCCGCGATGAGCAGCTCGGCGCGGAGACCGCCGCCGAGGCCGCGCGCCACGCCGAGGCGCTGCAGGAGGCGCGAGCGGAGCTGCAAGAGAAGCTGAACGATGTCCGGCAGGAGGCGCAGCGCGAACGCACGCGCGCCGAGTCCGCCGAGAAGCGGGTCACCGAACTGGCCAGTTCGCTCGGGCAGCGTGAAACCGAGTGTCACAAACTGGCCGCCGAACGCGAGGCGCTGCAGAAGCAGCTCGGCGTGGCCATGAGCGCGGCCTCCGACGCCACGAACGACAGCGAAACGGCCTGTGCCAACCTGCAGCGACGGCTGGACCAGGTTCAGGCGGTTAACGATGGGCTGCGCACGCAACTGGCCGCAGCCGACCATGATTTGGACGCCGAACGGGCGGCCAATGCCGAACTGCTGGCGGCGGCCAACTCGCGCGATGCCGCCAACCAGCAGCGCATCGCCGAACTCGAGGCGCGGCAGACTGAACTCGAAGCCCGCGTCCGCGACACCGGCACGCCCACCGAACGCGAAGCCCGCCTCACCGCCGACCTGGCCCAAGCGCGCACCCGCCTCAGCGAGCTGCAGACGCGCGTGACTCGCGCACCCGACCCCGCCAACGTCCAGGCCGCGCCGCGCCCGATCCAGGGCGAAGAGGTGGTGCGCCAGTTTGCCACCGAGGAGCTGAGCCTGCTGGACAAGGCGCTCCACGAGGAACGCGAGTCCTTCAACGCCCTTCGCCGCCTGAGCACGACACGCCAGGAGTCCCTGCAGGCGCGCATCCAGACCATGCAGCGGACCCTCTCCGGCGAGCTGCCGGGCGACATCCGCGCGCGCGCCAGCACCCGGGACCGTCTGGCCGGTGTTGACCAGACGCGGATGCAAAGCCGGATGGACGATTTGCAGCAGACCCAGGAGAAGGAAATCCGCCACTTCGAAGAGCGCGAAACCGAATTGAAGAGCCGCATCCGCATCCTCGAGGCCGAAGAGACGCGACTCCGCGGCCAGATCGAGGAAGATGGCATGCAGGGCGGCCAGCGCCAGGGACTGCTGGAGACCATCCGCCGTCGCGAACAGGAACTGGGCCTCGAACGCCGCAGCCGCGAACAGGAGCGCGAACAGCTTCAGGCCGGTCAACAGGCGCTGTTGAAGCGCATCGAGGAGCTGGAACGCCCGGTCGACGGCACGGATGGCGCATCACCCGATGCCGGCGAGCAGGTGCGCCGGCATACGCCATTTTCATGGCTGCGGCGCTGAAGCCCTCCCCTCCGCCAGCAACCGGCACCAACGGCCAAACACCCCAACAGGAGCAAGCGAACATGAGCATCAACCGCAAGTTGCGCATGGGCATGGTGGGCGGCGGCCCCGGCGCGTTCATCGGCCCCGTGCACCACATGGCCGCCACGCTGGACCACGAGGCCGAACTGACTGCCGGAGCCTTCTCGCGCGATCCGTCCAAGGCCGCCGCCGCCGGCAAGCGGCTCCACCTCGATCCGCAACGAGTCTATCGGAGCTGGCAGGAAATGATCCGCGCCGAAGCCTCCCTGCCGGCGGATGAGCGCATCGACTTCGTTTCGATCGTCGTGCCAAACAACGCCCACTTTGAAGTGGCCAAGGCCTTCCTGGAGGCCGGCTTCAACGTCGTTTGCGACAAGCCCATGACCACGACCCTGGCCGACGCCAAGGCGCTGGCGCAGGTCGTCAAACGCTCCAAGCGCGTTTTTGCCCTGACCCACAACTACACCGGCTATCCCATGGTCAAGCAGGCGCGCTTCATGGTGCACAAAGGACTACTCGGCACCATCAACAAGGTCGTGGTCGAGTATCCGCAGGGCTGGATGGCGAACGCCATTTCCAACCCGGAGAATGCCATCGGCGGCTGGCGAGGCAACCCCAAGGTGGCCGGCGCATCCTGTTGCATGGGTGATCTCGGCACCCATGCCGAGAACCTCGTGCGTTACATCACCGGCCTGCAGATCGACACGCTCTGCGCCGACCTCAGCAACTTCGTTCCCAGCAACGAGCTGGAAGACGACGGCAACCTGCTGATCCACTATCAGGGTGGCGCCCGCGGCATCCTCTATGCCTCGCAGATCTCGGCCGGCGAGGAGAATCCCCTCGCCATCCGCGTCTATGGCACCAAGGGCGGACTGGAGTGGCGCCAGGAAGATCCCAACTACCTCTGGCTCAAGCATACCGACGGCACCCAGACGCGCCTCTCCAAGGGCAATGGAAATCTCTGCCCCGAGGCTGTCGCTGCCGCGCGCCTGATCTGGGGTCACCCGGACGGATTCATCGAGGCCTTTGCCAACATCTACCGCGCAGCCTTCCAGGCCATGCGCGCGCAGCTTGCGGGCCGCAAGGTCCCGGCCGGCGATTTCCCCACGGTGCAGGATGGCGTCGCCGGCGTGGCCTTTATCGAGACGGTCCTGGCCAGCGCCAAGTCGAAGGCCAAGTGGACGAAGATGAAGAAGTAGAAACCATCGACTCCCGTCGACTTCAATCGACTCGAGTCGATCAGGAAAGGCAACAGATCATGAGCATGAAGATCGGCATCATCGGCGCAGGCGGCATGGCCAACTATCACATCCCCGGCTTCCGCGCGGCAGGCGCCGAAGTCGTGGCCGTCGCGGATGTCAACGGCGAAGCGGCGGCGCGCACGGCGGCCAAGCACAACGTGCCCCAGACCTTCACCTCGGTGGCGCGCATGCTCTCTCAGGGGAAGATCGACGCGGTCTCGGTCATCACCCCCAACAAGTTTCACAAGGCCCTCGCGTTGCAGGCGCTGGCCGCCAGGAAGCACGTCTTCTGCGAGAAGCCGCCGGCGCTGAACACCAGGGAGATCACGGCCATGGCCCAGGCCGCCAGAAAGGCCCGGCGCTGCCTGATGTTCGACTTCAATAACCGCGCCCGGCCCGAAGCCATGGCGATGATGGAGTACATCCGCGGCGGCACCGTCGGCCAGATCAACTCCGCCCAGGCCCTGTGGATCCGCCGCACCGGCATCCCCGGCTTTGGCGGCTGGTTCACCACCAAGGCCCTGTCTGGCGGCGGCCCGGTGATCGACCTGCTGCACATGATCGACCTGGCGCTCTACTTCATGGACTACCCGCAGCCCGAGTGGGTCATGGCGCAGACCTTCAACGACTTCATCGGCGACAAGCGCTTCAAGGGGCCGTGGGGCATTCCCGACGTGGCCAAGGGCGTGACCAACGTCGAAGCCTCCGCGCATGGCTTCGTGCGCTTCAAGACCGGCCAGGTGCTCTTCCTGCGCAACTCGTGGGCCGAGATGAACAAGCGTGAAGAGGTCAGCGTCACCTTCCAGGGCACCAAGGCCGGTGGCACGGTGCGGCGGCTGTTCGGACGCGATGGGCTGGACGACACCAGCATCGACGCCTGCGAGCTCTACACGCAGGAGAACGGCCGTTCGGTGAACCGCGAGATCGTCACGCCGGCCGACACCAGCATGGGGCGCATCCGCGCGGCCTCCAACTTCGTCTGGGCCATCGAGGGCCGCGAACAGCCGCTCAACACGCCGGACCAGGCCGTCAAGCTGATGCAGATCATCGACGCGATCTACGCCTCGGCCAAGAGCGGCCGTCCGGTGAAGGTCTAGGCGCGAACACCAATACCTGATCTCTGAGGTGGCCCGCGCACTCCGTTGCGCGGGTTCTCCTTTTGGACCCGGCTGCGGAGGCCCGCAGCCCTCCAGAGAACGCTGACAGAGAAGCGGGAATCGCGGCACGCAGGGAGACACGATGACAGCATCCGGATTACGGCTCCCGACGCTCGTCCTGCTGGCCCTGTTCTGCACCATACGCCACGGGTGGTGCGCGCCTGAGCCGTTTGTTCTGGCCGCCGATGCCAGTTGGGCGGAACTGCCGGTTGCGCGTGAGATTCAGCCCGGCAGCATCCTCGACTTCTCCTTCCTGAACGATGCGCCCGCAGGCAAGTACGGCCGGATTGTCGCCAGCGCGGACGGCCACCTGGTTTATGAGAAGACAACCCCTATACGGGTCTGGCGTGGAAAGACGACCCCGCGTTGCTCAGTGTCTGTCCGTTGAACGAAGACAGCATCGCCTCCGTCTGGTCCGGAAACCCGGCCATCAAGGCGCTCTACCTGAAGAAGTTCGACGCCTGGCTGGCGGCGAAGAGCCTCTCCCAGGCCTCGGAAGAGGAGCGCAAGCCGCTGCTCGCCCAGTTTCTGACCGAAGTTAAAGTGGAATCAGACGCCAGGACCGCGCGGTCCCTCAAGCAACTCGGCGTGAAAGCCCTGTTGACCGGCTGCAACTGGTGGGACCTGATGACGGACACCTTCCCCCGCTCGCAGCTGGAGATCGTCGACAATCATCACTACTGGGATCACCCGAACAAGCATGTCCTGCCGGCGTCACTCAACCAGTCGCGCTGCCTGACAACCTCGAAGGCCTACATCTGCCCGGTGATGAAGGCGCCGAGTCGCATCTTCTCGAAGCCGTTCATGTTGACCGAGTACAACTTCGTCTTCCCGAACCAGTACCGGGCGGAAGGCGGCGCGTTGTTCGGCGCCTATGCCGCGCTGCAGGATTGGGACGCCGCCTACCGCTTCGCGTGGTCGCACAGTGCCGACAACATCCTCACGCAAAAGCCGGCCCAGGGCTTTGACATGTCGACCGATCCGCTCAACCAGTTGACCGAGCGCCAGATTCTGCTGCTGTTCGGCCGGGGAGACGTCGCCGCCGCGAAGAATAAGTATGTCTATGCGGTCAGCATGAAGGAGGCGAGCAAGGGCGGTCTCGGCGACATGTGGGCCAAAGGCCTCTTCCCCGGGGCGTTCACGAGCCTCGGCCTGGTGTCGCAGATCGGCTCGCAGGTCATTGACCGCCCGGGCGACACGATCAAGGGTGTCTGCACCGGCGTGACGGCAGCCGAAGCGCCGAGCGCTGAAGCCTTGTCGGGCAACCCGTTCATCGCGCACGCCGACATGCCGAAGATTTCCGACGCCGACACCGAGATCGTCTCGGATACCGGTGAGATCTTCCTCAACACCAAGCGCGGCACCATCCGGATCGTCACCGCGCTCACCGAATGCCTGACCGCACCGCAAGGCGTGGATCTGAAGGGCAGCGCGCTCGCCGTTGGCGGCAACGACGTGTTCTCCTCGATTTCAGCCTCATCCATAGATCGGAAACCGTTGGCCAGCAGCACACGCGTCCTGCTCTTCCATCTCGTGAATGTCCTGAACAGCGGCATGACGTTCAGCGACCGCACGATGAAGACCATCGAGAAGTGGGGTGCCCTGCCCTATCTGGTTCACGCCGGCTCGGCCACGATCACGCTGAGGAACAGCAATCCCCAGCTGAAACTTTACGCGGTTGATTTCTCCGGCAGGCGGACGCGTCAAATCGCCACCGCGTACAACGACGGCGCCTACCAGTTCAAGGCGCAGACCGTCACGCCGGGCGCGCCGTCGACGATGATCTATGAGTTGGCGGCGGAGTGAACGGAACCCGCTGTTCTGATAACTCCTGTGCCGCGTTCACTGATATGGCTCGCCACTTCTCGATGCGCAAGCGCTGCTCTTGAACGCGGCGTGGAATTGATGGCGATCGCTGGACTTCGTTCCTGGTTTTTCAAACTGCCCTGGCGAAATCGGAAATAATGCCGGTTTCATCTACGTGAGTCACTCGCACGCCAGACGCCTGAATCAGCCCGAACATCTCTTCCGCTACTTGAAGGTTGGTCAGGGATTCACGTGGCATCTGCACCGCAAAGAGTACACGGTTAAGATCAACCTCCATCTTCTTGAGATGGTTGATCTTGGCGAGCCACTCGTCAGCGTGAACGGTGATGTCGGTCGGATCTTTTTTGGCGAGATCCAACGGTTTTATGGCACGGAATTCACCCTGAGCACCCTCGTGCCGACGGAGTAGCGGGAAGTGTACTTCGTAACGTTCGTTCCCAACGCGTCCGCTTCGGTATCCGAGAATCTTAGCCCGTCGCAGGTCCCCACGTAACTGGTTGACCATCTCGGTCTCCTGGTATTCCTTGCGCTGGGCAAACTGGCGTTCTACGTAGTACTCAAAAAGTTGGTCCAGCGCCTCCTCAGGATCATCGGCCAAACGTGTGCCAACGCCGCTGAATCGGAAGATCGATTCGCGCTGCTTCACGACGTCCAAGAAAGCCCGGTTGAACTCCTGCGCGGCGAAGGTCAGCACGCCATCATTTGAGGTCCGATCGAGGAACAGGCGCACACGTTCCATTTCCGCACGGAAGTGCGTACGCCCCTGCACGAAGATGTTCTTGTTGAGTTCGGGGAAGAACCCGTTAACGCGGCTGCGCTGGGTTTCCAGACGAAACCCGAAGAATTGAGCCGTGGGGCAGGCTAGGACCAAACCCACATTCACGAACTCCTCGGTCTCGATGTATGGGAGAAAACGAATAATCGCGTAGTTGCAGGCCATTTTAGGCGCATTCATGGCTCATCCTCCACGCGTTTCCAGAAAGAAACCTGGTCCCTTAAAGGTGTTTGAATTATACGCCTGACTTCTGCCACGGTCAATCGATGGGGCTCATCGACTTCGGCGTCAATGGATCGCCACTCAACGGGAATCTCCATCATGATCGCATCGAGTTCGCCTGCCGCCGTTCCCAGGCGGGCAAGCATTTCGTCTTTGAACGCAGCGGTCAACCGCTTCCGTTCGTCCGCGAAGACATGACGTACGTAATCGCTCGGCTTGAACATGTCGTCGGGCAGAAAGGCGTTGTTGTGATCAATGACGCGCAATCGGTTCGACGACGTGCTCCACAGAAGATTCGGGTTGCCACGAGCATCGTAAGCCCGAGGGAACGTCCGGTCCGTGTTCCTCACCCAGACATCGAAAACAAATACGCGCTGCCGAAGATTCTCCTCTGTCTGGCCCACGAAGCTTGCGTCATATTCCTGGGCATCGTCTACGTGGCATGAGCCGAATCGGACGCCGGAACCCAAGTCTAAAATTCCTTCCATAGCACTTGCAGTCGTAATCTCCACCGGAACAATAACCTGAGCAATTTCCGGGATTGGCAGGTCGAGCAGTCGTCCAAGACGCCCCGCGATCCATTCCGCACACAGCGCCTCATTGCCAGCCTTTGTTCCTTTAACCCAATAAAGCTGATTGTCATCAGCGCGGCACAGGAAAGGCTGTGTAGCGCCCTGCCGACTTCGACGCCTGATATCCTCAATTATAGGTCGTACCATTCGGCACCTCTTCAGTCAACGTTTTGGCAAGCGGCCGTTATCCGCGAAAAAGCGCCGGCGGGCTGTTTCGGGCAGTCTGTTGCTTTTGATGCGTGCGGTGGCTTTTTGGGGTGCCATTCGAAATCTCTGCGTGATGACGTGCATTCAATCGAACATCGCAGTATCAGCAGGTTACGCCGACTATGGTTTGATGTCAATGTGGCCCATAATGTGGCCCATACGCCGGGCCAACCATGTCCACCCAACCATGTCCACCCGGCCATTGCAGCAGCACGGCGAGAGGCGTATCATGCGCTTTTAAGCGAAAGCCTCTTTCCCATGAGCATGCCTCTTCCTCCCCGGCGTGTGTGGATCGACATTGATCTCGCCACGCTCTGCGACAACTACCGCAAGATCGCCGCAGCGGTCGCGCCCGCTGGCGTCATGGCCGTGCTGAAGGCCGATGCCTACGGCCTGGGCGCGCAACCCATTGCTGCGGCCCTGGCCAGGGCCGGCATCGCGCGCATCGGCGTGGCCGAACCCTACGAAGCCCTCGCGCTGCTGCCACTGGATCTGCCCGTGCAGATCATGGGCGCCATTCTGCCTGACGAGATCCCCGCCATGGTCGAGGCCGGTGTCGTGCTGGCCGTGACGGACCTGGAGACCGCCCGCCGGATCGACGCCGAAGGGCAGCGCCAGCGCCAGCGGGTCAAGGTGCACTTCAAGATCGACACCGGCATGGGCCGACTGGGCATCCTGCTGGCCGACGCGCACGCCTTGATCCGCGAAATCGTGCGCCTGCCCAACCTGGACGCCGAAGGCATCTACTCGCACTTCCCCGTGGCCTACCGTGCAGGCGAGGCCTATACGCAGCACCAGATCGACGGCTTCCTGGAGTTGCTGCGCGAACTGGAGCGGGACGGCATCCACCTGCCCCTGCGTCACATGGCCAACAGCGACGCGATCAACAACTTTCCCCGCGCCATGCAGCCGCCGTTCAACCTCGTGCGCACCGGCATCAACCTGCATGGCTCTTTCGACACCGAGGGCCGGCGCGCGCTCCACCTGCGCTCCGTGCTCATCCTGAAAACACGCCTGACCGCTGCAAGGCTGCTGCCCGCCGGCACATCCATCGGCTATGGCCTAACCCACCGCCTGGCCCGCGAGATGCCGGTGGGCACGATTTCCGCCGGCTATGCCGACGGCCTGCCGCTGGCCCTCTCCAACCGCGGCCATGTGCTGATCCGTGGGGTCCCCTGCCCGATCCTCGGACGGCTCTCCATGGACTACACCACCGTGGCCCTCGACCAGGTGCCGAATGCAACCGTTGGCGACGAGGTGATCTGTCTGGGGGGCGACGGCCCGCTGGCCACTACGGTCGAGGATTGGGCGCAACTGAAGGGCACCCACCCCTATGAGATCATCTGCTCCTTCGGTCGGCGCGTCGAACGCCGCTATGTCGGCTGAGCAGGCGATGGCATGCCACTTGCATGGATGACCTCGTGATCAAGACCCATCCAACTGCGAATCGCCGCATTCCAGCCATCCTTGCCGGTCTGGCGGGGTTGCTTTTGGTCGCATGCACCTGGGCTGCCGAGATCACGCCGCTCCTCCTGGCAGCCCCGCAGGAAGGAGCGGCGCAGCCGCTCCCCCGGGAGACCGCCCTGCACCTGCCGGACGCCTGCGCATGGGAATGGCGACCGGAGAATCCGGATGCCTGGCTGCACGCCAAAGCCATCCAATACCGTCTGTTCTGGCCGGCCCAGGCACCGTCCGACGCGCAAACCCTGCTTTACCTGATCGACCGCGACGGCCTCTGGTACCAGGCACTCGCAGAGCGCCCATTGGCCCCCGGAACCAACACCCTCACTGTCTCGCTCGAACCCGGCGCCGCGCTCTGGCAGCCTGTGGGCCACGCCGCTCCCTGGCACTATCGAGCCAGGCTCGCCCCCCAGACGGCCGGCCTGCGTCTCTTCGGACACACTTCCTTTGCCGGAACCTGTATCCTCCTGTCGGCAGCGCTGATTGGCGAGGATGCGCCGCCGCCGCCCACCATCTCGCGCGTCCGCGCCCCGGCCGAAGTGCCCTGTCATGGCCTGTTTGAGGTCGCCTTCGACCTTCCGGACCGCTACGCCGATCCATTCGATCCGGCGCAGGTTGATGTCACGGCCACCATCACCGACCCGCGCGGCCAGCGCACCGAAATCGTGGGCTTCTACTTCCAGGATTTCTACCGGCTGCGCACAGCCGTGCAAAGCGCCCCCCAACCGCAAGGCCGCCCGGAGTGGCGGGTGCGCTATTGCCCGCGCCTGCCCGGCGCCTACCGCTACGCCATCCACGTGCGCGACCGCTTCGGCCAGGCGACCTGGTCGGATGGCGCCTTCTCCGCCACCGTCGCGGAGGGACCACACTTCGTGCGCGTCGCCGCGCGCGATCCCCGCTATTTCGAGTTGGACGACGGCGCGCCCTTCGTGCCCCTCGGCCACAACATCCGCTCGCCCTACGACAGTCGCATGGATGACAAGTTCCCCTGGAAGCTCCGCCACCCCGAGGGAACCACGGTCTACGAGCGCTTTTTCAGGGACATGGAAACCGCGCGCGAGAACATTGTCGAAGTCTGGTCCTGCGCCTGGTCGCTGGGCTTGGAGTGGAGCGACGTGATTCCCGGGTACCACGGCGCGGGCGACTACAATCTCGCCAACGCCTGGGAACTCGACCGCGTGTTCGACCTGGCGCGCCAGCATCGCCTGCGCGTGAATCTGGTGCTGAACAACCACGGCCGCGTCTGTTCCTGGCTCGACGTCGAGTGGAACGACCACCCCTATGCCAATACCCGTGGCGGGTGGCTGGACGGCCCCATGGATTTCTTCAGCGACGCCAAGGCCATCGACTACCAGAAAC
>Ga0316226_1003243_pt1 | contig 14173 bp, 5 predicted proteins | sample TBH18017metaG_FD_206009 | JGI IMG/M metagenome (GOLD analysis project Ga0316226, IMG submission 206009) | Freshwater microbial communities from Trout Bog Lake, Wisconsin, USA - TBH18017 | ecosystem: Environmental > Aquatic > Freshwater > Lake > Hypolimnion/Profundal zone | place: USA: Wisconsin... | reverse complement strand
GAAAATTGCCCGTAACCGGCATAGCTCATGGTGTAAGCCTTGTAATAATTGCCGTCGTCCCCGGCGACGATGGCGTTGCCGTTGGGCGGCACGATGCCGGATTCCATGCCGCTGGGATAAGTGCTGTTCGTGTAAAGCTGCGTCGCGCGGTCGCGGCGGTTCAAGTTCGAGAACACTTCGGCGTTGGTCACGCTGCCGGCGTTGGGCGTCAGGATGATGGTGAGCGGCGCGGCGTCGTTGCTGACTTCGTTGACGAACACATGCGTGGTGGTGTAGTCGGCCTCAACGCCATTGACGGTCAGTGACGGCGTGCCGGCGGCGGCGTTGGTCATCAGAAAGGTGAACGGGCTGGCGGCGGCGGCGTTGGACGAACCGGTGGTGAAGCTGGCGGCATTGTTACCGTAAAGCCAGGTGTTCGTTGAGCCGGCGGTGCCAGTGCCGTCAAAGCCCAGAAAGAAAAAATATTGGACGGTGTCGCCAAAGTTGAATTGGTGGGCGTCCAGCATCACCTGCCAATATTGGTTGACCGGCGTATTGGTCAGCCAAGTCATGCTGGCGCTGCTCCAAACGCCCTGCGAACTCGTTTTGTAATAGATGACGCCGTTGGTCTGGTTGCAGCGTTGGGCGTAGCCGGTGCCGCTGTCCCACTTCCAAACTCCGGTGTAAAAGGTCACGGCCGTGCTGGTGCCGATGGCAAATTCCGGGCTGCGCATGTTTGCGCTAGGAATATCCGTGTTGCTGTCTGGAATATGCCAGCAGGCCGCCAGGCCGGCGGCCGCGGCTTGACCGCTCAAATTCAGCAGCGCGGCGAACAAGATGCCGGCAATGAGCCGTCCGACGGGATGGTTTTTTTTCATTGAATTTTTGGCGTCGGCGCGTCACGGCACCATTTCGACCTCAAAGAATTTTTGGTCGGCCGGATTCGGGTCGTAGAAAAACGTCGAGCCGCCCGAACCGGGGATGGTGCCGCTGACGGGCTGAAACGGCTGCGCCAGGTTCGTCGTGGCCAGCACCTGATAGTTGATGCCAGGCGCGCTGTCCCAGCTGAGATACTGGTTGTTGGCCAGGCCGGTGATCACCAGCGGCGGCGCGACGATGACCACGCGCGTGTCGCTGATGGGCGTGACGGCGTTGGTGTAGATGACCTGGATGACGTTGCTGCCCAGCGCCGGGCTGTTCCAGGTGAAAATCAGCTCCTTCAGGGAGCTGCCGCAAATGGCGGTTCCGACATTCCGCAAACTATAGGAGGACTGCGGCTGGACATTGGTGTTGACGATGACCTCGAAGTTGGCGGTGTTCGCGGCCAGGGACGTGCTGAAGCACGCGTAGATGTTGGTGCTGGCCAGGCCGGCGGGCATCACCGTGCCGTCGGCGCCGGGGCTGGAAATCTGCACCACCTGTGACGGCGCGAGCGTGTTGACCGTCGTGGTCAGCATCGTGTAACGGTTGGTATAGACGCCGGTGGCATAGTCCTTGAGCCGCACAGAGATGGTCGCCGTGCCGCTGGTCGGGACGTTGGTATAGACGAACCGAAATTCCTGCGGATAATTCGGATAGGTCGCGCTCAAACCCGAGTTCGGACTAACCGCCGTCGCGGCGACAAAAATGGGATTGCCGCCGGCGTTGTTGCCATTGCCGTTCGCCAGGCCGGTGACGGTGTCGTCATTGCCGGCATTGCTGTCCTGGATGTTGCAGTCCACGCCGGTCACCGTGCTGTCCGCGCGGATGACCACCGTGTAAGTGGGCTGCGTTAACGTGCTGCTGTTGGCCGGAAAGGCGATCACGCCGCCCGGCAGCGCGCCGTCATAATAAAAAGTCTGCAGGAAGGTGTTATACACGCTCGACTGGTTGGTGCGCGGCAGGAACGTCCGGGCGCGGACGATGTGGAAGCCCGACTGCAATCCGGTGACGGTGTTCGACGGGTTCAAGTCGTTGTGCAGCCAGACGGTGGCCGTGGTGGGATTGAAATTGGTGATGGCGTTTTGCGTCAGGCCGAAAAGTTTTGAGCCTGACGATTCGCCGTCGGAAATTGTCCCGATGCTGGCGTTGCCCGCGCTGCCGCCGGAGAACAGCGCGACCTTGTAATGCACCGGCGTGCCGCTTGGCAGGCCGGGAATGGTATTGGTCCACCAGTCTATCGTGCTGTCGGCGCTGTCCGCCGACATCCAATGCGCCTGGATGACCTGGGTCGTGCCCTTGCCCACGCCAAACGCGCCCTCGGGATTCGTGTTGTCCGTGGTGTAATAGATGTAGCAGGTGTTGATCTGGAACTTGTAGCCGACCTTGATGTAAAGCGTCGTCGGCTGGTTGTTGGTTGGAATCAGCGGCACGCGCTGTGTGGCGGAGTTGTTGGGCAATACCGCCGTGTTGGTCAAATCCGGGTTGTGATAGACCCAGTTGGCCGTCTGGTTCGTGATGCCCGCGCCATAGCCCGAGCCGGCGACGACCGATTCCGTCCCGCCCACACTGTAAAAATAAGTTTCCGCACCGAGCGAAACCACCGTGTTGCTGGCAATATTCCGCGCGGCAAATTTTTCCGGGCCGTTGCGGAACTGGAAGGCCGTCTGCTCGTAGCCAAGGAACATGTCATTCGCATAGCCGGGCTTGTTGTCGCGCAGGTCCAGAAAATTTGTCGGCGCGGCACCGGCCAGCAGGTTGGTATAGCCCATCTGGCTGTTCAAATCCATGCCGCCATCCAGCTTCACCAGAGTGTTCACCGATGACGCGTCGCTGCGGACCAGGATGTCGAAGTTCGCGTTCGTCACCACCGGCACGTCAATCGCATAGGTCAGGTTGGAGTAATTCACGCCACCGATGACGTTGCCGTAGGCGTCCACGCTGCCGCGCATTTTGAACGGAAAAACCGGGTTGTAGCCGGATTGGCTGTTCGTGCCATCGGTGCGATAGACGGTGATGTGCGGCACCTCGACGCCGCCCTGCCGGAAGATGATGGCGTTGGTGGACGGATTCGCGCGGCTGGCTTCCGGCCATTGGTAGCCATACATCACCCAGCCGCCGCTCGGGATCATGAATTCAACGGCGCCGCCGCTGGCGGGAATGATTTGATTGCCGACATAAACCGTGCTGCTGTTGGCCGAGGCCCGGGTGTGGGTGGCCGCGCGGACGGTGATGGTTTTAATGGTCCGGTCATAGCCGGGCGTGGAGGTTGCCAGTTGGTGCAGCACCGACCCGATCGGAAAACTCACCACCATGCCTTGCATGTCGCCGCCGGTGCCGGCGGGAACGGCATAGCTCGGCGGCAGAACATCATTGACGTTGTCCACAAAAAATTCGTCGCCGGGATCGCCGAAATTGTCGTTCATCGCGAACAGCACCACGGTTTCGTCCGGCGCGTTGGTGGATTCGCGGTAGTCGTAGCGCTCGAAGGCGCAGACGTTGTAATCGCCCCAGCGCGGCGTGGTGTAGCCCCGCGCCAGCTGGTTGTGCAAATAGCAGATGTCCGGCATCTGGTTGTCACCGAATTCACCAAGGTAATTGGCGCTGGCGACAGATGGGAAGTAATTCGGCGGACCGGATTGATTGTAGCCGTCGGCATAAATCACGCCTTCACCTTCGTGCATCAGGTTATAGACGTCCTGCAGCTCGCGATGCGTGGTCCAGGCGGCCTGTTGGTTGCCATCCTGGTTGTCGGCAAACTGGATGCCCTGCCGCGGATCAATCGCCGCGCCGGAGGCGTCGGCCTGCTCCAGGCCCGCCAGCGAGCTTTTGCCGTTCAAGGCGCCGCCGTTGGGGTCGTTGAACTTGTCGCGCAGGTTGAAATTGATCAGCCTCATGCCCCGGTTGATGTAATCGCCATACGATTCATTGTTGTCGGACGGCATGTATTCCGCCTCGCCAAAAATCACCGCGTCATTCCGCGCCGCCTCGGTGCTGAAGAGGCTGTTGCGGTTGTCATCGGCTTCATTGTAGCCGTTGCTGATGACATTCGCCCCGTAGCCGTGGACATAATCGAACATCGCCTGGATCGCGCCGCAGTAGCCGTTGAAGGTTGAGGTGGTGTCGCCAAAAAATCCCGACGGCACTTCCTTCACCGCGTCGAGCCGGAAGCCGTCGCATTTGGTCTGGTCCAGCGTGTAGATCACCGAGCGGATGAGATAGGAATTCACGTCCTCGCCCACCGGCACGCCGTTCGTGCCGTTGAAGGGATGCCACGGGCTGCCCTCGATCGCCGGCTTGCTTGTGTCCATGTAATACTGGTTTTGCCCGGGATGCCGGACGAAGTTGGTCTTGGTGATCTGGCTGCCCAGATGGGCGCCAAAATTGAGGTTGAGGGATCCCGGCTCGTTGGCCAGGTCCATCAACCCCGACAACGATTCGTTTTGAATGTCCCAGGTGACGCCCCAGTCCGCGACGCCGATGGTGTTGACATAATAGTTTCCCGAGGTCTGCAGATGAAAATCCTGCGGCACCAGCCCGGGGTAAAAAGTCGTGGGCGTGTTGGCGTTGAAACCCGGCACCGTGAATCCCCGGTGGTTCATGATATTGTCGAAGTAAATGCGGATGCCAAAACGATGCGCCATTTGCACCATGGCCTGCAGCTGCGCCTTGGTCCCCCAGCGCGTCGGCGAGCTGTCGCCCAAATCAAAGGGATCATACTGGTCATAACCGACGGAATAGATGTTGCCCGGCCCGCCGGCCCGCGCCGGCGGCGGCACCCAGATGGCGTCGTAACCGGCCTCCGCGATTTCGGGCATCTTCTTCGTGATGTCGCTCCAGCTCACGTTGAACAGCTCCAGCATCGCCTCGCCGCGCGCCGGACGCGCCGCCATGAGCAGCAGCGCCAGCAGGAAAACAACGGCGAAGCCGCGCCGGCCGATGGCCGGGATGAAACGGGGGAAAACAGTAATCACAAAATGGTTTTTAGTTTGATGCTCGGCTTAAAATTCCACCGCCGGCACGCCGATGTCAAATGACCGTCGGCGCCGGCGCGGGATTGGAAGCTTGGAGACCATACGCCGGAAAAACCCGTTCAGCCATCGCATCTTTGTGCGGTAGGAAATTATTAAAATCGAAGTATGTTAGTCATATTCCAATTCCTCGAATGAAATTGTCGCATCGCCCCGCGCTGGCTGCGCTCGTGCTGGCCGCCGTCATGCCCGCAACGCTGTTCGCCGCCAACACCAGTGTCCACACCACCTGGCTCTGGCACCTGCACCAGCCGATTTACTGGCCGGATCGCGCGCCGGCCAACCACGGCGGCTTTGACCATTATCAGACCGCCTGGGACAGCATCCAGCTCGGCAACGTCCATCCCAGCGACACTTCGCTCTCGACGGTCTTCGGCGCGGGCGACCGGATTGCGGCGTATCAGGGCGGCCCCAGCGCCACCGTCAGCTACCTGTTCAGCCATCCCAATGCCGGCGCGCAGTTGAACATGTCCGGCGCGCTCATGGAAAATGTCCAGAGCCTCGCCGCCAACAATTCGCTGGGCTACGGCAGCGGCTGGAACAACGGCAATGCCACCGCGCGCACCTGGACGACGAGCAGCGGCAAGCCGCGCATGGACATCGTCAACTTCACCTATCATCACGCCATGGCGCCGCTCGTCAGCGACGAGACGCTGGAGATGGAATTAAAAATCCAGCAGCGGCAGATGCAAATCTTTTGGGGCACGGGCGTGCCGCTCTCGCGCGGCTATTTTCCGGCGGAGACGTGTTTTTCGGAACGCATGATTCCCGTCTTGAACAAAATGGGCATCGCGTGGACGGTCATCGCCAACAACCATTTGTCACGCACCTGCCCGGATATGCCGATCGTCAGCGGCAGCGGCGGCGAAATGTGCGACCTGCCGAACGCCGCCGACCAGATCAACCCGCCGCAGGGCGCGGGCAATTACCAGCGGCTCGCGATTGACCGCGGCTGCTCGCCGACGCAAGTGATGCCGTTCGGTTTTCAACTGCATTACGCGCGCTATGTTGACCCGAACACCGGCACGGCCAGCACCATCATTCTCGCGCCGAGCGACCAGGCGTTCGGCTGGAAGGACAGTTACAGCACCTGGGATCTGGGGCTCATCGCGCCGCTCGCCGCGCGCAACAATCCGGCCAAGCCGTCGCTGGTCTTCTGCGCGCACGACGGCGACAACGCCTGGAGCGGCGGCTCGTCGTATTACAACGAGTGGGTGCCGCAGATGGCCAACACCGCTGCCGCCGACGGCTACGAGCCGACGACGATTGAACAGTTCATCAACGACTTTCCGCCGGACGTGAATGACGTGGTTCATGTGGAGGACGGCGGCTGGGTGTTCGCCGATGGCGACATGGGTTCGCCGAGTTTCATCAACTGGAACTGGCCGCCGAGCTATTCGACCAGCAGCGGCAACGTGGTTGACCCCAGCATCGGCGTGACCGACAAGGGCGACAACTGGCGCGTCATCATCGCCACGGAAAACCGCGTGAAGACGGCGCAGCAGATTGCCGCCATCACGCCGCGCGTGGATCAGGTGCGCGATCCGGGCAGCTATTCCGGCACGCCCAACGGCGTGGAACTCGGCTGGCATTATTATCTCGCGAGCCTCGACAGCGGGTTTGTCTATTACGGCTGCCACGACGATGAATGTCTCCGCGCCATCGTCGCGCAGTCCAACGCGGTGCGGAATGTGGATGGCTACCTGTCGAACCTCGCGAACGACGCCACGCCGCCGACGGTTTTTATTCCACAGCGGCATCCGTGGAATCCCGGCGGCACCAACTTCGGCGTGCAATACGGCTACAAGACGGTCATCGCCACGAACACGGATTTTTGGATTTGGACTTACGCCTACGATGTTTCGGGCATCACGAATGTTACTCTGCTCATCCGCAACAACGGCGCGAATCCGCCGACCAGCGATGTGTTCAAGACCTATGCCGGTGGCTCGCCCGCCGGCGCGTGGCAGGCCGGCGGCATGACCCACCGCGTCACGGCGGACGCCAGCGGCTTCACGCCGGAATACATCGCGGACTATTATTACTCCAAGGTCACGGGCATCACGAACGCGTTCGTGGATTATTATGTCAGCGCGATGGACGCGCACGGCAACACTTATAAGTCGCCCGTCCAGCACGTCTATGTCGGTGCGGGCGGCGGCGCGAGTTCCGGCGGCGGCGGTGGTGGCAGCAGCGGGCCGGTGACGGTCTCCCCTGCTCCACCGGTCGCGAACAATTCCGTGACCATCCAATACGTCGCCACCGGCCGCGCGCTGGCCTCGGCGGGCACGGTCAAGCTTCATCTTGGCTGGAACAATTACGCCACCATCGTTTCGCCGGACGCCGCAATGACGTTCAACGCCACGTCGAACTGGTGGCAGACCACCGTGACGGTGCCAAGCACCGCGACGAGCTTGAACTGCACCTTCAACAACGGCTCCGGCACGTGGGACAACAACGGCGGCGCGAACTGGAATTTCGCGGTGGTCACGAACAGCACGCCGACCGCGCCGCCGACACCGGCCGGCCTGGGCGCGACCGTGGCCGGCGCGAGCCAGATCAATCTGCTGTGGAGCGCGGCGGCGAATGCGACCGGCTACATCATCAGCCGCGACAGCACGCCCATTGCCACCAACAGCGGGACGAGCTACTCGGACACCGGCCTGTCGCTCAACTCGACCTACTGCTACACCGTGATCGCCACCAACAGCGTCGGCAACTCCGCGCCGACCGCGTCGCAATGCGTGACGATTCAAGTTCCCGCGACGCCGACGAATCTCATCGCGACGGCGACGGCCACGAACCAAATTGCCCTGTCGTGGAGCAGCGCGGCCAATGCCGGCGGCTACATTGTGAGCCGCGCCGGTTCGCCCATCGCCACCACGGCGGCGACGAATTATTCGGACACCGGCCTGACGGCGAACACAACTTATTGCTACACCATCGTTGCGACCAACGTCGCCGGCAGTTCCGCCGCGAGCGCGTCGCAGTGCGCCACGACGCTGACGAACAATCCAGGCCTGGCGAATGGCCGCGCCTATGTCGCGCCCGCGCCGCTGGTGGCCGGCAATGCGGTGACGATTTCCTACACGCCGGCGGGCGGGCCGGTGGCGACGGCGACCAACATCTATCTGCACCTCGGCTGGAACCAATGGGCCACGGTCATTTCGCCCGACCCGGCGATGACCTTCAACGCCACGCTCGGCGTCTGGCAGTTCACCACGAACATTCCCGGCAATGCGGCCGAGCTGGATACCGATTTCAACAACGGCACCGGCATCTGGGACAACAACGGCGGGCCGGGCGCGGATTTTCGTTTCACCGTCGCCGCCAACCCCGCCATCATCGTCACAAACTACCTGCCGTTCACGCTGGACGGCGCGTTTGATTCCGCCGGCTATCTCGTGGCGAACAGCGGCATGGTGATTTACGCCGCCGTGCGCGGAACCAATCTTTACGTCGCCACTTGGTCGCCCGGCACGAACGGGCCGAACGACCATTTTATTTTTGTCAGCGACCAGCTGCTGCCCGCCGCGACCGCCGCCGTGGCGCCGTCGTGGAACAAGTCCGGCCTGATTTGTGTCAGCACCAACAAGCCGTTTCTGGCCGGCGAAAGCCAGAACGGCTACGCGAGCTGGTATGTGAACGGCCTGCCCACCAACTGGCCGTGCGCGAAAGCCGCGACGAATTCCGGCGCGCTGGAAGGCACGTTGAACCTCATCGGCGCGTTCGGCTATATGCCGACGAACATTTATCTTTGCGCTGCCGCCTACGTCACAACCAACGGCGGCGCGCTCGTGGCGCAATGTCCCGCCGGCTCCGGGCCGAACATTGACACGAATGAATTTCTCATGCTGCCGGTCGCCGCGCTGGCCGACACGTTGAGCAACGGCACGCTGGATTTGTGCGACCCGGCGCGCGGGTTCAAGATTTTGTCGGCGGGCGCGCAGAACACGAACTGTGCGCTGGGCTTCACGGTGATGCCCGGGCGCAGCTATCAAATTCAATTTGTGAACCAGCTCGGCGGAACGTGGAGCAACCTGCCCGCCGGGTCGAACTTTGCCGCGCCGCCGCAGATGATTTTTAATTTCACCGACGCGCCGCCGGCGGGGACGCCGCAAAGATTCTATCGCGTGCAACTGCTGCCGTAACTTGTGCGCCGGCGTTTTCTCTGGCATGATTTCCCCATGTCCCGCCCGGCTGCCCTGATTGCGCTGATAATTTTCACGGCATTTTTTTGCCCGTCGGCGCACGCGGCAATTTTGTGGAGCGAGCCGGCCTCGCGCGTCATCCATGCCACGCCCGTCGGCACGGACATTTTGGGCGGCGCGGTGAAGCGCGATGACACGGCCAGCGACGTGCTTTATTTCAAGTTCCACGTTGACCCGCTTTCGGACGCGAAGGACGAGCCGTATTACGCGCTGTTCCAACTGGCCGAGGGCGACACCAACCGGCTGGCGGTGGGCAACGCGCCGGAGGCGTGGGGCTATTCCGCCTGCTACGTCTCGGAAACCGGGCCGTCGAACCGCGCCGCCGGGGAATTCAACCTCAAGTCCGCACATCCTGAAGGCTCCGGCCTCGGCGGCTTCCTGCCTTACGAGCTGCCCGACCACAACCACGCCAAGACGATTGTCTTCAAGGTGCAGTATGTTCCCGGCGGCGACGACCTCGTCACCGTATGGCTTGATCCCGACCTGACCCACGGCGCGACCGCCGAGAACCAGCCGGAAAATCTCATCACCAAGTTCAAGGCCGATGCGGCGTTCAACCAGATCCGCCTGCGCCACGACGGCGGCGGCAACGGCTGGATTTTCAGCGACATGGCGATTGCGACCTCGTTCAACGATTTTGTGGTGGTGCGCTTCTGGCAGACGTGGTGGTTTTTCGGGCTGGTGGCGCTGGCCGTGCTGGGCGCCGTCGGCGGAACGGTGCGCGTGGTGGAGAAAAGAAAATTCCAGTTCCAGCTGCGGCACGCCGAACAGGAACACGCGCTGGAACGCGAGCGGGCGCGCATCGCGCAGGATTTGCATGACGAACTCGGCTCGCTGCTGACGCGCATCTCGCTGCTCGGCGGGCTGCTCCACACGGACCGGGAGAATCCCGAACAGGTCGCGGCGCACGCCGGGAAAATTTCCCAGGCGGCGGATCAGACCGTCCGCTCGCTGGAGGAGATTGTCTGGGCCGTGCGCCCCGGCAGCGACACGCTGCAGGGGCTCGTGGACTACATCGCGCATTTTGCGAACGAGCTGTTCGAGGGCAACGCCATCCGCTGCCGCCTCGACCTGCCGAGCGACCTGCCCGCGCACGCATTGCCGCCGGACGTGCGGCATAACATTTTTCTCATCGTGAAAGAATCGCTGACCAACGTCCTGAAGCACGCCGGCGGCAGCGTGGTTCATTTGCAGGTCCAGGCGGATGATAAAAAATTAAAAATCATCATTGCCGACAATGGCAAGGGCTTTGACGCCGGCGCCACCGAGACCAATCGCGAACATAACGGATTAGAAAATATGCGCCGCCGTGCCGCCGCCGTCGGCGGCCGGCTGGAAGTGACCAGCGATCCGGGCAAGGGAACACGCATGGAGTTGCAGGTGAATTTTCCCGGTTGAGCCGGGACGGGCAAAGCCGTAGTTTCAGCAACACCTAAAAAGATTATGCAAATCAAAGTGGCCATCGTGGACGATGATGAAGGCATCCGCAGCAGTTTGTCGGCGCTCATCAAACGCGCGCCCGGACTCAAGCTCGTCGGCGACTACGCCAACGGCGAGACGGCGCTGCGGGAAATTCCCAGGCTGCTGCCGGACGTGGTGATCATGGACATCAACCTGCCGGGCATGAAAGGCTACGAGTGCGTGCGCCAGCTCAAGACGGCGCACCCGGCCATCCAGTTTCTGATGCTGACCGTCTATGAGGACAGCGACTCGCTGTTCAACTCGCTGCGCGCCGGCGCGAGCGGCTACCTGCTCAAGCGCACGGCGTCCGCGCGCCTGCTGGAAGCCATCCACGATGTCTGGGCGGGCGGTTCGCCGATGACGCCGCAACTGGCGCGGCGCGTGGTCCAGTTTTTTTCCAAGCCCGCCGGCGAGTCCGCGCCGCTCGCCCGGCTGACGCCGGCGGAACGGGAGTTTCTCGACCAGCTCGCCAACGGCTACGCCTACAAGGAAATCGCCGACCGCATGAACATCAGCATTGACACGGTGCGCAGCTATGTGCGGACGGTGTATGAGAAACTGCACGTCCACTCGCGCACCGAGGCGGTGGTGAAATACCTGCGCGGCTGACCGGACGCCGGCGAAACCGGCATGGCTGCGGCGCCCGGCCTTTTGACCGCACAAAGATGCGATGGCAGAGCGGGCGAGGCGTGCTATGTTGTTCATGAATTCCGACACAATTGCGCAAACACGTTTCATCGTCCCAATGAAAATTAATTCACAACATCTCACCCGCCTTTCAACCCTGTTGGTGGCCGGCCTGCTGGCGGCGGCATTCCCGGCAAAGGCCGCGAACTACGTCGGCAATGGCGTGGTCGGCGGCTTCAAAGGGGTCATCGGCAACGGCGTGCTGAGCCTGACCGACGACGGCACCAATTTTTCCGGCTCGCTGACCGTGGGCAATCCCATGAATGATGTGCTGGTCATCTATATTGACACCGGCGCCGCCGGCGGATTCAGCACCACGACCAATTTCAACGATGCCGGTGACGGATTGCGCAAGGCCATTTCAGGAGTGGATGGAACCGGCAACCACAGCGTGATGACCTTCACCAACGGGTTCAGTCCCAAATTTGCCATTGCCCTTGGGCCGTATGCCGAAAACTACGGAGGACTTTGGCAGTTGACCAACGGCGGCAACAACATCATGCCCTTTATCGCCGGTGTCAGCCTGTCACCAACCGGAACCAACATCGGCCCGTTCACATTCTCCTTTGCCGCCTCGGCTATCGGCCTGGCCGCCAATGTCTCCACGAACATCAGGATTTTCGGGACTTATATTTCCCACACCGGCTATCGCTGCGGCGAGGCCATTGCCGGCAATGATAACGGCCCGCTCGGGGATGGCTGGGAGCCGTTCTTTCAGACGGCTTATGCCACTTATCCTTTCAACAACAAAGGCGCAACGAATTACCCGGCGGTCTTCTCGGTGGACATGGCCGCCCAAATCGCCAATGGTTCCTTTGTTCCGGGCAATGGCGACACGGTTTATTGCGCCGGCAGTTTTCAAACTCCGAATCCCTGGTCGGGCTTTCAACTGTTCCCCACGCCCGGCAACACCAACATCTATACCGGCACCAATATGAACAACAATCCGGCCGGCCTCACCGAGCTGTATAAGTTCAATTTCCACAGCGTGAGCGGCAACTACAACGTCTGGGAGTTCGGGCCGCCGAATGAAAACCGGCCCTATACCGCGGCCGGGAGCGCCCAGACCTTGTCGGTGGTTTACTTCAATGATTACGCCGCCAGGCCCAGCGCGCAGACCAACTTCGAGACGTTTCAGGTTGACATGACCTCGCAGGTGGCCCTGGGGGCTTTTCGTCCGGGAACAGACCTCATCGAGGCTTATGGAACTTTTCAAACCAACCAGTGGACGGCCGGCACCAGCGGCGGTTTTCAACTGACCAACAACCCGGCCGGCGCCAACACCAACCTCTATACCGGGACCTATGCGGATGGCAATTATGCCGGAACCTGGCAGCAGTATAAGTTTGTCATTGTCACCAACGGCGGCGGCAACAATGTCGAATCCATCAACAACCGCACCTTCTATACCCCGAATGGTTCAGCCACAAATTCGCTGGGCTATTTCAACAATAAAAGCCCCTACACCAACCAGATCACATTCCAGGTGGACATGACCCTGCCGGCGCTCAACGGCACCTTTTCTCCGAATGGTGACACCGTCCAGGTGGCCGGAACCTTTCAGACCAACCAGTGGACGGTTGGCGGCAGCGGCATAAGGCTGACCAACAACCCGGCGGGAGCGAACACCAACCTCTACAGCGGCACCTACTCGTCCTTTGACCAGCCCGGCACCGGTGAGCAGTTCAAGTTCCTGATCAACAAGTCGGCCGGCACCCAGACTTGGGAAACGCCCAACAACAACAATCAAAACAACAACCGGCAGTTTGTGCTCAGCACCAACCAGACCCTCTTTGCCTATTGGTCGGATATCAATCCCATCAACTATCTCGCCACGCCCACCACCATCACCTTCACCGTCAACATGACCAATGCGGTGGATGTTTACGGCTATATCTTTGATCCTGCCAATGATGACGTGATCATCAATGGCGATTTTGTGACGCCAGCTTGGAACAATTATCCCAGCGGCGTCCCGCATTCTTTTTGGACTGATACATCTTTCTATTATCCACCTTATTCCGAAAATGATTATGGGCCTGGTAATTCCTATAATACCAGCGGCTTCAGCTTTATTCTAAATCCGGTGGGCGACAGCCTGCTTTACACCAACTCCTATTTGATTCCGGCGGGGCACTACCTGCAGGTAAATTATAAATACGGCATTTATCACAACAATACCACGCAGGAGAATACGAACTGCGACAATGAGGCCAGCCCCAACTTGAACCATTCCCGCTATATCCGGGCCAGCAGCACTTACAACTTCCCGGTGGATATTTTCGGCCTGGAGCAGACCAATCAGGCGGCGGCCATCGAACCGTCTTTTGGCAATCTCGCCATCGGCAAACCGACCAGCACTTATTTTCCAATAACCTGGCTCGGCCTCCCCGGCGTGCACATGCAATACTCCACCAATCTGGCGTCCACCAACTGGGTGGATGTGACCGCCACCGCCGGCCAGAACGCCACCAACTGGCCCATCGGCACCGGCAACCGATTTTTCAGGTTGATTCAACCGGCGCAGTAAAGGAGAATCAACCGCATGAAACCCGTCACCCATCAGGCTCCGCCATCAGGATTCCGGCGTGGGTTCACCTTGATTGAACTGCTGGTGGTCATTGCCATCATCGCGATCCTTGCCGCGATGCTGCTGCCGGCGCTGGCGGCGGCGAAGAGAAAGGCGCAGGCCATCGCCTGCCTGAGCAACTACCGGCAACTGACGCTCGCCTGGCACATGTATGCCAACGACAACAATGACAGTCTGGCCTGCAACAGTGACAAAAATGCCGCAGGCTTGCCCCCAACTCCCAGTTGGGTGGGCAGCTCAAGCCAGAAGGTTTTGACGTGGGGTTTAGACGGATACAACACGAACATAACATTCAT
>Ga0316226_1003242_pt1 | contig 14175 bp, 10 predicted proteins | sample TBH18017metaG_FD_206009 | JGI IMG/M metagenome (GOLD analysis project Ga0316226, IMG submission 206009) | Freshwater microbial communities from Trout Bog Lake, Wisconsin, USA - TBH18017 | ecosystem: Environmental > Aquatic > Freshwater > Lake > Hypolimnion/Profundal zone | place: USA: Wisconsin... | reverse complement strand
TGCTCTCGCATCATTCGACGAGCGCGCTGCACACCTCGGTTTCCACCACGGACGGCGTCGTGACTTTGGGCGGCATCGCCAAAAACGACGCGGAACGCAGCCTCGTCACCAAGCTCGCCACGGACATCACCGGCGTGATCAGCGTGATCAACAACATGACCATCGCCGTGCCGGTGGCCGCGCAGTAAATCAACCATCATTGCTGGCGGGTGTGCAAGCGCCCGCCGGCAAAAATCAACCGAAAGAAAATTTTTATGTTATACACAATTGCCATGGTGCTGATCATCTTGTGGCTGCTTGGTCTGGTGACCGGCACCACGATGGGCGGCTTTATCAACGTCCTGCTCGTCATCGCCATCGTGGTGGTGCTGCTTCGTATCATCTCCGGGCGGAAACCGATTTGAACCATCACGACGAAATTATTTATTAATTATTATGAACACCAAAACCGTCTTTTCCGTCCTGCTCATCACGCTGGGCGTTGTGGTGCTGGCCTATTCGGGCCTGAGCTTCAGCACGCCGGGCGAACCGATCAATTTTCTGGGGATGCACATCGCCACCACCAACAGCCATTTCATCCCGCCGGTCGTGGGCGCCTTGTCGCTCGTGCTTGGCATCGTGCTGCTGGTCGTCAAACCCAAGAGCGCCTGATGAACCCGACCGTTCCATCTGACCCCGCCGTCGTTTCCAAAGACCTGCGCCGCCTGGAATTCCATGAACGCGTGCGCCGGGGCGACTTTGTGGAGGACGGCCGCCAGGGGTTTGAGCCGTGGGACGGCCCGCCCGGTTTCCGCGCCGACGCGTTTGTAAAGATCATTTACCGGCGGCTGAAAGCGTCGGTGGCCGGCGCCGTGAAAGCCCGTTGATTATGTTGAAGCCCGGTGACTCCGCCTTCAGCCAATGGCTGAAAAAGATCCGCCAACTGCCCCAGACCTTTGCGGCGGCGACCAAGGAACGCCAGCGGCAGGCCGTCCTGGCGGGCCACGAGGCCGAGCGGCTCGACCGCATCCGCAACCCGGACAAGTATCGCGGCAAATGATTTGCCCGGCGCGAACGAAATAAAATTCATCCGTGCCGGCATCGCCCGGCGAACACTTTCCTCCGGTGTTCGCCGGGTTTTTATTTTTATGACTAGGCAGGGCAGGGACGGTGCGCCGTCCGTATCGCGGAGCAATCGCGTCAGGCGATGCAAAACGAACGTGGCAATGCGGACGGTTGTAAAATACGTTCGCCGTGAAATCATCCGTTCCGCCCTCGTTTTCGCTGACGGGCAGGAACTGAATCCATCCCTGCCTGCCGGCTTTCCTAATCAACTAATTAGAGGGATTGAGCCGGCCGGTGGAAAATAAATTAAAAGGGAGTATATTGGGTTCGGCTCTGATGGCAGACCGATCTGCACATTAGGTTCCTCCGATGTTCAGTTTCCCCGCCTGTTGTCAGGGCCATTGAAATGTCCCGGGCGCCTTGCGGCAGATGGAAAATTCCCCCGTTGAATTTGCGCGTTCTCACCAACAAAAAAGTTCCGCCGGCGCGAGGCCGGCGGAACCTGATTTAATTTTTCTCCCGTTTCAGTAGGTGTAGCTGGCCGTGTAGAGGTTGCTGTCCTCGTCGTGCACGACCTTGAAGCCGACCTTGCGGCAGATGTGGTGCATGGCGTGGTTCTCGGCCAGCACCTGCCCGGTGATGCGCGCCAGCTTTTCCACGCGGCCAATCTCGATGAGCCGGCGGAGCAGTTCCGTGCCCAGCCCCTGGCCGTGCCAAGCGTCGCTGACGAGGATGGCGAATTCCGCCTCGTTCGTCGCGTGCTGTTTGCTCAACCGGCCGACGCCGAGAATCTTTTTCTCGTCGCCCTTCTTGGCGGGCTTCAGTTCGGCGACCAGCGCGATCTCGCGGTCGTAGTCGTTGAAGCAGATGCGCGTCAGGCGCTCGTGCGCGACGCGCTGCGAGAGTTTCAGCGTGGAGAAATACCGGTTATAGACGCTCTCCTCGGACAGCGTCTCGTGGAACTTCACCATCTGCGGCTCGTCCTCGGGCCGGATGGGGCGGATGAACATCGGCGCCTTGTTCTTCATCTTCCACGGCGTCGCGTATTGCACCGGATACGGGCGGATGGCGGACTTGGGCAATTTGCTTTCCGGCGTGTCCAGCGGATGCAGCACCACGCGGCCGTCGAGGGCGAAGATGCGTTCGGCGGAGACGAGCAGGGGATTGATGTCAATCTCCGCGATCCACGGCTGCTCGACGACGAGCTGGCTGAAGCGGACGAGGAGCTGTTCCAGCGCGGCGATGTTCGCGGCCTTGCGCCCGCGCACGCCCTGGAGCGCGGTGAAAATCTTCGTGCGTTCCATCATGCGCCGCGCGAGCGTGGCGTTGAGCGGCGGCAGGCCGAGCGCGCGATCCTTGTAAACTTCGACGAGCTGGCCGCCGGTGCCGAAGAGCAGCACGGGCCCGAACTGCGGATCCACGCTGCTGCCGACGATGATTTCGTAGCCGTCGAGCTTGATCATCGGCTGCACGGTGACGCCCTGGAAATGCTCCTTGCCGGCCTTCTTCGCGCAGGAGGTCTCGATGGTCTTGTAGGCCTGGCGCACGGCGGAGGCGGTGCGGAGGTTCAACTGCACGCCGCCCACGTCGGTCTTGTGCGTGATGGTCTCGGAATGCAGCTTCAGCACGACGGGGAAGCCGAGCCGCGCGGCCTGCTTGACGGCGTCGCCCTCGCTGGTGGCGATGTGCGTCTCGACGGTCGGGATGCCGTAGGCGGCGAGCAGCTTCTTGGACTCAAACTCGGTGAGCAGCGTGCGCCCGGACTTGCGGACGTCGCTGATGATGGCGGCGGCCTTCTCGCGGTCAATCTCGCCGCGTTCGTTGTCCGGCGCGCTGGCGGGCGTCTCGTAGAGCTGGCGCAGATTTTCCGAGTAGCGCCACATATAATAGAAGGACTTCGCGGCGCGGTCGGGATACTTGAAGGTCGGGATGTTCGCGGCATTCAAGATGTCCTCGCCCTTCGCCACGATGTCCGCGCCCATCCAGCTCGCGAGCACCGGCTTGTTGGGGATCTGCGCGTAGGGCTTCAAACATTCGGCGGTGGCGGTCGGGTCGGTCATCGCCTGCGGCGTGAGAATGACGAGGATGCCGTCGGTGTTCGGGTCTTTCGACGCGATCTCCAGCGACTTGGCGTAAAGCTCCGGCTTGGCGTCGCCGATGATGTCCACGGGATTGTTGTGGCTCCACGTCGGCGGGAGAATGGCGTTGAACGCGGCCATCGTTTCCGGCGTGAGGTCGGCGAGCTGCGCGCCGCTGCCGATGAGCATGTCGGTGGCGATGACGCTCGGCCCGCCGGCATTGGTGACGATGGTGAGCTTCGGGCCTTTTGGGCGCGGCTGTTTGCCGAGGACTTCCGCCATGTCGAACAGTTCGGAAATCGCCTCGACGCGCAAAACCCCGACGCGCTGGAACGCCGCCTGCAACACTTCATCGCTGCCGGTGAGCGAGCCGGTGTGCGACGCGGCGGCTTTCGCGGCGGCTTCGGTGCGGCCGGGCTTGATGACGATGATGGGCTTGGTCAACGCGACTTCGCGCGCGGCGGACAAAAACGCCCGCGCGTCGCCGATGCTTTCCATGTAGATGACAATGCTCTTGGTGTTCGGATCGTCGCCGAGATGGTTGATGAGATCGCCCCAGCCGACATCGAGCATCGAGCCGAGCGAGACGAACGCGCTGAAGCCGACGTTTTCCTTCAGGCTCCAGTCAAGAATCGCGGTGCAGAGCGCGCCGCTCTGGCTGATGAAACCGACGCTGCCCGGCTTGGCCATGTCGGCGGCGAACGTGGCGTTCATTTTGTTGCTGGGAACCATCACGCCCAAACAGTTCGGTCCGACGATGCGGATGCCGGCCTTGTTCGCCTCTTCCAAAACTTGCCGTTCGAGTTCAACCCCAACCGGACCAATCTCCTTGAAGCCGGCGGAAATAATAATAACGCCCTTCACGCCGGCCTTGCCGCAGTCGCGGACGATGCCCGGCACGGTCGCCGGCGGCGTGATGATGACGGCGAGATCCGCCTTCTCCGGCACGGCGGTGATGCTCGGATACGCCTTCACGCCAAGCACGGTGTCGCGCTTGGGATTGACGGGGAAAATTTTGCCGGCGAAGCCACCCTTGACCATGTTCTCCAAAATCGTCCGGCCGACGCTGCCGGGATTTTCCGTCGCGCCGATGATGGCGACGGACTTGGGAGAAAAAATCGGGTCGAGCGGACGGCGGGTGGTGTGGTGCAGGATGTCGTGGGCGGATTCGAGCCGGGCGGAGGTGTTGGAAATGGTCGTCATATTGTTATGTTTGGCAATGTCAGTTCATTTGCTGGTGAGAAAATGCCAGTGAACGGCGACGAGGACTTCACCCGGTTTGGCAAATCATCACCTGAAATTGTCATCCGGGTTAACCAGAACCAGGCCGGACAAGACCGGTCGCGCCAACTAATCTTGTTTCTTTGCCTGTCCCTGCGCGTCCACCCAGCGCGTGGCAAAGCGGAGGAGTTCCGTCGCGTTCTTGAGGCCGAGCTTGCCTTTGATGTTGGCGCGGTGGACTTCCACCGTCTTGATGCTCAAGTGCAGCTGCTCCGCAGTGGCGCGCGTGCCGACGCCCTGGCCGACGAGCTGGAAGACCTCGAACTCGCGGTCGGAAAGTTTCTGCACCGGCGAGCCGGAATGTTCCGGCGACCGCCCTGAAAAAATTTCCATGATGCGGGCGGACATGGTTTCGCTGACAAACACCTGGCCGGCGAGCACCGCCCGGATGGCCTTCAGGAATTTCTGCCCGCCCTCCTGCTTCATGATGTAGCCGCGCCCGCCCGCGCGCAGCACGCGCTCGGCATAAATCATTTCGTCGTGCATCGAGACGACAAGGATCGGCATTTCCGGTTTCAACGCGCGCAGGTCTTTGATCAGCTCCAGTCCGTTTTTGTCCGGCAGCGAAATGTCCAGCAACGCGAGGTCGAATTTTTGTTTCGCCACGAGGTCAATCGCCTGGCCGGCGGTGTCGGCTTCGGCGGCGACCTTCAAATCCGGCTCGTTGCCGATCAGTTGCGCCAGCCCGGTGCGCATCATCGGATGATCGTCCACGATGAGGATGCGCTTGGCGGACAAACTGGATTTTTTATTTTTGGCGGCCATGGTTCAGCGGATTTTTGGCGCGGTAATAATGACGCAAGTTCCACCCGCGGGCTGGCGCTCGATGCTCACCGTGCCGCCGACCATGCCGATGCGGCTTTGCATGATGCCCAGTCCCATGCCGGGGCTGCGGGAAAACTTTTTGGGAAAGCCAATGCCGTCGTCGTTCACGCGGAGGTGCAGATGGCTCGCGTCCTCGCGCAACTGGATGGAGATTTTTTTCGCCTTGCCGTGCTTGATGGCGTTGGAAACTGCCTCCTGCGCGATGCGGAACAGATGCGTCGCCGCCGCGTGGTCATTGAGCTTTACAACTTCGGGACAATCAAACTTGCAGCGCACGCGGAAGATTTTTTCCGTGTTCAACGCCAGTTCCGCCAGCGCCGACATCAAACCTTCCGACTCCAGCGTGACCGGCGAAAGTCCGCGCGCCAGCAGCCGCGTCTGGCTGATGGACTCGCGCACGGCCTTGGCGATTTCCGTGGCGCGGGCGGCGCCGTCCTTGGATTTTTTCGCCAGCCTTTGCGCGAGCACCTGGCTCAACATCTCGATGCCGGCAAGGTGCTGGCAAAGCCCGTCGTGCAAATCCTGCCCGATGCGGCGCTGCTCGCGCTCGCTGATTTCCAAAATTTCTTTTTCCAGGCGCTTGCGTTCCGTGATGTCGCGGACGAAGCCGGTGAAAATCCGCCGGTCGCTCAATTTCACCTCGCTGACGGATAAATCAATCGGGAACAATGTGCCGTCCTTTTTGCGCGCAAAGGTCTCGCGCCCGATGCCGATGATCTTGGCGTGGCCGGTGTGCTTGTAATTCTCGAGGTAGCCGTCGTGCTGCTCGCGGTGCGGCGTGGACATGAGCACGCTGACATTTTTGCCGATGACCTCGGCGGCCGCATAGCCAAAAATTGTCTCGGACGCGCGGTTAAAGGACTCGATGTTGCCGCGCTCGTCAATCGTGATGATGCCCTCGACCGCCGTTTCGAGGATCGCGCGCAGGCGCTCCTCGCGGTCGCGCACGGCGGATTCGGAGCGGGCCAGGAGTTTGGCGTTCGACTGTTTTTTGTTTTCATTCATCCCGTTGTTGGCGGGAATATTAGGAATTTGCCGGCCAAAGCCAATGCCAATCGTGGAGTCAAAAACGACCCGCGATTTCGCCGGAGCGTTGGGCCTGGCCATGGGCGCGGTCAGTGCGCGAGCAGTTGCGAGCGGTATTCCGTCGGCGACTGGCCGAGGATTTTCTTGAACACGCGGTTGAAGTGCGTCAACGACTGGAAGCCGACTTCAAAGGCGATTTCGCTGATCCGCAAATTGGGGTTCAGCAGAAGATTTTTCGATTTCTCGATGCGGATGCGCGCGACGTAGTCGGTGAAATTGATCCCGGCGACCTTCTTGAACATCTTGCAGAAATAATAGCTGCTCATGTTGACGGCCTTGGCGACCTGTCCGAGCTTGATCTCCTCGGTCTGATGTTCGGCAATGTAGGCGCGCGCCTTGGTGATGACCGGCGGCTCGGCGTTTTCCTGCTGGATGAAAACCTGGTTGCTCAACATGGCGAGGTGCTGCGCAAAAATTGACAGGAGCTGGACGGTGGAATCATGTTCCTTTTGCGAAACCACCTTGCCGGCGAAAAACGCCTTGCGGAGCGATTCGCGCGGCACGTCGAGCTCCCATTTTTTGCAGAGCTGAACGACCTTGTTGAACTGCGCCTCGGTGGGTTTCTTGCGGAACACCTGGCCGACCTGCAGGAATCCCACCAGCCGGTCGCTCATGCGGACCGGCACGGCGGTGTCGCACAGGCCCACCGGACAAGTGATCGTGCCGGCCGTGTCGGCGGCCTTCTGGCACAGGCGTTCCTGCACCTGCAGGCACGCCGCGCACGCGCGGCTTTTTTTGGAGATGAGCGCGCAAAACGGGTTTTCATTGCGCTTGCCGTGGTGCGGCAGCTGCCAGGTCTCCACCGGCTGCAGGGCGACGGGCAGGCCGGTCATGTCGCTGAACGCGCGCTCATAGTCGCGATAGACGCGCGAGCTGGTGAGCGCGTCCACCAGCGCCCGGTTGCTGGTGCTGTTTTCGGCGGGCGCGCCGTTGGCAAAGGCGCCAGTGGATGGGTCGGCGGCCGCCTCGTTGTGGTTTTCTGGTTTAGCAAAAATTGTTTGCATGAGGACAATTTAGGGCAAGACCACGGCGGCGACAATTGGTGGAACACCTGATTCGGCATAGTTGAAACCATTGCGGCAATAAGGGATACCCTTATGTCTGGTGGGATGCCGAAAATCGTGGAGCCGGGCGGCTCCGGCCGAGAACGGCCTTGCCCGGTTTGCTGACAGACCGGCTTGCCTGGATCACCATGCGCGCCGGGCAGGCTGTTGTTTTACCAATACCCTTCAGAGCCGGACAGTTCTCTGGCCAGCGCCTCCATGAGGAAATAGTCGCCCCAGCTGGAATAGGCCGGCTTGTCGCCGTAGGCGCTTTTCAGCACGCCGGGACACGCGTCATTGAAGTCGAGATAGTCTTCACTGCAAATCCGGTCGAGCAAAACGTGCTTGGTCTTCAAAATGTCCAGGCCGGCCCGATGATGTTTCGCCAGTTCCTGGAAGCCGCACACGGCCACCACCGCCGCCGAGGCGTCGCGGACGGGCTCGGCATTGGCGGGCAGCCGAAAATCCCACACCGGCACCACTTCCTTGTCCAGTTGCGAAATGAACTTCCGGGCCAGCCGCAGCGACGCATCCAGGTATTTTTCATCCCGCGTGTGGCGGTAGCTCAAGGCAAAGCCGTAGATCGCCCACGCCGCGCCGCGCGCCCAGTAGGAATCCACGCCCCGGCCGCAAAAATTTTCCGGCCCGATCGGCTGGCCTGTCTGCGGATCAAACCGGTAGGCGTGCCAGAGTGAATCGTCCGGGCGGATAAAATGCTTCAGCACCATGTCGGCGTGGCGCACGGCGATGTCATGGTATTTTTTGTCGCCGGATTCCTGCGTTGCCCAATACAGCAGCGGCAGGTTCATCAGGCTGTCAATGATCGCCATGTTGTCGGTTTGGGCAATAGTGTTGCCCAACGGCGACATGACCTCGTCCAGGCGTCCCCAGGCCCGGATGAAATTGCCCTTGGCATTAAATCGCTGCGACAACACCTCGGCGGCGCGCAGGCCGACCTCGCGGTGCTGCCGGTCGCCGGTCAGCTCGTAAAGCGCCACGGAATACAGCGACGAAAGGAAGCCGAGATCGTGGTGGGTGTCCAGATGGCGGGTGAACACTTTCTCGTGGTAGTGGGGCGCGAGCCGCAGGACTTGGTTCAGGAAATATTCTTCTTCCGTTTCCTGCCAGGCCAGCAGAGCCATGCCGGTGAAAAAGGAAGAGGTCCAGTTCCCAATCTCGTAGAAACCTTCCTTGAAGTTAAAATAATTTCCGTCCAGCGCCCACGCCGCCGACTTCGGCTCGTCCGCCAGCCGCCGGATGTTGCCGCGCGTCTTGCGGACGCACAGGTCGAAGGCCGATCGCAACGGAACTGATCCGGCTGCCGATTTTTTGTTGATAAAATCTGTTTCAGAGACTGTCTTCATGTGGCTGGCATTAAATAAACACCCTTAATTAAACAAAGCCAACCACTGTTCCAGTCAAACTGTAAACTTCGTGCAAAAACGCAACCATTTTTGAATGCGACCGATTTTTGTCGGCCGATTATTTTTTCGGGGGCAGGGAATCGCCATCTATCCAGCGGCCTTCGATCAGCAGTTCGCGGCAGATCTTGGGGATGCCCCGTTCGTTGTGGTTGATCAGCGAGATGAGCATCTGGATGGCGGCCCTGCCAATCTCCTTGGAATTCTGGTCAATGCCCGCGCTGACATTGCCATCGAGCACGCTGGTGGACGCCAGGCCGATGTCGCGTGGCACTTTGTAGCCGGCCTTGGCGAGCATGCTTGGCAAGTAGGCCAGATCGGTGAAGATGGCGTCCGGCCGGGTTTTGCGCAGCCAGGACAGGAACAGCTTCTCATCTTTTTGAAAATTCATTTCGTCCAACAACAGCGGCGGCAATTTGAATTTCGCGGCAACTTTTAATTGTCCTTGCAAGAAACCAGCGGAGAAGCGGGCGGTCTTGATGGACGAACCCCGTGTCGCCACATAGGCGATGCGCCGGTAACCCAGGTTCCAAATATTTTCAAAAGCAATCATGCCGTCCTTCAACTGGTCGCTGGTGACGATATGAGCCTGCGGATTTTGCACCGAGTGGCCGAACCGGACGGTGCAAAAATTGTCCCAGCTAAAATCGCCCCACCCGATGTTCTGCGCGCCATGGGGCGGTATGAGCAGGCCGCGAATGCTGCGGGCGCGCAGGATGCTCTCCATGCGTTCGAATGTCCCGCATTCCTTGAGCGTGATCGTTTCCAGCCGGAAGCCGTTGCGCCCGGCTTCCTCAAATGAGCCCTGCCAGTAATAGTCAAATTCGCGGAAGGATCGGAGCTTCCCCGGCTCCGACCAGCAGTTGAGCCACGCCAGTTCCGCGCCAATGGGGGCGCGGCTCCGGCCGCGCCGGTAATGGCACAGGGCGGCCAGCATCGGGTCGGGCTGGTAGCCCATTTCGCCGATTTTTTTTTGGATCTTCCGGCGCATGCCCTCCGAGACGCGCGGTGAGTTTTTTATCGCCAGCGAGACCGCCGACACCGACACGCCAACGGCCTTGGCGATGTCGCGCATGCTGACGCGCCGGGCCGGGTCAGCCTGGGTCGCCGGGTCGGCAGAATCCTTTTTTGGCGATGGCATGGGGCAAGTTTAACTGCAAGATTCCTTGGAAAGGAAGCTTTGTTTACAGTTCGACTGGAATAGCGCTTCTCAAACTGGCGATGTGAATTACAGTCTAAACACGAAGCCCGACAAAAACCAAAAAGCAAAAAACCGCCCAAGCCAGATTCATTGACCCGTCATGAATGCAAGCCGTTGAACATAACAATTCTTGAACCTCCCATGAAAAATACCACTCCCGCCACCGTGAACCACCTCACGCGATTTCTCACCCTCGGCTTGTTAGGAGCCGTGCTTGCGCTGGTCGCGCTCGCGCCGTCCGTCTTCGCGGCGAACACGGCGGATAATTACACAGGCGGCGTCAACGGCAGTTTTCTGACCGCCGGCAACTGGAGCCTGGCGGCGCTGCCGGCGGTCACCAACGACGCCACCTTTCCGGTTGGATCGGCGTCGGGCATCCGACTGTTTTCGGCGGGCAGCCTCACCAACGGTTCGTTCGACAACCTCTGCCCGAGCAACACGCTTTCGATTCGCAACGAAACCACGACCTCGACCAGCAGCACCCTGACGCTGGGCGGAGCAGGGAACCTCGGCAATGCCAGCGCCGGCGCGAATTCGGGTGATTTAATTTACGTTGTCAGCGGTGGCACGTTGAACATCATCGGGCCAAATGGCAGCACCGGCAGCGGGGTTTTGAACCTGGTGCTGGGTCAAAGCGGCAATTTCGATGTCATCGGGTCGTCCACCATCTCATCTGTCATTTCGGATGGCGGCAGCGGCTATAGCATCACCAAGACCGGTGCCGGCACACTCACGCTTTCCGGCACGAACACTTACACCGGAGCAACCACGATTAGTGCCGGGACGCTGGCGATAGGCGGTGCGGGTCAGCTGGGCGGCGGCACCTATTCGGCGGCCATCACGAACAACAGCGCCTTCAACTATAACAGTTCCGCCGCGCAGACCTTGTCCGGGGTGGTTTCTGGAAGCGGTTCTTTGACGAACACCGGCACCGGCACACTGACGCTGACCGCGTCCAACACCTACACCGGCGCGACCATCGTCGGCGGCACCGGCATCTTGCAATTGCAAAACGCCAGCGCGGTGCCTTCGGCTTCGGCGCTGACCTTGAACAGCGGCAGCACACTGAGCCTTCAGGCCGATGCGGACACGGCGTTCACCAACGCCAGTATCAGTTCATTTTCGACTTCGGGGAACAAATATTACATCATGGTCAACAGTATAAACGCTCCTGCAGGCAACGGGCACACGCTCACACTTGCCAACGCGTCCGGGGGCACGGCGTCCAGCGGTGTGAACGTTGGTGTTACCAGCACCACTGGCGACACGCTCAAGTTTAATAGCGCCTTTACACTCACCGGCTCCGGCGCCGGTGCCTGGGCTTCGGATTACCTCGCTTTTAACCTGACCAACGTAAATTTGATTGTTACCGGATTGAGTCAGTCGTCTGTAAATGGACAGATTGTTCTTAATAGCGCATCGGGCAACTCTTTGACGATCAATGGGGCCGTGTTGGCTAACAATTCCAGGACTATTGGCGCCACTGTCAACAGCGGCGTATTGACCCTCAACAACACGGTCACTCGCGGGACTGGTGCCAACAATGGATTCTGGGTCAGCCTTAACGGCGGCACACTGAACCTGAACACTAACACAGCCATCAACAACAACCGTGCCGCCAATAATACCCTCGGAGGCTTTACGATCAACAGCGGCACCTTGGACAACACCAGCGGGGCAAACGTGACGAACACGGCTAATCCAAACATATCCATCGGCGGCAGTTTCACCTTCCAGGGCACCACCAACCTGAATCTCGGCACCGGCGCGGTCCAGTTGTTCGCCAGCAGCACGGTGACCGTCAGCGCCAACACGCTCACCATTCCTGGTATAATCTCCGGCGGTTTTGGTCTGACCAATGCCGGTAGCGGTAAGTTGCTGCTTACTGGCACGAACACTTATACCGGCGCAACGACGGTCAGCGGCGGCACGCTGCAAGTGGATGGGGCCAGCGGAGCAATCAACACCAGCAGCGGTGTCACGGTCAATGGCGCCAGCGCAAAATATTTGCACACCGCCAGCATCGCCAGCACGGAGACCATCACGGAAACTTTGGGCGCCGTGGACGGCACCGGCACGCTGGGCACCGTCAACGTCGCGAACAACAGCGCCAACGTTGTTCAGAACGGCAACGGCGGCACGACAACCCTGACCATCGGGACGCTGGCCTTCAGCGGGGCGGCCACCATCAATGTCGCTCAAAGCGGCACGGCTGGGACATCCGGGATCAGCGTGACGGGAGTGCTTAACACAACTCCGGCCAACGGGACTATCACGGTTAATGCCACTGTCGCCGGCGGCGTTTGGACGAGCGGCACGACTTATAATTTGGTTCACTCTGGCAGCGGGTCATTAACCGTTGGTAATTTTACCAAGGGCACAGTCACGGGTTTGTTGGCCCGCCAAAGCGCGAGCCTGGTCCAGGTGGACGCCAACACCATCGGCCTCCAAATTGCCGGTGATTCCCCGAAGTGGACGGGCCTTGATAGTGCCAGCTGGGTGGTTGGTTCCACGGGGGCAAGCCACAATTGGAAAACCATCACCGGCAACACGCCCACAGATTACATCGAAGGTGACATTGTGCTTTTTGACGACTCGGCCACTTCTTCGCATAATTCGGTAAGTATTTCAGCGGCGAACGTCAGCCCCACCTCGACGACTTTTGGCAACTCCACGGTTAGTTACACCGTGAGCAGCAGCGGCGGCTACGGGATTGCCGCCGGCACGGTGAGCGTGAGCGGCGGTGGAACCGTGAACCTCAACACGACTAACACCTACAGTGGCAGCACGACTATTTCCGCGAACAGCACCCTGAATCTCGGAGGCTCGCTCGGTTCGACGGCGATTAGCGTCGGTGCCGGCAGCACCTTGTCGGAATCCTCGGCCGGCACGATTGGCGGCTCGGCCAGCCTTGCGAGCAGCGGCAGCACCACGCTCGCGGGCACGAACAGTTACAGCGGCGCGACGACGGTCAGCGCCGGCACGCTCAATGTGAGCGGCGCGCTGGGGAACACGGCCGTGGCTGTTTCCGGCACCTTGAGCCTGCAAAAAGGCGGAGCCGTGAGCACGAACCTGGTGACCGTGAACAGCGGCGGCAGCCTCAATGAGACGGCGGTCAACGGCTTGAGCGGCGGAGTCGTCCTGACGGTTGCGTCCGGCGGTTCAGCCACCCTCTCTTCTGCGAACAATTACAACGGTGCGACGACCAACTCCGGCACGCTGCTGCTCTCCGATCCGAATGCGCTGACCAACTCGGCGCTGACCTTGAACAGCGGCGGCACGCTGGGTCTTCAGGCCGATGCGGACACGACGTTCGCCACCACCAGCCTCACCATGAATACTGGAGGCGTCAACAACTTCCTGGTCAACGCCCTGACCGGGGCCGGCAGCGGACACACGCTCACCATCACCAACAATGCCGGGCTGGGTAATGGGAATACAACCATCAATGTCACCAGCACCAACGGCGACACGCTGAAATTTGGCAGCAGCTTCGGAGTCACCGCCAACGGTTCATCGGCCTGGGGCGGACCTGAAACCGATTTCAACCTGACCAATGCGAACGTGATTCTGAACGGGATGAATGCGGCTGACGGCGGAATGGCCGTGAGCAGCACAACGGGCGGCAGCTTGACGGTCAGCGGCGGCGTCAACAATGGTGGCAGCACCGCCCGGACGATTTACGCCAAGGTGAACAGCGGCACATTGATTCTCACCAACACCTATATCGGCGGTTCGGGCGGAGGAAACTGGGGCTTCTTTGCCATCCTCAACGGGGGCACGCTGGCGATTAACAACCCCAACGCCATTATCGGCGACGGTGCCACCAGCGGCCATGGCAGCACGCTCGCGACCCTTGAGATTGCCAGCGGCATTTTGGACAACACCAGCGGAACAAACCTGACGTTGAATAATCCAACCGTGGCCATCAACGTCCCCGGTAATTTCACTTTCGCGGGCACCACCAACCTGAATCTCGGCACCGGGACGGTCGTGCTGAACACCAATTGCGCAGTGACCGTCAGCGCCAACACCCTGACCGTTGGCGGCGCAATCTCTGACGGTGGGTCGGTGTATGGCCTGACCAAATCGGGCGGCGGCACACTGACGCTTAACGGAGCGAACACTTTCACGGGCGCGGTCACGAACAACGGCGGCACCCTGGTTTTGACCAACGCGAACCTCTACACCGGCAA
>Ga0316226_1003236_pt1 | contig 14203 bp, 8 predicted proteins | sample TBH18017metaG_FD_206009 | JGI IMG/M metagenome (GOLD analysis project Ga0316226, IMG submission 206009) | Freshwater microbial communities from Trout Bog Lake, Wisconsin, USA - TBH18017 | ecosystem: Environmental > Aquatic > Freshwater > Lake > Hypolimnion/Profundal zone | place: USA: Wisconsin... | reverse complement strand
GCCGCCGGCCTTGGGAATCTTGATGGTCACTTCGTTCTCGCCGTTCTTCTCGATGGCCTCGGGATAAGAGGCGGTCGCGGCGGCGCCGGTGCCCTGCACGCCGTAGTTGCCCTGCTCGCGGAAAAGCTGCCAGTCAATTTTGGCGTCGCTGGCGTCGGCGAGTTCCACCACGGCTTTGACGGTGTCGCCGGCATTAACTTGGTCGGGTGTGGTGAGAGACAATTTGGTCATGGCGGGGCAGGGATGGGCGGGAGCCTTGCCGCTCCAGAGTTCCTGCATGGTGTCCACGGCGGCCAGCCGGCTGGCGTCGGGCAGGAACATCCCATACCAGGTGGACGTGGCCTCAATCTTGAATCCCCAAGTGAACGCATAGGAGCCGAGGCAAAGACCCGGCACGCCGAGGACGGACTTGACGTAAGTGTTGCGGTAGGCCTGCGCCTTGGCCGTGCTGGTCTGCTCGATTGGCGCGCCAAAGGCGTTCGCGTGAATCTCCCAAGTGCCCGCCGGGCCGAATTCCGTGATGACAATCGGCTTGGTGCCGCCCGCCGTCCGATAGCGCTCGGCGACCGACGGCCCGCCGCCGTAGGAGTTGATGCCCACCACGTCGAGGGACGGACAATACTTGTGGATGTTCGCGACCTTGTTTCCGCCGATCTCGGCGACGACCGACATGGTCGGATGGTTCGGATCCACCTCGTGCACCATTTTGGCGAGGTCTTCAATGTGGTTCCACACGGCGGGCACGTCATTGCCGTTTTCCATTTCGTTGCCCAAGGACCACATCAGCAGGGCGGGATGGTTTTTGTAGCGTTCCACCGCGCGCCGGGCGTCCGCGAGCTGTTTCTTGAGGGCGTCGGCGTTGTCGTAGTCAAAGCCATTGTCCTTGTGCCCCAGCCAGATTCCCAACGTGACGGTCACGCCGAGCTTCTGGGCCTTGTCGAGCAGCTCCTGGGTGTTGTTGCCGACGCCCCAAGTGCGGATCGAGTTGCCGCCGCAGTCAACCAGCACCTGCATCGGGCCGTCGCCGCCGCCGCCCTTGATGAAATACGGTTTGCCATCGCGAAAGAGCTGCCAGCCGTCCGCCGTCTTCTTAAGCTCGGTCTTGACCGGGCTGTCATCGGCCACGGCGCGAAAGCCGGTGAATAACATCGCGACCGCCAGGCAGAAAGCGCCCAAACGACCGAAAGGCATCGGCCAGCGGGAAGCAGCCGTGGGAGAAGTGCGAGAAGTAATATTATTGTTTGTGGTGGTCGCGACGCGACGACAGCGGGACGGCAGGATGTTTTTAGTCATGATGATGGGCAATATATTGCCTAATCGGATTACGGCGTCAACAGATATGTAATACAAAAGACTACAACACCCGCGGCTGTCGTCAAGCGGGGGAAGGATTGCAGCCGTGCCATCAATTTCAGAGGGTTCAGAGGATTTGCCGCCGCCCGCCGCGAGTTTGTCGGGAACGGCGGACGCCGTCCGGCCGGTTCAAAAACACAGCACGGTCAACTTCTTCGGCCCGTGCGCGCCCAAGACCAAAATGCGTTCGATGTCGCCGGTGCGGCTCGGCCCGGTGATGAACGAAATCATGCTCGGATAATTGTCCGCATATTTTTGCTGCAACATCGCGAACGCTGCGGGCAAATCGGCCACGAGCTGTTCGCGCCGGGCGATGACGACGTGATGCGGCGGCAGCACGGACAACGCGCGCCCGCCCGCGCTGCGGCTCGTCACCACCACGCCGCCGGTCTGCGCGATGAGCGCGTCGCATTCGGTGATGCCGGCGTCGCACTTTTCCATTTCCTGAACGTCATATCCCCGGTCAGTGATCGTCACCGGCAGGCCGAGCGCCTTGCACGCGAGGTCGGCCAGTTCGCCGCCATGGCTGGCGACGCGCGACCATTTCTCCGCGTCGCGCAATTTGGTGAGCGCGGCCTTCAAATCATCGCGGCTGGCAAACAATTGAAAATCCGCCTTCAAGTCGGCGGCGTTCTTGGCGAAGAGGGCGAACTGTTCCGCCTCGCTCGCGCCGACGGACGGCAGCCATTCGCGCGCGTGACTCGCGGGGGATTCGGCAGCCGTGTGAACGGCGGACGTGTCGCCATGCGAGCCGGGCAGGGGAGCCGACACCTTCAACGCCTCACGGATGCGGCCAAGAATTTTTTCGCGTTCGCTCATTTCCGGTTCCTCCACCAATCTTTGAACGACTCCAGCGGCTGCGGCGGCAGGTCGCGGGTCTTCGTCCATGCTTTTGCGGGATCGAGCGCGGAGCCTTTTACTGCGCGCTGCAACGGCTGCGTGAGCCAGCCGATTTTTTTCGCCAGCGACCAGAACGCCGGTTCGTTCGCCACGATGCCAAAAATCATATATGCCAGCTTCTCGAAGAACGACGGCTGGCCGGCGGAAGCATTGCGCCGGTTTTGCAGCAGGTGATGGTGCAGATCAATTTTCACCGGACACGCCTCGGTGCACGCGCCGCACAGCGACGAGGCGTTGGAAAGATGTTTCCATTCCTGCAACCCGCGCAGATGCGGCGTGATGACCGCGCCGACGGGACCGCTGTAAGTCGTGCCGTAAGTGTGGCCGCCGACGTTGCGGAAAATCGGGCAGACATTCAGGCACGCGCCGCAGCGGATGCAGTGCAGCGAGTCGCGCTGCTCGGCGTCGGCGAGGAGTTCGGTGCGACGATTATCGAGCAGGACGACGTGCCATTCTTCGGGGCCGTCGGATTCGCCGGGCTGGCGCGGACCGGAATACATCGTGTTGTAACACGTCATCGGCTGGCCGGCGCCAGCGGTCGCAAGCATCGGCAAAAATAGCGCGAGGTCGCTGAAACGCGGCAAAACTTTCTCAATGCCCATCAGCGTAATCATCGTTTTCGGCAGCGCGGCGGTGAGGCGCGCATTGCCCTCGTTTTCCGTGATGGAAATCATGCCGGTCTCGGCGATGGCGAAATTTCCACCGGTGAAACCGACATCGGCGGTGATGTATTTCTGGCGCATCACGCGGCGGGCAACCATCGTGAGTTCTTCCGGTGAATCTGAAGGCGCGTCACCGAGTTCTTTCTGAAATAAATCCTTGATCTCGCCGCGCGTCAGGTGCATCGAAGGAAAAACAATGTGATACGGCGGCTCGTGCCGAAGCTGCACGATGAACTCACCGAGGTCGGATTCGACGACGGTAAAACCTTCCTTCTCCAGCGCGTCGTTCAAATGGATTTCCTCGCTCGTCATCGCCTTGGACTTGATGATGCAGCGCGCCTTCTTGTCGCGGAGAATCTGGGCGATGATTTCGCGCGCCTGCGCGCCGTTGCTCGCCCAATGGACTTTCGTGCCGCGCGCTTCGAGCTTGGCGGTCAGCGCGACGAGATGTTCGTCCAAGTGATTGATGGCTTCCCATTTCGTTTCCGCCGCAGCCTGACGCGCAGATTCCCAGCTCTGGAATGCGGCCTTGCGTTTGTCGCGGACGACTTCGTAACTGCGGAGCGCCGTGCGGATGACCGACCGGTGCCGCAGGTCGCGGGTCTTCGCGCTGGCGAGCGATTTGAATTGGGAGACGAAACTCATCGCTGGTTCAGCACTTCGGCAAGGTGGATGGTTTTGAGTGGGCTGCCCTGGCGCGACAGCAATCCCTGGATGTGCATCAGGCAGCTCGAATCGTTCGAGACGATAAAATCCGCGCCGGTCTCGGTCGCCGCGGCGCATTTCACTTCGCCCATCGCGGTGGAGATCATCGGAAATTTGGCGGAGAATGTTCCGCCAAAGCCGCAGCAGGATTCTTCCTTCATCTCGACAAATTCCAGACCGCCGACGTTCCCGAGCAACGCGCGCGGCGCGGTCTTGATGCCGAGTTCGCGCAGGCCGTGGCAGCCGTCATGAAAGGTGACCTTGTGCGGAAACTTCGCGCCGAGGTCGGTCACGCCGAGCTTGCTGACGAGAAAATCGGAAAATTCCCAGGTGCGCGCCGCGACTTGTTTTGCCAATTCGGCGTGCGGCGTGTTTTTGAAAAGTTCGGGATAAAACTTTTTCACCATCGCGCCGCAGGAGCCGGAGCCGATGACGACGGCTTCGGCGTCCTTCAGTTTTTCCAGCACGGGCGCGGCGATGGTGCGCGCCTCGTCCCAGTAGCCGGAGTTGAACGGCGGCTGGCCGCAGCAGGCGATTTCCGGCGGGCAGACGACCGTGTGGCCGAGCCGTTCGAGAATTTCCACCATGCTGATGCCCGCGCGCGGAAACAGCGCGTCAATGAAGCACGGGATAAAGAGTGTGACAGTCATGCGAAAACGATGGGGGCAGTTTCCCCGACAAACCCGCCCGCGCCAACAAATTTCAGGAAGATTTTTCGAGGCTCTTCAGGTCCTCGGCCAGAAACTGCGCCACGTCCTTGAACCGCGCCACGTTTTCCGGGTTCATCGCCATCAGCGTCTCGTGTGCCTCCAGGCTCGTCCGCGCAATCTGCTCGTGCGACGGGTTGATGGATTCCGGCGTGCAGGTTTTTACGTCCGCCGGCAGTTGCATCGACCCGCTGGTCAGCTTGAAGAGATGCACCGCGCCGAGATTTTCCAGCAGCTCGCTGACGCGCGCCGTCGCGTTGTGCAGCTCGATGCCGCGCTCGGCGGGCGCGCCCTTCGGGTTCAGCTTCAGGCCGAAGCCCGCCAGCACGCCGAGAAACGTGCTGTCCATCAGCACGCACTCGCCCAGATCAATGATGAAATGGCCGAAGCCTTTTTGCGCCAGCTCGCTCAACAGCGTCTTGAAATCCGGGCTGGACGCGAAATTTGCGCGCCCGGCGATTTTGATGCAGGCAAAGTTCTTGCCGACCAGCACTGACAAATTGGCAGATGACATTTTTCCTCTTTAAGTTTTTCAGGCGGCGACCGCGCCCGCCGACACAATTTGCACCAGCGCCTGCTGCAACACAAGCGCTTCATCGAGCCCGCTGGACACCAGCCGCTGGTTGCAGCGCAGGAGCACGTCCATCGCGCGGACGAGTTCCGCCGAAGAATATTTTTTGACCTGCGGCAGCGCCTTGAACAGCACATACGGGCTCAAGGCCAGCGGGTTGAATTTCCTTTCCGCGGGCATCTGGTCGGCGGGCACGCGCTCCAGTTGCGACTTGAAATGGTTGTAATCACTCGTGTCCTTCACCCAGCCTTCACGCAGCATTTCCTTGAGCAGCAGCATCGCGCGCACCTTGCCGATGAGTCCATAAAGCAGGCCGATCTCCGATTTGTCCTTGTCGAACTTCGTCTCCCAAAGCTCCTCGTCCAGCCGCTTGAGCAGGCGCGGCAAATCGCGGTCGCCCAACGCGTCGCCCAGCGCAAACGCCTTCGCGGTTTTGTTATGCGCGCAAATCGTCGTCACGTCCGCCAGCTCGATTTTCTTCCGTTCGCCGGTGAAGACGCACAGCTTTTCTATTTCATTTTCCAGTTGCCGCGCGTTAAGCCCGGCGCGGATGACAAGTTCGCCGAGCGCCGCACCGGAAATTTCTTTTTCGCGCTTGCGCACGGCTTCGCGCGCCGCGATTTGCGCACGATCCGCCCAGTCCTTGTCATCCTGCGACCACGAAGTGAAAACTTCCGTCGTGCCAAGCTTGTCGAGCGTCTTGTAAAAAACTTTCCGCTTGTCCACCTTGCCGGCGCTGATGAGCAGCCGCACGTTTTGCCAGGAAAAATTCTTCAGCTCCTCCGCCAGTTCCGCCAGCGTCTCGGTCACGGCGGCGGATGACGCGGTGCGGTCTTCGCCAAGAAAATTGCAGTCGCGCAGCCAGACCACTTTGCCGCCGCCAAAAAAAGGCAGTGTTTGCAAGGCTTCGCGGAGTTTGCCGATGACATTCAGCGCGTCACCGCCGTTGCTGACCGCGGCCTCGATGGTTTCATGATCCATGCCGCCGAGTTCCGCCGACCATTCCTGGAAGATTTGTTTCGCGCGCTGCTTGACGGCGAAATCATCGTCGCCACAGACCAAAAAAAGTGATGGGTTGCGAGTGGTGGGTGATGCGCTGGCCATTTTGGGAACGTGTTTTAACTTGTCACTCGCCACTTGTCACTCATCACTGCTTTCGCCGCCGGACTCGTTCATCTTGTCGAGCACCTCGCTCATGTCCTCGACCTGCGCGAACAGCGGCGCGGAAACGAAGATGGGCTTTTTTTGCGCCGCCGCCAGCGCCAGGCAGTCGCTGGGGCGCGCGTCCAGCTCGACAATTTTGCGGGCGACCTCGTTTTGCTGCTGCAAAATCAGCCGCGCGAAGTAGGTGGAATTTTTCAAGTCGGTGATGACGACGCGTTCCACGGTGATGCCGAAGCCTTGAAAAACGCGGTTGATGAGATCGTGCGTGAGCGGGCGCTCCTTCGGCGTGTCCCGCAAAAACATCCCGATGACCGCGCCCATCTGCGGCTCGACGTTGATGACAAAAACCTTCTCGTCGTTGCCGACGAACAGCGCGCACCCGCTGTTGGCAGGAAGAATTCCGCGAATCTGAACCGGCACGACTTCGTTCTTCATATTGGGAATTTACGTCAGCCGCCGCGAAAAACAAGCCCTGTCCATCGTCACGGATTATAGTTCAGCCACGGGCCAAGCCATTTTTCGGCTGCGGCGACGGTGAAGCTTTTCCGCTTCGCGTAATCTTCAATCTGGTCTTGGCCGAGCTTGCCGACGGCAAAATATTTTGACGCCGGGTGCGCGAAATAAAGCCCGCTCACCGAACTGCCCGGCCACATGGCGAAACTTTCGGTCAGCCTGATGCCGGAGTGCAATTCCACTTGCAGCAGTTCCCAGAGCGCGCCCTTCTCCGTATGGTCAGGGCAGGCGGGATAGCCTGCGGCGGGACGAATGCCACGGTATTCCTCGTTGATGAGCTGCTCGCTCGTCAGCTTTTCATTTCTGCCGTAACCAAGTTCAACCCGGACTTCTTTGTGCAGCCATTCAGCGTAGGCCTCCGCCAAGCGGTCGGCCAACGCCTCGGCCATGATGGCGTTGTAGTCGTCGTGGTCGGCTTTATACTTCTTCACCAATTCGTCGAGACCAAAGCCCGTGCTGACGGCAAACGCGCCGAGGTAGTCAGCCGCGCCTTTCGGAGCGATGAAATCGGCCAGCGACCAGTTCGGCGAACCATCGGTTTTTTCCATTTGCTGGCGCAGCATATGAAAGGTGGTCAAAACCTTGGAACGGGTTTCATCCGTATAAAGCTCCACGCTGTCGCCGACCCGGTTGGCGGGGAAGATCCCATAAACGCCGCGCACTTTGAGCAGCTTCTGGCTGACAATCTCGTCGAGCAGCTTCTGGGCGGCGGCAAAAAGCTTGGTGGCCTCTTCGCCGTATTTTTCATGCTTGAGTATGCTGGGGTAACGGCCACGCAGTTCCCAAGTATGGAAGAATGGCGACCAGTCAATCATGGGGACGAGCAACTCCAAGGCGGGTTCAGAACTGGCGACACCCGTAAACTCCGGCTTCGGCAGGTCGTCGTATTTCAGCTTCGGCGCGTTGGCGCGGGCGGCTTCGAGTGAAAGCAGTTTCACCTGCGAGCCGGCGTGATGCGTGCGAAGTTTCTCGTAGTCGTCGCGCAGTGATTTCACGAACGGCGCCTTGCCGTCCTTGCTCAACAGGCTGCTGACGACCGGCACGGCGCGCGAGGCGTCGAGGACGTGGACAACCGGCTCGCTGTAATGCTGCGCGACTTTGACGGCCGTGTGTGCGCGGCTCGTTGTCGCGCCGCCGATGAGCAGCGGCACTTTGAAACCCGTGCGCTCCATCTCGCGCGCGACGTGAACCATCTCATCCAGCGACGGCGTGATGAGTCCGCTCAAGCCGATGATGTCGGCTTTTTCCAGCTTCGCGCGCTCCAGAATTTTTTCGCACGGCACCATCACTCCCATGTCGATCACCTCGTAGTTGTTGCACGCAAGCACGACGCCGACGATGTTTTTACCAATGTCGTGAACATCGCCTTTGACAGTCGCCAAAATAATTTTCCCCTGCGCCTTCACGACTTCGCCGCGCGCGAGCATCGCGGCCTTTTCGGCTTCCATGAACGGCGTAAGATACGCGACGGATTTTTTCATCACGCGTGCGGACTTCACGACCTGCGGCAAAAACATTTTGCCCGCGCCGAACAGATCGCCGACCACGCTCATGCCCGTCATCAGCGGGCCTTCAATGACCGCCAGCGGCTTGCCGTATTTCGCGAGCGCTTCCGCCGTGTCAGCGTCAACGTAAAGATCAATGCCTTTCACCAACGAGTGCGAAAGGCGTTCCTCGACGGTGCCTTTGCGCCATTCTTCTTCGACTTTTTTGTCGGCCACGGTCGTGCCCGCACTGGCGGCCTTTAGTTTTTCGCCAAAGTTCACGAGGCGTTCCGTCGCGTCGGCACGGCGATTCAACAAAACATCTTCAACGAGTTCTTTCAACTCCGGCTCGATCTCTTCATAAACTTCCAACATCCCCGCGTTGACGATGCCCATGTCCATGCCGGCTTTGATCGCGTGATAAAGAAACGCGCTGTGCATCGCCTCGCGCACGGGATTGTTGCCGCGAAAACCGAAGGACACGTTGGACACGCCGCCGCTGACTTTTGCGTGCGGCAGATTGTTTTTGATCCAACGCGTGGCTTCGATGAAGTCCACGGCATAATTATTATGTTCCTCGATGCCCGTGCCGACCGTGAGGATGTTCGGATCGAAAATGATGTCTTCCGGCGGGAAGCCGACCTCATCCACGAGAATACGATAGGCGCGTTCGCAGATGCGGATTTTGTCCGCGAGCGTCGCCGCCTGGCCTTGTTCATCAAACGCCATCACGACGACGGCCGCGCCGTATTTCAAAACCTTGTGCGCGTGTTCGCGGAACTTGGCTTCGCCTTCCTTCATCGAGATGGAGTTCACGATGCCTTTGCCTTGAACGCATTTCAGGCCGGCCTCGATGACTTCCCATTTCGATGAGTCCACCATGAATGGAACTTTGGCGACTTCGGGTTCGCTGCCGAGCAGTTGCAGAAAGCGCGTCATCGCGGCGACGCCGTCGATCATCCCTTCGTCCATGCAGATATCTATGATGTTCGCGCCGTTCTCGACCTGCTGCCGCGCGATGGCGACGGCCTCCTCGTATTTGTTCTCTTTGATGAGCTTCGCGAACTTCGGAGAGCCAGCAACATTCGTGCGCTCACCAATCATGATGAACGATCCAATCTGCTGCGTGAACGGTTGTGAACCGCTCAAACGCAGCGGAATCGCCGCGCCGGTGGAGAACTTCGTCTCGGTTTTTGTTTCACGCGGCGGTTTGTTTGCCAGCGCCTTCGCAATCGCCGCGATATGTTCAGGCGTGTTGCCGCAGCAGCCGCCGGCGATGTTGAGCAAGCCGCTGTTCGCAAATTCGCCGAGGAAATTGCCCATGTCTTCCGGCTTCAAATCAAAGCCCGTCGGCGAGAGCGGATTCGGCAAACCGGCATTTGGATAGCAAGAGATAGCCGTGTTGGATTTCTCGGCGAGTTCCGCAAGAAACGGCCGCATCAAATCCGGGCCGAGCGAACAGTTGAGGCCGATGGCAATCGGCTTCACATGCTTCATCGCGTTCCAGTAAGCCTCGATGGTCTGCGCGGAGATCATCGTTTCACCGCCGCGACCGACGGCGGCGGAAATCATGATGGGCAGGATTTTTTTGTCCTGCTCAAAGACTTCCTGAATCGCGACCAAAGCCGCTTTGGCATTGAGCGAATCAAAAATCGTCTCGACAAGCAAAATGTCCGAGCCGCCCGCGATGAGCCCGCGAGTCTGGTGCGTGTATGCCGTCTTCACCTGATCAAAAGTGCAGACGCGAAAACCCGCGTCGTCCGCGTCCGGCGAGTTTGAAAGCGAAACCGTCAGCGGCCCGACCGCGCCGGCGACGAAGCGCGGACGGCCAGTCTTGTTCGCGATGCGGTCGCACCACTCGCGGCATTGCTTGGCGGACTGCTCGTTGATCTCCCACGCGAGGTCGTTGAGAAATTTGTTTTCGATGACGCCCTGATAAAACGCCGGGTCTTTGCGTCCGCCGTGTTCGCGCGGGTCGTCCACGAAAAATTCGCTCTGGCCGATGCTCGTCGCGGAAAAAGTATTTGTCTCGATGATGTCCGCGCCGGCTTCGAGAAATCGCCGGTGGATGTCACAAATCGTAGTCGCCTGCGTCAGCGAATAAAGATCGCCGTTGTTCTTGAGGTCTTTTTTCGAGTCCGCAAACCGTTCGCCGCGAATCTCCTTCTCGCCCAAGCCGTAGGTGCGGATGGTCGTGCCCATCGCGCCGTCAATGATGACGATGCGTTCTTGGAGAGCCTTTTTGAGCAGTTCGGCGTTGTTCGACATGGGCGCAAGCATACGCAGAAGGGCGGTGAATTCAAATTAAAAATCAACGCATCCAGATTTGATGATATGTATTTTGAATACCCGGGCTGCATCCGCCGTTTCTTGGCATTCGCGCAACGCCGGTTGCTTTTCGCCGCTAGATTCATTGACTCCGCCGGTCGGTTTGATATTTTCAGCGCTCGTTTCAACAACTTAATCACGCACCGAAAACATTTTATGGCCAAAGCTAAATCCAACAAATACGTCTATACCTGGGGCAACAAAAAAGCCGACGGCGACGGCTCGATGAAGCCGCTGCTCGGCGGCAAGGGCGCGAACCTCGCGGAGATGACCCGCATCGGTCTGCCGGTGCCGCCCGGTTTCACCATCACCACCGAAGTCTGCACGTATTTTTACGCGCACAAGAAAACTTATCCGAAGGAACTGCAGGGGCAGATGGAAGCCGGCGTCGCCAACATGGAAAAGATCATGGGCACGAAGTTCGGCGCGACCAGTGGGATGCCGTTGCTTGTCGCGGTGCGTTCCGGCGCGCGCGATTCGATGCCGGGCATGATGGACACGATTTTGAACCTTGGCTTGAATGACCAATCCGTCATCGCGCTGGCGGACGCCACGAAGAATCCGCGCTTCGCGTGGGATTGTTACCGCCGTTTCATCCAGATGTATGGCGACGTCGTTCTCGGTGTGCAGAAGCGCGAAGGCGAAGACCATGAACCGTTTGAAACGATCATCCACGAGTTCAAGCACGAGAAGTATCACAAGGACATCGTGGACAGTGACCTTACCGCCGAAGATCAGGCCGAACTCGTCAAGCGTTTCAAGGCGCTCGTCAAGGAGCGCACCGGTCACGTGTTCCCGAACAGTCCGTGGGATCAGCTTCGCGGTGCCGCCGGCGCTGTGTTTGGTTCCTGGATGAACGACCGTGCCAGCGTTTATCGCCGCAAATATAATATCCCGACGGAATGGGGCACCGCCGTCAATGTCCAGGCGATGGTGTTCGGCAACACCGGCGACAAGTCCGGTTCCGGCGTGGCGTTCACGCGCAATCCGGCCAACGGCACCAACGAATTCTACGGTGAATTCCTCATCAACGCGCAGGGCGAGGACGTGGTGGCCGGTGTCCGCACGCCGGAACCCGTGTTGAAGTTGAAGGACCAGATGCCCAAGTCCTACGCCGAGCTGCTGCTCGTCCGCAAGACGCTGGAAAAGCATTTCAAGGATGTGCAGGACATCGAGTTCACCGTGCAGGAAGGCAAGCTGTTCATGCTCCAGACGCGCAACGGCAAGCGCACCGCCGCCGCCGCGCTGAAGTTCGCCGCCGACATGGTGAAGGAAAAACTGATTGATGCGGAAACCGCCGTGATGCGCAATCCGGCCGATCAGCTTGACCAGTTGCTCGCGCCCATCTTTGATTTGGCCGAGGTGAAGAAGGCCACCATCATCGCCACCGGTCTGCCGGCGGGGCCGGGTGCGGCTTCCGGCAAAATCTATCTCAACGCCGAACGCGCTGTGGAAGCGGAAAAGAAGGGCGAAAAAGTTTTGCTCGTCCGTGTCGAAACGTCGCCCGAAGATTTGCGTGGCATGATCGCGGCGGAAGGCATTCTCACCGCTCGCGGTGGTGTGTCGTCGCACGCGGCGCTCGTTGCCCGGCAGATGGGCAAGGTCTGTGTCTGCGGCGCCAGCGGCGTCCATGTGGATTACGACAAGCAGACCGTGACCATCAGCGGCCAGACGTTCAAGGAAGGCGAATACCTTTCCATTGACGGCACCGCCGGCACGGTTTACGCGGGCGAAGTGAAGACCGCGCCGTCCGAAATCATCTCCGGCATGCTGCACGGCGACAAGGCCGCGCAGGCCACCGAGAAGTTCAAGAATTACAACCAGCTCATGAAGTGGTGCTCGCAGTTCACGCGCCTGCAGGTGCGCACGAACGCCGACACGCCGGAGCAGACCAGCAACGCCGTCGCGTTCGGCGCGACCGGCATCGGCCTGACCCGCACGGAACACATGTTCTTCGAGGGCAACCGCATTGACGCGATGCGCGAGATGATTCTCGCCGACACGCTCGAAGCCCGCGAAGCCGCGCTCGCCAAGCTGCTGCCGTATCAGCGCGAAGACTTCTTCGGCATCTTCAAGGCGCTGAAAGGTTATCCGGCCACGATCCGTTTCCTCGACCCGCCGCTGCATGAATTCCTGCCCAACACCAAGGAATCGCAGATGGATCTCGCGCGGAAGCTGGACATCCCGGTTGAGCGCATCATCAACCGCGTCCACGAACTGCACGAGTTCAACCCGATGCTTGGTTTCCGTGGCTGCCGGCTCGGCATCAAGTTCCCGGAAATCACCCGCATGCAGGCGCGCGCGGTGTTTGAGGCCGCGGCCGATGCGCAGAAACAGGGTTTCAAGCCCAAGCCCGAAGTCATGATCCCGCTCGTCGGCTTCAAACGCGAACTGGACTTGCAGGTTGCCATCGTCCACGAAGTCGCCGCGCAGGTGATGAAGGAAAAGAAGGTGAAGTTCACCTACAGCGTCGGCACGATGATTGAAGTGCCGCGTGGTGCGCTCACGGCGGACGAGATCGCGCAGACGGCGGAGTTCTTCAGCTTCGGCACGAACGACCTCACGCAGACCTGCCTCGGCATGAGCCGCGACGATTCCGGCTCCTTCCTCGGCGCCTACACCGAGAACGAGATCATGAAGAAGAATCCGTTCGCCTCGATTGACCAGACCGGCGTCGGCCAGCTCATCCAGATCGCCGTCGAGAAGGGCAACAAGACCCGTCCCGGCATCAAGCTCGGCATCTGCGGCGAACATGGCGGCGACCCCGACTCCGTGAAGTTCTGCCATCGCGCTGGACTGACTTATGTGAGCTGCTCGCCGTTCCGCGTGCCCGTGGCGCGTCTGGCCGCCGCGCAGGCCGCCATCGAAGAGAAGCGCAAGGCGAAGACCGCGAAGAAGAAATAAATTGTAGCGGCGGTCTATGACCGTCGCCCCATTTCGTCGCTCACAGAGCGACGCTTCAGGCCGCCCGGATTATATCCGGGCGGCTTTTTTTTGCGGGGAGTTTTTTTTGTTGTCAATGCGGCGGCGGCGGCGTTAAGGTTGAAACCTATGAAAAAGCTCCTTCCCCTCGTCCTGACCCTGGGCATCCTGGGCTTCGCTCCGGGCTGCGACAACAACGGCGGCGGAACGGCCGGCAACAGCGATGGCGGGCCCAAAAAGCTGCGCCTGGCCTTTGTCACCAACACGAAGAACGATTTCTGGGAGACCTTCCGGCACGGCTGCAACAGCGCCGTGCAGAACCTCGGCAACGTGGACCTGGATTTCCGCTATTTCACCGGTTCCACCGTCGCGGAACAGCAGCAGATTGTGAACGACCTCGTCGCCGGCGGCGTGGACGGCATCGCCATCAGCCCGATTGACGCCGACCAGCAGGCCGCGTTCCTGGCCCAGGTCGCCGCCAAGACACTGCTCGTCTGCGTGGACAGCGACGTGCCCGCCAGCAAGCGCGCCTGCTTCATCGGCACGGACAATGTCACCGCCGGCAAACAGGCGGCGGTCCTGCTCAAGGCCGCGCTGCCCCAGGGCGGCAAGATTGTCCTGTGCGTCGGCTACCCAAACGCCCAGAACGCCAAAGACCGCATCCAGGGGCTCCAAAGCGAGCTGGCCGGCTCCAACCTGCAGGTCATTGACACCCTGGCCGACGCCACCAAGCCGGACGTGGCGATGCAGAACGCGACGGCGGCGATGGAAGCGCATCCCGACCTGGCGGGCATCGTCGGGCTTTACAGCTACAACGGGCCGGCCATCCTGGCCGCCGTCCGCAGCGCGGACAAGGCCGGCAAGGTGAAGATTGTCTGCTTTGACGACGACAGC
>Ga0316226_1003233_pt1 | contig 14206 bp, 17 predicted proteins | sample TBH18017metaG_FD_206009 | JGI IMG/M metagenome (GOLD analysis project Ga0316226, IMG submission 206009) | Freshwater microbial communities from Trout Bog Lake, Wisconsin, USA - TBH18017 | ecosystem: Environmental > Aquatic > Freshwater > Lake > Hypolimnion/Profundal zone | place: USA: Wisconsin... | reverse complement strand
GTTTATAACAGATTTTATTTTTTCAAAGTTAACTCTCGATAAGAGTTGCGAAAAATACAGGAGCCTCTACGAGGAGTGCCTGAGTATCGGGAGATTAGCTGCATGAATTTTTAACGGAGTATTGATTTAAGACCTCTGTGGTCAGCAACTCATCAACAGCCAAGTCACCCAGACCAAAACGCAAATGGACATTAGCAACCTGCCCAACGGGGTGTATTTTGTGCGGCTGACCAGTGAGAAGAGTGTGGCAACGGGGAAATTCATAAAGAATTAGGGTAAACGCTGATTATCACTTATTCTTCCATCCGTAATGCTGTGATTGTACGCCCCATAATTTGACCCCGATTGGCAGCCGTTATGGATGCTGGCGGGGATAAAAGGGGAAAGGAAGGCATGGATGTTACCGTTTTATATCTTTCATTTCATAATCGCATCCGGTTGATAAAAATTCGCCCAGACCATTCCAACCAGGAATTTTATTCGTATATTTAACACTTATATGTATAATGCTACATAAGAATTTGATTTGCTGTTCAATCACTTAAAATCGATGACTTTATGAAAACAACTTGCTTGTTAATTGGTTTATTGCTGATTTCAATATTTGCATTTTCGCAGTGGACTGCAAAATCTAACGGAAGTACGGACGGGATATTATCCGTGTATTTCCCCAGTAAAACAACAGGGTACGCCGTCGGCTATAATGGCACTATATTGAAAACGACAGATGGCTTTAAAACTTGGACTGATCTTTCGAATCTGAATTACCAATCGTCATTTTCAGTGTTTTGCACCGATACAAATACTGCGTATGCGGTTGGCGGTGGAATTTTGAAAACCAGCAATGGTGGTATTGCTTGGGATACGTTGGCAAGAGGATCAGGGAACTTCTTCTTTTCAGTTTTTTTTGTCGATGCCAGTATAGGCTATGCGGTGGGTCAGGCTGGAACCATCTTAAAAACAATCAATAATGGAGCAGCTTGGACTGCTTTATCAAGTGGAACATCAGCTACATTAGAATCAGTTTTCTTCACAGATGCTAACACGGGTTTTGTAGTTGGGCACAATGGCACCATCCTGAAAACCAATAATGGCGGAACTACTTGGATGGCTTTATCGAGTGGCACTATCAATGTTTTATTTTCTGTTCGCTTTACTGATGCCAATACAGGCTACATTGCTGGCTGGGGTGGAACTATTTTAAAAACAATTGATGGCGGCACAACTTGGACTGCTTTGCCGAGTGGTACGACCAATGGATTAATGTCAATTTCCTTTCCCGATGCCGATACTGGTTTTGTTGTTGGGTACAATGGTACCATCTTGAAAACCAACAATGGCGGAACAAACTGGATGACTTTATCAAGTGGCACGACCAAATATTTATATTCGGTTTTCTTTACCGATCCAAGGACAGGTTATGCAGTGGGAGATAGTGGCATTATTTTAAAAACGACTAATGGCGGGGGCTATCCTTTAGGGATCAATGACCAAATATCAGTATCCAACACACTAATTGTATATCCCAACCCTGCATCAACTCAGATTACAATCGAATTTTCAGCAATCTCATCCCAGTTATCCATTTCCAACATCGCTGGTCAGCAACTCATCACCCGCCCAATCACCCAGTCTAAAACGCAAGTTGATATCAGCAACCTGCCCAGCGGTGTGTATTTCGTGAGGCTGACCAGCGATAAGTGCGTAGCGACGGAGAAAATTATAAAGCAGTGATATACTTCGCATAGAGATTAATCAAGAATTTATTTTTCTATTACGCGATCAGTTAGCGTAACACCCTTACATCATTTTTGTATTATTTTGAAAATCTGTACTTTTGCAATCTGAAACATAAAACGGAAAAATAAAATGAAGACAATTTCATTCTCAAATCAACAGGTTGAATTTCTTATCGAGCAATACGAATCCGAGTTGGTTGTTGCTAAGGAATATGTAGAGCAAATCGTAGAAATCCTCAATAAATTAGGGGTTAATGCTAAAACAGCAAAAGAAAATGCAGTTGAAAAAGAACCGAGGCAGTATAAAAAAATGGGAAGGAAACCAAAGGTAAATGTAGCTGAACCGAAAGCTCCGCCAAAGAAAAGGGGACGTAAACCTGCTATTGCACCCATACTCGAAGAAACGGCTCCAGTTCCTGCACCAAAACCAGAAAAGAAAACAAAAAAAACCAAAAAGGTTAAGGTGGCGAAGAAAGCAATAAAGGAGCTCGCTATCGTGAAGAAAGAATCAGCTAAGGGTGCTACTGCCATAAAGCCGATCTCTAATCCTGAGCCATCTCCTGCTCCTAAAAAAGTAACAAAGAAGGTTGCTAAGAAAGTTACTAAGAAAGAAGTGAAGAAGCCATCGGTCGAGAAACAGAGATTAGAAGAAATGGCAGCTTCATTAAAACTAAGTAAACCCGTGACTAAGAAAGCTAAAGCTAAGAAGGTAACAAAACCTCAGCCTAAGAAACAAGCTATAGTTACTGAACCAGCTCCAATAGTGGAAACAATCGCAGCACCCGCTGAAGTTCCTAAAGAGTAAAAATATTACTCAATGATACAGAAGCCTGCCAGATCGGTGGGCTTTTTTTATAGTATATTTGTTGTGCCTTGATCCACTTCAGCGGAAACAGTCCGCCAGCCGTTGAACCTATCGTTCCACCGATTGAGGAGCCAAAAGAATAGTCACCTTACCTATGAGAAAGCCTATCCACATTAGATAGACATCTCGATTTACCAACAAACGATAAAAATAATAGCAGTGAAGGGCTGGTACGAAAGTAATCGTCCCAAAATATAGCATCGCCCCATACCAGATAGAAAAAAAATATCGCTTGCGATATAAAAATAAGTATTACCTTTGCATCGCAGACGATATTATCTGTTACGATATAAAATCAATAAAAATTTGTAATATGAAAAACCAGTTTTATCAATTCTCAGCCAAAAGCCTTCAAGGAAAAGAAATAAATATGGAGGTATATAAGGGGAAGACCATATTAGTTGTCAATACTGCAAGTAAATGCGGTTTGACACCTCAATTTGAAGGTTTGGAAAAACTTTATCAGAAATACCAAGATAAAGGACTTGTTATTTTGGGTTTCCCATGTAATCAGTTTGCTAATCAGGAACCTAATGATGAAAAATCAATATCGGAAGGTTGCGTGATTAACTATGGAGTAACTTTCCCAATGTTTTCAAAAATTGAGGTTAACGGAGAAAATGCTCATCCGATTTATAAGTATCTTAAAAAAGAATTAGGCGGACTGTTTGGCAGCAAAATCAAATGGAATTTTACAAAATTCCTCATTGATTCTGATGGAAAGCCGATTAAAAGATTCGCTCCAATTACTAAACCTGAAAAGATTGATGATTATCTTGCAAGTATTCTGAATTAACTTTGAAAATAAATTATATGGAATTTGAACAACTAAGGCTTGACAATCAACTGTGTTTTCCAGTTTATGCTGCATCGAGGCTTATTATTAGGGAATATCAGCCATTCTTAGATAAACTTGGGATTACCTATCCACAATATCTGGTGCTCATGGTTTTATGGGAAACGGATAAAATAACAGTTAACGAAATTTCTCAAAAACTGATCCTAAATAACAATACTATTACGCCTCTTTTAAAACGGATGGAACAACAGGGGATTATTAAACGTCAACGTTCCGAAAGCGATGAAAGAAAAGTAAATGTGGAACTCACAAAAAAAGGGAAACAGTTGAAAACAGAGGCTGCCATAATACCTGAAGAACTTGCAGCAAGACTAATTTCGGAAACTTTAAAAATTGAAGAGTTGATTGATCTTAAGAATAAACTTGATTCATTAATCAAATTTCTCTTAGAGAAACAGAGAGTATCCTGAAATTCGATAAAAAAAATGAATTTGGTTCGTCAAAAATAATTTTGCTAAAACAGTAAATATGAAAAGTGATAATTTAATTAAACGTTCAATAATTGGAATACTTGGTATTCTTACATTCAACTCGTGTTCAACTATTCCTGAAGGAGTAACAGCCATCACCCCGTTTGATAAAGAAAAATATCTGGGTAAGTGGTACGAGCTTGCCCGTTTTGATTTTCAGTTTGAACGGAACCTGAATAACACCACGGCTCAATATTCTGTTCGTGATGATGGCACCATTAAAGTCATTAACCGTGGCAATAACTATGAGAAAAAGCAATGGAAGGAAGCCACTGGAGTAGCAAAATTTGTCGGAGGATCAGATGTTGCCATGCTGAAGGTGTCGTTTTTTAGACCTTTTTATTCGGGTTATAATGTCATCGCTTTAGACAGTGAGTATAAATATGCTCTCGTTGCAGGAAAAAACTTAAGTTATCTATGGATACTTTCTCGTGAGACAACAATACCAGAAGATGTTAAACAGAACTATCTGAAAATAGCTGAAAACTTGGGTTTTAAAACTTCTTCATTTATATGGGTTAAGCATGACAAAACAACTGATAAAAAGTAAAAAATCTTTAATAAACTGTACCTTCAAATTGATTTTGATTTACAATGATAAAAATAAATGAAACCAACGTCACCATTATGGTAAAGAACCTTGATCAATCTATCAAGTTCTATGAATCAATCGGACTGAAATTGAAGGAAAGGTGGGAAGATCATTATGCCATGGTTGAAACTTCAGGGATTACTGTTGGATTGCATCCGTCAACTGAACGACCTTTAGGGTCTGGATCATTATCCATCGGATTTATGGTCGATTCAATTAAAGAGGCAATGGAAATGCTTGAAAAGAAAGAGTTAGCCTATAAGTTCGATGATGAGAAGTCTGGGAAATATGTCCATTTTGAAGACCCAGATGGGACAAATCTTTATTTCGTGGAACCTAAATGGAAATAATAGAGTCATGAAAAATAGTTTGAATTGAAAACTAATGGTATCCCAATAAAAAAACCCACCCGAAAATCGAGGTGGGTTTTCAATAATTAAGAAGGGACTTCTACTTTTTCTCGTTTTTTTCTTCCTCTTCCTTTTCTTTCTTCAACGGGTGTTTCATAAGGATATCACCTTTGGGTGAGAACTGGACTTCATAACCTTCTTTATCGTTCTTCAAGTCCATTTCGTAGCACAGCCCTTTTTCAGCCGATTCCACCTTTGCAACTTCAGAAATCTTGAATCCAGCAAAGTTCTTGGCAGCAGATGCGGAAACCTCTTTCGGCAAATCGGATGCTTTTATTTCGGTTTCAGTTTCCAGCCATTTACCAGTAGCATCAAAATTGGCAGACATCTCAACCCCTTTCTCCTTGAAGTTGATCTCATAATCTTTCTTTTCCATTTCGTACTTCACCTCTGTGGCAGCAGGAAACTTCTTGGCAAAGGCTTCTTTCACTGGAGCTGGAACTTTATCTGCCGTGAGCTTCTGAGTAAAACCCATTAAACTGATCAGCAAGCATGCTGACAGCAATACAATTATCTTTTTCATGATTGTTAAATTTAATGATTTGAAAATGAATATATTCTATGCGAATGAGAAAAATAATTGTCTCGGAGGGTGAAACACTGAATCGAGATCAGTGCTGGTGAAATTTTCAGTATAGGGGGTATGTGAGATAATCGGAACGGGCTCGGGTTCAATTTCAATGATTGTAGCCAACGTGTAAAATGAACTGTTTGTGCTGACAGCGATCAAATTAATTGGCACAGTATGGCATTCCTTTTCGAATGGCTCATCTGCGGGTTCATCAGTATCTTCAGGTGGAGAATATGGATCAAGAAGTTCTTCAGCCAGAAACTCATCAAACGATGTTGTTCCATTTATCTGAACGAATGTATCATACAACTTTGAAAGCTGGGCAGTAAAACCAAAATCTCCATTTGGGAGGATCGCCGTCCCCACAAAAAAGTAAAATGAGAGGAATATTGAGAATGCTCGGCTCACTTGAGCAAAGGTATTAATTCTCATCAAGCCCATTATGCATGATTAAGTCATGTTACTTCATTCGTATGTTTATAAATTTTCGCAAGGTTGATGAGAATGTTAATCATCATTGTTAAGTTAATCAATAAGTTATGAGGGCTGATAAAAAAATATTTATAGTTTTGAAACAAATTTTATCTAATAACGTTATAATAGCATATATGCTATTATAACGATAAATGAATCTATTTTCAGAAAACACTTGACTTTGTCAATTTTTTTTATATCTTTGCAGTATGCTTTAGCATATATGCTAAAGCATACTATCATTCAATGAAAAAGAAAAATTCGTTTTTATCGATTCTGCCTGAGATCAAAAATGTATTTGAAGAAAGCGGAGCAAAAGCATTTTCCGAAACCTTTCTGAAAACTGTATTTCAGAAGAACCGAGAACATTGGAATATCTCTGTTTCGATGAGAGCTAAACATTTTCTTGATTTTCTAATCAAAGAAAAGATTTTCACTGAATATGAATTCAGAGATCAGAATGGAAAACGAAAACTGATATTTTCATTTTTAGGAGCTGATGAATATACACTCATAATGGGTTTGCACCCGAATGGTTACTTTTCGCACTATTCTTCAATGAGCATTCACCAGTTGACTTTGCAGATGCCCAAATCATACTATTTAAATATTGAGCATACTAAAGATATTCTGTCTCAAAGTCTTACTCAGGATGCCATTGATAGTGCATTTTCTCAACCACAAAGAAAAGGCAATAATTACTTTACTTTTAAGACCAAGAAAATATTTGTCATAAATGGAAAAAAGACCAACAGATTAGGAGTGGTAACAAGGAATTCTAATACAGAATCGTATGCCTATACTGATCTGGAACGTACCTTAATAGATATTGCAATAAGACCTGCTTATTCTGGAGGAGTATTTGAAGTACTTGCGGCTTACCAAACCGCCAAAAAGCAAGTTGATCCTAAAAAACTTGAATCCTATCTGACTCAGTTAAATTTTATTTATCCGTATCATCAAGTGATTGGATTCTATCTGGAAAAAGCTGGATATGGAACCAAAGTTTTAAAACTTTTTGAAAAAGAAACCCCATTTAAATTCTATCTCACTTATCATATACGGTCAAAAGAATTTTCCGCTAAGTGGAATCTATTTTATCCCAAAGGCATTTGATCAACTGCCAAGTTGACTAAAGTGCTCTAAAACAAAATCATAATAATAGTCAAACTCTTTTAGTTGGCTCTTTATAATTTCGAGTGGGTAGCATAATAAGGATTTATTTTACCAAAGTCGAGTTTACCAGTAAGCATATAAATTATTGCTTTGATTGTATCAGTTCTTTTATACCCTCTTGCTTTCGCTTTTGCAGCTTGGAAAATGGAATTAAATCCTTCCAATATTCCGTTACTGATTTTATAGAAAATCCAGTTGACAACTCCATGCCAATGCCTTTGAATAGTGTAAGCGGCTTCTTTGATAGGTTGGATACGACAATGAGTCGCCCAGAAGTACCACTTTCGGAGAAGTTTATCAAAGATTTCAGCAGTGGGAGCTTCGTAGATTTGCTGGAAGGCTTCCCTGATCATCAATGCTTTCATGGTTTTCAGGTTAAGACCACTGAGCTGAATTTCTTCAAGACGTTGATTCTGCCATTCACTTAGATTACCTCTGTTTTTCAGGAAAATGTATTTGGAGTTTTTCAGGATTGGATTGTTTGCCACTTCCGTTTTACGAACCTTATCAACTGCCTCGTTTATCACTTTGGTAACATGAAATCGGTCAAACACAATGTCCGCATTCGGCAAGTTTTTTTCGACACCAAGAATAAATGCAGGGGACATATCACAAGAGATCTGACTGATTTGATCTGCATTCCCATTATGGGCTATGAGATCGTCTACAAAATCAGCCACCACTTCACTGTCTCTGCCCTCGGTAACAAATATGGTTCTTTTTTCCTCCAGATCAACAAATAACGAAACGTAGTCATGACCCTTGCGAACAGCTTTCTCATCCACACCAACCACTTTGACAGAAGAAAAGTCTTCACAAGCACGAGCTGTCTCGGTATAAGCCTTGATCATCTTCCACAGTTTGCTGTCATAAACTTCCAACAACTGACTTGCCTGATGAACTGGCATGACTCTTACCAACTCAAGTATCAAGGCTTCAAGAAGGAGTGTAAAGCCAGCCGAATGACCTTCCCATGGAGCTTGAACCTGTCTTACTTTGCCATCCCCGATATCAACTCTTGGAATCCAAGCATGAAGATAGCATTGGTACTGAAAAAAATTAAGATGCCACCAAGTCTTTTGCGTGGTATCATACGCTTTAAAATGACCTTTAATTCCTGCCTCTTTATCCTCGTAGTAGAATGTTGAACCACGCTCAAAATCAATCCAAATCTCAAGTTTACCCGCAGCTTGGTCAAACTGAACCTTGTCAACAAACCATGGTTCCTCTACCATCAGTGCCTTGGCAAATAAATCTTCTTGGGATAACATATATTTTACTTGACTTTTTAATTTTATTACTTAAATTTAATGCTTCCTTTGACTAATAACCAAGTATTCCCATTTAAATCAAATTGAAATGAAAAACCAAAACAGACTTTGGATTTACCCATTGCTTATCATGTGTGCCTTGCTTATCGCAACAAGTAGCTGCAAAAAGAGCAGTAGCACAACTCCCGCCACCAACACCATCACCGATGTGGATGGCAATCTATACCACTATGTAGTCATTGGCACCCAAACATGGCTGGTTGAAAACCTGAAAACCACACACTACAACGATGGCACCCCCATTCCCAATGTTACCAATCCCGCAATTAGGGATACTTTAAAAACTGGCGCATATTTTTGGTATAATGATGATATAACCAATAAAGCCACCTATGGTGCTCTTTACAACTGGTATGCGGTTAATACAGGCATACTTGCACCCAAAGGCTGGCATGTACCAAGCAATGATGAATGGGGAATATTAATCACCTTTTTAGGTGGTGGCGATGCAGCCGGTGCGCATTTAAAAGAACAAGGCGCAGCACATTGGGGCAGTACCAATATCTCGGACAATAGCAGCGGTTTCACGGCTCTTCCGGGTGGTGAGAGTAATTTGGATGGTAACTTCGGTGATATAGGCGTATACGGATGGTGGTGGAGTGCTACCTTTTCCGACGATCATGATGCCTTTGCCCTAAGCATGAGCCCCGGCAGTACCGGAATAAACGACGGAAAATGGAATCCTGATCAGTGTGGTTTTTCAGTTCGCTGTATCAAAAATTAAGGTTGTTGACAACCCTGCCCGATTGACCACGGGGACGATTTAATCTGACCACCTCATCCCAATCTGGAAAAACTTCACCGATTTATTCGAAAGGGTAATAATCACTGTCGTTTTTCCTTACTGCTACAAAAGTGGTTTATCAATTTCATTTTACGTGAATTTACCCACTTACTTTTACAAAAAACCCTAAATTTACTATTCATCTTGTCAAAGAGTTGTTTAAATATTACCTTCACATAAAATTATAATGATATGAAAAAAGTAACAAAAACCCTGATTTACCTCTTTGCCACAATAGCAGTGTTTTTAATCGTTATAACCAGTTGCACAAAGAAGGATTCGACAGACACAACTCCACCTGCCTCAGACCCTTATGCAATGTTCCAATACACTATTAAATCCAACGGAATTGTTTCGTTTACCAACACCTCCACTTATGCGACGTCTTATTTGTGGGATTTCGGTGATGGAAGTACGTCCACCGCAACAACGGTGAACTTCGACCATCAATATTCTCAGAACGGAACCTACAAGGCAACCCTAACCGCTTATGGAAATGGCAAGTCATCAGGAGCTTACGCGAATCTGAATATTACATCGGTAAGTAATCAAACAGTAACAGACGTGGATGGCAATATATATCATACAGTTACAATAGGTACGCAGGTATGGATGGTTGAGAACCTGAAAACGACTAAATACAATGATGGTACAGCAATACCTTTGGTGACGGATGGTACAGAATGGAGTAATTTAACTACTCCCGGATATTGTTGGTACAATAACGATGCAGCTACGTATAAAAATACCTATGGCGCTTTATATAACTGGTTTACTGTAAACACCAGCAAACTTGCCCCTTCAGGTTGGCACGTACCCACCGATGCCGAATGGACATTACTTGCAAGCTATCTGGGAGGTGCAGACGTTGCCGGCGGTAAATTGAAATCTACTGGTACGATAGAGGCTGGCACCGGTCTGTATTATTCCCCCAATACCGGGGCAACCAACGAAAGTGGATTTACAGCCATTCCGGCAGGCGGCCGTGACCGCCTTGGAGCGTCCTGGGGCATTGGCTACCTAGGCCGCTGGTGGAGTTCGTCTGAGTGTACGTACGGCTCTGCCTGGTGCCGTTACCTGGACTACAATGGCAGCGATGTACGCAGCTACGGCGATGACAAGATTATGGGGTATTCTGTGCGTTGCGTTCGGGATTAATACTATTTGCCTATTTTCCTATTTGATTATTTGGGGTATGTGGCCTGCCCCATGGAAATTATTTTTTTAAAATGGGGTGGTATCTGAATTGCTAACCCTTATATATCGGACTAAATCTGTACTGATACAAGACCTCAAAAAGTGGCTACCCTGTATTGTAACTTTTCCCACTCATGTTGACAAAGAACCATGGATACAATTGTAATAATGGCTGATTTCGGAATGGCACCATATGCCTGGTCTAAACGTCAAAGGAATGTGCATGAACCATTGGAAAATATTGCGGATCAAATAAATCCACTTCAAATAGCCAAAGATATGTTCATTTCGCACAATTTACACGTTCAATTCTCTTCATGGGTTAATGATTTTGAAGCAAACTCGACAGACACTAACTTTCCCTGGGAATTGTGGAATCAAAGAGGGGTAGCACTTGCCAGATTATTGAAAGAAGAGGTAAAAGAAAAATTTGCAATTGAATACCATGTGCCTCTTGAAGATCCACATTTTACAAGTCTTGAGGTTATTAATGAACATATCATTCCGATTAGATGATCTATCCGACTATTAAGATAATTTTATCTTGGAGATCTTTAATATATTTGAATTGCGATAATCATAAACCGAAATTTGAAATAAAATTGGAGGTAAAAGGTAAGATCTGACTAATAAAATATTGCGTTTTATTCTGTTTCTCTGCTCTGAAAAACGCCAATTTACTTTGCACGAGAGGAATCCAGAAAGTGAACGCACCCTTAAGGGTGTGTTCCTTTTGCATAGGTTCATTTCGTGCAAGGTATTGGCGTACCTCAGAGCGATTGAAAACTTAAGCATAGGTTCACACCCCTTTTTTTATTGAAAGCCTAAGGGGTATTATTTATAAATAAGGGAATACCAATGAAGGTAATGATAGCAGCAATTGCAAGAGATCTGCATAGCTTCTATACAGAGGTAATTAACCAAAAAAAATGAATTATGATTTTACAGTCTTTAATACATGACCACCTCAGCAACGAGGCAGTTTCATCGTGGTGGATTCAAATTAATATAGATCAAAAGTTTGAATTTGCATCTTATCTTCATGAGCAATTGTATGAAGCATCGAAAAAATACTGTGAAAAAGCAGATATATGGGACTTATATTATAACCTTACTCATAAATATGAAAAATCTTTACGAGAATTATGCTATCCTATTGATTGGAACCTTGATCTGCACCAAAGTAGCGATAATTATGAGAATTTTCAGGATTGCAAGGATGAAATAATTCGCGATCTTGCGAAAATAAGTGTTGATTGGTTTTATGAATTAATTCATTACCTCCCTGAACTAACGGCAAATGAATTGAAAATAATGTTAATTAGCTATTTGGAGGAATTGCCTATTTGGTAAGTGTTAATTCTCTTTATCCTCGATCTTATCCTTGTTTTTATGGCTGCTTACCAGTTGATCATAGGTTTTCCCACCTTTAGACCGTATAAGATCAACAAACGAATCAAGAATTATAAGATCATCTAAGTATTGCGCCTGATATTTCAGCATAACATATTCTTTCTTGCTCACCGTAATCATATCATCATTATCAATAAGCTCAAAATGTTTATCTACATTTGACCAATCAGGAGGAGAAAAATTGTAATCAATACTCAGCATATCATCCCTTACAGTTTCAGCAAAATCAAGGCACGTGCTATAGCGATCAAATTCGTGCTCCTCAACTTCCCGTTTAATGGATTCTTGGTCTTCAAATGCGTACACGTCACCGATATAATTCACATCGGCTCCTTTCGCCAGGAAATATTTAAACATCTCTACAGAGAGTTTGTAAACCGACAAAGATAAGAACGTCGGAGCATAATGTTGAAGGGGAAAGTTCAGATTAAGGTTGGTGGTATCTACAATATGGTCAAATATTAGTTTATAAAAATCGAAATCCTTGTCGCTATAATGAGATTCTATGAGATCAGAAAGAACCTGTTGTATTTTTTCCTCATTCAGAATACTGTATTCGACATTCCAGATATTCTGAAATTCCGAATAATCTTGCTGCTTAAGGCAGGAATTAAGTTTATCCGATAAAGTATTAATTGCGATTTCCTTGCTCATGGCGGAATTACTTGACTTCATAACAAATATAGCACAATTATTAACCTAACTTTCATGCCTGGGATTTTACCAGGTTGTCAGTCAAATTGGAAATTATTTCTTTTATGAGTTTTAGAGGGTGCCGTGTATACTAATGTGTATACTATCAAATAAAAAAGGGTTCCAGAATTTCTGAAACCCTTGTCTTTACTGGTCGGGGCGAGAAGACTCGAACTTCCGACCCCTTGCACCCCATGCAAGTACGCTAGCCAACTGCGCCACGCCCCGATATCCCGATTTGGGAGTGCAAATATAGAAAAGATTCCTGATAATTCAATCGTAAATTTATGCCTGGTAATTTGGCAAAATACAATTATAGTCCCTCCAGAATTTCAATTCCTGTTAATGCACAATTCCATACCTTAATAAGATCTCTCCCCATGTGTCACTGTCAATAACCTTTAGCATTGCAGGGTTGATGCGGTCTATGAGTGCCTGGTTGTTTTTCCCGGCCATGTAAGAAAAGTATTGCAGGTTCAAACCGCTGGGTATGATCACGATCTTATCGTTCAGGTTATTTTTGACAACCAGGTATTGAAGCAGCGCCTGGTCATAAACAAAAGCATCTATAATGCCGGAATTTACAGCCTGCAGGCCATCCCAGGGTGAAGTGAAAGCGGAATATGGTATAGTGTGACGGGTGAGGGTTTCGGCATACCCTGATCTGTAAACCGCGCCCACCCTGCAATTGCTGAGATCGTCAGGATTTTTTATCTGGGACTGCAGCCTGTTGACTGTAAGCTCGGAGGAGACCACCCCGGAAGCAATAAAGAACAAGCCTATCGCGAAAAACATCCAGAAAATAGCCAGTATCCTGCCCAATCTTGTCCTGGGGATCTTATCGCCATATCCCACGGTTGTCATGGTTACGAATGCCCACCAGATGCCGTCGGTAACACCGATTAACCCTGGCCTGAATTGAAGCGCATTCCCTTTCCGTTCGGCCAGCCATAAAAAAATTGCAAAGACAGTAGCTATCAGAAAAATAAAGAGCACTGAACGTATGATCCTCCATGAAAATATATTCTTAAGCAGTTGAAAAAAGGCAGATTGTTTCTCAATCCGGGTTGCAATTCCCATATTGGAAATATAAAATGGAATTGACAATTTTAATTTTGCAAGTCGTTCGCTTGTTGCGGTAAGAGGAAGGATGGAAAGGTCAATGTTGCCGGCCCGTAAATCGCGCATCAGTGTATCAGTGGAAAGGTAGACTTTATATTCGTAAGAAATCTTAAGCGTGTCGCTGATAAGTCTCCACAGATCGATACAGACCCCCGACATAATGCCCTCCTTATTTATAATGTAAGGTGGTGCATAGGTAATGCCGATTATCAGTTTTTGGTCTTCATGGTGTGTGGATGCCATGGTCAGGGACAGGAATGTACAGGATAAAAACAGTATCAGGAAGTATCGTTTCATATGGCAACGGATTGAAACGTAAAGTTAGGCATTTCAGGTTCTTTTGTAACAAATCCGCCTGAAAGATGTACCGGGGAAGATTGACGGAGCTGCCCTGATCACCGATTTTTCTTTACCTTTGCACAGGATTAAAAAGCAATAAAATGAGCGAAAACACTGAACATATACGTTGCCTGATCATAGGCTCGGGACCTGCAGGATATACAGCCGCGA
>Ga0316226_1003230_pt1 | contig 14218 bp, 9 predicted proteins | sample TBH18017metaG_FD_206009 | JGI IMG/M metagenome (GOLD analysis project Ga0316226, IMG submission 206009) | Freshwater microbial communities from Trout Bog Lake, Wisconsin, USA - TBH18017 | ecosystem: Environmental > Aquatic > Freshwater > Lake > Hypolimnion/Profundal zone | place: USA: Wisconsin... | reverse complement strand
GACGAGGAACACGCCGAGGATGTACTCTTCGTCTGGCTTGACCTCGTGGACGGGCAGGGATTCCTTGACGTCGTGCAGATCGATGAAGCGGTCGATCTTGCCGTCGCAGTCGCAGGTGATGTCCGCGATGGTGGCGATGCGCGTCGGGCGTTCGTTCAGGCGGTGGATCGGCATGACCGGAAATAGCTGGCCGATGGCCCAGGAGTCGGGGAGCGACTGGAACACGCTGAAGTTGCCGTAATAGGTGTCGGACAGGGTGGTTTCGAGTTTCTGCAGTTCCTCGGGCACATAGCGCAGCGATTGCGCCTCGCGTGCGATGCGCGCCACGACGCGCCAGAAGAGTTGTTCGCCCACCGCGCGCTGGCGCAGCGAGACCGATCCGGCCAGGAAGGCATTGCGCAGCTCGGTGCGGTAATGCATGACGTCGTGATAGCATTCCTGCAGATTCTTGGAGGTAAGCAGATCGTCCACTTCCTTGAGGTTGCGCACCTGCACGGGCGTGGCGGGGTCGAGTTGCGCGGGAATCTGGTGGGATTCGTAGCGCGCGGCATCCAGCACATTGAACAACAGCACGGAATGGTAGGCGATCAGGGCGCGTCCGGATTCACTGATGATGGTCGGGTGGGAGATGCCGGCCGGATCGGTGGCGGCCATGACGCCTTCGATGATGTCGGAGCAGTATTCGTTGAGGTCGTAATTGCTGCTGCTGGGGAAGTTGGTGTGCGATCCGTCATAATCCACGGCCAGACCGCCGCCGATGTTGAGAATGCCCATGGGCGCGCCTTCGCGCACGAGGTCGGTATAGAAGCGGCTGGCTTCGGCAATGGCCTGCCGGATGTGGTCAATGTTGGGAATCTGCGAGCCCAGATGGTAATGCAGCATCTGGAAGCAATCGAGCATGCCGGCTTCGCGCAGGGTGTCCACCACATCGATGATCTGCACGGGGGTCAGGCCGAAGACGCTCCGGTCGCCGCCGGATTCGGTCCAGCGTCCGCCGACGCGGGAGGAGAGTTTCACGCGCACGCCGAGGCGCGGGCGCACACCGAGCGCCTTGGCAACCTTGAGCACCAGGGCAAGTTCGCCGGGCATCTCCAGCACGATGATGGTCTGGATGCCCATTTTGAGGGCGTAGAGCGCGAGGCGGATGAACTCCTCATCCTTGTAGCCGTTGCAGACGAGGTAGGCTTCGGGGTCGTGCAGGTAGGCCAGCGCGGCGACGAGTTCGGCCTTGCTGCCGGCTTCGAGGCCGTGGTGCCATTTCAGGCCGCAACGTGTGATTTCCTCGACCACCTGTTGCTGCTGGTTGACCTTGATCGGGTAGACGCCGCGGTACACGCCCTGGTAGTTGAGCTTGCTCATGGCGGCGTTGAAGGATCCGTTGATCAGGCGCATGCGGTCGCCGAGGATGCCGCCGAATCGCAGCACGAGCGGGAGCATCAGGCCGCGGTCGCCCAGCCCGGCCACGAGGTCGGTGAGATTCACCGGCACGGTGTCGCCGTTGGTGACGCCGGGCAGCCGGACCTGCACATTGCCGTCGGGTGCGATGTCAAAATACCCGGCGCCCCACGTCCGGATTCCGTACAATTCCACGGAATTATCCACGGTCCATTGATCGAGTGTATCCACCTTCATGCGCGAGCCCTTTCGTCGGGGGAAACATAACGGCTGGGGGTGCGGGGATCAATGTGATTCTTATACTTGAACCGTAGAATCTCGAACCAGGAGCTCCGAATGTCGAAGGAAAGTTTTGGCTGTGCCGTGTTCGTTCGTCACGCGAGGTTCCTGGTGCGGGATTCTGCGGTTCACATTCTTGCGTCGGCCACGGCAATTGCGTACTGTTTGGTTGCAGTTGGTACTGCATGAACAGGAACGAAATGACAAAGACGGATACAAGCCGATGGAGATGCAGCAAAATAGTCGGCCTGGTGATTTTGCTGTTGAATGGTGCACTGATAAGAAGCACCGTCTGCGCCGCAGACTGGCCGCAGTGGCGCGGCATACAGCGCGATGGCCGTTCCGCGGAGGAGATTGCCACCCCTTGGCCGGCAGGCGGGCCACGCCAGCTCTGGAGCGCGGATGTGGGGGTGGGGCACGCGCCGGTTTCGATTTCCGGTGCGCGTGTCATCGCGCTGGGACATACCGGGCAGAACGATCGCGTATGGTGTTTCCAGGCAGCGGACGGGCGTGTGCTCTGGCAGTTCGATTATCCGGCCATTGCGGTTTGTCGAGGTGAACCCTTTAACGGCGCCTACAGCGGGCCGCACGCCGCGCCAACGATTGACGGCACGAATGTGTACACGCTCAGTCGCGATGGCAAGGTGCATTGTCTGGATCTCGCCACCGGCGCCAAGCGGTGGTCACGCGATCTGTGCGTGGATCTGAAGGCAAAACTGCCGGAATGCGGGTTTGCCAGCGCGCCGCTGGTGCGCGATGGTGTGGTATTTGTGAATGTCGGAAGAAACGGGTCGGCCCTGGATGCGGCCACCGGCGCTACGCGCTGGCAGAGCGGCAGCGACATGGCCGGTTATGCCGCGCTGGTGTTGGACGAGCGCGACCGGATGCAGCAGCGCCTGTTTGTATTCGGCGGGAAGGCGTTGTATACGGTCAATCCGGCGGATGGTCAGACAAACTGGTCGCTGGCGTGGCCGACCGAATGGGGCGTCAACGCCGTTGACCCGATGGTCATTGGCGACGGCGTCTTCATCACCACCGCATATGATCGGGGTTGCGCCTTTGTGGATGCGCGGACCGGGACAGTGCGGTGGAAGAACCAGAAATTGGCGTCCTGCTGCAGCCCGCCGGTCCTGTTCGGCGGAAACCTGTATGGTTTCGATGGACAAATCGATTACCCGCATGGTCAGTCCCTGGTCTGTCTGGATCCGCAGGCAGGCGATGTCCGCTGGCGCAAGGATGGTCTGGCCGGGCAATTGATTCTGGTCGGGAATCGACTGGTGCTGGCGCTGGTGACGGGCGAACTGGCGCTGGTGCGCGCCACGCCGGAGGCGTACGCGGAAATTGTGCACGTGCGCATTTTCGGGCCCGAACCATGCACCGTGCCGCCGTCGTTTGCCAATGGACGCCTTTATTGCCGCACAGGTGCCGGTCGCCTCATCTGCCTCGACATGAGGCCGTAAAACTTGGATCATGCAAGATTCTGGGAAAAAGAAGGAGCATCCGCAACCATGGCTGAAAAAATCGCATTAAGTGAGCATGACAAGACCGTGCTGCGCAAACTGGGCGAGTGGAAAGTCCGAGCTTCAGCGACCGCCGAAAACCAGGAAAAGATCAAGGCCTGGACCGCACACGATGCCGGTGTGCCCGGCGCGCGTGTCATGGTGCGGGCGGAACACTGGTACACCAAAGATTCGAATCATACGGTCAATGAAAGCGATCTACAGTGCACAGACGCATGGGCCAGGCGAATTGAGATGACGATGCGGAATCGAAAGCATGAGATCGAGATTTTGCACGACGATAGTTTTGTTCTGCCGTGGGTGGAATATTGCCCGCATGTTGCCCGGGGCGATTTCGGCGTGCCGTCGGGCATTCATCATGTCGCGGGCGCGGAAAGCTCGGCCTTCAATTACCAGCCGGCTTTAAAGACACTCGACGATGCGGAGTTCAAGCGGTTACATCAGCGGGAGAATGTTTGGAAGCAGGAATCGGAAACGCAGGAACGGGAACGCCTCGAGGATGTGTTTAAGGGGATACTCAAGGTCCAAAGGCGGTTGCACGGCTATCAGCTTGCGTTGCCTATGACGAGCACCGCATATGAACTCGTAGGGCTGGACGGCTTCATGATGTTGATCTATGACAATCCGGAGGGGTTGCAGCGGCTGATGCAGCTCATCCGCGATGACCATCTGCAGTACATCAGATTCATGGAAAAACATGATTTGCTCAATCTGAACAACGAGTCGGATTATATCGGTTCGGGTTGCATGGGTTGTTCCAAATACCTGCCGGCCCCGGATTACGCCGGAAAAGTCCGGCCCAAGGACATGTGGTACTACGGCGAATCGCAGGAATCGGTCAGCATGAGCCCGGATCATTACGGCGAATTCGTATTCCCATATATCAAGGAAATTGCGGAGATGTTCGGCCGGGTTTACTACGGCTGCTGCGAACCGGTCGATCCGGTCTGGAAATACGTATCCACGATCAGGAATTTGCAGCGCGTTTCGGTTTCCCCCTGGGCCAACGAGGAGAAAATGGGAACATTCTGCCGGGAACGCAAGACCGTGTACTCCCGCAAGATGCCGCCGATGCTTTTCATGGCAAAAGAATTCAACGCGAACGACGAGGTGCGCAAAGCCGTCGAACATACCGTGGCCTGCGCCGAGGGTGTCCGCCTTGAATTCATGCTCCGGGATGTCTACGCGCTCCAGGACGATCCCGACCGGTTCCGGCAATGGGTCGAACTGGTCCGGGAAGGCGCTGCAAAACACAAGGGTTGATCGAGGACTTATGGCTGAATTGATTGTAGCTCTGGATGTTTCGTCCACCGTTGAGGCCGAGGCAGTGGTGACGCGCCTGGGTCCGGCCGTTGGTTTTTACAAGATCGGGCTGGAACTGTTCAGCGCCACCGGACCGGAGGTTGTGGCGCGCATCAAGGCGCAGGGAAAGCGCGTCTTTCTGGATTTGAAACTGCACGACATTCCGCGCACCGTCGAACGCGCGGTCAAATCCTGTGCCAGCCTGGGCGTGGATCTGTTGACGATCCACAGTTCCGGCGGGCGCGCCATGATTCGTGCCGCAGCCGATGCCGCGGCCGCGTGCGGTGCGGCTGCGCCACGCATTGTGGCTGTCACCTGTCTGACCAGTCTGGACCAGACGGATCTGACGGATCTTGGGATCAGGCGCGTGATGGCGGAACAGGTTGCCGCACTGGGAGCGCTGGCGGTCAAGTCCGGTGCCAATGGTATTGTCTGTTCTCCACAGGAAGTTGCTGCGATGCGCCAGTTGCTCGGACCTGCCGCGCTGCTGATCACACCGGGCGTGCGCCCGGCCGGTGCCGCCGTGGGCGACCAGAAACGCGTCGCCACGCCCGCGCAGGCGGTGCGCGACGGCGCCACGCATCTGGTCGTCGGCCGGCCGATTCTCGAAGCGACCGATCCCCGCGCCGCCGCGCTTGCGATCAGCGCGGAGATGGCGGGCGCGTGACCACATCCGACATTCCCGCCGTGCATCGCGCGCTGGCCCGTGCGTTCAAGGCCGTGCGGGCGCCGGTGATTGATCTGGTGGCGGCGCAGACGCATGACCCGTTCAAGGTGCTGGTCGGCACGATTCTCAGCGCGCGCACCAGGGACCAGACGACCGCCGAAGCCTGCAGCCGGCTCTTTCGGCGCGTGCAGACACCGCAAGACTTGCGGAAGATTTCGCCGTCTGAGCTGGAGCGGCTGATTTTTCCGGTTGGGTTTTACCACACCAAGGCGCAGCATTTGCGAGCGCTGCCGGACGTGCTGGAGGCGAAGTTCGGCGGGCGCATTCCGCAGACCGTCGCGGAACTCTGCGAACTGCCGGGCGTGGGCCGCAAGACCGCCAACCTGGTGGTGGTGCTGGGATTCAACCGCCTGGGAATCTGCGTGGATGTGCATGTGCAGCGCATCTGCAACCGGCTGGGTTTGCTGCACACACGCACGCCGCTGGAAACGGAAATGACGCTGCGAAAAATTCTGCCGAAACGATATTGGAAAACCTGGAACTCGTACCTGGTTTCGTTCGGTCAGACGCAGTGCCTGCCGCAGCGGCCCCGCTGCGCGGGGTGTCCGCTGCTGACCCGGTGCGATTACGGTCGGGGCGCATGACCGTCAACGCGCAAGCTCGGCCAGGAATGCGTTGGCTCGCCAACCCCGGTTCCTGTCGGTATGATGCTGACATTGATTGGGGGAAAGGTTCTGTCATGTCTGCAAACGAAATCAGGCCCTTCATCCACGACGATTTCCTGCTGCAGTCCGTTCCGGCGTGCGAACTTTACCACGAATATGCCGAACGCATGCCGATCGTCGATTACCACTGTCATCTGCCGCCGCAGCAGGTTGCGGAGAACCAGCGCTGGAAAAATATTGCCCAGGTCTGGCTGGGCGGGGACCATTACAAGTGGCGCGCCCTGCGCGCCAATGGCGTGGATGAGCGCTTCATCACCGGCAGCGCCACGGATCGCGAGAAGTTTCAGAAGTTCAGCGAAACCATGCCTTTCCTGCTGCGCAATCCGTTGTACGACTGGTCGCATCTGGAACTGACCCGCTATTTCGGCATTACCGACCGGCTGACGCCTTCCATGGCGGACGCCATCTGGGAGCGCGCCAATGCCCGGCTGGGCCATGACGATTGCTCCGCCCGCGGTTTCATGACGCGCAGCCGGGTCCGGCTGGTCTGCACCACGGACGATCCGACCGATACGCTGGAGCATCACGCGCGCGTGAGGGCCGCACCCTTTGGCGTGCAGATGCTCCCCACGTGGCGTCCGGACAAGGCGCTGGCCATGGACCGCCCCGAGTTTTGGAACGCATGGCTCGACAAACTGTCGGCAGCCGCAGGCCAGTCGGTGCGCACCTTGGACGACCTGCTGCAGGCGTTGCAAAAACGCCACGATTTCTTTGCCTCGATGGGTTGTCGTCTATCCGATTACGGCATCGAGACCGTCGTGGCTGAGCCCTACACCGAAGCCGAGGCGCGGCAGATTTTTGCCAAGGTGCGCGAGGGTGGCGTCGCGACCCCCGCAGAGGTTGCGCAATTCCGCTCCGCTATGCTCTTCGAATGTGGTTGCATGGATGCGGCCGCCAACTGGACCTGGCAGATTCACTATGGCGCGCTGCGCAACAACAACACCCGCATGTTTCGTCAACTCGGCCCGGACACCGGGTTCGACTCCATCGGCGACTGGCCCGTGGCGCAAGCCATGGCGCGCCTCTTCGACCGCCTCGATCAGATTGACGCCCTGCCGCGCACCATCCTCTACTCGCTCAACCCGCGCGACAACGAAGTTCTGGCCACCATGCTCGGCAACTTCCAGCGTGGCCCGATTACGGGCAAGATCCAGCTCGGCAGCGGCTGGTGGTTCAACGATCAGAAGGACGGCATGCTGCGTCAACTCGAAGCCCTCTCGCAACTCGGCCTCCTGAGCCGGTTTGTCGGCATGTTGACCGACAGCCGCTCCTTCCTGAGCTATCCGCGCCACGAATATTTCCGCCGCATCCTCTGCAACCTGCTCGGCCACGAAATTGCCACCGGGCAGATTCCCAACGACATCCCCTGGATCGGCGGCATTGTCCAGGACATCTGCTACCGTAATGCCGTGCGTTATTTTGGTTTCGATCTGCCGATCGAGGACTGAGCGAAGTTGTGTTTGTTCCCGAAAAGGAATACCGACATGCACACGAAAATGGTCGCCGTGATCAACGGAGCTTTCTTCGGTCTGGTGGCGCTGGGGATCGTGTATGGCGTGTCGCTGGAACTGTCCGAATATCGCCTGCATCAGGCCTACGCCGCATTGCAGGCGGATGGCCGTCCCCTGCAACTTGCACAGATCATTCCGCCCGCCATTCCCGACACGAATAATGCGGCGCCGGTATGCCAGGCGGTGAAGAGGAAATTGAAGGCGGAGCGCGTGGGCGAAAAGAACCAGAAGGCCTTCACCCGCATGAGCAATCTGTATGACGAGATGCTGAAGACAAATGCCCTGCCGCAGGCGCAGGCGGCTTTCCGCCAATTGCTGCTGCGGAAGCCGGTGGCGGAGGCTTTGCAGGAATTGGACGAAGGTTCCGCCCGCTCCGGCTGCCGCTTCATTTCCGACTATTCCAAGGGTCCGTTTTCACTCTATCCCCCGGCCAATCTGCTCATGGGCCTCACTAAAATCATGTGCGCCGCGGCGCGTGTACAGATGGCCGACGGCGATCCCGCTGCCGCCTGGCAATCCGAGCTCACGGCCTTGCGCCTGGCAAATGCTTTGCATGACGAACCTGTGCAACTCAGTCAAGCGATGCGCCACCAGCAGTTTGATCTCGCGGCGGAAACGATCAGCAACCTGTGCAACAACGCGCGGCCCTCCCGCGAACAGGTGGCGCAACTGGATGTATTGCTCAAAACATTTGAGGACCAAACACCCCTGGTTCGCGTCGTGGACGGCGAACGGCTGCTCGCCGGTGAATGGTATTTCAACACCGCATATTCCAAAGCATGGCGGGCCGCCAAAGGTGTACGCAGGGTGAAGATGCTGATTTTCCTGACGCTGCGCGCTTCCTGCGCCCCCTTTCGGTTTTTTGACCTGGCGGTCTATCTGAACTTCATGCATGCGGCGGCTTTGCAGGCAGGGCTGCCTTACTCGGCGATGGATCTGGTGTGGGAAAAAACAATGGCCCGGCAATCGCCGTGGTATTGCCTGTCCGCCCGCGCGGGCATTGCCGGATTTTCATCGGCCAAGAAGCAAACCATCGACATGATCGCCCGCGCACGCATTCTGCGAGCCGGTTTGGCGGTGTTGTTGTGGCGGCAGGAACAGGGAATATATCCGGAGAATCTGGCGGCTGTACACATGGAGAATCTGGCGGATCCATTTTCCGGCAAGGCGCTGCTCTATCGCGCACAGACCAATGGCTTCCTCATTTACAGCGTGGGGCCGAACATGCGGGATGATGGCGGGGAAGCAACAACGCATCACGAGAAGGACGATGTCGCGTGGCGGTATGTGGAGAGTGTGACGCGGTGACTTGGCGACAGGATGACGCGTGTCATGGAGTCACGACGCCATCGCGTCAGCATCTTTCCGCCGCGTGCCCTCGTACATTTCGAAGCCTACGAGGCGGCATTCGATGGGGCCGTTGAAGAAGATCTTGCGGCTGGCGCTGCGCAGACCGATTTTACGCGAGAGATCCATGTTGCCGGTGAACACGAATCCGCGCCAACCCGAGCAGCGCTGCTTGAAGAAATCGCCGATGCGCGCGTAGACCGTTTCGAGTGTGGCGGCATCGCCCATGCGGGCGCCGTATTCCGGATTCAGGAACACGATGCCGGGCTTTGCCGGAATCCTCGTATAGGCAAAGTCGCACACATCGAACTCCAGGTCATTGAGTACATCGGCAGCTTCGGCGTTCTGCTTTGCAATAGCCACGGCCTGTGGATCGATGTCCGTGACGATGATGGGTGGCAGTCCTGTGGTCCGTTCGTTTTTGCGGGCTTCGGAGCGCAAGGAGAGAAAATGCAGTTTTGGATACGAAGGAGGAGAAGGATTCACGAAAGGCGCGAAGGATGTTGAATTTGTTTCGACGCCTGCAGGCGGCGTCAAATCTTCGCTTCGTGTTTTTCGTGAATCCTTCTCTTCCTTTGTGTCCGCATACCCTTTCAGCGCCATGAACGTAAAGCGCTCGCGCAGAATTCCCGGCGCGCGGCGTCGGGCGATCAGAGCGGCTTCAATGGCAGGGGTGCCGCTGCCGCACATGGGCGAGAGAAAGGGGGAATTACCGTCCCAGCCGGTGGCGAGAATGCATGCGGCGGCAAGGGTCTCCTGCATGGGGGCTTTGCCGGGCAGTTTGCGGTAGCCGCGTTTGGAGAGCGGTTCGCCGGTGGTGTCGAGGTAGATGCGCAGGTCCTGATCGCGCCAGTAGACGAAAACTGCCGCGCCAATGAATTCCGGCCCCGCATCCGGGCGCCGACCGCATACCTCGCGCATGCGGTCGGCGATGGCATCCTTGGTGCGAAGTGACGGCATGCGCGTGTCGCGGATGGACTCGTTCCAGACAGCCGTGTTGACCGTGAAATAGCCGGCGGGATCTAGCCAATCCTCCCAGGCGATTTTTTTTACGGCGGCATAGAGATCGTCCAGATTGCGGGCGTGACCATTGGCAAGCGGCCAGAGCACGCGGTGCGCGGTGCGTAACCAGAGGTTCAGGCGCATGGCATCCACCAGCGATCCGCGTACGGAGACCATGGTCTCGCCGGCGTCACCGATGGTATAGCCCAGTTGCGTCAATTCCTGTGCGGCGTACGGTGCGAGACCGCGCGCACAGGCGACAACGATATTGGCATGTTCGTTCCAGGAGGTCATTTGGGGAGGGTTCAGTCGTCAGTCGTCAACATTATCACGAAAAAGGACTCGAATTGAAATTCTTCCTGAACGCTGACCTCTACCGCATCTTTCCCAGCGATTGCTCCAGGGCCCGGTATTGGGCTTGGTAGCGGGTGTCGATGGCTGCGGCACGACCGAGCGCTTCCAGCGCCTGTGCGTCGCGTCCGGCCTGCTGGAGGATGGCGGCGTGATTGACGAATGCTTCGGCATTGAGCGGGTTGGCAATTTCGGCCAGCTGAATGTGACGCAGGGCCTCCGCCAGCTGACCGCGTTGCGCCAGGAGGATGGCTAGGTTGACCTGCGCCTTGTCATGATCGATGCGCGCGGCAATCGCTGCTTCACAGCAGGCGGCGGAACGCACGGGATCCTGCAGCCGCCCGTAGATTGTGGCCAGGGCGAAATGTGCATCCGCGAGTTTGGGATCACGGCGGATGGCAGCCTCGTAGCAGGTTTTGGCTGTGGATAGATCGGTGCGGATATCCGCTGCAACGCCAATGGCCGTCCAGAGATGCGCGTCATACCGGATGCTGTCCGTGGGCCAGGCAAACGGCAGGTTAGCGGTCACGCCAGCCATGAGCGCCAGAACGCCCAGAATGCCGGCGGTGCGCCATGCGCGCGCACGAATCGCGGCCACCAGCGCCTGAACGCCGGCGCAGGCGAGCAGGACGATGATGGGCAGCACCGGCACACGGTAGCGCGAGCAGGGAAAAAAAAGCGCCACAAGCAGGCCAAAGGCCACGACCGTTCCAATCAGCAGCAGTCCTTCGCGTCGGCGGAGCAGGGCGCATGCGCCGATCAGCGCCAACGGGATGAGCAGCCCGCAGGGAAAATTCAAGCCCCTCCGCCAGACGGTGGCGCGGAGTAAATACGAAGAATCGCGCCAGCCATAGATGTCCAGATTGCGCGGAATTTCACGTCCGTGCCAGAAGACGGCGGTCTTGACGGCCAGTCGCTTCACAAACGCAGCGGGTGCGTTCCGCGCGTCCTGCCAGGCCATGCGGGCAAAATGGCGGTCGGCGTCCACGGGATTCTTCACGCCGTACTGCAGATAGGGCAGACGCATGAGCCTGTCCCAGTCGAGGACGGGTTGCATCGTGAGGGTCGCTTTCCAACAGCGATTGTTGCCGACATAGAAGTTCGTGCCGCCATTGTGTGAAATCCAGACCCACTGGCCACAGGCATTGTAATTGCGCAGCGTCACGGGTGTGATGACGAGCAATGCGCCGAAGAGCAAAGCCGCCATGCGGCTGGCGCGCCGTAACCGTACGGACGTTGCAGGCGTGATCCACGCAAACACAGCCAGCACCGGCACCAACGCGGCGGTGGTGGCGACAACGAGCATGGCCAGGCCGTTCACCATGCCAACCAGCAGCCAGCGGGCGGCGGAAGGCTGTTCCATGGCACGTAATGCCAGCAGCAGGATGGTTGTCACCAGCACGGCTGCCGGCGCGGCCGCGAGAAATTGCGACTGATAAAAGAGCAATGGGCCGGTCAGACTGATGACGATGGCGGCGGCGAAAGATCCGCCGGGCGGCAATACACGCCGGCTGACGCGCCAGAGCAGCACCGCGCTCAGCGGGGCCAGAATCAAAGCCTGCGCGATGCGAGCGACAAGGATATTGCCATTGCCCAAACCGCAGAACAGCGCGAGCAGATAAGGATACCCTGGCGGTTGCCAGAAAGCGCCAGCCGTTCCCTGGCCCTGCAGGATGCCCAGCGCCTGATAATAATACGTGGCGGCGTCCACCACCGGATACCGGTAGAGCAGGCAGCGGAAGGTTTCGAGCAGGAACACGCCCTGCACGGTGGCTGCAAAAAGCGCGAGGACCGCACCCGTGCGCCAGCCATCGCCGGGACGCGCGACCAACGCGAGGCGACGAAGCGATTGTGAGATGGAAAACATCCCGCAAGAATACCGCGAACATTCGTTCCGCGCACGCGCTTTTGGCATGACAATTTTTACCGGGACAATGCGTTTGTCTTTGTCCTGCCGCCGGCATGCGCCAAGGCCTCTTCCAAGGACTGGTATTGCGCTCGATAGTCGGGATTAAAAACTGCAGCTCGATTCAGCGGCGCCGCGGCCTCGTTGGGACGACCCATGCGCAGCAGCAGCGTCGCGTGGGTGTAGAAGGCCTCGGCGTTGAGCGGATTGGATTCTTCCGCGAGGAGGAGTTGTCGCAGTGCAGGTTCGTATTGACCGCGTTCAGTCAGAAGTTTTGCCAGAAAGACGCGTGCGGTGTCGTAGTCGGGCCGCAGGGCAATGGCGGCCGCATACGCGGTTTCGGCGCGTGGAAAGTCGCCCAGCTCGGTATACAGGGTGCCGAGTCCGCGTTGTGCATCCGCCAGTTTCGGATTGAGGTGCAGCGCCTGTTGCAGGCACGCCTCCGCCGTATGGAAATCGTGATGCACGCAGGCTTCCATGCCGACCATGTACCGGGTGTGTGCGTCATAGTTGATCTGGTCAGTTGGCCACACAAAAGGGATATTGGCAGCAAATCCGGCCGCGCAAAGCAGCGCCGAAAGCCCGATGGCTAAACGCCGCTGATGTGCCCGCAGCGCAGTCAGCAACGCCAGCCCGCCGGCGCCCGCCAGCACCACCACCAGCGGCAGAATCTGCACGCGGTAGCGAGAACAGGGAAAATAAAGGGACACCAGCAAGCCAAACGCCACGCAGGCGCTCGCGAGCAGCAAGCCTTTGCGATTGCGGCACAGTGCACAAGCGCCGACCAAGGCCAGGGGAACAAGCAGACCGCAGGGGAAATTGATGCCTGCCCGCCAGACTGTCGCGCGGAGCAGCAGCGAAGCCTCGCGCCAGCCATAGATATTGAGGATGCGGGGAATTTCGCGTCCGTGCCAGAACACCAGCGCCTTGTGCGCCAGGCGGCGCATAAAACCGGCTGGATCGGCGCGCGCTTCCTGCCACGCCATCTGTTGAAAAACGGCATCCGCGTCGGCGGCGGTGCGGACATTGCTGACGAGAAAGGGAAGGCGCTGCACGCGATTCCAGTTTAGTTCCGGCAAGGCGGTCAGCGTGTTTTCCCAATCGCGGCTGTTACCGATGTAGAAATTGGTTCCGCTATTGGCGGAGATCAGGATCCAGCGGCCGCAAGCGGCATGATTGCGAAGCGTCACGGGGGTCACGACGAGCAGTATGCCGCAGGTCAAGGCGGCAACATGAAGCCAGGAGGTGCGGGCGCTCCGCCTGCCTTGCCCGTTGGTTGTGGCAGGATTGTGGTCCGGCTGCCCAAATCCCCAGGCAAAAACAGCCAGAACCGGCACCAGTGCCGCCGTGGTGGCGACAAAGAGCATCGTGAGTCCATTCATCCCGCCCACGGCCAGCCAGCGTCGTGTGCCGGGTTGTTCCATGGCGCGCATGGTCAGCAAAATGACGGCCGTGGTCAGCACGCTGGCGGGCGCAGCGGCCAGAAGCTGGGAAAAATAAAATAACAGCGGACCTGTCACACACGTCGCCGCTGCGGCGCCAAAGGCCCACGTGGGCGGGAGCAGCCGACGCCCCACGCGCCAGATCAACAACGCGCCAGCCGGCGCCAGCACCAGCGCCTGCACGCCGCGAATGAGCGCGACATGCGTGCCAAAAATACGGCAAAGGCCCGCCAGAAAATATGGGTATCCCGGCGGTTGCCAGAAAGCGCCCAACTTGCCATGACCCGCGAGAATGGCCACCGCCTGGCTGAAATAGGAGGACGCATCCAGCAACGGATACTGGAACAGCAATCCATCGGCGGTTTCGAGCAGAAACAGGGATTGCACCGCTACGGCGAAGGTGGCCAGCATCAAACCCGTGCGCCAGCCGTTGCCGGGGCGCAGGGTGGCGGGATTGAGGTTGTGAAACGGCATTCCATGCTCCTTATGGTGAAAAATCGGACGGATTGGGCAGAGCGGGCTGATCCCTGGCGCCACCGACTGCACGAAGAATCGCCGCCGCCAGTTCAGGGCCGATGCCGGGGACAGCGGCGATGTCGGCGAGCGGTGCGCGGGCCAAACGGTAGACCGATCCGAACGTCTTGAGCAGCGTCTGCTTGCGTTGCGGGCCGATGCCGGGGATTTCGTCGAGCGCGGATTCGCGGATGAGGCGGTTCCGCAGGCGACGGTGATGATCGATCGCAAAGCGGTGGGCTTCGTCGCGCAACCGTT
>Ga0316226_1003208_pt1 | contig 14298 bp, 13 predicted proteins | sample TBH18017metaG_FD_206009 | JGI IMG/M metagenome (GOLD analysis project Ga0316226, IMG submission 206009) | Freshwater microbial communities from Trout Bog Lake, Wisconsin, USA - TBH18017 | ecosystem: Environmental > Aquatic > Freshwater > Lake > Hypolimnion/Profundal zone | place: USA: Wisconsin... | reverse complement strand
GAGCAAAAACCGCCCAGGGGCGCGGTTGCGGTCCACCGAAGCCTTGATTGCCAAAAACAGTTCAGGCACGCGCTGGATTTCATCCAAAGTCAACGGTTCGGGATGGGCATTCAGGAAGCCGGCAGGGTCGGCTTTGGCCGCCGCCATATTATTGGCATCGTCGAATGTTATGAAATGTCGTTTGGCCTTCTGAAACGCAGGCGACTGGATGAGTGTGCTTTTGCCTGTCTGCCGGGCGCCAACGAGCAGAACGACGGGGGTGTCGGCCAACCCCGCGAGCATCAAGGGTTCAACGTGCCTTTGAATCATGGGGGAAAGATAACACAACGCATGGTTGAAAATCAACCATCTTGTGGACGAATTTCATGTGGATGATTTTACATCATTTTGCCGCAATACGCCTTCCTCAACAAACATATTGCCCGTCATTGTTGCGGTTGCTACCAGTTTGGATTCTCGGCTGAATCGGCGGCCCGCCACAGGTAGCGCGCGGCGTGGGTGCGATGAGGGGCCCAGCGGGTGCCGTATTTGGCCAGTTGTTCCGGCGCCGGCATTTGGCGCTTTTTATACGCGATCTGAAAGCCCCGGCGAACACCGAGGTCGTCAACGGGCAGGACATCCGGGCGGCCGAGATTGAAAATGAGAAACATTTCCACCGTCCAGCGGCCAATGCCCTTGATTTCAGTCAATCTGGCGATGATCTCCTCGTCATGAAGGGCATCGCAGTCGCTGAGGCCCGGTATGAGACCCGCGTTGCAACGCTTCGCCAAATCAATGATGTAGGCGGCCTTGGGACGGGACAGGCCCGCCGTTCTCAAGCGTTCCACGGAAGCCTTCGCGACGCGGCCGGGAGCGGGGAATGCGTCGTCCGGGAACAGCTTTTTGAACCGTTCGAGAATGGTTCCGGCAGCGGTCGAGTTCAATTGCTGGTGAATAATGGCGTGGGCGAGGGATTGGAAAGGCGGAAGGCGGCGCGGGCGCAAGCGTATAAGCCCGACTTTTTCGATCAACCCCGACATCACGGGATCGGAACTCAAATGGACGATGGCGCGTTGGCTCATGGTCCATTATTTTACACGGTTTTTTTGTCCAGGCGAGCGGTTTTGCGCGCTTGAACCGATGCGCCACAACCATGCATTCACCGACTCCGGGCTGGAGGGCCGCTCTTTCCTCCGAAGCGCATCCGCGCTTGCTTTTGATTGATTTGAGGGCATGGTATTCCCGTATTTATGAACACTTCCGAAATGCTTTTTGAAAAGGCAAAGCATCTGCCGGAAAGCCTCCAGGCGGAAGCTTTGCATTACGTTGATTTTTTGTTGACCCGCCGCGCCGCCGAAAAAGAGGACAATGAGTGGAGCCAGTTTTCCGCGATGCAGCTTGCCCAACAGTACTCGCCGGAAGACGCCATCTACGATGACGAGTAAACCGGCATGAGCTTTTCTCCGGGAGACATTCTACTCGTGCCGATCCTTTTTAGCGACGGCAGCGGCCACAAAAAACGCCCCGTGGTTGGCATTTATGACAGCGGCGATGCGGATTTACTCGTGGCGCCAGTGACAAGTCAAATGGCGCGTTCGTCTCGAGACGTGCTTGTGGTCCATTGGCAGCGGGCGGGGCTTCGGTTGCCGTCCATTGTCCGGCTCGATAAACTCGCCACGGTGCAGAAAACGACAGTGATCAAAAGAATGGGGCAGCTTGCGCCGGATGATTGGGAAAAAATGAAAGCCGTATTGAAGCAGTTCTTCGCTGACATTCTTGCCCGATGACACGAAAGGCAACCCGCGACAACGCGTAACGCCCGTTTTTGGCTGGCTTCGACACTCATCCATTGGCAGAATTTTGAAAGTGATTGGATGAAACGATTTCAATGAATGCCAGCGTTAAACCCGCCGTGTCCGCCGAGGCCCTGGTCGCGGCGCGCCCGCGGCTGCCGGAATGGCTGCGCTTCCAGTTGCCAACTTCCCCCGGTTTCGGCCGCACGCGCGCGTTGCTGGATGAATTGAAATTGCACACCGTCTGCGAAAGCGCCAAATGCCCCAATCATTGGGAGTGCTGGAGCAAGGGCACGGCCACGTTTATCATTGCCGGCGACCGTTGCACCCGCGCCTGCGGTTTCTGCGCGATCGCCACGGCCAAACCCCTCCCGCTGGACGCGGACGAACCGGCCCGCGTGGCCGAAGCCACCCGCCGCCTGGGCCTCAACCACATCGTCATCACCGCCGTCGCCCGCGACGACCTGCCCGATGGCGGCGCGGGCCATTTTCGCCAGACCATCGAATGCGTGCGCCTGCTCAGCCCCGGCATCACGATTGAAGTGCTGGTGCCGGATTTTTTGGGGAGGGACGAGGCGATTGACGCCGTGCTGGCGGCCCATCCGCATATTTACAATCACAACCTGGAAACCGTCCGGCGCCTGACGCCCGCCGTGCGGCATCGCGCCACGTACGACCGTTCCTTGGGCGTTCTGGCGAAGGTGAAGGAACGCTGCGGCGATGCCATCCACACCAAATCCGGTTTGATGCTTGGCTTGGGCGAAACCGAAGACGAACTGCTCCACGCGATGGAAGATTTGCGGCGGGCGCGCTGCGACATTCTCACCCTGGGCCAATACTTGCAGCCGACGTTGCGCCATCTGCCGGTCGCCGAGTACGTCCCGCCGGAGGCTTTCGCGCGCCACAAAAAAACGGCGGAGGACATGGGCTTTGTTTACGTCGCCAGCGGCCCGATGGTGCGCAGTTCCTATCACGCGGACGAATTTCCCGCCGGCGCGGCGCGCCGCAACGGGTCCTGACCTTCAATCTCACGCCATGTTTGATTTCCATTCACCGTTGTTTCAGGGAATGTGCAACCGCATTTTCCATCACGGCACGCGAAGCAAGGGCGAACGGCTCTACCGCGATAACAAAGTCATCCAGTGCGAGGTGACCAACGAGGGCGGGCAGTGCGACGCCATGGCCAGAGTCCAAGGCTCCGCCTCCCTCCCCTACGAAGTGAATCTCAGTTGCCGCCAGGAATCCAGGGGCGTGGTTTTCAATGCCAGATGCTCCTGCCCGATGCTCGAAAATTGCAAGCACATCTACGCCGTCATCCTCGTCGCGCGCGATCAATCGGCCCCCAAACCGCGCTCCGTCGCGCCGCGGCAGTCCCGTTCGCCGCGGCCGCCCGCTCCCCCGCCGCGGCCGCAATTGTCCTCCGAATGGAAGCAATGGCTTGACCGCGTCACCGGGCGCGCGCCGCAAGAGTCCATGAAGGACGACCCCGCGGATTTTGGCGCCGTTCCTGTCAGCAGGCTGCTTTACGTCATCAAGCCGTCCGGGAAAAGCGGGGGCATGGCGGCCGAATTTTTTGAGGCGCGCTTCACGCCCAACGGCGTTGTCAAATCTAAATATCAAGTCCAGTTGTTGAACCTGCTGCAAGCCTCCTCCGGCGGTTTCCTGCTGGCGTCAGACCGCGTTTTGCTGCGCCGGATATTTCTGGCCCAGCATGAAGGCCAGTTGTTCGGGGCGGAACTCAAGGGCCGGGAGGGCGCGGAATTGCTGGCGGAAATGGCGGCCACGGGGCGGTGTTATTGGCTGAGCCTGCGCAAAAACAGCCGCGCTCTGAGCCTGGGGCCGGCGCGCCCGGCCAAACCGGCGTGGCGCGCGGACTCGCGCGGCTGGCAGGAACCGGTTTTCGAGGTGACGCCGCCGGCGGTCGCGCTGCCGCTGTCTCCTCCTTGGTACGTGGATGAGAAAGAGGCTTGCTGCGGGCCGCTGGACACGGGCCTGCCCGCGGACGCCGCGGTCGAATGGCTCCTGGCCCCGAAATTGTCCCCCGATCAATCCCCTTTGCTTTCCCTGGAACTGCCCGCCCGGGCGATGGCGTCGCTGCCCCTGCCGGCGAAGATTGAGATTGAAACGATCCCGGAGGCGCCGCCCGTGTTCCACCTTCGCCTGACCAGCGCCAACCGGCCGGAGGAATTCACCTTTTTCGACGAAGACGAGCCGGAACAGTGCCACATGGCGCATTTGGAATTCGACTATTCCGGCTGCCGCGTTTCCCCCCGGGACCAGCAAGCGGTGCTGGAGCAATTTGACGGAGGCCGTCTGCGCCGCATCGTCCGCGACCTTAACGCCGAGCGGGCCGCCCAGTTCAAGCTGAGGGAAATGGGATTCGAGGACGCGGAGCAAATTTATTTTCTGCGCGGGGACAAAATGGCTGGCGTATTTAGTTTTGACGATGACAGCCGATGGATGGGATTTGTCCTCCAAGACGTTCCCAGCCTGGAGGCGGAAGGTTGGCGCGTCGAGATTGACCCCGGCTTCGCCTACCGCCTGGCTCAGGCGGAGGAGTGGTACGCGGATGCCCAGCCCGACAGCGGCATGGATTGGTTCAACGCCGAGATCGGCGTCCAGGTGGACGGCCAGAAAATCAATCTCCTGCCCATCCTGCTCCAACATTTCGCGCGCAACCCGGACCTGTTTGGCCCCGCCATTCTTTCGCAACTTGACGACAAGTCAACCATCCTCGTGCCGCTGCCGGATGGCCGGCGCCTGCCCTTCCCGGCCCCAAGACTCAAAATGATGCTGGGGGTGCTGATGGACCTCTTTGAACCCAAAGCGCTGGATGACAACGGACGTTTGCGCCTGACCAAGTTGCGCGCGGCGGAATTGTCCGGCGCGACGGGCGCCGCCGCTTTTCGCTGGCTGGGAGGCGAGTCGTTGCGCCAGCTCAACGAGAAATTGCGCGACTTCCGCTCCATCCGGCCCGTGCCTCCGCCGCGCGGACTGCAAGCCAGCCTGCGCGGCTACCAGCAGGAGGGCCTCAACTGGCTGCAATTTTTGCGCGAGTATAATCTGGCCGGCATCCTGGCCGACGACATGGGGCTGGGCAAGACCGTGCAGGCGCTGGCGCATTTGCTGGAGGAAAAAAACAGCGGCCGGGCCGACCGCCCCAGCCTGGTCATCGCCCCCACCAGCCTGATGACCAACTGGCGGCAGGAGACGGAGCGGTTCGCCCCCGCGCTCAAACTGCTGGTCCTGCACGGCCAGAACCGCAAACAACATTTCGAAAAACTCAAGGAATACGACCTGATCATCACCTCCTACCCCCTGCTCCCGCGCGACGAGGAGGTGCTGACCAACGAACCCTTTCATTTGGTTATACTTGACGAAGCGCAGTACATCAAAAACCCGAAAACCAAGTACGCCCAGATCATCTGCCAGTTGCGCGCGCGCCACCACCTCTGCCTCACGGGCACGCCCATGGAGAACCACTTGGGCGAACTCTGGTCCCAGTTCAATTTCCTTCTTCCGGGCTTTCTGGGCGGGGAAATCCAATTCCGCCGCCTCTTTCGCTCTCCGATTGAAAGAGGGGGCGACACCGCGCGGCGGGACATCCTGGCCCGGCGCATCGGCCCTTTTGTCATGCGGCGGCGCAAGGAGAACGTCGCGGCGGAATTGCCGGCCAAGACGGAAATCCGCCAGAACGTGGAACTGGCCGGCGCGCAGCGCGACCTCTACGAGGCCATCCGCCTGTCCATGCACGCGCGGGTGCAGGAGGAGGTGCGGAACAAGGGCTTGTCCCGCGCCCATATTATTATTCTTGACGCATTGCTCAAGTTGCGCCAGGTCTGTTGCGACCCGCGCCTGGTCAAGCTGGACGCCGCCCGCAAGGTGCAGGAATCGGCGAAACTCGAATTGCTGATGGACATGGTGCCGGAGATGCTGGCCGAGGGCCGCAAAATCCTGTTGTTCTCCCAATTCACTTCCATGCTCGCTCTCATTCAGGAGCAATTGGCCGCCGCGTCCGTTCCTTACGTCATCCTGACGGGCGACACCGCCGACCGCGCCACGCCCATCCAGCAATTCCAGGGCGGGAAGGTTCCCTTGTTTTTAATCAGCCTCAAAGCCGGCGGCACCGGGCTGAACCTGACGGCGGCGGACACGGTCATTCATTACGACCCGTGGTGGAACCCGGCGGTGGAGACGCAGGCCACCGACCGCGCCCACCGCATCGGGCAGACGAAACCGGTTTTTGTTTACAAACTCATCACCATCGGGACCGTGGAGGAAAAAATCCTCGCCCTGCAAGACCGCAAGCGCGGCCTTGTGGAAGGATTGCTGGACGCGCGCGGCAAGGAAACCCCAAAATTGACAGCCGAGGACCTGCAAGTTCTCTTTGCGCCCCTGTCAGCCAATGGACAAGGATGAATGAGGATGGTGGGCGATGAGGGATTCGAACCCCCGACCCACAGCGTGTAAAGCTGCTGCGCTACCACTGCGCTAATCGCCCCTCCGCGCCGGCGACTTTACCACTCCCGGCCACCCCCTGACGAATCAAATATGGCCGCGTTCGCCCTGCCTGTGTTTGCCGCCATAAGAGAAGAACGGTCTGCGCAAGCCTGTGTTTTAAGAATCTGGCAGGTCTGGCAGGCAGGTCTGGATTGACGTTGCTCCGGTGGCGGGCTATCCTTTCTTGGATGGCTGACTCAGTTCAGATTCAAAAAAATCTGCGCGCCGCAATGAAGGAAGCGTTGCGAATTCAGGATCGTTTTGTTGCCGAACCGGTTTTTGCCAGGACTGGGCGAGGCTGCCTCAAGAGCGAGGGCGTCAGCACAATCCATAAAATCAAAGCCAATTTGCGCCGAAGCGCTTCCAAGCCGGGATGAAAAAACTGTGGCTGGAGGCATGGCCGTGGAACACGGTTGTCACCATCAACGCCGGACTTTGCAAAGAAAAGAACGCTTTGCATAAACCCACTTCTGAAGGATACGAATTGGCAAAGAGTTTGTGGGAAGAATCCCGTTCCGCTCGTCTCTCCCTCCGACAAACCCTGGAAATCTGTCGTCACTGCCACAAGCTCTCACCCTTCTGTTTTTACAACGGCAACACCTTTGCAGCAATTGGACGGATCATTGTTCAGGACGTTTTCCATAAGATGTCCCCCGTGAAAGCCCAAGCCTTTCGCAGCATAGTCGGACATTACATCGCCGGCACCGCGGGGGAAGATGAATTGGACCAAGCCTTCGCCGAGTTGAAATGACACTTGCGCTTGGATTTCAAGAAAAAACAGGAAGCCACAGTTGACATCCGCCGACGCAAGGCCATGGCAGATGTCAACTATGGCTGAATCACCCCATAAAATGGCCGCGATTTGATTACGGCCCGCCCAGGCGCGGGGCGATCAGGGATGCCCAAATCGCGTAGCCTTTGGCGTTCAGATGCAATTGGTCGGCGACGAAGATGTCGGGCCGGGGTTTGCCGTCGTGGCCCAGCATCGCGGGGAATACGTCTATGTAGCCCAGCTTGTCGTCTTGGGCGATCCAGTCCCGAATGAGCCGGTTGGCTTTCTTGACCTTCTCCACGTCGCCCCAGCGCGAGGGGCTGGTTCCGATGGAGATAAAGTCCACGCGGGTCCGCGGCAATTGTTTGCGGGTCCTGGCGACGAAGGCCTGAAAATCGCGCAGCACTTGCTCCGGGGTCTTGCCGCCGTTGATGTCGTTGGAGCCGGCATAGAGAACAATCCGGGCCGGTTGATAAGGCGCAACAATGCGGTCAAAATAATATACCGAGTCGCTCAGATGCGACCCGCCAAAGCCGCGATTGATGACGGTCCGCCCCGGAAAATCCCGCGCGAGGGTGTCCCACCGGCGGATGCTGGAGCTTCCGATGAACAGGATCGCGTTTTTGGGCGGCGGATGGATCGCGTCCGCGGCGGCGAAGGCTTCGATCTCGCCGGCAAACCGTTTTGGGTCCTGCGCGAGGGCGGCGTTGGCGAACAGCAACAACGCCAGCAATACGCGGGCCGGACTGAATTTCAGCGCAGCCATGACGGAATTTTTTCCTCCGCCCATATTTGCTCCAGACGCTGCCGGGGCCGGACCAGGGCGGAGCGCGACCCGTGAACCAAAACCTCGGCCGCCAGCGGGCGCGTGTTGTAATTGGAAGCCATGGCGAATCCATACGCGCCGGCGCTCAACACCGCCAGATAATCGCCCTCCCGCACCCTGGGCAGCGGACGGTCCTTGCATAAATAGTCGCTCGACTCGCACACCGGCCCCACGACATCCGACGACACCTTCGGTCCGCCGCGCCGCCTGACGGGGATGATCTCGTGCCAGGCGTCGTAAAGCGCCGGACGGATCAAGTCGTTCATGGCGGCGTCCACGATGACAAATGTTTTCTTTCCCGTATGTTTGACGTATTCGACGCGGGTGACGAGGATGCCGGCGTTGCCGGTGACGAAACGACCGGGTTCGAGCAGGATTTTCAGGCCGGTCGTTTCCAGCAGCGGCTTGAGGCGCGCGGCGTAACGGTCCGCGGTCAGAAGCCCCCGCGCCGCCGCCGAATTCCACCAGGACGCCGCGCCGCTGGCCAGGGCGGGATTGTAGACGATGCCCAGGCCGCCCCCGACGCTGAAAAATTCCAGGCCGTGGCGCTCCTTTAATTTCCGCACAAGCGGCCCCAGTTTTCTAAACGCCAGTTCGAACGGCTGGACTTCCGTCAGTTGCGAGCCGATATGCGTCTGCGCGCCGAGCAGGCGGAGGTTCCTGAGGCGGGCCGCGCGGGCGTAAACGGCTTCCACCTGCTCAAAAGGAACGCCGAATTTGTTTTCGTAAGTGCCGGTGGTGATTTTGGCGTGGGTATGGGCGTCCACGTTCGGATTGATGCGCACGGCCACGGGGGCGATTTTGCCCAGGCGCGCCGCCACGCGGTTGATGCGCGCCAGTTCCGCCTCGCTTTCCACGTTCAGGCAATAAATTCCGCGGCGCAGCGCGAACGCGATTTCGCTCTCCGTCTTGCCCACGCCGGCGAAAACGCATCGCGACGCCTTGCCGCCGGCGGCGATGACGCGGCGCAACTCCCCTTCGCTCACGATGTCAAAGCCGGCGCCCAGGCGCGCCAGCACGCGCAGGACGGCCAGGTTGGAATTGGCTTTGACGGCGTAGCATATTCGATGCTCCAGCGGTTGCAGGGCCGTCTGCAAATCCTCGAAGCGCCGGGCAAGCGTCTCCTGTGAATAAATATAAAGCGGCGTGCCGTGCCTGGCCGCCAGTTCCTGGATGGACGTTTGCTCGCAAAAAAGCCCGTTCGCGCGGTAAACAAATGAATGCATCGGATCAACTCCATTCCGGCGGGTTTCTGTCAAAATAATAACCCCGCCGGCGGCCGGCCCGGCGGAGCCAAGCATGGGGCGGTTACGGTTCCGCGATGATTTTCGCGCGCTCAGTGTGATATTGCAACGGCGTGATTTCGTCCGCATCGTAGCGGCGCAAAAGGTCGGCCAGCTTTTGTTCCCGGGTCATCGGCGCGGAAGACGCGGCGGGAGCCGGGGATGCGGCGGCGGCATTCGCGGTCGCGGAGGGGTTCATTTCCTTTTGGAGCTTTTCGATGCGCAGGGCGACCTCTTCCTGCGCTTTTTTCCGCCTGGCGGCTGCCGCGGCCTCATCGGAGGATTTGGCGGCGGCCAGTTTTTTCATTTCCTGTTCCTTCTTTAATTTGGCGGCGGCTTCTTCCCGGACCTTGGCGGCGCGGGCATTTTCGGCGGCGGTTTTTTTCGCCCGTTCGTCCGCTTTGAGTTTGGCGGCTGCCGCGGCCTCATCGGAGGATTTGGTGGCGGCCAGTTTTTTCATTTCCTGTTCCTTCTTTAATTTGGCGGCGGTTTTTTTCGCCTGTTCATCCGCTTTGAGTTTGGCGGTGGCGGTCGTTTCGGAGGATTTGGCGGCGGCTGTTTTTTTCGATTCCTCTGCCATCTTCAATTGGAGGGCGGCTTCCTCCCGGGCCGCGTCGGCGCGGTTGTTTTCGGCGGCGGCTGGGGCGGCCTCGGATGATTTGGCGGCGGCTTCCTCCTGGGCGCGGGCTTTTTCGGCTGCGGCTTTTTCCGCCTCCTGCTCCGCTTTAAGTTTGTCAGCGGCGGCTGCGGCCTCGGCGGATTTGGCAACGGCCAGTTTTTCCATTTCCTGCTCCTTCTTCAACTTGGCGTCAGCTTCCTGCCGGGCCATGGCGGCGCGGGCATTTTCGGCTGCGGCTTTTTTCGTCTCCTGCTCCGCTTTGAGTTTGTCAGCGGCGGCTGCGGCCTCGGCGGATTTGGCGGCGGCCAGTTTTTCCATTTCCTGCTCCTTCTTCAACTTGGCGTCAGCTTCCTGCCGGGCCATGGCGGCGCGGGCATTTTCGGCTGCGGCTTTTTTCGTCTCCTCATCCGCTTTGAGTTTGGCGGCGGACCGGTCCTTCGCGGATTGCGACCCGGAATGGAGTTTGGTTTCTTGCTGCTTCCGTTTTTCCTCGGCGCGGAGCCTGGCTTCCGCCTCTTTCTGCATCAGTTTCGCCTGGGCCTTTTCTTCGGCGGCAATTCTGGCTGCGTGTTCTGCCGCCAGCCGTTCGGCCTGCTTCTGCGCTTTCAATGCCTTCTCTTGCTTGCGCGCTTCAATCTTTCCAGCGCGGTCCGTTTTCGCCGGCGCCGGCGTTGCAACCGCGGGTATTGCAACCGGGGGCGCAGCCGTTGCCGGTGTCGCGGGCTGGCCGTGTTCGGCTTGCCTCAAAGCTTCCATAGCGCGCGCTTCTTCTTCCCCCGAGACGGCAGGCGCGGCGGGAGCGGCCATGGAAGCGGCGGGAGCGGGCTGGGCGGCGGCTTTCCCGGCTTTTTTGGACGGCTTCTTCTTTTTGGATTTCGCGGGTTGCGCGGCCGGTTCGGCTTGCTCGGCCTGACGCAGGGCCTGAAGCGCCTTGTCCTGATCGTCCGAACTGTCGGCGGTGGATTGAGACTGGGCTGCGGACCCGAAGCCAAGGGCAACACAACACGCCAAGATGCAGAGTTTTCGGTATCTCATGGCTGATTTTTAGAACATCCAGACGGGGGAATCAACTTCATTTCCTTGCTAAATTGCGCCTCCCACGCCCGGGCAAAGGGACATAGAGCCACGGACCGGAAAATCAGGAAACGGACTTCCGGACGGCTGACCTTCACCCGGCGGGTGGCGTCGAGGATGTTTTCATGCCGCAATTGGCCCAAAGTCCGCGCGCCAATCAACGCCGGCCAGGCGCAGGCCAGACGCAGCCGGACTTGCATCCTGGGCAGCGCCGCGGTGTATTCCCATCCGGCCGCCAGATGCCCCCCGGCAACCTCAAGCAGCTTGTCGTACACGGGCCGGAAGCGCGTTTCATTTTGCGCTGAAAGCAAATCCTTCGGCGCCAACCCCGCCGCCGCCAAAAATTGCGCCGGCACGTAGCAACGCCCCTTGCGCAAATCCTCCGGGATGTCGCGCAGAATGTTGACCAGTTGCAGCCCCTTTCCGAATCGCACGCCCTTCCCGAACGATTCGCCGTCCACGCCCGCCGCCGGCCATAAATGCGCCGCGCACATCTTCGTCCAGAACTCCCCCACGCAGCCGGCCACGCGGTAAATGTAGTCGTCCAAATCCCTCCCGGTCTCCAGCGCGGCGATTTGACCCGCGCCAGCCGCGCCGAATCGTTGCAAGTCCAGCTCCTGGCCGCTGATGATGATGTCCAGCGCCTCGCGCGTGAGTTGGCGGTCGGCCTCGTCCAAATTCAGCAGCAACCCCAGGCTTTCCTCGCAGCGTTCCAGCAGAATCCGCTCCGCCGGCGACGCCTGGCCGCCGCTCAACCGCCCCAACGCCAGCGGCGCGGTGGCGCGGCCCAGGATTCTCTCCCGCAACGCCGCCAGGGCCTCAAGCCGGGACGGGACATCCGCCAATTCCGTGTCGGCTATCGTGTCGGTCGTCCGCGCCAGGAGATAAGCCAGGCTGATCTGGCGGCGCACAGGGCCTGGAAGCATCCGCATCGTCAAATAAAACGAGCGGGACACGTCGCGCAACAGGGATTTCAACAAATCGTCCGGCGCGGGCCGCGGCGCGCATGACGCGCAATGTTGGCCTCTTTTCATTTCGACCCCGCCTTGATAACAGGGCATGACCCCGAACGAAAGCCGGGATTTCGCTTCCCGCGAAAAACGCCCGCTGAATTTCATTGAAAAACGCCTCCCGGCGGCGGCAGGATGGAATGATGAAAAGTGTCTTCACAGGACCAGTCTACGTGGTGCGCGATAATATCGACACCGATCAGATCATTTCCGCGCAATATCTCAATCTGGTTCCCACCATCCCCGAGGAATACGAAAAGCTCGGCAGCTTCGCGCTGGCGGGGTTGCCTGAAGCCCTTTACCCCGTCCGTTTTATCAAGGCGGGACAGGTGGACAGCGATTATCCCATCGTCGTGGCCGGGCGCAACTTCGGCTGCGGCAGCTCGCGCGAGCACGCTCCGATCGCCCTCGGTTCAGCCGGCTGCCACGTCGTCCTTGCCCAGGGTTTCGCCCGCATTTTCTTCCGCAATTCCGTGGCCACCGGCGAACTTTATCCGTGCGAAATCACCGACCGCCTCTGCGACGCGCTGAAAACCGGCGACGTGGCGACGGTGGATTTGGACAAGCTGACCCTGACCGTCCAAGCCACGGGGAAAACGCATTCGATCAAGCCGTTGGGAGACGTTCGCCCGGTGGTGGATGCCGGCGGATTATTCAATTACGCCCGGAAGACCGGGATGATGCCGGCGTCCTGATCACTCCAGCCGCAAAACCGGGGGCGGCTCCGAACGAAGCGGGTTGGATTTGAGATCGCCGCTTTCCAGACGATCAAGCCAATGTTTCACCATCGCCAGGGTGGCGGGAATGGGAAGGCGTTCGTGTGTGCCGGAGTATCCGGCAAGATTCGCGCCGGCCAATTTGAACAGGGCGGCGGACGGAGCAAGCCGGTCTTTTTTCAGGTGGACAAACGCGCCCGCCAGTTGGATCAATCCCTTGTAAAACGCGCCGTTGGCCCCATGCCGGTCCTTGAGCCAAAGCTGTTCCAGGACATCGTGCGCCTCGTAATACAGGCCGCGATTGAAGCAATCCAAGTAGCCCGCATAATAGGCATCAAGCCCGGAGTCGGGGCGGTCGCGTCCGACCATGCGCGCGATTCTTCCGGCTTTGTTGCTCACCGGTCACTATAACACCCTCCTGATCCTGATCCAAATCTTAATCATAATCGTAATCCTAATCCCTTTAACTAGAAGAGATTACGATTAAGAGTAGGAGGGGAAAAAAGGCAGGGATCAATAAACTTCCGCCCGCAATCCGGCTATCCGCCGGACCGTTTTCGCGATGTGCGAAAGCGCTTTTAATGGCAAATGGCTGCATCCCGCCCTGGCCGTCGGGCGCGTGGCGGAATAAATTTGAACCAGGGGGATTTCCGCGCCCGCCTCTTTCAGTTCCTTCAACCGGAGCGCGTATTGCTTGATTTCACGCTCAGGGGGAGCGATGCCGTTGATGGCGGGGAAGAGGCTTTGAATGATCACGGGGCGCTGGCGGGCCAAACCCAGGATGTTGTCCATGATTTTTTCCAGGGAAATCGTCGCGCCGTTCAGCCCGTTCAGATAGTCCTGCGTGCCCGCGTCCAGTTTCGCCCATATCTCGTCCGTTCGCGTGAGGAGGTTTAATCCGCGCCGGATTTTGGGCCGGTCCAGCGCGGTTGAATTGGTGACCACCACGATTTTGAAAAACGGGAATCCGCCCGTCGTGCGAAGGTGGACCATCGTTTGCAACGCCTCCACAAAGTGGATGGACAGGGTGGGTTCGCCGTCCCCGCTCAAGGCCACGTGTCGCACTTCCAGCAAGTCATCCGGCAGATGGGCGTAACGCGACCGTTGCCGCAAGCGGCCTGAGAGCGCCAGTTCAAAAGTGCCGAGCAGTTCGGCGGCCATGGTTTCCGCGTTAAAGCCGGACGCCAGCGCGGGCTTGGAGCGGTCCACCTCGCAGTACAGGCAATCAAAATTGCATTTTGCAACCGGGTTCACATTGACCCCGATGGACAGTCCGCCGGCCCGCGGGGAAATCGCCAGGTAAACAAACTGATTTTCAAGAAAATCCCTCGGATAACCGAACGCCGCGTCTTGCGTGAAGACGGCAAGCGCCGGCGCGTGTCCGTTTCCAGGCCGGCCCCCTTTTTTGGCCCCTGGCTTCTTCCGCCTGTCTTTGTTCATGCTGGCAAGATGAAGGCCGGACAGCGGCGGCACTACACGGATATTGCCAAACAATTAGCCAAATTTGTCCACGCGCTTTTTCAATCCCATTTTCTTCATCCGTGAAAGCAGGGTGGTGGGTTTCAGGCCCAGGAGTTCCGCGGCGCCATCCGCGCCTTTGATTTTCCAGCCGGTTTTTGCCAGGACCGCGAGAAGATTCCCGCGTTCGCGCTGCTGCATTTGCGCTTCGGTCAGAAATTCCTGTTCGGCGTTGTCATCACCACCCGCTTTGTTGAAGCGGGTCTTG
>Ga0316226_1003207_pt1 | contig 14299 bp, 15 predicted proteins | sample TBH18017metaG_FD_206009 | JGI IMG/M metagenome (GOLD analysis project Ga0316226, IMG submission 206009) | Freshwater microbial communities from Trout Bog Lake, Wisconsin, USA - TBH18017 | ecosystem: Environmental > Aquatic > Freshwater > Lake > Hypolimnion/Profundal zone | place: USA: Wisconsin... | reverse complement strand
TCTTGCTGTTCTGGCTCATGACTGATGACATCCGCGCCGGTGTCATCAGTTATGAGGCAACGAATCAATCCTGCCCTTTTTCTGACACCCGCTCCGGTGTCATTTCATTTGAGTCAATTCGCCGTGGACAGCGGAGCGGTTTCGTCCTTGTCATCTTCCCTCGCTGGGGTAATAATTACGTGGGCGATGAACTCACCTGACGGAGAGTAAAAGGGCACTGAATAGTTATCCCGCGAACGCATTTTTCATGCCTCAGCGAAGGAGGCAAAACCATTGTCTCTCAACAACCTCCACATTCGCCCGATCTTTTCAGCACTAATAGGATACGGAGCATTTGGCGGAATGTTGATCGTCGGTTCACTCTTTTTATCAGTGGACCGTGCCGCATCTTGTGCGTTCTCGATCAAATTTTCGGATCGGACAGGATCGGGGGTCACGCACAAAATCCACAGCGATTTGAGAAGCGGTCCAAGTTTAGCACGAGAGCCATTCAGCTTGGGGAGAATTTTCTGCACGATTACGCAGTCGAATGCCTCCCTGAACCAACCCTCATGATTCTGATAATTGCCGAGCATGTGGTAAAAGCAGACGAATCGCGCTGCTTCATGGATCACCCGATAGCCGAACTCGGCACCATGCGCCTGCAATACTTGAAAGAAGAGCTTGGCTTCATCCCGAAATAAGATTGCCGCATCATCGGGGATGGCGACATCACTCTTGACGGTGTCGGAGATAGTCTTGCCGTAATCCGGATAACCTTGTCCGTCAAGCTCGGACAGGTCAGGCTTTACCGGTGTTTGTAAAAATTCGTCCAATTCCTTCATGCTCATCCGGAACTCGATGACATTAGCGCGGTCGAGAACCTTAGGAGAGAACATATAGGTGGTCTCGTCTACGTTCACCGTTCCAATTATAAAAAAATTCTCCGGTAGAGCAATCCGTTTGGGAATTTCGTGACCATCCGAACTTCGAACACCTCCGTCGTAAAGCGGAATTTTCTCAGCCGACTCGATAGCCGAAAGGATGTCGGCAAAATAACGCTCGACGTGCGACAAGTTCATTTCGTCGAGAATTAGAAAGTGAGGGATGTCTTTATTGGCGGGCTCGAGCGCGTGGCGAATCAATTGCAACGCGGGTTTCGAAACATAGTTGCCGTTGTTCAATCCATCCGGGTATCCAACAACGTTTTCGTTCCCGGTCCAATCGGCCCCTACAGGGACAAGCTGGTAGTGAGGGTTCGGAAGCTTGCCTTTCAAGTGGTCTGCTGGGTCTTCCCATGCTGGGGCGGGAGTTATCCATCGGGCAAAAGCTTGCGCAAGTTTGGTTTTACCGGAACCGGCCAGGCCGGTAAGAACCAAAAACCTTTTCGAGAGCAAACTTGACAAAAATCGGTGTATCAAGCCGTTGGACCACAGCAAGCCTGCATTGCCCACTGCTGCTTCCTTGAATTCATGAACTAATCGACTGAGATCTGCGTTGCCGCTATTTTCAATGCATTCGTCTGTTAGATAGCTGGGAATTTTGGAACCGATCGAAAATGGCACGCTGCCGGTGCTGTTCCAATATGATGGATCAATCTGATTCAGCCGTGGAAATAATGCGTGTAGCTCCCGGTCATCCAATCCGAAGTAAGCTGCCAGTTCAGTGCGTAAACGGGAGTGATCATTAGGAATTGGATCGCAGGAGGCTGCGTTATTTCTCTCGAGGCGGCCATTGCTTGAGTGTTTCGCAATGGTGGCAGTACGCTGCCCAGCATGGGGAACTCCAAACCGGAATATCCACGTCACTAAATATTGAATGTTGTCATCCAGTATAAGCTGGTTGTCGCCTAGCTTTCTTACTCGCACAATCCAGTCATCTACCAAATTCACCTTGGTGGGGAGTGAGATGCTTGAAGCCTGAAACAGCGTAGGCCGCCGTGGCCCATTTCCAACCAGCCCGGTGTATATCCTGTTGAGATACGTTTGCCTTGGACCGTCGCGGTGTCGGAAAAGATTAACAATTTCTCTCCCTTGGGTCGCGCCGGGCTCAAAATATACATTCCGTGAATCATCGGCGATGGGAAGCGTCACGCCGTTCAGATCGAAAGCAGCTTCGGCCAAGTCATACGCTTCAAAGGTGTACTCTGATTTCATTCCGTGGCAAGCCCTATGCCTCAGAAACATCAGAACATGCCAAAGTCCGTTTGTGCGAACGAGTGCTCCGCCTTCTTTTATAGACAGTCTTTTTGCAGCCTCCAAAATTTGCGATTCGCTTGGATAGCTCATAGCTAATTCGTTACCAAGTATTTGTCCAAATTGAAGCGCATCCCTTTCACCGGTCGATTAAACACCAAGGCTCGTTGAGTCCGAGAATACTCGACGGATGCCTGAAGATGATGATCCTTTCTTAAAGCAATGCCTTGCATGAGATCTCGCAAAGCACTCGCGACGTGGAAAGCCAACAAACAAGGCACAGCGTTGCCAACTTGGCGGTATTGACGGGCAAGCGGACCAAAGAATTGGAAACTGTCAGGGAAGCTCTGCAAACGGGCTCCTTCTCTGATGCTGATACCTCGGTGCTGTTCAGGGTGTGTAAACGCACCACAAGTGATGTTGTTAAAATAGCAGGTAATGGTGCGCGCGGGCATATCCCAGCTGAGCCGACCATATGTAGTGGTGTGATCTTTCAGCGCAACGCGCTTAAATCGTGGCGGTCTGATATCGGCGGGGATACTTTTCCAATTCTTTCCTTGAGGAATATGCCGAATTAGATTTATATTATAGTCGTTTGTTTTGTGGCAAACATGGTTGTGTAGGTCGACTTCCTTTTCACGGCACCATCTAAGAAACTCGTTGTCGCAACGCCGATTTTTAAAAAAATCGTCGACATGCTGAAATCCGCCGCCATTTGCTATTTCGGGTAGGTCGCGAATTGCCTCGGCCACAGTCCTCCAGCTGGGTTTTTGGCGTTCGAAACGGGAGAAAATTGTATCCTCGAGCCCAAGCTGCTCAAAAGGACAGGAGTGGCTGGGAGTCGGAAATGCAACCGGGGCTTCGTGTCGATTGCCTACCAAGAATAATCTATATCGAAGCTGAGGCACTCCGTAATCAGCCGCAAGGAGGACTTCTGCGCCACAACGGTATCCAATTTCTTCGAATTCTTTGAAGATATCCGATGCCAAATCTCTGTTGTGCCTATGAAGCAGGCCTGGAACGTTCTCCATGACAAACCAGTCGGGGCGAACTTCTGAAATGAGCCTGTGAAAATGGACGAACATCTTGTTTTTCGGATCATTCGGATCACGCTTTCCTCGAAGGCTTACACCCTGGCAGTTCGGACCTCCGATAATGAGAGGAATGCGTTTCGTCCCCGCTGCGTCAAAGATGTCGTTTGATCGTATCTGCTCAATGTCAGCGCAAACTGCTTTGCAGTCGGGGTGATTATATTGGAACGTTTCGATCGCGGCCTGCTCGTTGTCGATCGCAAAAACAGGGCTAAACCCGGCTCTTTGAAATCCTGCCGATAGCCCTCCGGCACCGCAAAATAGGTCTACGAACGGAATTGGAGAGTCCATCTTCCGACGGATGGGGGTCTGAATCATGGCTGGTTGTCTTTTTAGGTGGTCTTTCTTTGAGCTGATGGCAGCTCGATTTTGAACCGCGGGAATGATGGTTGCGCACACTCGTCGCAGTAAGACTTGGCTTGCTGTAGAAACCAATCTTTTAGAGTCGTACCCGTCAGGGAGAGTGCGGCATAAAGCTGCCTTTTCGCTACGGGATCGATTTCGATGACTATGCGGCCAGATTCACCACGGGGCATGCATGTGATGTAACATAGGTAACATCACATGCAACAGGAAAATTAAGAAATTTTCGCTGTCGAGGGGCTTGGCGTTGTCCGCGGCACACCGGGGGCCTGGTCCGAGCGAACATCCCCCGCTCTACCAATCCGTTCAGGTGAAAAATCGCGTAATCGGGCGGGGGAGGCGTGTGGACAGCCTCATCCTCCAAGTTGTCGAATCGAAAGTTGGGCCTGAATACGGCGAATCACTTTGGAAATCCTTGCATGTCGCAAATCGTGTTCCCAAACTCGTAAAACACTCCACCCGCGCGCTTTCAGTTCCTTTGTCTTTTTCCGGTCGCGCTCCTTGTTGCGGTTGATCTTTGTTTCCCAGAAGGACCGGTTTGAATGTGGTATTCTACCGCATCGGGGACATCCGTGCCAGAAACACCCATCCACGAAGACGGCCAGCCGTAAATGAGGAAATGCGAAATCCGGCTTGCCTGTGACGGGGTAATGCCGCCGCCAACCCGTAATCTTGTGCTCCTTGAGGGCAGAGAGGAGAGCAAGTTCGGTGGATCGATTACCTCGTGAGCGCACAGAGGCCATGACCTTTGACCGTTCGGCGGCGGTAAATACGTCGGGCATGGAATGAATCGAAGGCCAGAAACCTGGATCGTCAAAGGCGATCTGGTAATTCAGATTCTCCTTGTGTCTCCAGCGTTTTCCAATTTTCCAAAATCCATCCGCTGACCAGTTCCGATTGCGATTTGCCCAGCCGAAAACAAAGCTGCCGGAACTTCTGAGCGCAGTCAGGTTCCATTCGAAGGGTGAACGCCTGCTTCTCAATCTCTCGTGGTGGTCTGCCCGCACCGATGCGTTTGCCGCCTCGATTGCTCATACATGCTCTATCATCTCAGCGGTCACCACCTGGTTGGGGTTCATGGAGAGGTCAAGCAGGGGCTGAATGCGAACACGACCACCGTCTTCGTCCTCAAGGCAGATCCACTCGATCTTATCGTCGCCCGCGTCTTGCCACTCGGGACGAATCTTGATGTGGTCGCCTTTTTTGAATTGCTCAGTTTTCACGAGTCACAACTTGCTCTAAACATTGATTTCGCGCAAGCGGTTATTCATCCGGAGGTTAATCTTTGCTTCGGGCTCGGGTAATAAGCACGGAAGCCTGTCCTTTTCATCGATTATCTGTTCCCCACCAGGCAGGAGTTGTGGGCTGCACAGCACAGGCGATTCTTCTTGGACCGCAAATAGAGCGAGGATACAAGGAAACGGTATGCACCGACGACTACTGCATCAGATCCTCCTGACATTGACCCTCCTGCCCGCTGCGGCAAGTGCCCGCTTGGGTGAAACCGCCTCCCAATGTGCGGACCGATACGGGATGCCAAAGACCGATCAGGTCACCAAGATCGAGGAGAAGACATTTCCCTTGCTTCAAGGCGCGATCATTCACACCTACGTTTATCAGGGGTGGAAGATTCGGGCGGCTTTCCTGACGTTGGACGGTCCCGCTGTTCGAATTGAGTATCACAAAGTCCCTGCTGCCGGTGTTGACATCCAGATCAAGGATTTCGAAGTTGAAGCCATTTTGAAGGGCGAATGCCCAGATGGATGTAGCTGGACCCGAAATCGGCAACCCAGTCTGATGGACCTTGCGTTTCCAAACCGGTGGGAGCGATCCGATGGCGCGCTTGCAGGTGCCAACGTCGTAATGTTGCGACTGGACTTGCCGGCGGCCAAGCAGCACGAGGCACAACTCAAGCAGCAGCGGGACCAGAATGCTCGTGCCAATGTGCCCAAGTTCTGAGGTTCGTTTTTTCCTCGTTCCCAATCTCCAGATTGGGAATGCCGATGGCCCCGAATCTCCGATTCGAGAGGCGTTGGAAGCGGGCCAAGACCTCTGATCGCCCAGTCGCTTCTTCCTGCAAGCCTTCTTGTTGGGGAGGGCGCGCCGATGGGTAATGGACGGTTCACGAATCGGAGATTCGAAGACAAGTGCGTTCCCAATCAGAGATTGGGAACGAGCGCACAAAACGCGCTCCGCTTCCAGAAGGCGCTGCTCGATTAACTCCGCCCGCCGGGTTTGCAGGGCGAAGTAGGTTTGTGCAAAGGCGATTTCCGGCTTCCTTGGATCGCCGTTTTGGGCGACGAGGTAGCAGGCGTATCGAGTGAGGATCAGATCGGGGATTTCCTTTACCGCGCCCTTGGGCATCTGGATCGTTTTGTTGATGTCAACAAAATGATCCGCAACAGAGTGCCCCGAGACTTTGCAGGCGGTCTTTGCCTTCGTAATAACGATGTTGAAGTTGCGCCATTCGTCGTAGCCCAAGAGGTGCTGGAGATCGCGCGCGAGCCAGTATTCGATGCCATCCTCAGTCTGCTGGGCGTGGCCTTCAAACGTGGCGGTGAGGGTTTGGACGATTTCAGTTTTCATTGTTCAAGTATTTCCGCGACATTCCTTGCGATGGTTTCCTCCAGCGCGCGCGCCTGGGCGTTGAGCGTTTCGAGTTCCTCGTTGAGCGTTTCAAGCTGCGTCTTGAAATCCTCATCGCTCACGGCTTCGCCGGGGGCGACGCCGACATACCGGCCAGGGTTGAGCGACCAGCCTTGCGCTTCGATCTCCGCGAGGGACGCCGCCTTGCAAAGCCCCGCAATGTCTTTATAGCGAAGTCCTTTCGACGTTCCGAAAGTTTCCACGAGTTTCCGTTGCGACTCGTCGTCATCGAGCGTGTAGTCGGGTGTCTCGTCCCGATACAGGCGCACGACGTTCGCGAGGAAACTGATTTGCGCGGGCGTCCACTCGCGGTGCGCCCGGTCGATTTGCCGGTAGATATGCCGCGCATCCACGAAGAGCACCGAATCCGCGCGCTTCGTCCCGGCCTTGCCCCGATCGAGAAACCAGAGCGTGCAGGGCCGGGTGACGGTGTAAAACATGTTCGGCCCGACCGCGAACATCGCGTCCACCGCGCGGGCTTCGATGAGTTGCTTGCGAATTTCCTGTTCCGACGCGCGGGCGTCCGACGCGGAATTCGCCATGACGAACCCGGCGCGCCCCGTTGCGTTCAGGGCGGAATAGAAAAGCTGAATCCACAGGTAGTTCGCATTGTCCGTGCGGGGAAGGGCAAACGGGAAACGGCGGCAAGGCCCAACCGAATCCTTGAGCCGCTCTTTATCCACCGCGTTGACGTTGAACGGCGGATTGGCCAGCACAAAGTCGAAATGCCCCGTGGCATCGTGCGGATCGTCGTAGTAGCTGTTGACGTTACCGCCGTGCTTGATGTCGCCTTCCAGTCCATGCACCGCAAGGTTCATGCGGCAGAGCCGTCCGGTATCGTCGGTTTTTTCCACGCCGTGGACGGAGAGTTCGGAGGCCGGATTCTTTTTGTGCTCCGAAACGAACCGCGCCGAGGAAACAAACATGCCGCCCGAACCGCAGGCCGGATCGAGAATGCGCCCGTGATACGGCTCGATGATCTCCGTGAGCAACCGCACGATGCAGCCCGGCGTGTAAAACTCGCCGCCTTTCTGGCCTTCCGTGCGGGCGAATTCGCCGAGGAAATACTCGTAGATGCGCCCGAACGCGTCGTAATCCACCGACGCGGGGATTTCAGAAACTTTCTTGAGGAGCTCTTTCAGCAGCGTGCTGGTGAAAAGATTGTAGCTCTTTGGAAGCACACCGGCGAGTTGCGCGTTGTGCTTCTCAATCTCCCGCATGGCGTCGTTGACCTTCGCGCCAATGTCCGCCCCTTCCGGCAACGTCAGCAGGAAATCAAACCGCGCTTCCTTCGAGAGGTAAAGCACCCCTTCGGCTTCGTACGCCTTGGGATCATCCACCCGTGAACCGCGCCGGGAAGTAACGGCGGCTTTCTCCAGTCTTGCTCTCTGGGCGGCAAAGCGCACTTCCGCGAAGCGCAGGAAAATCAGGCCGAGCACCGGCGCGGAATACTCCTGAGCCTTGAGGCCGGAATTCGCGCGGAACTGGTCCGCAGCGTCCCAGAGGCGCTTTTCCAGAGTGTTCATGGCTGTGTCTTTTTCTGAGGGAGCAATCCAGTGCATGTGAGTCCAATGATGAGGCAAGTCGAGTGGATGAAGCGCCGGAAGTGTATGCAAAGCTTCCCCAGAGCGTCAATTGAATTGGGGGATAAGCCGATGAGGCGACCGGTATTTCTCGGACATTGCCGGCTCGCTCAGGAAAGAGGATTTCGCCGGGGTGCAGTGACAGCACAACCTGCCTTTAGTGTCACTTATTTGTCACCAGATCAAATCAGAATGCTCGACTTCGATCCCTTGGAGATGCTGCAAATCCTTTATTTGCAGGGACTTATGAAGTGGAGCCAACGACGAGACTCGAACTCGTGACCTGCTGATTACGAATCCTGTTTTCCCACGTGTCGCGTAATGTCATCTTATGCGCACTCCTGAGTAGATGTAAATCCGTCCGTTCCTGTTATTTGCTTGATCTCCGGCGTGGTGGCGTGTATTCAGAATACAACGCATGCAATCAGACGTCGACAAAAAAAGTGGCAAGCAAGTGGCAAGCGGTTCGCCGAGGGGCTTCGCGAAAAACGATGTCCGGTATTGGCTGGAGAAAGTTTTCAAGCCGGTGAATGGGGACGATGTGGAGGGGCCGCATTACTGTCTTCGCGTCCAGTTCAAGGGGCGCCGCCTGGCGTTTACCACGGGGGTTGGGAATAAGGACGCCGCCGCCCGGACAGCCCGCGATATTTACGTGAGCTTGGTCACCGTCGGGATCGAGGCCACGCTTGCCCGGTGGCGCACCGTGAAGGCTGCCCCCGACGGGATACCCGATGGAATATCCACGGTCGGTCAATATATCGAAGCGGCCCGAAAGGTCATGACGGCTTCGGCCTCTACGTTGGGGAGCTATGAGCGATGCCTGCGAACCATTGTCGCGGACATCCTTAATGTCGCCAAGTCGAAGAAGCGCTTCCATCATGGCAACGCGGCAAACTACCGTGCGGAAATCGACAAGACGTTACTTTCGGTGTTGACGCCTGAGGCAATCCAGAAGTGGCGCGTGGGTTGCCAAAAAAAGGCCGACGATAACCCCGCCGCCCAAAAGCGGGCCCGGATCAGTTGCAACTCCGTATTGCGCCAGGCCCGGAGTCTTTTTGGGAAGAAGGTGAGTCAGTTCATCTCGGGGGTCACATTGCCCGATCCCGCGCCGTTTTCCTTGGTTGAGTTTTTCCCTCGCGAATCGATGCGTTACAAATCGAAGATCGACGCGGCGAAACTGTTGCAACAGGCGTGCGAGGAACTGGAGGACCAGGATCCCGAGGCGTTCAAGGCGTTTTTGCTGGCGCTTGGCGCCGGCTTGCGCAAGCGCGAGATTGATACACTGACGCGCGAACAGATCAATTTCGTTGACGGTAAGATCAGCGTTGAAATTACCGAGCACGCTGATCTGAAGAGCAGCGATAGCGAGGAGGTGGTGACCATCGATCCCGAGCTTTGCGCGATGCTGAAGAAACTGTGTGACAAGACCGGTGGACGGTTCGTTCTCAAGGGAGATGAGGACGTGAAGACCGACGCCTCGTATGGCAAGCGCTACCGTTGCACCAACGTTTTCGAACGACTCTACGTTTGGCTTTTTGCGCATGGCGTTCCCGGTCCAAAACCTCTGCACACCCTTCGGAAGGAAGGGGGCAGTTTGGTCTGTGCCGAAGCCGGCATCTATGCGGCAAGCCGCTTTTTGCGCCACGCCGACACGCAAGTCACCGCACAACATTATGTCGACAACAAGAAGGACGTTACGGTGCGCTTGGGCGCCCTTTTGAAAACGACATCGGGGGACTCAGCCAAAGCAGAGCCTTCGGCCCCGACCGCGAACAAGGAGTCGAATTCTGGGCGTTCGTTGCGCAGCAGCCGGAGAAAGAGCACGCCGAAATAGCCGGGGAGCGCACGCAGCGCCGTCCGTTGTGAAACTCATCACCCCCGAAGAACGACCCAAACCTGGGCACATCCTCGCCTAGCGGTTCAGCGAATTCTTCGCGAGCGAAGCTATTCGGGACGGGAGAGGCGGCGCACAAGTTCCGCGACTTCGCTCTTGCGGTAGCGGATCATGCGTGGTCCGAGGACGACCGGGTGCAAAAGTTCACGGTCTTCCAACCGGATCACGCTCATGACGGAGACGCTCAACCAGTCAGCCACGTCTTGGCGGTTCAGGAGTTCGTCGTTATTGTTGCTGTTGTTGTTCGGATTATGGTTGTCCATATCCGTCGCCATAGCGCCCCCTGCGCAGCCAGACAACGTCTCGAAAGAAAAAAAGCCGATTCTTGGCTTTAAGGGTTCCATCCCCGTCGACCACACATCGGCGTTATCATTCGAACAATCTTGGCCTGCAGCCCAGGTGTCCAGGCCCGGCTGTCTTACGAACTTTGGAACGGTGTGGGTGGGGGCGCGTTTTCGCCGTCGCCAAGTGCATCGTGGAGAGGTTCGCCAACGGGGGTTACGGGAAAGTCCGACGGATTATCAAGAAATTGAATGAGGAGTTTCCAGGCAATTACGTCTTCCTGCTATCCTCGGAACTTGTGCAAGCAGCGCGGGATTCCCTGAAATCAGCCGCGCAATCCGACACGACTCCCGCTCGTCCGAAATGAAAAGTGGCGTGAAGCGCCTGATCAACAACGGCTTTCACCGTCGCCATAGCGGACCAAGGGCGATTGAGCCACGTAGATTTCCAGGCTTTGGTGCGCGGTCCGTTGGTGCTGGCGCGGGACAAACGGCTGGGCGGGGACATCTACAAAGGCGTGCAGATTGCAACCGACGCCCATGGCTACGTTCAGTTGACGCCCGTGTCCAAGCCGTCGGCGATCGGCGCCTGGGCTCAACATGAGGTTCCGACGCGCACGGGGGGGGGCGTTTCACGGTTGTAGACTTCTGCAGTTCCGGAAACACGTGGAACAAGAAATCGGAGCGGGTAACCTGGATTCCCCTGCTCACCGCGCCTTACCGTGATCCGGAGAATCTGCCGAAATAAGGTCGGTAAGGGCGCCGGGAGGCTTTGGATCGATCGCTTTTTATTGAAACTCAGGAGGTTCAAAGAAAACAGCAGAATGGCGGCCCATTCGCAACCCGTTTCGAACGGAGACTTTTTGAGCCCGGCGGCGATTTGGATGGCGGGAAAAATTAGCGCCTGCAAAAAGCCGAGAGCGCCATCCTCCGTTCCCGGCTTGGGACCGTCCAAACCCCATTGGCAAGCTCACAAATTTTTTCGCGAATTCTCTCCGAAACCCATTTTTATCCCATGTAGTCGCGCGACACCGTTGCCGTGGTCACCCCGACGATGCGCGCGCGATCTCGGTAATGGTTAATCGTGGCATTCGATTTTATGATCATCCCTCGCAAGTAACAATCTCTGATACGGTGTCGAAATATTCCTCGATAGACTCGGACCGCCTTCCAGATGATAAAACAGTGACTAATTGATCGAGCAGGTGAAACCCGAGCCAGACCCGCATGCGCCCGCCAAGAGCCTTTTGGGGCTGCTTACGGGGCGAATAGAGCCTTTGCAGGATACGAATCATTTTCTTGCCGCTTTGCGAAATGCACCGGGAGTAAGGCCTGTTTCGCGTTTAAAAAGCACGCTCATGTATTCAGGATGATCAAATCCTGCGAGTTCGGCGATGTGTTCAAGCGTAAAATCCGTTTCAATTAGAAGTTCCTGAATGCGCTCGAGTTGAATTCGGTGAATTACCTGCTTGGGCGAGCGGTTCAGAGCCTTCTGGAACCGATTCTCCAGTGCCCCGCGGCACACGCCGAACTTCTGGATGACATCTTTGACTGTGCATCCATGCAAGGCCTGCTCGCGCATGAAGCGGACAGCGTTGGCCACCAAACGGTCATTCATGGCCAGAAGATCGGTGGATTGCCGGGCAACTACTCCTTTAGGGGGAACGGTAATCCACTGCTGGGCCGGGGCTTCGCCCGCCATCAAAGCTGCCAGCAATTCCGCGGCTTTGTAACCGATGGCTTCGGGATTAGGAGCCACGCTGGAAAGTGCAGGGGTGCAAAGCTCGCATAGAATCTCCTCGTCGTCCACTCCAAGGACGGCAACATCTTCCGGCACAAGCAGCCCTGAGCGGTTGCAGGCATCGATTACATGCAGAGCGCGAACATCATTGGCCGTCATAATGGCAACAGGTTTGGGCAAACGTTGCAGCCAATGCGCGATCTCCTCGACGTTGCAATCCCATTGCGGTGCCTTGGCCCCGCATCTTGGGGATTCAAATACTGAAACATCAAAGCTCTTGGCGAGCACCACTTGCCGAAAGCCCTGGAAACGCTGCGACGACCAGAGTTCTCCACTGTATCCGCAAAACCCAAAGTGGTGCAGACCCCGCTCCAGCACATGGGCGGCTCCCAATGCCCCAATCCCCCTGTGATCGGAGCCGACCCAAGGGAGTCCCAGAGATTCGTATTGATCGTTCAAGTCCACCACGGGACTCTGCATCTGCCGAAAAGCCTCGGCCATTTCCGGATCGGTGGAGCGGGTGAGAATGCCGTCCCACTCCATGGAACGCATCCATTTGGGTGGGCGTGTTCCGAGTTCGTGCTGTTCGATGAAGACTGACCAGCGATGGTGGGCAGAGAGGAACTTGGCTATTCCTGAAAGGATGCGCCTTCCGTAAATCCCTGACGTTTCAATGATAAGCGCAACCTTTGGGGGGGACTTCATTCCTCGCACTTTTGTTCAAGCACATGCAAAAGTCAACAAGAGGGCCTCCAAAAAACTCAAATTTTGGAACGCAGAAACTCATAGCCCGTCAAGAAGCCTTTCGAATATGCTGTCAGTCAGTATGGTCAATATATCGTCCCCAGTCGTCAGCACCAGCGCTGGCAGTCCCTCCAGGCTGAACTTCACCATCATCAAATGCGCAATTGTCGCCTCGTTGGGAGGACTGCTGTTTGGGTTCGATACCGCCGTGATATCGGGTGCAACCGAAGCACTCACAAAAATCTTTTCGCTTACGGACGCCAGCATTGGCTTCACTGTGGCGGTGGCCATTCTCGGCACCGTGATTGGAGCTATTCTCGCCAGCGGTCCAAGCGACCGGTATGGCGCTCGCGAATGCCTCAAATGGACGGGCCTCCTTTTTTTCGTTTCGTCTGTGGGATGCGGTTTTGCGTGGAATTGGGCTTCGTTTGTTGCTTTCCGCCTCGTGGGCGGAGTGGCCATCGGCGCTTCCTCCGTGCTTGGCCCCATCTACATCGCCGAGATTTCACCCGCCCAGTGGCGCGGCAGGCTGGTCGCTTTCTTCCAGTTCAATATCGTGCTGGGAATTTTGATCGCCTATCTCTCAAATTACGCAATCGGGCTCTGTGATCTGGGTAATTTGGAATGGAGAATAAAGCTTGACGTCGGCGCCATTCCCTCGGTCTTTTTCTTTTTGATGCTTTACGGGGTGCCGCGCAGCCCTCGATGGCTGGTCAAGAAACAAGAAATTGATGAGGCTCGGCAGGTCCTGGTCAAAATTGGGGAACCAGAGGTGGAGCGTGAACTGAAGGAGATCGTTGAATCCATTGATGCCGATCACCAGCAGCTTGATGAGCCTCTGTTCTCGGCGAAATACCGCCGCCCAGTATTTCTTGCGATAGCCGTGGCGATGTTCAACCAGTTAAGCGGTATCAATGTCATGCTTTACTATGCGAACTTCATTTTTTCCAAAGCCGGATTCTTGAAGGAATCCGGTGATTTGCAGGCTGTGGCGGTTGGCGGTACAAATCTGTTGTTCACAATGCTCGCCATGTTTGTGATCGACAAAGTCGGACGCAGACTTCTCTTGCTGATCGGCTCCATCGGAACGGCGTTTTGTCTGTGCGGTGCGGCGACCATTTTTTACACCGGAACCCACCAACAGTTGCTCGTATGGATGCTGGTGGGTTTTGTGGCCTTCTTCGCCTTTTCTTCTGGAGCCGTCATTTGGGTTTACATCAGCGAAATTTTTCCAAACCGCATTCGCGCCAGGGGACAGGCTCTGGGAAGCGCAACCCATTGGATTATGTGTGGCTTGCTCACCTTCAGTTTCCCAGTTTTGGCCAAGGCCTCCGGCAGCATTCCGTTTTTCTTCTTCGCGGTCATGATGCTGGTGCAGTTCGTGGTGGTTCTGGCAACGTTTCCCGAGACAAAAGGGATATCACTTGAAGAAATGCAGAAAAGGCTTGGAATCAAATAGACCGCCGGCTTTCAAAGTCCCCGGTTTCACCATCTATGCTCTCGGGAACTGTTTTCGACATCCGGGAATTTTCAGTCCATGACGGGCCGGGCGTACGCACCACTGTTTTCATGAAGGGTTGCCGCCTGCGATGTTCGTGGTGCCATAACCCTGAAGGGCTTTCGCCGGAACCGCAAATTATTACGAGCTCGGCAGGAAAGCGTCGGGCAGGCCAAGTCTTTAGTTCTGAGCAACTTGCAGCCCTCCTTAACAGTCAGGCCGGGCTTTTGCGAATCGGAAAGGGCGGGGTGACTTTTTCGGGTGGGGAAGCTCTTATGCAAGCC
>Ga0316226_1003196_pt1 | contig 14351 bp, 14 predicted proteins | sample TBH18017metaG_FD_206009 | JGI IMG/M metagenome (GOLD analysis project Ga0316226, IMG submission 206009) | Freshwater microbial communities from Trout Bog Lake, Wisconsin, USA - TBH18017 | ecosystem: Environmental > Aquatic > Freshwater > Lake > Hypolimnion/Profundal zone | place: USA: Wisconsin... | reverse complement strand
TTCTATCAGCGATTGGGTCGCCGCATCGCCGCATTTGACGGTGATCTGGCCGAGCGACATCGTGACCTCGGCCGAGGTCGCGGTCAGCGCCTCCAGCACCGCGCCGGAAACGTTTTTCAAGACCAGCCGGCAGCTTCGGGCGGTGGAAAGTTCCTGCAGCGTTCCGACGCACTTCAATTCCCCCTTTTGCAAAATCGCCACGCGGTCGCACACAGATTCCACTTCGGATAAAATGTGAGAGCTGATGAAGATGGTTTTTCCGCGACGTTTCAACTCAACCAAAATGTCGCGAAATTCCTTGCGCCCGACCGGGTCCAGGCTGGCGGTGGGTTCGTCCAGGATGAGCAAATCCGGGTCGTGCAGCATGGCTTGTGCAAAACCGAGGCGTTGCAACATGCCCTTGGAATACTTGGAAACGGACTTGTGCGCGGCATCCTCCAGGCGCAGAAGTTTAAGCAGTTCCGCAATGCGCGCGCCGCGAGACTCCCCAGGGACTTTGAGCAACGCGGCATAAAACTCCAACAAACCCTGGCCGGTGTAGTAATCCTGCATATTGACCGACTCGGGCAGATAACCCAGACGGCGATGCACGCTGGAATCCGTCACAGGCACTCCAAACAGAAACGCGCCGCCGGAAGTGGGCCGGATGAGATTGAGCAAAAGCAGGATGGTGGTGGTTTTGCCGGCGCCGTTCGGCCCAAGGAAGCCAAACGTCTCGCCTTCCCGAACTTCCAGGCACAAGTCTTTCAAGGCCGGCGCGGCTTCGCGCCCACCCATAAAACTGGAAAACCACTTCTCCAGTTTCTCTGTTTGAATGGCAGCCATAATTTTATTTTTTGAGCCGGCGCTCGAAATTCTGCTGTGCCTCCTTTGCCATCAGACGCTCAATGGCCTCCAGTAACTCACTTTCGTCATTATTGTATCCAACCTGCAGCCACTGAACGACTCCGCTTTTATCCACCAGCACCAAGGTTGGTATGGCTCGCACGCCGTATTTGGCGCTGACGCTTCCGTTGGCGTCCAGGAGCACATGGAAGTCATATTTTTTTCGGTTTATGAATTGGCGGACTTGGTCAGCAGGTTCCGCTTGATTCAAACTGAGAATTTCCAATCCCTGGCCTTTGTATTTATCTTGCAAAGCCTGCAAGCCAACCATCGCCATCCGGCAAGGGCCGCACCATGTTGCCCAAAAATCCAGCAAAACCATTTTCTGGCCGCGATAACTGGCGAGGGAAACCATGTTGTTTGATAAATCCAGCGCGGAAAAATCGGGAGCGGGTTGGTTTAGTTTGACATTGCCCATCTCATGCACTGGACCGCGGGTGTGCCCTCCCTGGACGTTCACTTTGACTTCATAGTTGATCCAAATGGTGGCCGCTGCAAAAACCGCAAGAGCGGCCATCCCAACAATTTGACGCGTCTTTGAGTTTTCCGAACTGAGTTTCACCGTAATCTTTATTGCCTAAAGGCAAATGATTGTCAAGCTGGCATATCCCGCGCCTGGCCACGACGCGACGATAGGGGAGCCAAACGGTGAGCCGGATGGCTCGAAAGCCGAGCCGGAGGTGTCAGCGGAATATGATGGTCAGAGGAATCGGAAGAATGAGAAATTGTCAGCGGAATGTCGGACGGAGGAATGGGGGAGAGGCCATGACTCGAAGGATGCGGACGGCTCCCGGATCTTATTGGGCGGGGATTGGGGGCGGCATTGACCGTTTGCGGGGGGAAGGATATGTTGAGGCATGATCGCTGGAAGACCTTCCGCCGCCCAAGCCGCCGCGCCCGCCAATTTTCGAGTTGGCGATGAGCGGCTTCTTAAAGTCACCCCGGCCGCCGCCCGGAAAATCAGTTCGCTTCTGGAAAAACAGGGCCGGCCCAACGGGGTCTTGCGCGTCGCCGTCGTCGGCGGGGGTTGTTCGGGATTGTCATACAAGATGGATTTGCAGGATGAGCCGGCTGACCGGGACATCCTGGTGGAGAGCGGGGGCATCCGGGTGGTCGTGGATTCCAAGAGCGCGTTGTACGTGACGGGGAGCGAATTGGATTACGTGGACGCGTTGCAGGATGGCGGATTCAAGGTGAAGAATCCGAACGCGTCGAGCACCTGCTCGTGCGGGGAGAGTTTCAGCGCGTAGGCTGCCGCGTTTGTGGTCATGCGCGCGTGGATTTTATCGTTTATTTTTGCCTGGCTGGCGCCGGGGCCGATGCTCCACGCGCAGACGACGTGGGAGGAGGCATTCGCCAAAATGCCGCTGGGAGGGAAGGTTTCCGAGCTGGACCGGCACAACTGCGTGGGCGTGATGTTGAATGCCTTCCAGAGCAACGGGGCCGCGCAGGCGCTGATCTTCATGCCCGGGGCCACGGATGAATTTTATTTTTTCCACCGCGCCCACGTCCGCCTGACCAACGCCGCGCCGACGCTGCTGGACGCCGTCATCGCCCTGACCAACCAGACTTATCTGCGGGCAACGGCAGTCCCGCCGTTTCTGCTTCTGCACACGGCGGAGGACCCGCTGGAAGCGATCGGGGTGGTGAAGGACTTGCGGACGGCGGAGCGGGTCAGGCGCAAACAATTTGAGAAACACGCGGTTTACAACGACCGCGATTGGGATTATGTCGAGCCGATCCTTGCATTCGACCTGGACACGCGGATCACGCCGCGAGTTGGCTCGCGGGATTCCTATCATTTTTTCCGGCACAGCTTTGCCTCCTTCGGTTTGAACGGATGGGACGCGTTGCGGGCAACGGCCCTGGCGGGCAAGACGAAATTCACGGTGATGAAGAAGCGGATTGTTTTTGAAGGAGACACGCGTTTTCTGGGGAAACCGGCCAACTTTCATTAAAGATGTGTAAATCACACGACGCAGGATAAGATGCAACATTGGCGAAGGATGAACACGACCCGACAGATCAGCCGCCGAAGTTTTCTCAAGGCCGCGTCGGCGCTGGCTGCGGGAGCGCCATTCATCCTCCGATCCCGGATCATGGGGGCGGAGACGGCCCCCGGGGCGGGGCTGGCGATGGGATTCATCGGCATGGGCACGCAAGGGCGCATTCTGTTGGGCCATTTCCTCCAGCAGGGCGCGCGGGTGCTGGCGGTATGCGACGTGGACACCACCCGCCGCAAGGACGCGAAGCGGTTGGCGGACCAATTCACCGGCAACAGCGATTGCGCGGCCTACAACGATTTTCGCGAACTTGTCGCCCGCAAGGACATGGACGCGGTCTGCATCGCCACGCCCGACCATTGGCACGCGATTCCGACGCTGGCGGCGTTGCGCTCCGGGAAGGATGTGTATTGCGAGAAGCCGCTGACGCACAACATTCACGAGGCCGTTGAAGTGCTCAAGACGGCGCGCGCGCGCAAGCGTGTTTTGCAGGCCGGCTCGATGCAGCGTTCCATGAACGAGTTTCGGGTGGCGTGCGAACTGGTCCGCAACGGGGTGATCGGCAGGATTTGGAAGGTGGAATGCAGTTTCGGGGGTCCCGCGCGGCCGTGCGACTTGCCGGAGGAAGAGCCGGAGCCCGGGCTGGACTGGGACTTGTGGTGCGGTCCGGCGCCGTTGCGCGGATACAGTTCCGCGCTGAGTCCGCGCGGGGTGTATCAGAATTACCCGGCGTGGCGCAATTACCGTGAATATGGGAGCGGGGCGGTGGGCGACTGGGGGGCGCATCAACTGGACATTGCGCAGTGGGGCCTGGGGATGGACGACAGCGGCCCGGCGGAGGTGATTCCGCCCGCCGATCCGGACGCCCAGCGCGGGGCGAAACTGGTTTATGCCGGCGGCGTGACTGTCGAACATAAAGATGGATTTGGCGTTCATTTTTTTGGGACTGGGGGCGAAGCGCGGGTGAACCGGGGCAGGTTCGCGCTTGTCGTCGGGGGCAAAACCATCGCGGACAGCTCCGCGTCCGGTTTGAAACAAAGCGGGGGGGCCGCCATCTGCGCGGCGGAGGTTCAGAAGGCGGAAGGCCTCTTTCTGGCCAACGCCCGGATCAGGCTTTATGCGAGCCATGACCACATCGGCAATTTTCTGTCATGCGTCAAGAGCCGGAAGAAACCCATCGCCAACGAGCAGGTTGGGGCGCGCACGGCCATCTGCTGCCATTTGTTGAATCAGAGTTACTATCACCACGCCCGACTCAAGTGGAATCCGGCCCGGTTCAAGTTCACCGGGGGGACCGGCGACCGGAAGTGGCTGACCCGCGACTATCGGGCGCCCTGGACGGTGTGAGGCGATTCAGGAATCGAGGCCGAAGCCGCGGCGTTTTTTGAGGAGGGTGGCGCGGTTTATTTTGAGGACGCGGGCCAGGACAGTCGGTTTGCGGTCGAAATGGCGGAGGAGATGTTTGAGCACCGTGGATTCCAGTTCGCCGCAGAGATCCTTGTAGGTCACGCCGGCGCGGACTTTCGCCCCGACCCAGTGTTCCAAAGCGCGATCCAGTTCGGCGCCGACATCGGCGGCAGGTTGGGAGGCGCGGCAGAGGGATTGGGGCAGGTGTTGCGGTTGAATGATGTTGCCGGAACAAACGGTCAGGGCGTGTTCCAACACGTTGCGGAGTTCGCGCACGTTGCCGGGCCAGTCGTGCGCGGCGAGCAGAGCCAGGGAGTCGGGACTGAGCGAAAGCTCGCGTTGCGGGGCCATGCGGCCCAGGAGCATGGCGGACAAGGCGGGGATGTCCTCCTTGCGCTCGGCCAGGGCGGGCAATTCCACCTCCAACACGTGGAGACGGTAGTAGAGGTCTTCGCGGAAGCGTCCGGCCTGCACCTCTTCGGGCAGGCGGCGGTGGGTGGCGGTGATGAGGCGGAGGTCCACGCGGAGGTCTTGGCGGCCGCCGACGCGGTTGAAGGTTTTTTCCTCCACGAACCGCAGGAGCTTTGCTTGCAAGCCGGGGGGGATGTCGCCGATTTCGTCGAGAAAAAGAGTGCCGCCCGCGGCGCGTTCGAGGTGGCCGGGCCTCATGGCGGCGGCGCCGGTGAAGGCGTTTTTCTCGTGGCCGAAAAGTTCACTTTCCAACAGAGGCTGAGGGAGCGCGCCGCAGATCAAGGTGACAAAAGGGCCGGCGCGACGGCTGCTGTTGTTGTGAATGAAGCGGGCGGCCAGGGTTTTGCCGGCGCCGGTTGGTCCGGTGATCAAGGCTGGGGCGTCGCTAGCGGTGGCATGGGCAATGGCGACAAAGGCGCGTTGCATGGCGGGGGAAGCGCCGCCGAGGAAAGGGCCTGCATCCTCCGGCGGGGCGACAGCCCCGGCGGCCTGGCGGCCGGTTGAGGGGGCGGAGGCGTGGCTGGCGAGAAGTTGTTGCAACGTTTGTTCCAGTTCGAGCAGGTCCAGCGGCTTGACGAGGTAGCCGGCGGCGCCGAGTTGACGGGCGCTGACCGCGTTGTCCAGGGTGCCGTGGGCGGTGATGATCAGCACGGGGGGCCGGGCGGGGCTTTGATTGACGGTTTGCAGGACGGCCAACCCGCTCATGTCGGGCAGGCCGATGTCCAGGATGACCAGGGAGAAGGAGCCGGCGCGGAATTCCTTGAGGCCGCGTTCGCCGGAGGCGCAGAGTTTGGCGGCGGCGCCGAGGCGCTGACAGACCGCGGCGAGCGCCCTGGCCAGCGCGTTTTCGTCTTCGATAATCAATACTTGAGGGGGAGTCATAATTCGACGCGCACGACAGCGCCGCCAGCGGGTTGATTGGAGACGGAGAGGCGTCCGCCGTGGGCGCGGACGATCTGTTCGGCGACGTTGAGGCCGATGCCCATGCCGCCTTCCTTTTCCGAAAAGAGCATCTCCGCCCAACGCGCCAGGGCGGCGGTGGAGAAACCGGGGCCGGTGTCGGCGAAGGTGATCGCGCCATCCCGGGCGGTGATGGCGAGCCTGCCGCCGTTGGGCATGGCTTGAATGGCGTTGAAAATGATGTTGTGGAAGACCTGGCTCAGGCGGCGGGAGTCGGCCTGCAATCGCTGGTCCCAATCGGCGTCCAGAACAATTTCAACTCCCGCGTGTTCCGCGGCCGGAGCGGCCAATTGGACGGATTGCTTGAGAAGGGCGGCCAGGACGACGTCCGATTTGCGGGGCGGTTCGGGCCGGGCCAGGAACATCCATTGATTGACAAGGTCTTCAATCCTGGCGGCTTCGTCCACGATGATGGCGGCGCCTTCGGGCTGGGATTTTTGGAGCAATTGGGCGTGGAGGCGGATGGCGGCGATGGGATTGCGAATCTGATGGGCCATGCATGTGGCCACGCCGCCCAGAAGCGCAAAACGCTGGGCGCGGAGGTATGGGCGGACGACGGCCCATGCCAGGGCAAACCATAATGCCCAAAACGCGGCCAACGCGGCCACCGTGATGGGACGCAGGAGCAACTCGCGCAATGTCGGCCTGGCCCGCAACAAGGTCAGGTCCGCTCCCGGTTCGATGGGGATGGTCACGGCCTCGTGGGAGTTGTCCGGCGCGTCACGCCGGTCGAATCGAACCTCGACGCCGAGGATTTGACTCAGATCGAAGGCGAGGCGGTCGGTGCGGGCCAGATGCTCGGAACGGATAAAGTCGGCGTTGGCGCGCGCCAGGGCGACGAACTCGGCGTAAGAGAGACGTTGATAGGCGGCGTCCAGGAGGCAGATCAAGCCGATGGTTCCCACCAGCACAAAGAGCAGAAAGGAGGCGGCAATTTGTATCCAAAGGCGCTCGCGCATGGATGGAATTTATACACAATCATGGTTCAAAGGAACAAGTTTTACAAAATATGCCGCTTATATTTATACTTTTCATCGGCAGGCTTGAATGTGTCACCCTTTGAAAAAAAAGCGCGGGTTTACGTTGATCGAGTTGCTGGTGGTCATTGCGATTATCGCCATTCTGGCGGCCATGCTCCTGCCGGTTTTGGCCAGGGCAAAGGAAAAGGCCAATAAAATCAGTTGCATCAACAATCAAAAGCAATGGGGACTGGCGATGGCGATGTACGCGGACGACAACGGCGAGTATTACCCGGCGTCGCGGGACACCAATTATGTCGCCAGCCCGGATAATAATCCGGTTTGGAGTGAAATGTATGAGGACGCGATGGCGACGCCCCCCATTGGGCTGTCCGACTGGTTTAACGCCCTTCCTTGCTATATTGCCAGCATTCCGCTCTGGGAATATGGAGCCAACAGCATCAGCAACAACGCATTCACTTATTCCCGGTCCATTTACATCTGTCCCACCGCCGCCGCCATCCCCACGATCTCGCCCCCGGATCCCAATTCGGTGACGGGCATTCAGCCGGGCGTTGGGCCGGGGCCGACTTTTAATTACGGGATGAACCAGCGGATCAACTATAATCTCCCGAGTCCGGCGAATGTGCCGGAAACGCCGTTCAAAGTGACGCAGGCGGCGCATCCGGCGGCTTTCGTGGTTTTCTCGGAGCAGCGGGTTCATGCCAGTGAAACCCCATATTATGGGAGCAGTCCGACGGATTTGAGCAGCACCTACAACTGGTGCAACCGGTTTTCAGGGAGGCATAACGCGGGCGGGAACATCGTTTTCAGCGACGGGCACGCGGCCTATTTCAAATACCGTTATGTCGTCGCGCAGGTCAACGGCAAGATAGCCGACCCAAAAGATTCTGACATCAACTGGGAGTTTGACGGCCATTAAAGGACGCCCCGTTTCAGCTTGGGAGATCGTGGCCGGTGGTTGTCACGGTCAACTTGCCGTGTTTGACCCCTTTGGCGGCGATGAGTTCGTCGGCAATTTTCCGGATTGCGCCAGCCTTGCCGCGCACAAGGATCACCTCCAAACAATTATGGTGATCAAGGTGGACGTGGACGGTGGAAATAATCACGTCTTCGTGATCGTGTTGAATGTCCGTCAAAATGGACTGAAGGTTGTGTTTGTGATGATCGTACACCAGGGTAATGGTGCCGGCGATCTCCTCGCTGCTGAACTTCTGCCGATGTTCGACCAATCCGTTGCGAATCATATCGGCGATGGCCAGAGAGCGGTTGTCATACCCTCTTTCACGGGACATCTGGTCCAATTGGTTCAGCAGCGGACGTGGAAGGGAAACGCTGAAACGGGCAACACGTTCGACTTTCATGGCATGGAAGATGCCACGGAAAAGACGCGGAGGAAAGGCGATTTAACGTGGCGGCCGGACGCGCCGCCACAAGGCGGCCAGCGCCAGCAGGGCGGAAGAAACCAACACGATCACCGCGCCGCCGGGCAAATCCGTCATCCATGAAATGAGGAATCCACCGATTCCGCAGGCGGCGCCAAACACAGAAGAGAGCACGATCACCGGGCGGAAGCCTTTGACAAGTTGCATGGCGGCAGCCGCCGGATTGCAGATCAAGCTATAGATCATAAGGCCGCCGACGGACTGGAAATTCACGGTCAAAACGACGGCCGCCAATGCCAGAAAAACCGTCCAGACTCCGGTGATGCGAATGCCGGCGGCTTCCGCGTCAGAGCGAGAAAACATGATGGCGCGGAGTTCCTTGAAAAAGACCAGGACGCAAGCCGCCAAGGCGGCGGCGGCGGCCAGCATGAGCCGGACATCCCGCCAGCGACAGAAATTGAGGCTGCCCCACATCATGCTTCTCACGTCGTTGTCACTCCGGCCCAGGACGCCGAGCAACCCAATGCCGAGAAAGGCCAGGCCCATCGTGGCGGAAAAAAGAAATCCGAGCACAACATTGTCGTCCAGATGAACATGACGGGGATTGAGCAGACCCAGAGCGAGCGCGGTTAATAACGCGCCGGCCAAAGCGGGCAGCAAAAGCATCCGCCCCTCCATTCCCAAAAGACTGCCGAACACCGCGCCCGCCAGAGCCGCGTGGGCGACGCAAACGCCGATGAATGGAATGCGCATTCCGACAATGAAAGCTCCGAGCAACCCGCTGGAGGCGCCCGCCACCGCGCCTCCCACCATGACGGGCAGCCAAAACACGAGGTCAAACATGCCGGCCTCCTCCAGGAACAACGGCGTGGCGCCCGTCTTGATGCAGGACGCGCAGGTTGGCGCCATAAAGCGACGCCACGCGTTCGGACGTGAGGACGTTTTCAGGAGAGCCGAGAGTCAACACTTGGCCGTGATTCAGGAGAACCACGTTGCGGCAGGCCGGAGGGAGCGCCTCCAACTCGTGGCACACGAGCATAATGGTTACGGTCATGGAAGTTTGGAGTTGCTGGATGATTTCCATGATCCGCTCGCGCCAGCCAAGATCAAGATTGGCCGCCGGTTCATCGAGCAACAACAACTCCGGCTCCTGGGCCATGGCCTGGGCCATGATCGTTTTGCGTTGTTCGCCCGCGGAGATTTCGCTGAAGGGCCGGTTGCGCCATTCAGCCAGGCCCAGGCGGTTGGTCCATTCATCCACAATCCGCCAATCGGCGCGGTTCAACGGCCGAAACAGCCCGGCGCGGCCCGTGCGGCCAATGGCGACAACCTCGCGAACCGTGAGGGGGATTTCGTTGCGCGAGGGCAGCCATTGAGCCATGTAGCCCACCCGGCGGCGGAGTTGAGCCAAACCGCCTGAGCGAAGCTCCAGCACACTGCAATCCAGCACGCGCACTTCTCCGCGGGCGGAAGGCAGCAGCCCCAGGCACACGCGCAACAAGGTGGTTTTTCCCGCGCCATTTTGTCCCATGACGGCTGTGATTTCCCCCGCGGGAACACAGAGATGAGGCAAGTCCAGCAATCGCCGTTTCCCGGCGCAAACCACCAGATTCCTGATTTCCACGGCGGAAGCGCTCATGGCCGCGACGCTTTCACAAGAGATTCGACATTTTCCCTCACCATGTCATCGAAGCAGACGCGGTCGTGCTCCAGAGCGGGGAAATTGCCGAACACACCCACGCGCGCCTTGAGACGATCCGCCAACGCATCCGCGCTTCGGCGTCCTTCGGGCAGATTGGCAATGATGAGTTTCACGTCGTGAAAGCGGCCGGAGGCAATGGCCTTGTCCATTTCCGCGATGCTTGCGGTGTCGGCGGCGCGAAAGGCAGCCACCACGTTCAGGCCCAGCGATTGGCAAAAGTCCTTCTGATGCATGCTGGCAATGACGGGCGCGGCTTTTAGTCCAGCCCTGGCGACACGGTTTGTTGCGTCTTCCTCCAGAGCCGTCAATCGCGCGGCCACTTTCCGCATGCGAGCGTCCGCGTTGGTTTGCGTCATCCACCCTTGTCTCACAAATGCCCCGGCAAGCTGGCGGCAGACCGAAAGATAACTTTCCGGCTGGCAAAGTCCGCCATGAACCGTCGCTTCGACGACAAAGGGCCTGTTTGTTCCTTCTCCGTCCAGAATGGAGTCGAGCGATTTTTGAAAATCGAAGCGCAGCAAGGCGCGACAATGGCGCAGGTTTGCGGCCTGGGTTGGACGGATGTCAAAATGGCCGGGACAAGTTCCCGGTTCAGCCAGACGCAACACGCGCTCGTCCAGGCCCAGCACATCCTGCGCGGCGCATTCCAGGTAGGATGTCGTAACTGCAATCCGCGCCGGATCCGCGTCGGAGCGCTGGCAACCGCCACAAACCAGCAGCGCCATGATCGCGAATAAAAACTGGAAGCAGCGCATGATATCCTTTAGTGAGTCAAGAATTGGGTTCCTTGGGAGTTGGCGTAACGGGCTATGACGCCCGTGTCGCCGGCCTGCGTGTACCAGCTTTCCCGGTTTAACGGGGCATAAGTGTCTTGCGCTTTCGGGCTTTCGGGTTTCGGCCCCAAACTCCAAACCACCCAGCGAATCGGGCTGATTTTCGGATCGGAGAAATACTGGCCTCCGCCTGACATGGTCACCAGATTGGCTGGCTCCCACAACTTATAATTGGCCGTTGGGCTGCCGTTCAGCAATTGCGGGCCAGGGGCGGCGTATTTGTAGGTGTGGCCGGGATTGAACACGTCCTCCAAATCGGCATCCTGTCCGGGCGGGCCGTGCGGCAGGTAATCTTCCCTGGCCAATTCGACGGGCAGTTCACACCAATCCGAGCGCAAAGACGTGTTGCAGTTGACACGCACGGGCGGAATTTCTCCGGCATTGTCGGCCGCATACATGGTCAGGGCCAGGCCGATGCCATAAAGCTCAGCCCGGACTCTGGCGACTTTGGCCATTTCTTTGCCACGGGTCAGGGACGGAAGGAGCAAACTGGCGAGCAATCCAATGATGGCAAGCACCACGAGGGTTTCCACGAGAGTGAATCCGGAACGATTCCTTCCCGCCGGGGCCGACTTTTTCATCATTATGGATTTGAAAATAAAACTCATGAAGCTCCCTTCGTCAATGCAGACGCATTAGTTGAAAAAACTGCTGCGTTGCCGACGATGACAACGATATGGCATTTTGGCCGTTTACGACCACGGGCGAATTGGTGACGGCTGTCCAGTTGGGGGAGGACAGGGAACTGCTGGCGCGCAGTTGGTAGTTGGAGAGCGAAGCCGGCCAGGAAACGGCGACGGTGGCTGAACCGTTCTGGTGAGTGATGCTCAAAACAGGCTGATCGGAAGGGGAAACTTCCTGCACGAACAGTTCGTAACCGAACGTGCCGTCGGAGGCGGAGCCGGATTCCTGGAGGAAAACACCTGTGGCATCAAACGCGTTTGTCGGCGCGTCGCCAATGTCGTAGAGGGGATGAATCAGGGGAAATTGCCGGCCCTCTCCATCCGTCGCCGTGCAGTAGCGCGAGTCCCAATCGGAGTTGGTCGTCCAGCCATCCGTCGTGACCAGAGTCAGCCCGTTGATGCGCACGCGCATCCCCTGATAATACTCGCCGCCGCTTTGCCGGGTGGGATCGAATATGTCGTAATGACCCGTGGCGCCAAGATTGGTGCTGATGACCGAGGAGAGTGAAATAACCCGCGGCGGCGGCACGCCATAGTTGGATGTCACCAAAGAAATGGAAAAGTCATAGGCGGGATCCGTGCTGTGCTCCTGGTTGATGTTTTGCATGCCGCCATAAAAAAGGGAGCCGTTGGCCGTCACAGTGACCAGATCGCCCTTTTGAAAAACATAGCCGGTGGAGGGGTCCTGACTGACAAGGGCCACCTGGTTTGTCCATTGGTCATCCGCATAGCTGTCGCTCCCGTCGTGAGGCTCCCACGGCAGATTGCCGTAATCCTGGGCCAGCCAAAGTTCCACCCCGCCGCGATCTCCCGGCGTGACGGTTTGGACGAAAATCTGCCACTGGGCGCCCAGATCGTAAGCGTTGGCGCCGTTGTCCCACGGCAGAAAATCGGGCGTTGAATCCAGCATTTCACCGGGATCGTTCAAGATCACCCCCGTCAGGACGATTGGAAAAGGTCCAGTCCATGTGCTGACGCCGTTGGCGTCCACAGCTTCCAGGTTTGTGACCGTCCCGGCGCCGGCCATGCCCGCCGCCAGGACCAGGCCCATGAGGCTCGCGGTGAAAAATGAGAACAACGGGCGCAAAACGCGGCGGGAAACCGCCGCTTGACCCCCGGCCAATGCTAATGTTACGTTCATTGAAATGAGTAATACTAAAAACTCTGGTGTTACGCAACATAAAAATCGTGTTCAGAGAAACAAAAGCCGGGCGGCTGATCCCCGCGTCGCGTTTTTCAATCATCACGCCAGCCATTGGGATGATGACCCGCGCGAGGTGGCGCAAACCCTCGCCAGCCTGGATGCCCTGCGGGATCGCCTCGGACTTGCGGCGGGCCAGGATGTGCTTGAAATGGGTTGCGGAACAGGCCGCGTCACCGGCTGGCTGGCGAAAGCAGTCTGTCCCGGAAGCGTGGTGGCCGCCGACTTTTCCCCGGAAATGCTGGAACAGGCGAAAAAAAGGGCATTGCCGGTTGAATTCAGGCTCATGGACATATGCGACGAAGCCTCGCCGCTGGAACGATTTGACAGGGTATTTTGCTTTCACTCCTTTCCGCATTTCCGCGATCAGGCTCGCGCCTTGAAAAACATGGGCGGATTGCTCAAACCCGGCGGAAAACTCATCATTCTGCACCTGGCCGGCAGCGACGAGGTGAACGATTTTCACGGCCGCCTTTCGCATCCGATCTGCCACGATCACATCCCCCCAAAAAACGTCTGGATGGACATGCTTGCATCGGCACGTTTGCGCATGGAGTCATTCACGGATGAGCCGGGTCTATTCCTGTTGATTGCCCGCGCATGGATAATTTCCATCCATAAAGAAGGGTAAAAGGAACATTTTTTATCCCGACTCAGCGCACACACAATAGTCTCAATTATCCGCAACGTGTTGTCATCACGCAACTTGGCTTTTTGAGGCGAGGGTGGCACAGGCGTTGCTTATAGGACTGGTGCGCGCCTGGCTGACCACCGGCGCGAATGGACGGCTTACTCTCAGTTCCGTCACATAGGCGGCCGGGGGCCACGGCAGATAATGGCGCCCCGGCCGCCTGTTATTAAAAGCCAAATTATGACAACCAAACACTTGACAAACAAGAGCCATGCCTTGATTCGACGGCGGATTGCGTTTTTTTTGATTGGCTCATTTGCATTGGCCGCAAGCGCCCGGCAGTCCCAATTACCCCCGAACGGCGACCCGCCGGCCACCAACCAACCGGCGGCGGACCGGGCAAGCTCGGCGGCGATAATACCCGAAGTGGTGGTCACGGCGACGCGCACCAAGGAAGAGGTCAGGAACATTTCACAAAGCATCACGGTTCTGACGCACGACGACATTGAGCGGCAACAGGCGCTGACGCCCAACGAAATGCTGATGGAACAGCCGGGCATCTGGTCGGTGCAAGTGCCGGCGCAAGGCTCGCCGATCATCCGGGGGCAGATCGGGAACCGGGTGCTCTATCTTTGGGACGGGATCCCGATCAACACGGGCGCCATTTTTGCCGGTCCCAACGGATATTTCAACCAGGTCCCCGTCGGGGCGGTGGACCGCATGGAAGTCATTCGCGGCCCCGGCTCCGTCCAGTATGGCAGCGACGCCATCGGAGGCGTGATTAATATCATCAGCAAGAAAGCGGATGAATTTCCGAGCCAATTGACCTGGGGCGGCGATAGTTCGGCGCGCGTTGGCACGGTGAATGGGGAGACGACCGAGATCGGCGATCTTTGGGCGGCGGACAGCAAATTCAACGTCATGGCAGGCGTCAGCAGCCAGGTGGCCGGCAATTCCCGCGGACCGGGAGTGGGGACGATGGAAAACACGGGCTTCGACGTTTACGGCGGCTATGTCAACGCCGCCTATCAGCCGTTGACCCATCAGGTGCTCCGCCTTTCCGTCATTTACGGCGACCGAAACCCGGTGGATTATTACGCACAGTCCAAGCTCAACAAGGACGGCATTCCACGCATATTCGATCCTTATGAGCAGCGGGGGATTGGGAAATTGAGTTACGAGATGGATCAACTGGGGGCGTTGAGCAGCG
>Ga0316226_1003193_pt1 | contig 14358 bp, 12 predicted proteins | sample TBH18017metaG_FD_206009 | JGI IMG/M metagenome (GOLD analysis project Ga0316226, IMG submission 206009) | Freshwater microbial communities from Trout Bog Lake, Wisconsin, USA - TBH18017 | ecosystem: Environmental > Aquatic > Freshwater > Lake > Hypolimnion/Profundal zone | place: USA: Wisconsin... | reverse complement strand
CGCCCCGGCCCCCCCCCCCGCCTCGGGCGATCGACGTCTCGATCACGCCACCGTCTCGATCACGCTCGCGCACCTGCTCGCACGCCATTTCGGCGATGCAGGAAGAGGCCGCGGCGCTGATCGGGCGGACCTGGGTCTACTGCGCCACCAAGGATGTCAAAGGGAACCAATGTCCACGTCCGCGCCGCGAAGCCTGAGCAGCCAGAGTTCGCGACGACACGCCCACAGGACGCGCAGACGGCGACGGCCAGGGCCCGGTCGGCGTCGGGCAGCGGGAGCATGAACGACGCCGTGAGGTAGGTGGCGCCGCCAAGCAGCGGGGCATATCTCATGAGCATCCGCACGCGAACGACGAGCAGCCACGGGACGAGCGTGATGACGACGACGAGCGGCGTGAGCGCCAGCGCGGCGCCTGCGGCGGTCGCGATCCCCTTGCCACCGGAAGCGCGCAGGAACACCGAGTGCTGATGGCCCAGCGTCGGCATGAACGCGACGAGGGCGGCAGGCCAGGCAGGCAGGCTGTAGCAGAGTAGCGGCGATCGCCGACAGCAGGCGCTTGCCCACGTCGCAGGCCATGACCAGCGCCCCGGCCTTGGCCCCGAGCTCACGGTGGACGTTGCCGGCGCCCACGTAGCCGGTCCCGCGCCGGCGGATGTCCACGCCGTACATGCGGCGTGCCACGATCAGCGCAAAGGGGGTCGCGCCAAGCAGATAGCCGCCGAGGGCGAGGGCGCCGGTGAGGGTGAGGTCGAGCAGCGTCACGAGCAGCGTCACGAGCAGCGTCACGAGCGGCGACGATACCACGCCGCACGGTCCGGCATCGCAGCGCCGCGGCGGCGCTCGCCGCGGGGCTGGTGTTCGCGAGCCCGCGGTGCTCTCTTGCGGAGCGCCCCGCAGGCCCGAGCGCCCTATTCGCCCTGCGGTTCCTCGAGTGACTCACCGGCCACGTGCGGGTGTTTGCGCTCGAGAGAAGCGCCTTCGACATCGACGTTCGGGATCAGGCGGTCGAGCCACCCGGGCAGCCACCAGGCGCGGTCGCCCAGCAGGTGCATCAGGCCCGGCAGGATCACCATGCGGACCACGAACGCGTCCACGAGCACGCCGAACGCGAGGGCGAAGCCGATCGGCCGGATCATCGCGCTGTCCGAGAAGATGAACCCGCCGAACACCGAGACCATGATGATCGCGGCCGCGGTGACCACGGCCCGCCCGGCCTTGAAGCCGAGGACGACCGCCGTGCGGGCAGGCGCACCATGGGCGTAGGCCTCGCGCATGCCCGAGGCCAGGAACAGGGTGTAGTCCATCGCCAGGCCGAAGAGGATGCCCGCGAGCATGGTGGGCAGGAAGTTCAGGATCGGGCTGGGGTCGCTGACCCCGAACAGTCCACCCAGCCACCCCCACTGGTAGATCGCGACGGTGCCACCGAGCGCGGCGAACAGCGAGAGGGCGAAGCCGCCGGTGGCGACGAGCGGGAGGAGGAGCGAGCGGAAGACGACGACCATGATCAGGAGCGAGAGCCCCAGCACGACCGCGAGGTAGACCGGCAGCGCGTCCGCCAGCTTCTTCGAGATATCGATGGCGGCGCTCGTCTGGCCTGCCACGCCCAGGGTGATGCCGCCCGGCAGCGGGGAGGCCGCCCGGATGTCGGCGACGAGCTGTTCGGTGGAGACGCTCGTCGGCCCTTGCTTGGGCACGACCTGGAAGGCGGCGATCGTGTGGTCGGCGGACGTCAGGACCGGCGCGACCGCCGACACATTGTGGAGCGCCGAGATCGCCTTCGCGACCTGGACCTGGCGAAACAGCAGTTGGTCGGCGGTGGTCCCCGCCGGCAGGTCCGCGATCAAGAGGAGTGTGCCGTCCTGCCCCGCGCCGAACTTGTCGGCGATGGTGGTGTACGCGCGGTACTGCGTGGACTTGGCGGACTCTGACGAGCCCACGGGGAGCCCGAGCCGCATCGAGATGGCGGGCAGGGCGAGCACGAGGAGGACGGCGATGCCGACGGCCACCTGGCCCAGCGCGCGATAGGTCGGCAGGGGCTTGGCGGGCACGGGCTTCTCGTGCGCCCCGGTCTCGACACGCGCCTTCTCCTTGCGGCGCAGGACGCGCATCCCGAGGAACGAGAGGAGCGCGGGAGTCAGGGTGACCGCGATGAGCACGGCGATGGCGACCGACGCGGCCCCGATGCTGCCCATCAGGCCGAGGAACGGGATGCCCGTCACGTTGAGCGCGACCAGGGCGATGATGACCGTCGTCCCCGCGAACACGACCGCGTTGCCCGAGGTGCCGTTGGCGAGCGCGATCGACTCCTCGACCGAGTAGCCCTCCCGGAGCTGCCGGCGGTGCCGGTTGACGATGAACAGGGCGTAGTCGATGCCGACCGCCAGCCCGAGCATGATGCCGAGGATGGGGGTGACCGACAGCATGTTGAGCACGCTCGAGAGCGAGAGCGCCCCGAGCGTCGCGATCCCCACGCCGATGAGCGCGGTCAGGATCGGCAGCCCGGCCGCGACCAGCGTGCCGAGCAGGGTGAAGAGGACGATCGCGGCGATCACAAGGCCGGCGATCTCGACCGGCCCCACGAGGGCCGGGATCGCGGACGCGATGGAGGACGAGAAGTCGACCGACACGCCGTCGATAGGCGCGTCCTTGAAGGCGGCGACGAGCGCGTCCTTGGTGGCTTGCGTCACGGCCATCTGCGGGTGCGTGAACGTCACCATGGCGATCGCGGCGCTGCCGTCGTTGGAGACGAGCCGGATGCCGGAAGCGAGGTCGAGCAGGGTGGCGCCGGCCTCGAGTTTCTTCGTCTCGGTCGCCAGCTTCGAGGGCGCGCCGTTGAGCTGGGCCTGCTTGCCACGGATGGTCGCCCATCCACCGGTGATCTGGGCCTGCTTCGCCTTGATCGTCGCCCGGCCGGCGTCGAGCTTGGCTTGGTTCTGCGCGATGATCGCCTTGCCGGCGTTCAGCTGGGCCTGGCCGCTCACGAGCTTCGCCTTGCCGGCGTCGAGCTTGGCTTGGTTCTTCGCGATCGTCGCCTTGCCGGCGTCGAGCTGGCGCTGCTTCGCGGTGATCGTGGCCCTGCCGGCGTCGAGCTGGGCCTGCTTGGCCGCGATCTGGGCCATGCCCGCGTCGATCTGCGCCTGCGCGGCAGCGAACTGGTCCTTGTTCTGGTCGTACGTGCCGTCCTGCTTCGCCTGCGCGATGGCGGCGTCGAGCTGCGCCTGCTGGGCGGCCAGCTGGGCCTTGCCGGCGTTGAGCTGCGCCTGGCCGGCGGCGAGCTTCTTCTTTGCCGCGTCGAGTTGGGCCTGGCCGGCGGCGAGCTTCTTCTTCGCCGCGTCGAGCTGGGCCTGGCCCGTGGCGAGCTGCGCAAGGCCGGCGTCGATCTTGGCCTGCGCGGCCGGCAGCTTGGCTTTGGCGGCGTCGAGCTGCACCTGACCGACCACGAGCTTCTTCTTTGCCGCGTCGAGCTGCACCTGGCCGGCCTTGAGCTTGGCCTTGGCCTGGTCGATCTGGACCTGGCCGTGGGTGACCTGGGAGCGTGCGGCGGCGAGCCTCACCCGCCCGGCGGCGATCTGCGCGGCCTGGGACTTGCGCTGGGCCTGCGCGGTGAAGGGGTCGAGGATGCTTTGCACGCCGCTCACCTTCGAGGCCTGCGCGATGCGGTCGGCGATGGCCGCCTGCTGGGCCGCGCTGATCGGCGAGCCGTCCTGGGTGTGGAAGACGATCGTGCCGCTGCCGCCGGCGGCCTTGGGGAAGGCGGCCTCCAGCCGATCCGTCACCTGCGCGGTCGGGGTGCCGGGGATCGTGATCTGGCCGTTGGGCGTGCCACCGGCGAACACGAACGCGCCGGCGGCGACGGCAAGGATCGCCAGCCATACGAGGACGACGGTGCCCCGTCGCCGGGTCGCGAACCGGCCGATCCGGTAGAGCAGCTCTGCCATGGTGGAAGGCTCCTATTTCGTGGGGGCGACCGCTGGTGGGCGCGTCGAAGAACGCGCGGCGACGCAACGGGGTCATGTGTGGGAATCGCCGGACGGCGAGCGGCAGGCGCTCAGGCTCCGTCCGGCGGCCTGATCAGGGGTCCACCTCAGTGTGCTCAAGCCCGGCGCGAAGCAGCGCGAAGCTCTCGTGGATGAAGCGCTCCGGGCCTTGCTCGCCGGGCTCGCAGGTCGCGGCGAACTCGAAGGCGGTCACCGTCGCCGCGATCGCCGCGGCGGTCACGAGGCGAGGGTAGATGTCGGTCGAGGCATCGGTGCCCGTTCTCGCGGCGACGACGTCGGTGACCATGCGGGTCACCTCGTCGAGCAGGACGGACCGGCGGTGCGCCATGACGGTGCTCGTCCAGAGCACGTCGCTCTGGGTGGCCAAGTCCAGGGGATGGTCGACGGTCCCTGCCGCGATGCCGGCGAGCACGTGCTCGAGCGACACGAGGATCGGCTCGTCGGCAGGCCTGGCGCGCAACTCGTCGAGGTGGACCTCGAACTCCGACCGCCAGGAGGCGATGAGAGCCTCTTCCTTGCTGCCGAAGTAGTTGTGGAAGGTCCGGACCGAGACGTCGGCGGCGGCCGCGATGTCGTCGACCGTGACCGCATCCAGGCCCCGGTCGAGGGCGAGGAGCATCACGGCCGCGCTGATGGCAGTTCGGGTCTGCGCCTTCTTGCGTTCGCGGAGTCCGGTGGTCTCGATCATGCCCGCACTCTAGCATGAGGTGCAGGCATCTGCAAGATTGCCGTGTGGTGCACTATTACCGACGAGCGCAGCCGCCGTCCAGCCTCGGGATGCCCGAGATAGGCGTGTTCGATAGGGTTGCTTGCAGAGTGACCTTCTCGCACGCATCACGGCATCCCCGGCTTCACCGCTTCTCCCGCCAGTTCCACCTCTTCCCACGCCGCTTCTGGCTGCTCGTCGCCGGGACACTTCTGTACCTCGTCGCGATCAGCCTCGCTTTCCCCTACACGCCGATCCTGCTCGAGCGCCGCCTGCACCTCTCGCTGGCGGCGGTCGGCCTGGTCATGGGTGGGGCGGCGCTCGTCGGTCTGCCGCTGCAACCGTTCGCCGGCAGCCTCAGCGACCGCTACGGACGGCGCGCGGTGATGCTCGGCTGCGCCGCCTGCGAGGCGGTCGCCTACCTCGGCCTCGCGCTCGCGCACAGCTTCTGGCCGCTACTGCTGCTCGTCTTCATCGATCGCGGCCTCGGCTGGCCGCTCTTCCTCACGGCCAGCAACGCCATGGTCGCCGACCTCGTGCGCGCGCGCCTGCGGCCGCAGGGCTACAGCCTCGTGCGTCTCATGATCGGGGCGGGCTACGTCGTCGGCCCGCTGCTGGCGGCAGCGGTACTGGCGCTCGGAGCACCGCTGGCGACGCTCTTCCTTGTCGCCGGTGCCGGCTGCCTCGCCTATCTGGTCTTCGTGCTCGTGGCTCTCAAGGAGACGCATCCGCGAGCGGTCCACGGGCGGCTTGTCGGCGAGGTCAGCGAGGGACCCACGCTCTTCAGCGCACTCAGCCTGTTCACCGCGCCGGGGCGGCTGCGCGCCCGCGAGCGGCGCCGCACGCGCACGAGGCCCGGCTGGAGGCGCGTGCTCCGCGACCGGCGCTTCCTCGCCTTCTGCGCCGTCTCGCTGTTGCCGCTCTTCATCTTCGGCCAGATCTACACGACGTACCCGGTGCTGCTCACGAGCTACCGGCACCTGCCGACCGCGACCTGGGGGCTGCTGGTCTCGTTCATCGGCCTCGTCATCGTGCTCACGCAGTACCCCAGCGTGCGCCTTCTGAGGCGCCTGGATCCGCTCTACCAGGTGGCGCTCGCGAGCCTGCTTTTCGGGCTGGGCGTGGGCCTCGTCGCCTTCGTGCCCCTTGGCTGGGCCCTGCTCGTCACCGTGGCGGCGCTGGCGCTGGCGCAGGCGCTCTTCGTCCCCCTTTCCACCACGATCGTCTCGCACCTGGCGAGCGCCGAGCTGCGAGGACGCTACATGGGCGTGTGGACGCTGGTCTGGATGGCCGGCGCCAGCGCGCTCGGCCCCTTGCTCGGCGGCCTGATGCTCGCCACGCTCGGGCCGCGAGGGAGCTGCTACCTCGTCATCGCCCTGGGGATCGCCGGCGCCGGCCTCTACGCCGTGCTTCGCGCCAAGACACGGCAACGGGCGACCGGCACTACGTGAGGCCGGGGACCGGGGCCAAGGGCGAACCTTGACCCTCTCAGCGGACACCAGCACGACGAGTGACGCCGGCGGCATCTTCCGCCCGTGGCGCCTGGGATCGCTGGAGGTCCCAAACCGCCTGGTACGCAGCGCTACGGAGGAAGGGCTCTCGACCGGCGACGGCGCGCCGACACGACGTCTCGTCGACCTCACGGTTGATCTGGCCCGGGGCGGCGCCGGCCTCATCGTCGCCGGCAGCGCCTTCATCTGCCGGGAGGGGCGGGGCGCCACCAACGTCACCGGGATCGATCACGATGCCCTGATCGAGCCGCTGGGCCGCATGTGTGACGCGGTGCACGCAGCCGGCGGACTGCTCGCCGCGCAACTCCTGCACAGCGGGTCGACGCTGCGCCCGGTGATGGTGGCCGAGAAGGAGGGGCCCTACGGGCCGTCGGCCGAGACGGAGGACCCGGTGTGCGGCGCCCCCGTGCGAGCGCTGACGCTGGCGCAGATCGCCGGCATCGTGGACCTCTATGCGCGGGCGGCGTCGAGAGCTCGAAGGGCCGGCTTCGACGCCGTGCAGATCCACGCCGCGCACGGGTACCTGATCGATCAGTTCCTGAGTCCGGCCCGGAACCGGCGCGAGGACGCCTACGGCGGCTCGCTCCAGCACCGGGCCCGCCTCCTGTACGAGGTCTTCGAGGCCGTGCGCGGCGCCGTCGGCGCCGGCTATCCCGTGTTCATCAAGATGAGCGCCCACGACGGCTGGCCCGGCGGCGTGCAGCCGGACGAAGCCACCCTGGTCGCCGCCGAACTCGACCGGCTCGGGATCGACGCCATCGAGGTGAGCGCCGGCACTCCCGAAGGCGCACGGCGGAGCGGCTGGGACCACATCCTGCCGGCGCCGATCCCCGAGGGCCGTTTCTTCGCCTATGCGGAGACCGTCAAGGACAAGGTCGACTGCCCGGTGATCTCGGTCGAAGGCTGGCGTGATCCGCAGCGCATCGCCGAGGCCCTCGAGCGCATCGACGCGGTCTCGCTGTGCCGGCCGTTCATCCGCGAGCCCCACCTCGCGGCGCGCTGGCGCGGCGGCGACCTGACCCCGGCGACCTGCATCTCGTGCAACAAGTGCCTCGGCCTCATCCTCGAGCGCGGGCTGGGCTGCATCTACCACAAGGGCGAAAGAGGCCGGGCGATACCGGAGGCGTGACCTCGGGCGGGAAGCGGAGTGGCCGGCCGGCCACGGTCGCCATTCCGTCACGCATGGCTGGCTGGGCGCCAGCAGTGCCCGCGATCATGGTCCGGCCCGGCAAGATCAAGTGCTTCTATCTCACGGGCTCGCAGCAAGAGCAGCACCGGGAGATAGATAATGATGACTAGCTAGAATGCCCGGACAGCACGCACCCTGCTCAAGCCGCCCTTGTAGCCGTCGGTCTGGCTGCCACCGTTCATGTACTGGATCCACGCGGAGTTCACGGTGCCATGGAACTCGGAGGAGCTCCAGTAGTAGGGCGTTGACATTGTCGCAGTGACGAAGCCACCGATCGCGGCCTGGTTGAGGAACAGCTTGTTCAGCTCATCCTTGCTGGGCAGGTACCAGTCGCTGTAGCCGCCGCTGCTGTAGGCGCGTGCCAGACCTGCCGCTAAGGTGCTGCCGGCGCCGTTCTGGGCGATGATGGCATCCGTGTTGGCTGAGCCGGTGCCGAGGTCGGTGCTTGTGCCCGGTACGGAGATGCTCCAGTACGGTCCAGTCGCCCACTGGATCCCGCCGCCTTCGAGCGCTGTCTGGTCGGCCACGGCGGCGATCAAGCCGTGCGTCTGGCCGGCGACGTAGCCGGGGTCGCCAGACTGCAGGATGTAGGCGACGATGCCGCCGCCGTAGGGTTGGCCGATGACGGGCCCAGCGGCTGCGATCGTGAAGGCGAGACTGCTGCTCCAGGCGCCGACGACCCGGCCGCTGCTGGCGCGGACCTTCCAGGTGAGAGCGACGCCCCTGGTCAAGACCGTGCTGCTCTTCCACGAGAGCTTGGTGATGCCGGCCTTGCTCAGCTTCTGGGTGCTGCCCTGGTAGACGCGCAGCTCGTACGTGGTGGCCCGGGCCGCCTTGCCCCACGCAAAGGTCGGCGTGGTGGTGGTGACGGTGCCTGTGGGCGTCTTGGCGCTGGGCTTGCCCGGCTTGGTGGCGGCCAAGGCGCTGCCGGCAAGGAGCAGGACGGCGAGCACCGTCATCAGGAGCGTCGCCGTCAGCAGTCGCAGCGTGCGGGTCGTCAGGCGCCACTTGCGGATCGCAGGCATGGAGTCCTCCATCGTGAGCACTCAGCGGATTCGCTTGTCGTGAGCCTACGGCCGATGTGGGACGGAAGCAATGGAATGGACAGCTCGGTGGTCCCAGCACGGGCCGAGGCGTGGGGTGCAACTACTCGATCATGCCGCGATCTCGTACTCGTGGATGAGTCCAACGAGAAGGTCCCGCCGCTGGACGTGCGGAACGACGCCGACCTCTTCTTCCACTCGTAGTTCTGCACGTAGTCCCCGGCACCCGGTCGAGGTGCCTCGGGCCGAGTATCACGAGCCAGCCCAGACAGTCTGTGAGAGCGGTCTCCACCCAGCTTTGGGCAAAGGCGTTCACCTTCGGGGCCCTGATCGGAGTGCGGATCACGCGGACGCCTTCGCTTGCGAAGACGTCATCGAAGGAGCGCGAGAACTTGGCGTCTCGATCGCGGACAAGGACCCTGATGTTCGCGCCCTTGCCCGAGTGAGGAGTACACGGTCGCGATTCTGTCACGCATGGCTGGTCAGGCGCCCGCAGTGCCCGCGATCATGGTTCGGAGGGGCGCGATCGAGTATTCGTACCCCCACGGCTGCGGAACGCCCCACCACCGAAGCGCGCCGTGCAGCATCAAAGTGGCGCCCCCGGCTGGAATCGAACCAGCGACACCAGGTTTAGGAAACCTGTGCTCTATCCACTGAGCTACGAGGGCATTATGCCGATTTGCAGGTACTTTGTGTTCCTGCGGCCCGGCAAGAATACCACGAGTTGCTAAGAAGTTGCTAAAACTGCAGGAAACCGCAGGCTCGGCCCCGAGGCGGCGGCGCTTTGGCTCACGTTGTCGGGGTCACGGTCGGACCCACTCTAGTTCCCGCGAAGTCTAAAGCCTTCCCACGAAGACCTGGTGATCGCCAGACGCACGTCCCTGGCCGGGCTGCTCGCGCTTGCACGAGGGCCGCCAGGAGCCTGGACTGAGAGCACACTCCTCTCGTGAGGAGACGCGGCGACCGTCCCGCCGCGATTTCAAGTCAAAGGTCTTTCTCGTTCACGCCGCAAGCCGGTCACGATGTGTTGACTTTCTTCAAAAGAATCCGTAAGATCATCCCATCATCACGCCAAAGAACAAGGAGACCACATGGATACCGCCCTAGCCCACGCACTGATCGCCGGCGCTCGTGCATTCGCAGACACACTCGAGCAGCAGCAGTCAGCCCATACCGCGCCCGATTCGACTGTTCCGAGACCGGGCACCGCGACGAGCATGCTGGAGGTGCTGCGGTCCGTGGCCGCAGTGAACGATGACCACGACCGCGGCGCGAACGACCCGGAGATCCGTGAGATAGCCCGCCGGGCGGGCATGGACCCGCGAGGCATTGCCGGCTACCACGCCGCCGGACTGCTCGAGAAGCGAGACGATGGCACGCGGTGGATCACTCCTAGTGGCCGTGCGCGACTGGACGGGCTCACGGGCGGCCACACTCCCTCCGGCTAGGCGAACAGGCGGCATTGGGACTGCCGGGTGGCGGTCGCAGGACGGTCAGCGGCGGCTGGCGATGTCGACCACGTTGTCACGGGGCGGCCGGGCGTCCTCGAGGACCTTCTCCTCGGCGCTCTCCAGCGCCGCCCGCGTCACCTCGTCGAGCCCGGCCACCGCTTTCGCCCTTGCGGCGGTCGTGAGGCGCACGTAGTGCCGCAGGGTGGTCGCCGGGTCGGAGTGGCCGAGCCACTCCTGGGCCTGCTTGACGCCGTACTCCTCGTAGACCCAGGTGCCGAACGAGTCCCTGAGCCCGTGGATCGGCAGGTGCGGGTCGATCTTCTGGCGGGCCACCCAGTTCCACCACTGGCTCTTGAGGGTCGAGGGCGCCATCTGGGTGCCGTCCTTCTTGGGCACGACCCTCCCCGCCTCGTTCCAGGCCGGGCCTTGAGCTAGGCGGTACTCCTTCTGGGTCGTGAGCAGGACGCGCAGTTCGTCGCAGGCCGCTGCGGGCAAGGGCACCACCCGCGCCTTGCCGTTCTTGGGCGGGTACTCGAGCAGCTTGCCGTCCTCGTCCTCCTCGACGGTGCGAGTCACGGTGACGAAGCCTCTCTCGAGGCTAAGGTCGCTCCAGAGCAGCCCTGAGATCTCCCCCACGCGCAGGCCCGAGAAGCCGGCGAGCACGCCCGCGGCGTGGACCTGCAGGCCGCGAGCCTTGATGACCACGTGGGCGATCTCCTCCATGCTCCAGACGGGGCGCGTCTTCGGACGCAGCGCCGGAGGGTTCTTTACGCGCATGGCCGGGTTCACGATGAGGAGGTCCTCCTCGAGCGCCCAGTTGTAGGCGGTCTTGAGCATCGCGTGGTGGTGGGCGACCGTGGTCTCGGCCAGGGGCTTCGCCTTCTTGGACCCTCTCATCTTCGCCGCGTAGTAGGTCGAGAGCTGGGCGCGGGTGAGCCGGCCGGCGTGGAGCTGGCCGAGGGCGGGCTTCACGTGCAGGCGGCAGATGCGCTTGTAGGAGTTCCAGGAGGCGACGCGCATCTCTCCCCGCGTGGCCTCAAGCCAGCGGTCGAGGAGCTCCGAGACCTTCAGCCGATCCGGGTCGACGGTGCGGTGCGACTCGAGCTCCGCGATCCAGGCTTCTAATAGTCGCTCGGCGGACTTCTTGCCGGAGGCTTCGACGACCTTGGTGGTCTTCGGGTAGCGCTGCTTCTGCCTCCCGTTGGCGTCGAGCACGGGCAAGCCGTCCCTTTGGAACGCAGGCTCCGGCGGCAGGTTCACCCACAGCTGGAAGCGGCCGCGTACTGGGACGCCGTTCTTCTTCACGGGGTAGACGAAGCCGGTGAGGCGCTCGGGGTCCATGAGCCGACACTATCGCGACGGTCGGCGCGAATCTGCTGCGGCGGCGGCATCGCACGGTTGCGTCGCGGCCCCGTGCTACCCTCGATGCCGACCGTGGATGACTACCTAGACCTTGCAGCGGATACCGAGCTCTGCGTGGCGCTGGGGCGAATGCTCCTGGCGGCGAGCCGACTCGAATCCGATCTGCGCACCTACCTGCAACTCAATGACGTCACCGTCAGGGCCGATGCGACATTCGGCACGCTCGCCAAGCGACTGCGCTCGGCCGGACTCCTGTCCGACAACGGAGCCATGGTGCTCGATACGCATCGACTGCAGAGGAACTACCTGACGCACAGCCTCTACGACCTCTTCGCGGCCCGAATCGGCGAGGGTCTCATGACGCGCGAGGAGCTCGACGACGTTACACTCCTGACCGAGCGAGCATGGATTCTCGAGAACAACCTCAACGGTCTCGCCGACATCGCCGAGCGACGCATCGAGGAGCTGCGGACGGGCGGAGAGCCCGGCCTCATCTTCTCGCCGTGACGCGCGACGCCCGGCTTAGCGCCGTCCCCGGCAAGTGATAACGTCTTGGTGACTCGACGCTCGATCCGCCCGGAGGACTGCGTGACGCCCGCTCCAGCCATGACCTCGACGCCCACAGAACTCCAGATCCGTGCTTGGCGAGAGCAGGGCCTTCTCGCGGAGAAGGTCGCCCTGAGGCCGCCACTCATCGACCTGTTTGCGGGTGCGGGCGGCATGACGGCCGGGTTCACGCACTTCGAGAACCAAGTCTTCAATCCCGTGTGGGCGAACGACTTCGATGCCGCCGCTGCGGCCACATTCGAGCGCAACTTCGGCCACATGAACCACGGAGACATCGTCTCGCTGTTGGAGGACCCCGACGTCGTCATCCCCGAGGCGGACGTCGTCATCGGCGGCCCACCCTGCCAGGGCTTCTCGCTGCTCAACAAAGAGCGCGACGGCGATCCGCGCCGTCACCTGTGGATCCCCTTCCTCGAGGTGGTGAGGCGATGTGGTGCAGCCGTGTTCGTGATGGAGAACGTGCCGCAGCTCATCGGCTCGCCTGAGCACGAGGCAATCGTCGAAAGGGCAGAAGAACTCGGCTTCGCAACGAGAGCCGCCATCCTGTGCGCCGCCGACTACGGCGTGCCGCAGACGCGCTACCGGGCGATCATCGTCGGCGCCCGCGATCTCGACCCCGCCGACTTCTTCCCGCCGAGCCGCACCCACCGTCAGCCCGACGAGGCCTACCATCGCCCGCTGTTCAACGGCAATCCCGCCGCCTGGGTCGAGGACGCGGCGACCTGGCGCACGGTGCGCGACGTCATCGAGAACCTCGACCCGCCGAACGAGACCGAGATCCGCGAGGATGTGGATCCGCCGCAGGACCTGCACGTCCGCCGCAACCCGACCGCAAAGAGCCAAAAGCGGTACCGCGCAGTGCCCGAAGGCGGCAACCGCTTCGACCTTCAGGAGAACGCGCCGGAGATCACGCCCGGCTGCTGGATTCGCAAGACGAGCGGGGGCACCGACCTGTTCGGCCGCCTGTGGTGGGACCGGCCCTCCGTGACCATCCGCACGGAGTTCTTCAAGCCGGAGAAGGGGCGCTACCTGCACCCCGTCCAGCACCGGCCGATAACGCACCGCGAAGCCGCACGCATCCAGACGTTCCCCGACCGCTTCCACTTCGTCGGCAACAAGACCGACATCGCCAAGCAGATCGGCAACGCGGTCCCGCCGGTGCTCGCCGCCAGACTCGCCGACATGGTGTTGGCGATGCTGCTGGCTCGTGACTGACCGGCTCGACAAGGAGACGCGCAGCGCGCTCATGGCGCGCATCGGCCAGCGCGACACGGCTCCCGAGATCATCTGCCGCAAGCTGCTGCACGCGCTCGGCTATCGCTTCCGCTTGCACGTCCGTAAGCTCCCGGGCACGCCCGACATCGTGCTTCCCCGCCGCCGGAAGATCGTGCTCGTGAACGGCTGCTTCTGGCACGGCCACGAGGGCTGCCCGAGGGCGACGATACCGGAGACCCGTCACGACTGGTGGGCGGCCAAGATCGCCCGCAACAGTGAGCGCGACGCGGAGACGCTCGTGAAGCTGGCCGGCCTCGGCTGGGACGTGCTCGTCGTGTGGCAGTGCGAGACGCGCGACCTGGAGGCGCTCAGGGAGCGGCTCGCCTCGTTCGTGGAGCGGCCCGCGGCCTGAAGGTCAGTCGGCCGCGTGCACCTTGTCGTGGCAGACGGTGCAGAGCGTGGTCAGATTGTCGACCGTGTTGCCGCCGCCGCGCGCATGATGGACCTTGTGATGCGCCTCCAGGTGCCGCGGGTCGGAGCGATTCCAGAGCTCGTGATGCCAGCCGCAGGCAGTGCATCGGTACTCGTCGCGCATCAGCACCTCGGCCCTCACCGAGTCGGGGATCTGCCGGTCGTGCTCCGGCGCCTGACGGTCCTCCTCGAGCACGTAGACGCCGATCGGAAGGTCCGGGCGGCCGGTCGCCCTGGTCTGAATTGGCCAGCCGAATTCGGTGCGCAGCTCGCGCGTGCGCCGCGCCCACTCCGTCTTGTCGCCCGCGACGTAGCGGAGTTCCTCGCCCGTCACGCCGCCACCGACGTTCTCGCGGAAGAACTCGAGGATCCTATCCCGGACAGATGCATGCGACTTGCGGATGCGGTTGGCGAGGTGCCAGCGGCGCGCCGCCTCGAGGTCGGGCTGGTCGTCGAGGAGCATGTACTCGTCAGTGGCCAGAGGCGGCAGCGAGGCGGCAGCAGTCGCATCCTCCTCGAAGTCGTCCAGGAGCATTTCGGCGAGAGTGACGCCGGAGATGATGCGCCAGCCGTCCTCCCGCCGCAGCTCCCGTACCCTGCGAGCCCACTCCCCGATGCCGGCCACGATCATGAGCTCGTCGCCGGCGATAGCCGTGCGTGGATAACTGCGGAAGTAGTGCAGGATGCGGTCTCTGCCGGAGTCGGCGACATCCGGCGGGATCAGCGAGCCGCCGAGGTCGCGCAACAGATGCTGTGCGGGGATCAGGGCGAGCACGCGGCTGCGCAGATCGCCATCGACCAGCTCACGCTCGAAGTCGCCGAGCAGCTCGATCAGCTCGGCGCGC
>Ga0316226_1003189_pt1 | contig 14368 bp, 14 predicted proteins | sample TBH18017metaG_FD_206009 | JGI IMG/M metagenome (GOLD analysis project Ga0316226, IMG submission 206009) | Freshwater microbial communities from Trout Bog Lake, Wisconsin, USA - TBH18017 | ecosystem: Environmental > Aquatic > Freshwater > Lake > Hypolimnion/Profundal zone | place: USA: Wisconsin... | reverse complement strand
GTTTCAGGCTTCACGTAAAAAAATTTATAGCACACTTTGCAATATCCGTCGATATGCGGTTGGTTGCCGGCATTGACATGCCCGTCGTGTTCGTTGAAACTAATTACGCGTCAATCAGAAGCTTCGCCGGGCCCAGCTCTGTCGTGGGCTGTGTGGATATTCCGCCATTTGGAGCAAGTTGTGAAATCGTGCAGCCGCTGAAAAACCCGGATCACGAAGGGAGGATGAAGGAATCGCGAAGGGCACGAAGCGGGAAGTTGACGCCGCCTGTTGGCCGCGATGTACACTCTCACCCCTTCGTGGTTTTCGTGTAAATTTCGTGCTCCTTCGTGACCGCGTGAGGACTTTTAGGAGTGTTCCATGAATCACGGACTTCGTGTGTTCACCTGTGGGCATAGTTTTCACGCCTGGAGCGCCGACTTGGTGCGCGAATTTGCCCAGGCGGCCAATTTGGAAAAGCATCGGGTGGTTGGCGTCTCCATGATCGGCGCCTCGCTGGCCAACTGGCATTGGGAGGTTCCGGACGAGAAAAACGAGGCCAAAAAAACCTGCTGGCCGGCAATGTCGATGTCTTGACGCTTTCGTGCATGACCCATCCGGACGAGGGCATCGGAAAATTCGCGCACCTGGCCGTCGCGCACAATCCGAATGTCCGCGTAACCCTGCAGGAACTCTGGCTGCCCGAAGATCATTTCCCGTTCGATCCCTGGCATAAAGACTACCCCTACCCGGCCCGGACTTCCGTGGAGCAATTCAATCAATCAACCATGGCCGACCTGATCCCGCCGCACCAGGCCTATTTCAAGGAATTCGAGGACCACGTCATCGCGTTGAATGCCGCGCTTGGCAAACCCGTGGTCTTCATCGTTCCCGACGCCCAGGCGACGCTGGCCTTGCGCGAACGGATCATGGCCGGAACGGTTCACGGCCTGGCGAAACAATCCGATTTGTTCACCGATCCCTGGGGGCATCCGTCCCCGCCCCTGAAGGCTTTGTCGGGTTACTGCCATTTCGCCGTCATCTACCGCCGCAGCCCAATCGGGCTCCCGCGGCCAACGACTCTCCACGGCAATCCCCAATGGGATGACAACCTCAATCGGCTCCTGCAGGAACTGGCCTGGAACGCGGTGCGGCAGCATCCACTGGCTGGCGTGAAATAAACCGGCCGAACAAAACATCGGGCGAAGTCTTCACGACGAGTCCAGCGGCGAACCCTGCGCTTGGGGCTTGCGGCGGACCTTCCCCGACCGAGCAACCCGGTTATCTGCGCCTTGCCAGCAACACGGGCAGAATCACGCCGCAGAAAACCACCGCCACAACGACCAGCCCCATCCAGACCCCGGCATTGCCTTGCGCAATGGCGCGGAACTGACTGTCGCCCGTGAGCGGAAAGGTGTAAACCGCGCCGTCATAACTGCCGTGAACGATCGCCACACCTTCCGCGCCATGCACCGCAATGGGCGAACTCCAGAGCGTTTCGCCCTTGGCGATTTTATCCCACGTCGGCGGACCGGTGTGAAAACTTGCCGTGAGCGCACCCGTCTTCGCATCCACGACATACAGACGGTCATCCAGGCATGCAACCGCCACCAGCGCCCGCCCGCCATCTTCAAACCAACACGGCGCGCTGTAGACCTCGCCGCCCAGCGGACTTCGCCACAACACCTCGCCCGTATCGATACGCAGGGCATACAGGCTGTAATCGTTGGATCCGACAAATACGGCCGCCTGCCCGCCCACCCGGCCGCAGCAGGCATTGTTGTCAATCCAGTTGCCGGTCATGCGATGCCAGCGCTTGACGCCGGTCCGCGCATCGATTGCCAGCAGATCGCCGAATTTCGACCCCAGAAACAGTGTGGGAGCATCGTTTGTCCAAACTGCCGGCGAGGCCATGACTTCGTGGGGCATCTGAAACGACCAGACCGGCGTCGCACCCGCGCGTGAAACGCGAAACGCCTGCAGCATGCCCTTGCGGGCGGGAACATAGAGCAAAAGTTCATCGCCCAATCTGCACCCGATGGGCGCATTGACCGGACCATGCGCCAATTCCTGCCGCCACAATGTCCGGCCGGTCGCGGCATCCAGCGCGAATAAATAGGCTTCCTGTTTGTTGCGGGTCCACGCCTTGTCGTAGAGAAAACAGGTGATGTAGAGCGTCTCGCCATCGTAAAACGGCGTCAGGAGGCTCGGTTCCGCCTGCGTGTTGGTGGGCGGAATCAATTCACGCGTCCACAACGCCTCACCGTCATCAGCCCGGCACGCATAAATAAAACGATCCGACGAACCCCAGAATACAACCTGTTGCCCCTGCACCCGCGCAATGCAAGGCGCATCCACAATGCTGCCGTTGGTGATCTTGGACCAGCGGCGGCGGTGCGCAAGGAGATCAAGCGCATACATCGTCTGATCGCCGCCGCCAATCAACACCACCGGTTGACCATCCACCAGCACGCACGCCGGAGACCCCCACACCGGCACTCCCGCTTGAAACACCTGCCGCATCCTGCCGCGAAAAGCCCAGTCGGATAAACCAGCCGATCCCGTCGCGCACATGACCGCGGCATCGCCCGCGGGCGTGCCCCGTTGCATGGGCCAGACGTCGGCTTGCGCAACCGCGCGTTGGGACGCGAGAACAAACAGCCCCATCAACAGCCATGGGACAAAGGCGCCAACGGCGCGGCGCCCTCCAGTTTTTTGATCAACTCCCATTTGGCATTCGCGCTGGAGAGCGGCGCGCCGTTGCCGCCGTTTGTCATTCATGCCGGCTCGAGCCATCATCACGCCGGCCCTTTGCTTTTCCGGCTTCACTATTTTGCGATTCCCGCCCAAGGGTATTTGCCGACAATTTCCCAGGCGATCTCCTGCATCTTTGTCTGCTGCTCAATGGTGAGATCGGTGTCGGGCACCACCAAACCAACGGGACTTTTCCCATACAGACAGGCGTAATGCACCAATCCGAGCATATAGCATCCCTTGAAACCCAGGTGAATATTGTCGCAATGGATTTCCACCGGATAATCTTTCATTCCGGGAATTTTTCCATCCTCCATGGCCTGCTCCAGGGCCAGCAGGGCTGAGGCGCATGGAATGATGCGCACCGGACGGTCCGGATATTTTGCCTGCAACTGTGCGCGCAATTTCTCGTAGGTGGCGATCAGATTCTTCATGTTCTCGCGCCATTTTTCAGTAGTCAGGACTTTGACCGGCTGATTTCTCAGATCATTGGGCAATTCCCATGTCACAAACTGCGCGTAAAGCATCAGCGACGTCTTGGGACTGTTGGTCAGAACCAAATCATAGAATTTGCCGGCGTACTCGATCTCCTGCTCGATCGTCAATTTGGGGGACATGAAGAATGGTTGGACGATATAATCATCGAACGGCGCGTTATCCTTGATGATTTGATTTGCACGGTCGGGTATGACCTGACGATCGTATTGCGTGTTGTCCTTCGGCACCCCGGATGGTCTCATCTCCCAAAGCATTTTCGTCGTGCAACCTGCGCCGGTAACGCCATGCGACATTTGCCGTATGCCGGCCGCTTCTTCAAGGTCCTTCAGAAAAACCAGCGCATTGCCGGTCAAGCTGTTGCCGGTGCGGAAAATGCGCAGCCCATCCTTCAGCGGCGTTTCCTTTACGGTAAATGCCTGCGCCAGCACATCACCCTGGCCACCGCCCGGAAGGAACGCCCGGGCCTTCATGGTGGCGCTTTTGGTAATCGCAACCGGCACGGTATACAAGGTTCCGTGCAAACGGGTCGGCTCCGATCCGTCCAGCGTATAGTTGACATACGTTCCTTCCGGCGGAGTCACGACCGCATACAACCGTTCATTAATGAAGCCCGAGCGTGTTTCAATCTTCGGCACGGCCGCCTTCACATGGACCTCATCCTTCGGCAGCGGCGCGAACGCGCTTTGCGGAACGATCTGGAACTCTTCCATTCCGGGAACTTTCCACATCAGACGAACCGCGCCTCCCGCCCAGTAGTTCCGCCATTCCACCAGGATTCCCTTTTTCTCGCCCGCGTTCATTTCAATGGTTGCCTCCCGGTTATGGCTAGACCGGTCATTCAACGCATTGACGAGCATCTTGCCATCGATCATCAACCTTCCGCCCGTATAAGTGGCGAGGCGAAACGTATACTTCCCGGGTTTATCGGCCTGAACAAAACCGACCCAGCGAATGAAAAGCGCGTTTGAATAGATCAGCCCCGGCCAGGTATCCTCGATCTTCTTGTCGTCAAAGGCACGACCCCACATACAGTCCAATACCGGCGTGATTCGTTGATCGAACGGCTGTCCGGTAAACGGTGCGTGTTGGAACGAGCTCTGGAAGAAAACCGTGGTCAACCCGTGTTCGTTTTCGGCAAAAGACAGGGTGGCGGACAAGAGGAGCAGTCCAAGACAGAATTTCTGAAGTGTTTTCATCTGGTCCTTACTTTGCTGGATTGCGTTTGTCGACAACCGTGAGAATCCTAAAAAAAGGGCCAAAGTGCAAGCTGTCCGGCGCCGACAACGCAGCGCCCTCCAGGTTATTTACCCGCTGTTCAACGGTCGCCCGGTCGCTCCCCGCACGGGCCGTGTTCACGGGACGCGTCTGTCCCATCACCCGCCTGCCACTGTTCCGCAAACCGAATCGCCTGGGACGGACAGTTGTCCACGCACCGCAGACAGAGGTGACACTCGTGCATGTTCACCTTTCCCATCTGCACGGCATCCACGCCGCACACCGCGTCGCATTGGCCGCACTGGGTGCAACGGCCTGGTATTGTCTCCAGCGTCCGCGTGCTGTGCCGCGAAGCCCAGCCGATCGCTTCGCGCCAGGGGCAGAGATACCGGCACCAGCATTGCGGAATTGCCAGCGACGCCAGAATCACAATCACCGTGGATAACAGCGACGCCGGATCATAGACCTTCGTGAAAACCAAGTGCACCGGCGAGGTGATCCACCACCCGGCCATGGCGGCGAGCAGCACCAGCCCGAATGACCATACGCGCAACCAGCGCAACCGCTGATCCCATTGCCGCATTTTCCACAGCAGGCCGATTTGCAGGATCACGACGATCTCCGCCCAGTAAATGCTTGAATCTTCCACAAAAAAGACCCGGTTGCGCGTCAGATAAAACAAGCCGGCGAAAAACACGACCAGTTCGCAGGCCAGGATCGCCAGCACGCCCCGGGAGATCGGCCACCCGGCTGCGCGCCGCCGCCGCTGCCAGCCGCCAACCAGCAGGCGCGCAAACTCCTGCAACGCGCCGGTCGGACACATCCAGCCGCAAAATGTCGGCCCAAAAATCATCGAAGTGGCCAGCACCGTGGCCGGCACCGAGCAGAAATACAGCGCAATAATGTTGTCCTGCCCAATCTCGGACAGCCCGCGAAAGAAATTCCGCACCATGCCGAACACGCCCATACACGTATAGACAAGAAATATGAATATCACGATGCTGAGCAGTTGATTCAGCCGGCGAAACATCTGACGCCGCCGTTCCGGAACTAGGATCGGCGTAACCGCCAGCATCCCGATCGCCAGCAAGGTCAGCAGTTCCACATAACTGCCTTCCATGCCGGTGAGCGCCTGGTCCACCAGCTTGATGTTGGACGAAATAAATTCGGCCCAATGTTCCAGCATTGTTGAGATGCCTGACATCAACGCGGCCCTCGCGGGAGCGCGGCGCCGCCCGAGCGGCGCCCTCCAGTTCGCACATCATATTCCGCAGCAGGGCGGCGCTCCGCCGCCGTATCTGTCGCGGGTCTGCATCCATCGTCTTCCACGGATGGCAGCAGCCGCGTGGCCAGTTGCAGCAGAAAAAACAGTCCCAGCGACAGCAGCAGCAGCAGCGAAACCAGCGGCGCGACTTCCACCATGCCCATGCTGTTGAACCGGTTGAACACGGCAATCGGCGCCGTCTCCGGCGTGGGCGCGAGGAAAAGCAAAGCGCCAAACTCGCCGGCTGCCCGGGCAAAGGCGAGCACCGCGCCCATGGCCAATCCGCGCGCCGCCAGCGGCAAGGCAACCCGCATGAACACGTTCCAATTCGATGCGCCGAGCGTACGGGCCATGGTTTCCAATTCCACATCAGCCGCATCGAACGCCGCCAGCGCGCTCTTGGCCATGAAAGGCATGGCCACAAAGAGTTGCGCCAGGCAGATGCCCAGCACGGTGCCATCGAAATAGATTCCAAATTGATTGCCCAGCAGGCCGCCCAGGTATTGTTTGCGCCCCAGCACACACAGCAAGGCAATGCCGGCGGCCGATTGCGGGATCACGATCGGCAGGTCAATCAGGGAGAGCAGCAGCGCCCGACCCGGAAACCGCAGCCGGCTCATGGCATAGGCCAGCGGCGTGATGCCCAGGAACAAGATCAACGTGGACACGCCCGCCGTGGCCAGGGTCAGCCCGATGGCCGAGCGGATGCGCGGATCGTGCAGCAGCAGCAGCAGGCTGTGCGTGTCCTGCCCGACCATGATGCTCATGACCGGAAACAACAGCGCCAGCACCAGCAGCAATCCGCCAGCCAGAAACAGCAGCGTGGTCCTGGATCGGGCCGCACCCGTTGCGCCGAAAAGCGCGCTCAGCAACAGATATAACGCCAGCAGGCTCTCCCATGCATAGGGCTGGCAACAGGAGAAACTCACGACCGTCGCCCAGAAATAAGCCGTCAGCCGCAGGCTCCGTGCGGTGGCGGCCAGCCCCAGCAGACTCAGAATGAACACCGGCTCGGCATTGGGCAGTTGAACGACAAACAGACCGAACAATGCCAGATATCCGGCCACAAACACGATCAGCTGACGCCGGCTGAGATGTGCGTTGATCTTGAGGCCGACATACAGCACCAGAAGTCCGGTCAGCAATACCGCACCGTTGGTCAGCAGGGTCGGCGCAAGACGCTGCCCGAAGAAAACATTGGCTGCGATCAGCAGCAGCGCGCCAACCGAAAATGCATCGCTCTGACGCCGTATCATTGCCGGCGCACAGATCACGACCACGCCGGCGCTCAGCAGCAGATTCAGCAGCGCAAAGGGCTGAAGTTCCCGCAAAACACAAAGCACCACATACGTCACCAAATAGAACGCGCCCAGCATGCCGACGACCATGGCGGCGGATTTTTCTCCCGCAGAGGCGCAGGGATGCAAAGGATTTGGTTGCCCGGTTTCCATTTTTCGCAAATCATCCAACAAACATTCATCTCCGCGCCGTTGCGCCTCTGCGCGAAAAAAACAACGATCAGGATCGCGACGACTTTTCTACCGCAGTTCTCCGCCATACTCCGCCACGGCCGCAAAACGCGCGTAAACCGGTTTCGGCCCGTAAAATCGCGGCCGGGAAAACGGCCGGAAGCCCACGCCATCCAGCGCCGCAGTCTGGACCAGCAGAAACTTGATCACCGCGTCGGCTGCCGCCGGCTTTGCCGCGCGTTCCGGCGCAGCGAGCGTCCAGACTGCCGGTGCGCCACGCATCGTGATCTTCTCGGCAATGCCCGATTTTAGGCGATCGAAACCGATCTGCGCCTGTGAATAGTCTACATCCGGCGAACCCAGATTCACACGCGAATCGAGCGCAATGTAACGGATTCCATGCGCCACGCAGGTGGACCGGTAGACCAGCGCGTAATCGATTTCCCCGGTTTTCAACAAGGCGGACAGGCGCTCCACATCGTCGATGACGAGGTGACAGCGGGCGAGGAATCGGTCATGCAGCCCGGCGGAACCGAGGCGTTCCTGCAAAACCAGCGCCAGCAGCGTACGATAACCGATGGGGCTGGTGTTTTCATTGGCGCGGGCGAGCCGGACATCGTCCTGAAGGACCGCCGTAGCCCAGTCGTGTTCCGCTTCTTCCACATGCGGCGCACGCACGCCAACGCCCAGCACCAGTTCATCGGCGGCAAAATCGATCCGCCAGGCACAGATGCCGGGAAGGAGCTGCGTCACCAACCGATTGTCCGCCAGGGCCAGCAGATCGCATGTGCGCCCCAGCGAAGTGAATTTGCGGCAGGCTTCCACGCTGCCGCTTCCTTCCAGTCGCAACACAACATGCAGATCCCGCTCGCAAGCCTCGCGAACCTGATCCAGAAAAGGCGATAGCCCGGCAGCATGGAACAGGCGCACGGCGGGCATTTCCGGTTTGGGCGCGCATGAGGTGAACGCGAGGGTGGCAAGTACAAGCGATGCGACAACAGCAGCTCGCGCGGACGCCCGCCCGCCAGTGTAATGGCGAATGGTTTGCACAAACGTGGAGGTCACGCGTCCGCGTGAGCCGCTGCCTTTATTCGCCGTCATGCCGATTTCTCCGCAACAGACTCCGGGCGCCCGCCGCGACAACCACCAGCGCAATGGGCAGCAGGAACAATAACTGGGAAATGCGGCGGTTCTGCGTCGCAACACTGTCTGCCACCACGCTCACGCGCAACTCCCGCGAATCGGGGCGATTCGCTGCGGCCGGGTTTGCGCGCGCGAAGCCGGCCACGCGAAACGCATCTGCGCGCGCAGGATCCACGGCAAGGACCGGAATCGATAAATTGGGGCTCCACACATCGTCGCCGGATTCAAGCGACAGTCCGCCCTGATTTGCCGCGGCCGCCGGAACCGACGCGGCAAACCGGAGAAAAACCACCTGTCCGAATTCGCGGGCCAGCGTATTTGCCTCGATCCAGAGCGGCCGCACGCTGCCATCCGGAAGCCGTACGCGCAGATGCGAATCGTCCGATAATGCTTTGTCCGACGGGCTCCATTCGCCAATCAGCATAATCTCATTTGTGCCCGGCGCCAGCCGGTGGATCCGCCCCGTTTCATTGTGCAACAAATAAGCCGGAAGTTCTCTGGAAAGCACAAGGGCGCGGCTTTCCGCCGCGACCGCAGCCCCGATTGAAAATGACAGGAAATTCAAAAGACCGCACACCAGGCAGCCGCGGATCAGTCCTCGTTGACATCGGGTTTTTTGCAAAGAATGAATCTCCAACGGATCGGCGCAACACCAACCAATGCCCATGCCGTCAAGGGTTGCGCACTTGCCGCTAGCTTCATGTCGCCTTCCCGATGGGCCTTACTTGGCAAACGCGAAGCGCGCAAAACTGGCCAGATCGGCGGCGGTATCCGGTGTGCCCCGCCAGTAGGCATTCCACATTGGTGTTGGCGCTTCCATGGCGTGCGGCATCCAGTACGCGGGATAATCTTCATAGGATGCATTGGCCAGAAAATCCGCCTTTCCCTCGATCCCCAGTGATTTGCGCGGGATGGAACAGACATAGGTGATGGCATTGAAATTCTTCGCGCGGCTCGTCTTTCCCAGGAAATCGTCGTCCTTGTTGACCTTGCACGCGGCGCCAGCGATCACTGATGGCGCGCTGGCCGTGAACCTGTCCGTCCGGCGGTCGAATGCGATCCAGACCGGCGCCGTCTTTGCATCCGGGGTCACAAATAACTTGAGTACGCCCACGGCTGAACGCGAGATCAGCGTGGCAAGCACATACAGATTGTCCTTGTCCGCCGCGAGTTGGAGACGGGAAAGATCCGGCGAACCGCCCTGCCACACGCCGTTGGTCTTCTCGTAGTGGCGGAATCCGCTGATCACATAGCTCCGGGCCCACATGACCGGCAAAATGGACCCGTCGATCGGACCGGCCACGACCGTTGGAATCAGATGCGGCCTGGATGCTTCGCCGAAATCGTCGCCCGACCCGCCGGCAACAACCGCCGGAGCGCGGACTATCGAGGCGTCAAGTTTCGCCCGGGCATAAACCACGGGCTCCTCGACGGAACGTGCATTCCCGCGCCAGTAGGAAACCTCCGGTTTCAGGTCGTTTGCCGCCGTCCGGTCCACGCGTGCAAAGTTCAAGAGAAACGCCTTCTTTCCCTGCAACCCCAGCGGTTGCCGTGGCAGGCGCAATTCGAACATCGCACCCCCATCGGCCGCACCTGCGCACGGCACGCACTGCGCGCCATCCAGCGGAAAATCGGCGGCAAGTTTGCCGCTGGCCTGATCCAAGGTCACCACTTTGGGCGCCGCCTCAATCCCGGAAGCGAAGTATAACCTGATCTCGCCATTCTTTCCTGCGCCCATGAAATGCGCCAGCAGATACAGATTCGCGTCATCCGCCGTCAGACGCAGCCGCGTCGGCGAGGCAGGTAAAAAGCTCAACACGCCTTGCGCACTCGGTTTGTAAGCCAGAAAATCTTGGACGGACAGGCTGTCCGCCCAATCCGTTGCCGCAGGCTTTCCGTGCAGCGCAATCGCCGTGGAACGCAGCGGCACGGGTTGTTCATCAAGCGCCTCCGGCAACGTCAGAAACGCAGCCATGGCGTGATCATTGGTGCCATGCGACGTGGCATAGAGCTTGATCAGCAAATCATACGCGCCATCCGGCACACCGCTCTTGCGCTTCAGGGTGACCGTGAAATACTCCATGCTTCCCTTGCCGGGACTGCCTTTGCCGATTCCGGCAGCCGGAGGAACATCCGGATAGGTCTTCCACGCCGGCGAAGGCGCCACGTCCACATCGAACTGTTCGCTGAAGATTCCCAGTTTGGCGTCAAAGAAGGAAAATTTGTCCATGGTGTTGCAAATGTAAACCCGGAACGAGCCCTCCTTTTCGATGCGCAATCCGCCTTCCGGAACATCGGCCTTCACGGTCAGATTGTCGCGCAACCATGGATTGACCCAGCAAAACGTGGGGAATGTGCCTGCGCCGACGGGCGCAACGGCACACCCGATCAACGCAATCGCAAAAAACACCGATTTTTTCGTGTGCATCATTTTGCCGCCTTGTTTGTGCTTACCTGTTCACGCAAAACGTTTCGTTCGACCACCTGCCGGATGGAGTCGAGATGCATGATGTAAACATTGAGTCCGGATTTGATGGCTGTGACAACGCCCTCGGATGAAATTGTCGCGCCGGTGACGGCGTCGATATCGCCGCCATTGACCGTGGTCTTCCATTGCGTCTTTAAGATGTCCCTGCCGGCAAATTGAGCTTGGAAATCGTCCTCCGAAATCCGGGCACCAACGCCTTCCGTCTCCTGCTGCCGGGTGATCGCGATCTTCTGAATAGTCCCGGTCGCATTCACGCCCACGAACACATGGATGAGTCCCGCATAGCCCCGGGCTTTTGATTCAAAAGCCACGCCAGCATATCGCCCGTTCCGGCTCGCGACAAAAAAAGTCCATGTTTTTCCGGCTTCCGTAAAGGTGACGCGATTGTCCGCCGGCTGGTTGTCAAAAGCAGGGAGTACTTGCGCCAGCAGGTTGGTTGGAACGGAATCTGCCATTGCCGCAACTGGCAAACTTCCATTCCGTTCGGTCCGGTTCGCAGGCACCGCCCGAGCATTCAGCGCCGATCGGATCACCAGAAAGCCGATAAATCCAAAAAACGTCACCGTCAGAAACCGTTTCATAATAAATACTCTAACAAACGTCCGATGGCAGCACGAGGCCGAATCATCCTAAAAAGGCGTTTACTTCGCTGTAGGCTGTAGACTGCAGGTGAGGGTTTCCACTGCGACGTGCGCGAAGGCGTATTAGCGAGTGGTGTGAACACACCGCGCCGATGCTGATGGCATCCCCCCGTGCAAACGTTGGCTTTTCCGGCGGCCAAATCGTTTCACCCAACAGGTGAAAGGGTTGTTCTCTGTAACGCCCTCGGCAGCATAACGTTGAACAAAACAACTGCCGTCAACTGCGCCGTAGAAGTTGAGTACAGAGGCGCCTACAGCAACAGGGCGGGCTTGGTTACGCGCAAAAAAAATAGTGGCTTGATTCACCTTGATTAACCTTGATTGACCCTGATCCGACTTGATTTACCTTGAATTTCGGCAGGCGGCGAGAGGTCGGGGTCCCGATCCCGATTTCGAAAAATGCGACTTCGTCTGCCATAGGAACCCCCAAAATCAGACCGGAAAAAAGCATCGCCCTTATACATAAGATAAAATCGTGACACGAAAACCTCATAACAACGATAAAGGCCAACAAAACAAACAAAACCGCGTAACACAAAAGCCGCGAAATGCAACACCCGGGCTGAATCGTCATCGTATCCTTCACAAACCTTTTTCCGGGGGGGGCAGCGGCCCCCCCCCTGAACACTGGTCAGATAGGCTGAAGGCTGCCAACACGTTAACTCTGCAGTCGCTGCGCTGACTTTTGCCACCCTTCTTTTGCATCACAAACTCCTCTCCGTAGAATGATGCAGTTATACACCCTGTAAATTTAATAAGGTACGTGGGCCGGCCGGTGGGGCCGACCCTGCAACACGGTGAAACGTCCTGAAACGCCACGAAGTGTCAGGAAGGGACACAAGGGCGGGGAAAAGCGAACAAATATTTGCTTGACACTTTTTTGAGGAGGAAGTGGGAAAAGTGGGCAGTGATCAGACACCCGTTCCTGGCACAAGGAAAGGTGCAGATAACGGGCGCAAAATCAAGCGCGTTTCAAGGTGATTTCCGCATTTGCGTGTCACGCTGACTGTTTTCCAAATATGACCTATGCCCTCCGCGTGCACCGTTTGGGGTTGCGAGGCGGCGGTTCAGGCGCAAGGGTTTTTGTCAGACGCGACGTTCTTTCCGTGACTGCCGTTCAAGGCGGGTTTCTGCGCCAGCGAGCCGTTCCCGTAATTCCGCGTCCTTTTCCAGACGCCGAGCCAGTACACGCAACTGTGCGCTGACCGCCACCCCGGTGGTCATCCACCATCCGCGCGCCATACCGACCCTGCGTCAAATGCCCGCGCCGATGATGCCGACGGTTGAAATAAACCGTGTAGCGCGTCTGCAGCGCGTGCATGAATGCACTCAGATTCGCGCGCGGCGTCTCCACCACCAAGTGAAAATGAGTGAGGCGCGCATGCGGACAGGCGACAAAACCGCAACCCAACAAATGCACAAATTCGGCCACGGAGCACACAGAGCAGATGGAGACCACAGAGAAATTTCCATCCGCGATCAAACAACTAACCCGAGTGGCTGGTTTTGAAGTGCCCGGTGACAGGCATCAGGCAGAACAGGTTCAACCGTACCCCGAACGCCTCCACGCACGCCGCCAGACAAGCCAGAAACTGCGTGCAGTCCCCGTCATCGCGAAAGATCGCCCTTCTTCCCTCAAATAGGATTATGGATCTGCTGGCCGAAGCCAATGAAATTACCGCCATTATGTTGGCAAGCCGTAAAACCGCTTCTTCCTGAATCGACATTCGGCAGTCGAGAATCGACAATCAACAATTACAGTGTCGCCGCAGTCCATGAACTTGTCCACGACCTCCGGGATGATGGGGCGCAGGAAGCCGTAGCGGGACTGGAAATGCTGTTCGTAGGCGGCAAGAAAGGCGTGGAAGTACCGGGACAGGCACTGCCAGAGAGGCGAGGCGCGGGGTTTGCGGGGGCGGTAGGGTTTCACCTACCGGGGTATATGCGGGCTGACAGCGAAATCTTACATTAGCGACAAGATGCGCTTCGATAAGTTCTGGACACGGCACCGACGGAGCGGTGCCCTCCAGTTCCAGCACTTCTGTTTCATAAGTACGGTAACGTGTTATCGGAATCGCCTTCGCCCTCGAATCCCGACCCCCGCGGGCTTGCCCCGCGGGTGAAGTCTGAAGGCTAAAGGCTAAAGGCTGAAGGAAATGCGATGAAGAGAGTTCACTGAGGGAGCGCGGAGGGCGCGGAGGATATCAGTTGGCAGGGGAAAGAGGGTTATCGCCGGAGATCAAGCGCGCGTATTCCTTTTTGCCGCGCGGATCAAACATGTAGTATTCGGCGGTGGCGCGGGCGTTGATTATGTCGGCGTCAACCGCGCCTTCGGGAATGCCCCAGATCACGGATACCGGCCACGTCAACAAATTCAGAAAGCCATACAGCCACATGCTGGAATCTCCCTCGCCCGTGGCAAGATAGAAGTTGCCGAAGCCGGGCAGGATGTTCAGGGCGGCACCGGCGGCTGGCGATTTAACGCTCACCTCATCCGATTTGACACCGTGATATTTCAGTTCGGTCAGCGTTGCTTTTTCGCCGCGTGACAGGCTGAGGCAACCGGTTGACGAGAGCAACAGGGCGAAGAGGAACAGACTGACAGCGTGTTTGTGTGTGTGGTTCATGGTGGGGGCTCCAATGTGGGTGTTTCGTTAGGGGCCTTCATCATAAATGCTTGTTGTTTGGCAAATCAACAATATTGTCGCGCGTAGTCTGGATTATCCCGTCAGCGTGTCAGACGAAGCTACGGCACAATATGTTGCCAGACAGGATGTTATGAGATTATTAATAATCTCTTTGCAGATGGCACACTCGTTGCTTATGTCATAGCCGCGTGAATGGATGAGCTGTTCACACAATGCGAAAGGTAAAGTAATGAAAAAGGTATCAAGATTGTTGCTGGTTGGTTTGGTTT
>Ga0316226_1003187_pt1 | contig 14371 bp, 9 predicted proteins | sample TBH18017metaG_FD_206009 | JGI IMG/M metagenome (GOLD analysis project Ga0316226, IMG submission 206009) | Freshwater microbial communities from Trout Bog Lake, Wisconsin, USA - TBH18017 | ecosystem: Environmental > Aquatic > Freshwater > Lake > Hypolimnion/Profundal zone | place: USA: Wisconsin... | reverse complement strand
GTTGCCGGGAGCCACGCCCGGCGCGGGCATGGCCGGCGGCGGAACCCCGCCCGGAGCCGGCGCGGTCGTGCCGCCCGTGCTGGCCACCAGCGGCAGCGCCTGAATGACCCCGTGGTTGTTGAACGTGATGGTCGCGGCAGCCTGGTCGATCTTCTGCACCTCGATGTCGTCCTGCCGGTCGCCCTCGCACATCACATACGATTCGTCCTTGGGCGGCTGGCCGGGCTTGGCCACGCCCGCCACCTTGAACAGCACCTGCAATTTGCCGAACAGCGTCATGATGCCATTGGGCGTGATCTTGGGCGGCGGGATGAGCGTCGTGGGGTCAACCGCCACCGGCGGCGGCGGGATGGGCACCAGCCCGAACACGTTGCGCTCCACGATGGGCTGATAGGGCGTCTCCGCCGGCGCGACGGCCGCCCGCAGCGGCTGGCCGTAAAGGCAGCCGCCCGCGAGCAGGCCGAAAATCAAACATCGCCGCAGATTCATAATGCAAATATAACCGTCCCCAAGAAAAACACCAGCGCCCGGACAAAGTTGCGGGCAAAGCCGGATTTTTCCAGCCACAGATGGGCACGGATGAAACACAAATTCATTTTAGACACGGATTGCACGGATTTACACGGATGCGATTGGTAGGGCTGGCCTGCGGGTCAGCCGGGCTAGGCGGCGCGGCAACGCCGCCCCACCGGCATCGGTGTTTATCCGTGTCCATCCGTGGTTTCAAATCCAAGAATTTTTTCAGGCGGACGACGGCGACGCTACGGTTGGCGGGCCGGTTCGTGATAGGCCCGGTTCTGCTGGTATGATTCCAGCAGTTCGCGGTTTTTCTTGACCAGGGCTGGCTTCTTTTCCGCCGTGGCCAGGGCGACCGCCTTTTGCGCCGTCTTCACGGCGTCGGCAAAACGCCCGGCCTCGGCATACGCCGCGCCCAGCGTGCCCATATACAAGGCCACCTGATGATTGGATAGCTGGCAGGACTGTTCCGCCATCCGGACTGCCTCGGGCCCGTCCCGCAGGCGGGCATCGGGCGCGGTGGCCAGCAGCCAGGCCAGGTCGTTCATGGCGAGGATCTGCTTGTGGTCATATTGCAGCGCCGCCTTGAATTCCGTGATGGCCTCCGGCAATTTGCCCTGCGCGGAAAGCGTGTTGCCAAAAATATAATGGATCTTCGGGTCGCGGGGCAGGAGTTTCAGCGCGGCCTGGCAAATGTCCGCCGCCTCGGCCAGTTTGCCCTGCACGTCCGCCGCCATGGCCAGGCCGCACAGCGCCGGCACGTTGTCGGGGCAGATTCGCACCGCTTCGGCGAAATGCTCGCCGGCCTCGGCCGGCCTGCCCTGATCCATGAGGGCGTCGCCCAACAGTAGTTGCATGGGCGAATTGGCCGGCGTCACCGCCAGCGCATGACGGGCGAGGGTTTCGCTGTTCTGCCAATAGCCCGCCTGCACGGTGGTTCGTTGCCAGCAGACGGCCAGCAGTCCCAAGGAAAGCGCCGCCAGCACCGGCCGCCGATAAGGCCATTGCGCGCTGATTTCCGCCACCAGCCAGACGAGGGCGATAAATATCCCAATCAGCGGCACATAGGTGTAGCGATCGGCCATGGCCTGGCTGCCCACCTGCACCAGCCCGATCACCGGCACCAGCGTCCCCAGATACCACAGCCAGCCCGTCATCAGCCAGGGCTGCGGCTGCCGGAAGAAAAATACCGCCACCGAAACCAGCAGCAGCCCGCCCGCCGCCAGGATTGCCCAGTCCATGTCCACCGGCAGGTTCAGCGGATAACAGGCTGCCAGCGGCTCCGGCCAAAACAGCTTGCCCAGGTAGCCCGCGTAGGCGGTGAAGGCGTTGGCAATCCGGTCCCCGAGCGGCACCAGCGTGAACGGCGCCACCGCCTTGCTGCTTTGCTGGGCCAGAAACGTGATGACGCAGGAGCCCGCCGACAAAACGAAGAACGGAATTTTTTCCACGACCAGCCGAAAGAAATTGCGGAGTGCGGAGTGCGGAGTGCGGAATCGGTCCAGCGGCCAATAGTCCAGCAGTAGCAGGAGAAACGGCAGCGTTACCACCATCGGCTTGCTCATCAGGCCGAGGGCGAAACCGGCCACGGCAAGCCCGTAGCAAGGAGAAAGGAGAAAGGAGAAAGCGGCGCTTCGTCCTTGCTCTCCTTGTTTCTTAATCCTTGCTGCTTGCTCCTGCGCAAATCGCGCGTAGCGCGCATAGGCGATCAGCGACAGCAGCAGGAAAAACGTGCTCAGCACGTCCTTGCGCTCGGAAATCCACGCGACCGATTCCACATGGAGCGGATGCAGGCCGAACAGCGCCGCCACCACCGCGCTGCGCCAGCGGAAGCCCGTCAGCCGCTTCAGCCACAGGAACAGCAGCACCGTGTTGGCGGCATGGAACACCCCATTCATGGCGTGATGCCACCCGGCCCGCACCCCGAACATCTGCACATCCAGCATGTGCGAGAGCCACGTCAGCGGATGCCAGTTGCCGGAATGAAAATGGCCGAACGCCCAGACGACGCCCGGCCAACTCAGACCGTGCAGCACCTGCGGATTCTTGAAGACGTATTGCGGGTCGTCATAATCGGTGAACATGCAGCCCGTCACCGGCCAGTAGGCGGCGGCGACGGACAAAACCAAAAGCGCGCAAATCCACCACGTCGTGGAGCATCGGGCTTTCGTTGAATCAGAAAATGGCAGGGTCGTCATGTTCGTCAGGTTGGGCGGGATTTGATAAAAGCACAGGTTCATCGAAACGGCTGCAAAAGGCAATCCGCAGTTGCAGCCGGTGTGTAGCGTTGTTTGAACGGAGCGCGGGTCTATGACCCGCAGCGGCTTCGCCAATCAGAACGCTTGCGAAACAAAATGGGAGCGGGTCAAAAAGTTTGGGTGTGGCTGCGGCTCACAGAGCCGCGCTCCGTTACGCTCGCAGCCCGCCGAACTCGTCACGAAATCTCGCGCTGCTCCATGGCCACGTTTTCGGATCGAGCACCAGCTTCGCCTTCGTCGGATTATTTTCAATGTAACGAACGGTATTCCGTTCGTGCTCGGCATCGCGCAGGTAAGTGTCGAAGTAATCCTCCGCCCAGAAAGCACCCCGCTGGCCGAGCCGTTGGTTCGCCAGGCGTCCGGTGTGCTTCTTCCAGGCGCCCACAATCTCCGCCATCGCAACCGTCCCCACCTTGAACAAAATGTGAACGTGGTTCGGCATGATGACCCAGGCTCGCAACTCGTAGCGCGGAGCGCGGGTCTGCGACCCGCAGCCTTCCCCGGAAAACCGGCGGAAATTATCCTCAACCAGCCTGGCAACCTCCGGCCGGCGCAGATGGCATTCGCCCCGGCCTTGGTCGAGATACGCTTCGAGCCGTTTCCGCTGCTCCCGGTCGTCTTCGATTTTGGCAAAATGTTCCCACTCGGAACGCAGCGATTCGGGAAAGCTGTCGGCGAGATGAAAGGTGACGAACTGCGTCAGCCCCGGCTCATCGCGATGCGGCAGGTAACCGCGCTCGTGCCAGCCGCGAAAACCTTGTTTGGCCGCTTCAATTTTCGGTGGGGCTGAACCGTGACGCTTGACCGCGACCAAATCGCGCACGCCGGGATTGTGCGGCGGTCCGGAGTGACGCGGTTTGGCTGGCTGGCTCACGACGATGATTGAAACGAAGTCGGGTCCCATACGCAAGCCCCCGGAGCGCGCCCCTATGAGGCGCAGCGGCTTCGCCAATCAGAATGCGTGCGAAACGAATGGCAGCGGATTGAAATGTTTGGGCATGGCTGCGGCTCACAGAGCCGCGCTCCAATCAAAAGCGGCTTGCTTCCCCGGGACCGTAGTATTTACTTTTTGCCTCATCATGAAATTAAAGCGTCGCCCGGCGGTTTCCCAAGGCTCCCTGGACCGGCTGCTCCGGGCGGCGGGCGAGGCCTGGGCCCGCAAAAAATTTTCCGAGGCCATCGAACATCAGGAACGCGCCAGCCAGTTGGATCCCGCCAATGTCAGCATCCTGCTGGACCTGGGCAATAAATACGGGCTGCGCTATGACCCCGCCGCCGCCGAGCGCTGCTTTGAAAAGGCCGCGCGCCTCGCCCCGAACAAGGCCGAAGCCCTGGCCATCGCCGGGACGCATGCCGCCGATTTTGGCGACTACGAAATGTCCGAGCGCTACTTCCTGCGCGCCTTGGCGGAGAAGAACGCCGTCGCCAAAATGTTCGCGCAACTGGCCAAGGTCTATGAGCGCGAGCGCCGGCTGGACGAGGCCGCCGTCATGGTGGATCGGGCTTTGCACCTGAACCCCAACTGCCAGGCGGCCCTGCTCGCCCGCGCCCGGCTGGAACGGCAGGGCGGCCGGATTGAGGCCGCCGAACAGACGCTCCGCTCTTTTGTCAAACAGCCCAATCCCGACGTCTGGATCCATGCCCAGACCTGGTATGAACTCGGCCAGGTTCTGGACCGCCAGGGCAAATACGACGAGGCCATGGCCGCCTTTGTGCCCGCCAAGACCCGGATGCTTTCCCAGTCGGGGCGTTTTATCCATGAACTCAAGGTCGTCCGCCAATACCTCGCGGATATGCGGACGAATCTCACCGCCGAAACCCTGCAACGCTGGTTCGACACCCTGCCGTCCCTGCCGCCGCCCCGCCGGATTGCCCTGCTGGGCGGCCATCCCCGCTCCGGCACCACCCTGCTGGAACAAGTTTTGGATTCGCATCCCGACCTTACCTCTTTGGAAGAAACCACCGTTTTCCACGATGATGCCTATATGCCGCTCATCAACCGGATGCCGGAAAAGACCCCCATCCTTTCTTTTCTCGAAGCGGCGCCGGTGGAAGTTCTGCAGCAATCGCGCAAGAATTATTTCCGTTCCGCCGAACTGTTTCAGGGCGAGCCGCTCGGTGGCCGGCTGCTCATAGACAAAAATCCTTCGCTGACGTTTATGATCCCGCCGCTGCTCCGCATCTTTCCGGAAATCAGGCTTCTCATCGCTTTGCGCGACCCGCGCGATGTGGTCTTGAGCATCTTCATGCAGCCACTGCCATTCAGCCAGGGCGGTTCCGCCTATCTAACCTTGGGCGGCGCGGTGGACGACTATGTCGCCATGATGGATTTGTGGCAGACCTTGAAGCCGATGATTGCCGGCCATTATCTGGAAGTGCGTTACGAGGACATGGTGGAAGATTTGGAAACCGTCGCGCGCAGGAGCTTGGATTTTCTGGGCGTGCCGTGGGACGCCAAAGTGCTGGGCTTCGACGAGCACGCCCGGAAAAAACTCGTGCGCTCGCCCACCTACGCCGACGTGACCCAGCCCGTCTATAAGCGCGCCGTCGGCCGCTGGCAGCACTACCAGAAATACCTCGAGCCGCATCTGGCCAAGCTGGAGCCGTTCGTCAAGGCGTTCGGATACGAGTGAAACAATTTACGATTTACGATTTACGATTGCGGAAAAACGTCGAAGACCGGTTCTGATTTGACACAGATTACACGGATTTTCACTGATTGAATCCGTGCCAATCCGTGTAATCCGTGTCAATGTTTCCCTCCATCTGTGTGCTGTGGCTCAAACGCTGCGGTCACGAAGAAAAATTGATTTGAGGCGCGCTTGGACGCATCCTTTTACCACCATATTTTCCCCGCCATGAAACGTCCCCAGCTCATCTCCCCCGGCTCCCTGAACCGGATGATTGCCGAGGCCGCCGCAGCGTGGAACCGGGGCGACTGGCCGCAGAGCCTGGAGCTGCTCGAGCGCGCCGCCAAGTTTGACCCGGCCAACATCCATATCCTGCTAAACCTCGGCGAGCGCTACGGCTTCCGTTACCGATCCGCCGACGCCGAACGCTGCTTTGAAAAGGCCGCGCGCCTCGCCCCGGATAAAACGGAAGTCCTGGCCACCGCCGGCCGGCTCGCCGCCGGCTTTGGCGACTATCCCCTGGCCGAACGCTTTTTCCGGTCGGCCTTGGAGCAAAAAAATGTTTCCGCCGACACCGTCGCCCGGCTGGCGGAAATTTACGAGCGGCTGCGCCGGGCGGATGACGCCGCCGCGCTGGTGGAACACGCCCTGCGGCTGGACAACGCCTGTCCGCTGGCCCGCCTGACCCAGGCCAAGCTGCACCGGCAGGCGGGAAAAATGGCCGAGGCCGAAGCCGTCCTGCGCCCCGCCTTGACCTGCGCCAGCCGCGAACTGCGGAGTCGCAGCTTCTATGAACTCGGCGCGCTCTGTGACCGGCAGGGACGTTACGACGACGCCATGGCCGCCTGGTTGGAGGCCAAAAATTGCCTGCGCCCGGACGCCCCGGCACAGCTCGCCCAACTCCAGCCCATCATCCGGCATCTGCTGGAGATGCAGCAAAATGTCTCGGCGGAACTGCTGGCGCGCTGGCACGAGGCCGGCCGGGAATCGCTCCAGCCATGGCACCGATTGGCGTTTCTGGGCGGCCATGCGCGGTCAGGAACAACTTTGCTGGAGCAGGTGCTGGACGCGCATCCCGACCTCGTCTCGGCGGAAGAGACCACCATTTTTCATGACGAGGCCTTTGCCCCGTTGCAGCGGGCCGCGCCGCCCAATGCTTCCCTGCTGGCGGGACTGGACGGGGCGGCGGTTGAACTGTTGCGGCAGGGGCGGACACGCTATTTCCAGGCCATGACCGCCCGGCTGGGCCGGCCGCCGGAACCGCGCCTGCTCATTGACAAAAATCCAAACATCCAAAATTTGCTGGTCGCCTACGTCCGTTTTTTTCCGGAAGCCAGATTGATCATCGCCCTGCGCGACCCGCGCGATGTGGTCTTGAGCTGTTTCATGCAGCCGCACGTTCCCCTCATGCCGGGCAGCGTGAACTACCTGACCGTGGAAGACGCCGCCGCCGCCTACGCCCGGACGATGGGCATCTGGCGGACGCTCAAACCGCTCCTGAAAAATCCCGTCCTCGAGGTGCGCTACGAGGACATGGTGGAAGATTTGGAAGCCGTCGCGCGCAAGAGCCTGGATTTTCTTGGCGTGGCCTGGGACGCCAAGGTGCTGGGCTTTGACGAGCACGCCCGGAAAAAACTCGTGCGCTCGCCCACCTACGCCGACGTGACCCAGCCGGTCTATCAGCGCGCCGTCGGCCGCTGGCAGCACTACCAGAAATACCTCGAGCCGCATCTGGCCACGCTGGATCCGTTCGTCAAGGCGTTCGGATATGAGTGAAACAATTTACGATTTACGATTGCGGAAAAACTGACGCCAAAGCGCAACCGTTGTGGCGGCGGACGTCCCGTCTGCCGTGGAGGGCGGGCATCTTGCCGCCCGGAAATAACGCAGCATCGAAGAACGCTTGCGAACAATTTTATGCATTCTGGCGGGGAGTGAGATTTTTGCCGCCGGGCGGGGACGCCCGGCTCTACGGCAGGCGGGACGCCTGCCGCTACAGCTAAAAAAAAGAGCCGCTCCGAAGAGCGGCTCTCGTAACTAAATCAACCTAAACCCAGATCAGGCTTTCTTGCGGCGGAAGGCCATCAGCATCCCGAAGCCGCCCAGTCCGGCCAGGGCGGCAACGCCGGACTGAATTTTATTGCAGCCCTTGCAAATTTATTTCACCGGCCTGAAGCAGGCCTTCACGCACCATGATCCGCGCGAGATAGCCCAGTTGTTCGGATTGGGGATCCAACTGCAATGCCTGCTGGAGAATGGCCTTTGCCAGCGCGGCATTGCCCAGCCGCAAACTCGTCTTGATGCCCAGGTCGGCATAATAGTCGGCCGACCGGCCGCGATCCGGCAATGAATCAACGTGCATGGCAGCGAGGGTTTTTTTGATGCTTTCGACCGCGTCCAACTGGTTCGTTGAACCCGTCTTGATGGCCACTTCCGCATCAAACAACTGGCGCGCCAGGGCGTTCGTCTGCGCGCTGAGGGGCATGAACAGCATCATGCCGTTGGTGCCCTGGAAAATGCACGGCATGGACATCAGCATCCCTGATTCCCGGCCGGCCTGCCCCTTGGTGACCGCATTCAAATACGACATCAATTCCGAGTTCATCGAACCAAAAGGTTCCCTTAAAATCTGGAGCGCATTGGCGGCGTCCACTCCGGCCAGCACCCGGTTTTTCTGCGGCGCCGCCAGTTCCACCTGCCAGGTGCGTTCATCATAATGCTGCAAACCTTGCGCCGACCGCCCCTTCCAGATATAGAACGCGCGGGGCGCCTCATATTCCAATATGGGCACATCGTCCTGTTGCAGCCGGCCCGGCCCGGCCACGGCGAACGCCGTCCTTTGCGAGGCCAGTTGTCGCGCCATCACCGCCTCCGGGGAAGCCAGGCTGACCGCATTCAAATCACCCCGCGGCCCGGCCAGTTCAAACGCCCGCCGGTAAACATCCGGGTCGGATTTCCAAGGCCGATCCGAGCCGAGCAGCATGATGTCGCCGCTCCCGAGATCCCAGATTTCCATGGACGGGAACACCGAGCCAAACGTGCGCACCACCAGTTTTATCACATCATCGTTCATGTCGTAAGTGTGAAACCACTGGCCCATCAGGCCGCCCGGCTTGAGCCGGCTGGCCGCAATCTGGTAAAATTCCCGGCTGAACACGCTGCCGATGCCCGCCGTCCATGGGTTGGAGGGCTCCGAGATGATGACATCATATTTCTTCGCCTCCAGTTTCAGCACCGTGCGCGCATCTTCACGGACAATGCGCACGCGGTCATTCGTCAGCACGCCATGGTTCCAGGGTGCAAAGAACGCCGCCGCCTCGAGCACCGGCGCGCAGTTCTCCGCCACGGTCACATGTTCAATCGGATAGCCCAGCGCCGAACCCGCGGTCATGCCGCTGCCCATGCCAAAACAGAAGACATCTTTGCTGTCTGGCTTGGCCATCAGCGGCAGTTGCGCCAGCAGGATTTGGGTGGCCTGGTCAAAGAACGATGAGGCGTCCGGCTTGCCGTTGATGAGCAGGGCCAGGTTGTCCGGCATGCCGGCCGGCTGCTGGCTTAAAACCGCGACCGTGGCATCCGCCGCGTCCTTGTAATAAACGAGTTTCGTCCCCTTTTGCCAGCCCGTCTTATAGGCCGAGAACGTCGAGTCCGGCTGCGTAAAATCCATGTCCGGCAGGCGAAAAATCTCCAGGCAGAACACATACCGCCAGTCCTGGCCTCCGCCCGCCGTCACGATTAAAATCAGCATCCCCATCACCACGCCCCCCACGGCGGCCAGCCGCCGGCGCGTGGCCAGGGCCGTGAAAAAGGCCGTCACCACCAGCACCAGCGCCGCCACGGCAAACGAACCGCGCAGGCCGATTACTGGCAGCAGCACAAAACCCGTCAGCAGCACCCCGCCCACCGCGCCCAGCGTGTTCCACGTCAGCAGCCGCCCCACCCGGTCGGCCAGATGCCGCTGCGTTTCCGAACCGCGCATCCACAGCGGCAGCACCGACCCCAGCACCGCCGCCGGCAGTCCCAGCACCAGCAGTGAAATCAGCGTGACGAGGATTTGATGATAGCAGTAGCCCATGTAGGTCCGCTGCAGGCCGTCCTTGGCGTAAACATAAAGGGCGGCCAGGTTCTCGATGTTGTAGACCAGCAGGCCGATGATTCCGGCCGCCACCAGCAGCAGCACCAGCGTCGTGATTTCGCGCGGCCACTGCCGGCGCCGGGGCGAGGCGATCACCGCGCTGCCCACGCTGATGCCCAGGATGAAGGCCATCAGCACAATGGCGAACACCTGCAGCGATGCGCCAAAAATCAGGCACAGGCACCGCGACGCCACCACCTCCAGCCCCATCGAGACCGCGCCCGTCACCGCCACCAGCACACAGCCCCAATGGAAAATTTCGGGCGCGGTCTCCGGGTCGGCAACCGTGGCGGCGGCCTGGTTTTCGGCCGCCGGGTGCGCCGGACGGCCGTTGGCGAGGAACAGCGCCACCAGCCCGACCAGCACGTTGAGGCTGGCCGCCATGGCCAGCGTCCGCGAAAGCCCGAATTGCGGCACCAAAAGAAATCCCGACAGCCCCGCGCCGCAGACCGCGCCAAAGCTGTTGGTGGAATAAAACCGCGCCGAACGGCGGCTGGCGTCCACCGTGTTTTTTTCCAGCCACGCCGCCAGCACCGGCAGCGTGCCGCCCATCAAAACCGTCGGGCCGAGCAGCAGCGCCGCGCCCAGCAGCCCTTTCAGCAGCAGCAGCCAGCCGCTGTGCCCCAGCAGGCCGGCGCCCGCCGAAACGAAAACCGCTTCGGCCAGCCGGTAAAGCGCCGTGAAGGAAAAGGCAAAAATGCCGATGCTGATTTCGAGGCGGCCATAGAGTTTTAAGGGCGAAGTGGCGCGGTCGGCATACCGGCCAAACAACTGGTTGCCCAGCGCCAGCCCGCCCATGAACACCGCCAGCACCACCGTCTGCGCCTGGATGGTGCTGCCAAACAGCAGCGACAGGTATTTTGACCAGATGACCTCATAGACCAGCGCCGTCGCGCCCGAGCAGAAAAAGAGGAATAAAATCAGCATGGAAATGCGGTTTATAGCCGATGCGCCGAGCGGGTGTCCATCCTTTTCGGCGGGGATGGTTGAAATGGTAGGGACGGTGCGCTGCGCCGTCCCCGCCCGTCAGCGCAGCGAGGGCGGAACAGACCGTGGTTGCACGGGCGAGGGCTTTTCGTGCGTTCGGGGAAGCATCGCCTGACGCTGTCGCTCGGCGATGCGGACGGCGCAGCGCGGCGTCCCTACCAAGATGGGCGATGGCCGTCGGCAAAATAGATGAACGGCCAGTCTTCCGGGCGCGCCACGAGCTTTTTCCGCACGGGATTTTCCAAGATGTAACCGGCCTTCTGCCGCCGGCTTTCATCGTGCCGCAGGCGGTGCTCAAAAAAATCCCGCTGCCAGCCGATGCCGGCTTCTTTCGCCGTCCATTCTTTCCATTGGCTGACGACGGTTGGCAGCGGCTTGCCGGCGGGCGGGAAGGAGACCAGCGCGTGCAGATGATCCGGCATCAGCAGAAAAATGTGCGGCCACCACAAAAACTTTTCCTGCCGGTGGCGGACGGTTTCAAACAGGCGGGCGGAAATTTCCGGCACGGCCAGCTGGTTGCGGCCGCGTTCCCGGCAGTTGATGGTGAGGAAATAAATTTCACGGTGCGGGTCAACCCACAAGGGCACATCATGCGGCAGGGATTTTCTTTCGGGAACTTCCATGATTTGAAAAGGATAGGCCTGGAAAAAATCGCGGGCAAGCGCGATTGGCAGGAACTGGTAGGGACAATCGCGCTGCGATGTCCCCGCTGGCGCAGTCCGCCGGTTGGCCAGCGGTTCGGGCGGGCTGTCCGGCGACGGACGGGAATGCGCCGGACAGCGGACGGCGCAGCGCGCCATCCCTACCCGGTTTTGGTAGGGACAATCGCGCTGCGATGTCCCCGCTGGCGCTTCCCAGTTTTTTGGCCAGCGGAGTTTTTGAATGCCTGCCCGCCGGGAACGGGAATGCGCGGGCAGGCGGACGGCGCAGCGCGCCGTCCCTACCCGGTTTTGGTAGGGACATTGCGCTGCGATGTCCCCGCCCGTCAGCGTAGCGAGGGCGGAACGGGCGTGGTAGCGCGGGCGATGGCGTTCGGTGCGTTCGAGGAGCATCGCCTGACGCTGTCGCTCGGCGATGCGGACGGCGCGGCGCGCCATCCCTACCCGGTTTTGGTAGGGACAATTGCGCTGCGATGTCCCCGCTGGCGCTTCCCCGCTTTTCGGCCAGCGGAATTTTGAAATGCCTGCCCGCCGGGGACGGGAAAGCGCGGGCAGGCGGACGGCGCGGCGCGCCATCCCTACCTTAAAATGAACAAAAAAAAGAGCCGCTCCGAAGAGCGGCTCCCTGAAAGATACGGGTTGAGCCACAGGCTCAACGCTACAGCCAATTAGGCTTTCTTGCGGCGGAAGGCCATGAGCATCCCGAAACCGCCCAGACCGGCCAAGGCCAGCGAGCTAGGTTCCGGCACCGGCGCGATCGTTTCCGATACCGAGAATGTCTGACTCTGCAAGCCACTTGGAATATTCGGAACTGTAGGCAACGGTGATCCAGACCCTTGTGAAGCACCCGTAAATATTGATGACCAACCACTGTAAATACCATTACCACCGGGACCTTTCGCATAGGTTCCGAAGGCATAAATGGCGAATGCATACGTAGTCCCAGGCGTTCCAGGAACCAAGACGTTTGCGTCTGCCTGAAACACACCCGCGCCGGTATAAGGGCCACCCTCTCCGGGGAGAGCAGTCGGCGAGGTGACACCATTAACGCCAACGGCAGTAATGGAACCTGAAATCCCCGTCAGTTGCGAGGTGAGAGTGGCGGTGCTGGCACCATAAAACAACTCCACCGAGATTTCACTGCCTACACCCAATCCCGCAGCAGGACCATTGGCATAGATGATGCCGGTTGTCTGTTGGGAACCTCCATAATAGTTGTTGAACTGGACGTAACCCTGACCATAGGTGGCGGCCACAGAGGCAGCACCGAAGAGGGCGATTAGAACACTTTTTTTCATATTTGTCTTTTTTGTTTAGGTTTAGTTGTTGATTTAGTTTACTGCAAAGTTTGAACCCAATTGGTAGCTGTAAACGGGCTGAGGAAAAAAGCTTGGCCAACAGAAATAGTCGGATTGTTGGTTACAGACCCAACTTTCCAATTGTGTGATACACCTGAATACACATAAGGAGTGTCATATGCTTGAGCAGCAACATTCCAAGTTTGAATTGAGGACGAACCACCTACAGTCAAATTCAACGTAGCAGCATTGGTTACAACGTCACCGTATGGAAGAACAGATCCAACTGGAGAATAACCGGTAATAAGACTGTTCGTTGCAGTTCCACCCCCAGTATTGGCAGCAGCAGCTCCAGTGAACGTGTTGGTAAATGCTGAAGTAGCATTATACAGAAAAAATCCCACTCCGGATTTCAAGACTAAATTATCGTTGGTTGTTGAACCAAGCTTCCAATGACCTTGAACCGCAGAATAGGTATAAGTCGTCCAACCGCCTCCACCCCAAATTGACAATTGAGTGGAACCAGGAAGGCCGTGAAAGATGTTGGTCAGAACATCATTGCCCGTAGTCAATGGATTGCACCAAAAAACATATTTGCCAGCCGGAGCTGTTGAATTGACATACCCGACGACGTTTTGGGAATAGACGGGGGCTTGCGCCTGTGAGGAGATTGCGCCCACAGCGAGTGTAGCTGCGGCAATCGCGAGTGATTTAATTTTCATTTGTAGTGTGTGTGTTGTTGTTGTTGTTACCGTGTGTGGTGACAATATCCCAGAGAACCTGTCACAAGTCAAATTTTTTTTCACTTATTTTTGAACTATTTTTCACCAGCCAGGCGGTGGGCGGTGGGCGGTGGGCGCGGGGCTGGACAACATCTTGTTTTACAGGTGGTTGAACATGATTTCAGGCCAATCCGCAATCCGCAATCCACAGTCCGCAATCCGCATTTTAGCCGTTTGTCACCGGTTTGTAACCATGTTTTTCATCCCAAAAGCGTGCGCGCGGCCGGAATAAAGCAATCAGGTCTTGTCCCCATGGCCGGGCTGGGGTGGGGACGGTGCGCCGCGCCGTCCGCTGTCCGGCGCATTCCCGTCTTCCGCCGGACAGCTTCCGCTGGCAATGAGGGGACTGCGCCAGCGGAGACAGCGCAGCGCAATGTCCCTACCGGTCAAATTGCGGGCGCTGGCCGTCGGCAAAATAGACGAATGGCCAGTCTTCGGGGCGCGACACGAGCTTCTGCCGCACGGGATTTTCCATGATGTAACCGGCCTTCTGTTGCCGGCTTTCATCGTGCCGCAGGCGGTGCTCAAAAAAATCCCGCTGCCAGCCGATGCCGGCTTCTTTCGCCGTCCATTCTTTCCATTGGCTGACGACGGTTGGCAGCGGCCTGCCGGCGGGCGGGAAGGAAACCAGCGCGTGCAGATGATCGGGCATCAGCAGAAAAATGTGCGGCCACCACAAAAACTTCTCCTGCCGGTGGCGGACGGTTTCAAACAGGCGGGCGGAAATTTCCGGCACGGCCAGCCGGTTGCGGCCGCGTTCCTGGCAGTTGATGGTGAGGAAATAAATTTCCCGGTGCGGGTCAACCCACAAGGGCACGTCATGCGGCAGGGATTTTCTTTCGGGAACTTCCATGATCAAGGGCGAGAATAGGCGCGGAAAAAATCATGTGCAAGCGCGATTGGCGTGGCCGGGACATGGCAGGGACAACCGCGCTGCGATGTCCCCGCTGGCGCTTCCCCGCTTTTCGGCCAGCGGAATTTTGAAAAGCCTGCCCGCCGGGGACGGGAAAGCGCGGGCAGGCGGACGGCGCAGCGCACCGTCCCTACCACGAAGACTGCGCCGCACCGACGCCACAAACAGCAAACAAAAAGCCCCCGCCCGGAGC
>Ga0316226_1003185_pt1 | contig 14381 bp, 6 predicted proteins | sample TBH18017metaG_FD_206009 | JGI IMG/M metagenome (GOLD analysis project Ga0316226, IMG submission 206009) | Freshwater microbial communities from Trout Bog Lake, Wisconsin, USA - TBH18017 | ecosystem: Environmental > Aquatic > Freshwater > Lake > Hypolimnion/Profundal zone | place: USA: Wisconsin... | reverse complement strand
GATTCCCGCCGGTGTCACCAGCATCGGGGATGGTGGGTTCAATTCCTGCACCAGACTGACCGGAGTTTATTTTCTCGGCAATGCCCCCAGCCTCGGCAACGGCGTGTTCGCCGGCGACTCCTACGGCACTGGTTATTATCAGGCGGGAACCACGGGCTGGAACAACTGGACGGGAGATTGTCCCATCACCCCATGGCTGGTGGCTGTGAACGTCACGGCCAACCCACCATCAGGTGGCATGGTGGCCGGAGGTGGAACCTATTGGGTGGGAACGAATGTGCAACTGACCGCAACGGCCTGCAACGGCTGGCAGTTTACAGGTTGGAACGACGGCGCCACGAATAATCCGTATTCCATCATCGTGCCGCCATCGAATGTCACTTATGCGGCCAACTGCATCCCCCAATATGCGTTCACGACCAATGACGGCACGCTCACCATCACGGGCTACAACGGTCCCGGCGGTGCGGCAACCATCCCCGGCCAGTTTTATGGCCTGCCGGTTACCAGCATCGGGGACTTCGCGTTTGAAGACTGTATGCAACTCGAAGGCGTCACAATTCCCGACAGCGTTACCAACATTGGGCTAGCTGCGTTCGGTTACTGTTCAGGCCTGTTAAGTGTCGCGATTAGCACGAACGTCATCAGCATTGGCAACGATGCGTTTGTTTACTGTTCCGGTTTGACCAACGTCGCGATTCCCGCCAGCGTCACCAGCCTTGGAAACGCTGTGTTTGCAGACTGTTCGCAACTGGAAAGCGTCACGATTCTCGCCAACGTTACCAGCCTTGGACTCAGTATGTTTTTAGACTGTTTGCAACTGGGAAAGGTCGCAATTCCTAACAGTATTACCAACATTGGGGCAGATGCGTTTTTTTACTGCCCCCGTCTGAGCAACGTCACGATACCTCCCCGCGTCACGAGCATTGGGGACTCCGCGTTTAGTAGCTGTAGCAGCCTGACCAACGTCACCATCCCTGCCAGCGTCACGAGCCTGGGAACCTATGGGTTCGAAGGGTGCTCCAGCCTGACGGGAATTTATTTTCTGGGCAACGCTCCCGGCGCGGGATCGGATTGGTCAGTATTCGCGAGTGACAGCAATGCAACCGTTTATTATGCGCCAGGAACCACGGGTTGGAACTCCACGTTTGACGGGGTTCCGGCCGTGGAGTTGTTCGCTCCCTCGCTCGCCATCTCCGCACCGGTGAACAGCCAAAGCTGGAGCAACAACACATTCACCGTGACGGGCTCGGCCAGCGACGTCGTGCCGGTGTCGGCGGTGTGGTGCCAGGTCAATGCCAGCGGCTGGCACCTGGCCACGACCGCGAACGGCTGGACCAACTGGTCGGCCACGGTCAGTCTCGTTCCCGGCACCAACCTCGTGCAGGCTTATGCCCTAAATGCTTTCGGCGTTAGTTCCAGCAATGCCACGGTTAATGTCACCTATGTCCCGATAGCCATGTTGTCGGTGAGCACCCTGGGGGTGGGAACCCTCTCGCCCAATTACAGCAACGCCTGGCTGCGAATCGGCCAGCCCTTCACGATGACCGCCGCCGCGGGCGCAGGCTTTGCGTTCACGAACTGGACGGGCGGAATCACATGGCCTTTGAGCTATATCACCAACGGGACGACGCTGCAGTTTGTGATGGCCTCGAACCTGATGTTGCAGGCGAATTTCATGGACCGGACTCGTCCGGCCATCCGCATCACCAATATTATGGCGGGAACCAGCGTCAGCAACGCAGCCTTTACGGTGGCGGGAGTGGCCAGTGACAACTGGCAGGTGGCCAATGTGCTTTATTCTTTGAACAGCGGAGCCTGGAACAATGCGGTGTCCACGAATAACTGGACCAACTGGACAGCGACGGTGACGCTGGCTCCGGGCACCAACAGAGTTGCCGCCTACGCGGTGGACCCCGGCGGCGAGGCCTCCGCGATCACCAACGCCAGTCTGTTTTTGGTGGTGACCAACCAACTGCAAATCCATGCCGTTGGGCTGGGAACCATTTCGCCCAATTACAGCAACGCCTGGCTGGAAATCGGGCGCAGTTATTGCATCACCTCCACTCCAGTCTCCGGGTTCGTGGCCGCGAATTGGGTGATTTCCACGAATTGGCTGGGCGGGGTGGCGACCAGCGGCAGGGTCGTGCATTTCACGATGGCGTCGAACCTGACCTTGCAGGTGAACTTCGTGGATACCAATCGGCCAACCGTGAGCATCACCAATCTGGCCTCCGGCCAGCGGGTCAGCAACGCGTGGTTCACCATCAGGGGCAAGGCCGGTGACAACTGGCAAGTCAGCAATGTCCTGTGTCAGATCAATGGCGGCGGTCGGAACCCGGCAACCAGCCTCAACCAATGGAGTAACTGGACGGCGGGAGTGACCCTGACGCCTGGCACCAACATGGTGCAGGCCTTTGCGGTGGACACCAGCGGCAATGTTTCCTTGACCAACAGTGTGAGCTGCCAGTTCGTGGTAACTAATTTGCTGGCGGTGCGCGCCACCGGCTGGGGAACCATTGCACCTAACTACAGCAATGCCTGGCTGGAAATCGGGCGCAATTACAGCATCACCTCCAGCCCCGCCGCCGGCTTTGTGGCCACGAATTGGGTGGTATCAACGAACTGGCTGGGTGGCGTGGCGACCAACAGCAAGGTGGTGCATTTCATGATGGCCTCGAATCTCACGCTGACAGTGAACTTTGTGGACGTCACCCGGCCCACGCTCAATATCACCGCGCCGCGCAATGGCCAGCACACGACCAATGCCCTGGCCACCATCGCCGGCACGGCCAAAGACAATTGGCAAGTGGCTGGCGTTTGGTATCAGTTGAATAGCAATGCGTGGAATCTCGTAACGGGCACGACGAACCATTACACCAACTGGACGCAGGTGGTAACGCTTCTGGCCGGCACGAACACCCTGAAGGCGTATGCCGCGGACCTGGCCGGGAACCTCTCCACCACCGGCAGCGTCAGCGTGATCTGCGGCGAAAGCTTCAAACTGCGGTTCGCCTTGCGCGACCCGGCGCCGCTGAAAGCCAGCGGGCTGGTCTTTGACCTGGAAATGTCTGCCGGCTTAAGCGGACACATAGAAGTTTCCACGAACCTGATCAATTGGACCTCGCTGACGACTTTTGCCGGCGGCAATGGCACCATCACCTTCCGCGATCCAGACGCGACCAATTCCAGCCAAAGATTTTATCGGGCGGTGATGCCGTAAAATGGAAGGCCTAACCAGCTCCCGCACCGTCACCTCACGGCTGATGCAAACTGTCGTAGCGCAGACATGCTTGTCTGCGGGTTCACGGGAACGGCAGGCCGAGCTTCAGCTTCCAGTCCCGTGTTTCCGTCCGGGAACTGGCGACTGGAGAGTCGACAGAACCCGCTTGCTGGACCGTCTGCGCTACGATCGCAATGTAATGCGACTTGGGTTTTCGGTTCGGTTTTCGGGTTGAACCCGCATGTTCCACCTGCTAATTGTTCTCGTCAAATGTCACCAGCGAACGAATCACCAAAGCAGTTTGAAATGCCCTTCCTGCCCGGCATGCCTCCGCTACGCTTGAAACTCACTGCTTTCTTCCTGGCCTTGGCGAGCCTTCCGGCGCTGGCCGGCCTCACCCCCAGTCAACTCCAGTGCGAGTACTTGGACAACCCCCAGGGCATTGACAACCCGCAGCCGCGATTGAGCTGGATTCTCGACTCCAAGCAGCGCGCGGAAAAGCAAATTGCTTATCAGATTCTCGCAGCCTCCAGCGAGGCTTTGCTGAAAGCGGATACCGGCGACCTTTGGGATACCGGCAAAATCGCGTCGGACCAGACCGTGCAGGTGGTGTATGCCGGCAAGGCGCTGGACTCCTGCCAGCGTTGCTGCTGGAAAGTGCGCGTGTGGGACCAGACCGGCAAAATTTCTGCCTACAGCCCGCCAGCCCGCTGGGAAATGGGTTTGCTTTCCCCGCAGGATTGGCAGGGCCAGTGGATTGCCAGCACCGCCGATACCAACTCCCTGCCCGCCCCGCTCCTGCGCCATGTTTTCACGCTGGATGGCAGAATCAAGCAAGCCCGCGTCTACATTTGCGGCCTCGGCTATTATGAGCTGCACGTCAACGGCAGCAAGATTGGAGACCACCTGCTCGACCCGGGCTACACCCGCTATGACCGGCGCGATCTCTACGTCACCTATGATGTCACCGACGCCCTGCGCCGGGGGAAAAACGCGATCGGCGTCATCCTCGGCAACGGCTGGTATAATGTCCAGACCAAGGCGGTCTGGGATTTTCACAAGGCACCGTGGCGGGCCGCGCCCAAGCTGCTGCTGCAATTGCGCGTGGAATACACGGATGGCCGCATCGAGACTATCGCCACCGACAGCCGCTGGACGGCCAGCAGCGGGCCGATCACTTTTGACAGCATCTACGGCGGCGAAACTTACGACGCGCGCGCCGAGCTGCCCGGATGGGATAAACCGGATTACAACGACTCCGCGTGGTCCCAGGCTCAAGTGGTTTCGGCCCCCGGGGGCAGGCTGGCCGCGCAAATGATGCCGCCCATCAAGGCCGATTCAAATACCCAACCCATCAAACCGGTCAAGCTCACCGAGCCGCGTCCCGGCGTCTTTCTTTTCGACCTGGGGCAAAGCCTCGCCGGCTTCGCCGAACTGCGCGTGCGCGGCCCGGCCGGCGCAAAAATCGTGCTCAAGTACGGCGAGCGTCTGAGCAAAGACGGCCTGCTTGACCGCACCGACATCCAACAGCATATCGCCCGCGTGGACGCCAGCCAGCAATATCAAACCGACAGCTATATCCTCAAAGGCAAGGGCTGGGAAACCTGGCACTCCCGTTTCGACTACCATGGTTTTCGCTATGTTGAGGTCACCGGTCTTCCCGGCCAACCCACGCTGGACACCTTGCGCGGCATTTTCATCCATTCAGCCGTCCCCGTGGCCGGTGAGTTTACCTGCTCGAATCCCATACTCAACCGCATCTGGACGGCCGGGCGCTGGTCTTACCTGAGCAACCTGCAAGGCATCCCGACGGATTGTCCGCACCGCGAGAAGAACGGCTGGACCGGAGACGCCCACCTTGCCGCCGAGCAGGGCCTGTTTAACTACGCGTCCGCGGCTGTTTACACCAAATGGATCAACGACCTCGGCGACGAACAGCGGCCCACTGGCGAGTTGCCTGGCATTGTGCCCACGAGCGGCTGGGGTTATGCCTGGGGCAACGGCCCCGCCTGGGACAGCGCCTTCCTGCTGATCCCCTACTACCTTTACGAATATTGCGGCGATACGAAGGTCTTGTGCGACCATTACGACGGCCTGAAACGTTATGTGGATTATCTCACGGGCAAAGCCAGCGGCGGCATTGTGAATATCGGCCTGAATGATTGGGCGCCCTTCAAGACCACCACGCCCACGGACATCACTTCCACCGCCTATTATTATCGCGACGCGCAGATTGTCGCGCTCACCGCCGGGCTGCTGGGAAACACTGCCGACGCGCAAAAGTATGCGGCGCTCGCCGCCAGCATCAAGACCGCGTTTAATGACAAATTCTACCACGCCAATACCGGTCTCTACGGCAATGGCAGCCAAACCTCGCTGAGCTGCGCGCTCTACCAGGGACTGGTCGAACCGCAAAACCAGGCCCGCGTGCTCACCAACCTGGTGGCCGCCGTGGAGCAAGCCAACAACCACATTGATACCGGTATTCTCGGGGCCAAGTACCTGCTGAACGCGTTGCTGGAAAACGGCCGCGCTGATGTGGCCTATCGCATCGCCAGCCAGAAGGATCTGCCCAGTTGGGGCTGGTGGATGGAGCAAGGCGCCACCACCTTGTGGGAGCAATGGAACGGATCTGAATCGCGCATCCACATCATGTTCGGCGATATCAGCGCCTGGTTCTACAAAGCCCTCGCCGGCATCAACCCCGACCCCGCCGCGCCGGCCTTCAAACACTTCATCGTCAAACCAAACCTCGTGGGCGGCCTGACTTCGGCCAAAGCCACCTACAACTCGGTCCAGGGGCGCATCGTAAGCGATTGGAAGTGCGCGGACGGCCGCTTTGATTGGACGGTCACCATCCCCGCCAACACGACGGCCACGGTCTATGTGCCCGTTGCGGATGCCGGCTCGATTAAAGAAAGCGGCAGTCCTGCGGTTGAAGCCGAAGGCGTAACCCTGTTGCGGGTGGAAGGCGACCGCACCCTGTTCGAAGTTGGCTCCGGCACCTACCGCTTCACCGCGCCCCGGCGGTGAGGTCCTGATGCCATCACCCTCCCCCTGAACCCGGAAAACATCCAACATCCAACATCGAACGCCCAACAGCTAGAGAAGACGCGGAAGGGAAGGCATTGGATGTTCGATGTTGGGTGTTGGGTGTTGCCCATCGGTTTAGGGATTCAATGCGCGAATTTATTCGGGGAGACCTTTCATTGCACAGGCTCAAATTGAATGATGATTCGGTGCGATGTGGCAGCACCCCTAGCGGAATAATAGCGGCGCAAACTCGTTGAGGTAATTACGCCAGTTGATCCAAGTATGTCCGCCCGCTGATTCGATGAAGACCGGGGCAAAGCCATGTTGCTTGAACATGTCAACGGTTGCTCGCGTGGTAGGCATCAGGGAGTCTTGCCTGCCCGTGCCAAACCAAAGGAGTTTGAGCCCTGGCTTGAGTCTGGCATTGTCCAGCATTTGCGCATTCTTTTCCTCCCAGGCGGGGCTGATTTTGGCGCCGCTGCGCCCATCACCCAAAATTCCGAAGATGCCCGCACTGAAAACACCTACGTAGCCGAATCTATCGAGGTGCGGAATGGCAATATTTAACGACTGGCCTCCGCCCATGGATAGCCCGGCGATGGCGCGATGCTGGCGATCCGTGTAAACGCGGTAATGGTTCTCGGCATAGGGCTCGATATCGTTCAGGAAATCCTGTGCGAAGGCATCTCCAGCGTGGTCCTGGATCCGGGTGTGCCCAGCGGGCATGACCACCACCATCGGCTTCGCCTGTTTGGCCGCAATCAGGTTGTCCAAGATAAAACCAGCGCGACCCACGGAGGTCCAGGCATCGTCGCAATCTCCCGATCCATGCAGCAAGTAAAATATCGGAAATTTGCCCCGGCCCAATTCATAACCTGGCGGTGTGTAAACGTGAAGTCGGCGGAATTGTTTGAGCGAGGTCGAATAATAGGTGACGGTTGCCACATTGCCGTGCGGCACGTCCTTGGTGTCCATGAAATCTGCGCCCGGCACATAGAACAGGCTCCAGACATTGTTGAACGACTCCGCGGTAGCCGGATTGCGAGGGTCAATCACCGGGACTCCATCCACATCAAAATTATATCGGTAGGCTCCGGGATCAACCGGGCCGACCATCAGCTCCCAGACTCCATTGGTTCCCTTCGTCAGTTCCGCGCTCGTGCCGTAGCCGGAAAGGTCGCCGCACGATAGCTTGATGTTGTGGGCATTGGGCGCAACGATGCGGAATGTAATTTGACGGTTGGTCGAGATTTCGGGCGAAAGCACCTGCGCGGCTCTCGGTCTTCGCTCGGAAGCTGGCTGGGCTCCGGTCGAAGAAGTGAAAGCCGTGACCGCCAGAATTGTGGCGGCAAACAAGGTAACGGTGGTGTGGGCTGGCATGGTGCTTGATATGTGCGGTGGCTATGGCTGCGAATTTACGCGGAGGCCAGGCCCAGAGTCAAGCGCCTGCCCCACCCAATTCACTTCTCCGTTTTCCCTTGGAGAATTGTGGCTGCGCACTTCAAGCCGGAAGGAAGCATGCAAATTATTAATTCGCTCCAACAACCGGGTTGAAAGTCCGGTAACTCAATGCCGAATTACTGCGAATCATGCGCCAACACTCCCCAGTCCAGCCCGCGTAACCAAGGGCATTCCAAATTCACCTGCCGCCCGGCACGACAGCCTATGGCGTCTTCGGAGGAATTTCTTCCGCCGCCTTCACCATTTCGTCCACGATCTTCTTGAACTCCGCCAGCCCGGTTGAAGGGATGATGATAGTGTCGCGTCGTCCGCCTACGTCCTCCGTAATGCGGAGAAACCGCCCGCGCGGATTTTCCTTGAGCGAAAAAACGAAGTTTTTCCGCTCAATCTGGATCTCACCGCTCTTAAGCGTATCCTCTACCACCGGAGGCCGGGGCTGCGCATACTTGGACGCGCCGTAACCCTGTCCGCCCTGATAGCCCTGCCCGCCCTGATAGCCCTGCCCGCCTTGGTAGCTTTGTCCGCCCTGATAGCCCTGTCCCTGATACGGCCGCCGACCGTAGGGTGATGGTCTTTCGTTTGATATCATATTTTTACCACTTTTCCTGTACGTTTAAATTTCCAACGAATGGAACTGAAAGTCAAACTACAATTTATTCCAACTTGATTGCAACGAAATTTTGTCCGCTGCCGCCGGTTTTTGTGCGCGACGAACAAGCGCGTCTGTTGCTTATAAGTGACAGACGCCACGATCAATCATGCTGCTACAGGATGTTGGCCGCCAGTTCCGCTAACTCGGAACGCTCGCCTTTTTGCAGTTCCACGTGCGCCGCAATCGCCTGTTCGCGGAACCGGCTGACAATGTAGTTGAATCCGTTGGAGGAGGAATCCACGTAGGGATTGTCAATTTGATACGGGTCGCCGGTGAACACGATTTTGGTGCCTTGGCCCACGCGGGTGATGATGGTCTTGGCCTCCAGTGGCGTGAGGTTTTGCGCCTCGTCAATGATCATGAATTGGTTGGCGATGCTGCGGCCGCGGATGTAGCTCAGCGCCTCCACCACGATGCTGCCGCTGCGCATCAGATCGCCGCTGCGGCGATGTTCATGGCCCATATTCAAATCGCTCAGCATTTCGAGCGCATCGTGAATGGGCTGCATCCAGGGCGCGAGTTTTTCGTCGAGCGAACCGGGCAGGAAACCGAGTTCCTTGCCCATGGAAATCGTCGGTCGCGCCACGATGAGCCGGCGAAACTCGCGGTCGTTCACCACGCGTTTCAAGCCGGCGGCCATGGCGATCAAGGTTTTTCCGGTGCCGGCCTTGCCCATGAGCGTCACCAGTTTCACCCGGTCGTCCAGCAGCGCGTCCAGCGCGAAATGCTGCTCGCGATTGCGCGGCTTGATGCCCCACACCCCCTCGCGGCAATCATGGATGGGCACCAGCTTGGTGCCGGTGGCGTCCACCTTGGTCAAAACCGCTTTCTTGGGATTGGCTTCGTCGGTGAGCGTGCAAAATTCGTTGGGAAAATAACGTTTGCCCCCGTCCAGCGCCAGCTCGCCCTTGGCGCGGAAGGCGGTGATCTTCTCCGCCGGCACCAACAGCTCCACCATGCCGGTATAAAGATCGGTGATGAATACGCGGTCGGTTTCGTAATCTTCCGCCAGCAACCCCAGCGCGTCGGCCTTGATGCGCAGATTGATGTCTTTGGATACCAGGATGGTGGCGTTTTTCGGCTGCGCCTTCTGCAGGCTGGCGGCGAGCGCCAGAATGCGGTTGTCCACCGAATCCTTGGGAAACGTCGTATCGCCGTGCCCATTCTTGTGGAACGCAATTTTGAGCTTGCCCCCGTTGGGCAGCTCCACGCCCGCGCTCAGGCTGCCTTCGCCGCGGAAGCCGTCGAGCATCCGCGAAACCGTCCGCGCGTTGCGCCCCAGCTCCGTGGATTCGCGTTTGAAGCGGTCAATTTCCTCAATCACCTCGATCGGCACCAGGACATTGTTGTCCTCGAAATTGACGAGCGAATTCGGGTCATGAAGCAGGACGTTGGTATCAAGAATATAATTTTTCACAGCAATAAAAACGGCAGGCGGGATTCCCGCCGCGTGCGCGGCGGTGGCAATGGCAGGTTCAAACAACAGCATCAAATTACCCAGTAACTTTCCCCAGATTTTTTCAAGTGCAAGCCGGGAGTCAACGTTAATCCGCCCCGGCAGGGTTAAATCTTTGTAACATTTGCCGCCGCCTCCGGGTCGAATCCGAAATCCACCGGGCCAAATCCGAATTGCTGTTGGCCGCCGCGTGGTTTCCGGTTATGCTGCGGTGCAAATGCGAGCTGGCCAATGAAAGTGGAGCGGAATTTTGGTTTGTCCCAAGTGACGTCGATCATCTCGGAGTATTTCGGGCTGAGCCGGACGTTGTCGCTCGTTGCGGTTTGCTGTCTGGCCGGCCTCGCCGGTTTTGCGGGCTTCTGGTTCATCCACTCGGCCCCGCCCCGGGTTCTCACCATCACCAGCGGGCCGCCGGGCAGCGCGTTTGAGCGGTACGCCAACAGCTACCGCGACCTGCTGGCCAGCAACGGCGTGACCTTGAAAATCCTGCCATCGCAGGGCTCGCTTGAAAATCTGAAACGGCTGGAAAATCCGGCGCAACAGGTGGATGCCGGTTTTGTCCAAGGCGGGGTGGCGGCCGGCACCAACCTCCAAAATCTCGTTTCTTTGGGTAGCATTGCCTACCAGCCGCTGCTGGTGTTCTATCGCGGAACCAACGTCCTCCAACGGCTGTCGCAACTGCAAGGCCGGCGGCTCGCCATCGGGTCGGAGGGCAGCGGCACGCGCGCCTTGGCTCTCACCTTGCTCCAAACCAACGGCATTGACCCCGGCACCAGCACGGACTTGGAAGCTTTGGATGCGGATGCCGCCGCCCGGGCGCTGCTGGCCGGCACTGTGGACGCCGTGTTTCTGACGAGTGATTCGGCCTCGCCGCAAACCATGCGGCTTTTGCTGCGGTCGCCCGGCGTGCAGCTGATGAGTTTTGATCAGGCCGACGCTTATACCCGGCGCTTTAACTTTTTGAACAAACTGCGGCTTCCGGAAGGGGGCATTGATTTCAGCAAGAACCTGCCGGCGCAAGATGTCTGGCTGGTCGGGCCCACCGTGGAACTCGTGGTGCGGCCGGATTTGAACGGCGCCGTTTCCGATTTATTGCTCGAGGCGGCGCGGCAGGTGCATGGCAAGGCCAGCATGTTCCAAAATCAGGGCGAATTTCCCGCCCCGCTGATGCATGAATTTGCCATCAGCCCCGACGCGCTCCGCTATTATAAATCCGGCAAGACCTTTCTCTATCGCCAACTGCCCTTCTGGATTGCCAGCCTGGCCAGCCAGATCTTGGTGGCGTTTGTTCCCATTATCCTGGTGCTCATCCCGTCCCTGAAATTGATTCCCGCCGCGTATAAATGGCGGAGCCAGTTGCGCATCTACCGGTGGTATCGCAAACTCCTCGTTTTGGAGCGGGAAGTCGGCTGGGAACAGACTCCCGCAAAACGGGAGGAGCTGCTCCGTCGCCTCCAAGAAATCGAAGAGGTGGTGACGCACATGAAAGTGCCCGCCTCCTTCGCGAACCTCTTTTACAGCTTGCGCGAACACATAGATTATGTGCGCGAGCGGTTAGCCAAATAAGAAACCATGAAACGATCAAACTTGAAAATATATTCTTATTCGCTCCTGGCCGCGTTGGCCGCGGGCGCTGCCGGGCTCGCGTCCGCGCAGACTGATTCCGCCGCGGTGCTCCACCAGATCAAGACCGTCTTTGTGATCGCGCTGGAAAATCACAACTGGACCCAGCCGGTGCCGGACAGCGCGCCCCAGCAAATTTTTCATAATCCTGCCGCGCCGTATCTCAACAGTCTGGTTACGCCCGACAACCCCAACGCGGCGCAGGTTTCCTACGCCACGCGGTATTACAACGCCGGCCAGAAAGTACACCCTTCCGAACCAAGTTACATCTGGTCCGAAGCCGGCACCACCTTCGGCGTGTACACCGACAAAGATCCGGGCAAGTCCGCGCACAACCTCTTCTCCTGCCAGCATCTCTCCGGTCAGTTAACCGCCGCGGGCATCCCTTGGCGCTGCTATCTGGAAGATGTGGAGTACGCGGCCGGCTCCACCCACAGCATCAATGGTTCGGGGGTGCCCGCCAACCCCTATAATGGTACCACCGAGTACAACTATGCCGTGAAGCACAACCCCATGGCGTTCTTCACCGACACGCAAGACAAGAATTGTTATCCGTTGACGAACTTCTGGACGGACCTGGCCAACCACGGCGTTGGCCGATACAACTGGATCACTCCTGACCAGTTTAACGAAATGCACAGTTCGCTGCCCAGGGGCTTCACTTATCATGGCACCAAGTGGACCGGCAATCAGGCGGCCATCGCCGAGGGCGACAACTGCCTCTCGATCATCATTCCCAAAATCATGGCTTCACCGGCGTACCAAGACCACGGCGTCATCATCGTTTGGACGGATGAAACGGAACATGGCGATGATACGAACCATACGCTGCCGGAAATCGTCATTTCGCCCCTGGCCAAAGGTAACGCCTACGCTAGCAGCGTGGTGTATAGCCATTCCTCGGACCTGAAAACCATGGATGAAATCTTCGGGCTGGCGTTTCAGACCAATGCCGTTCCCGACCGGGATCGCAATGCTTTCGGCACGGGCTACAATCAGGTCGCCACCGCCAATGACTTGAGCGACCTCTTCCGCGCGCCGCCCGATTCCACCCCAGCCCAATCGCCTTGATTAGGGGTGGCGACAGCTAGCACCGGTTATCGCGAAAACGGCGCGCCCTTGACCGCCAAGGCGCGAGCGAGGTTGTTGCTCGCTTCGGCAAAATTGGGTTTGAGGCGCAGGGCCGCCTGAAACTGACTGATCGCTTCGTCCAGCCGGCCATGATCGCCCAGCACGATGCCGAGTTTGTCGTGGGCGATGGCGTCATCCGGTTTGAGGCGCAGGGTTTCTTGAAACTGCGTCATGGCCTCGTCGGCCCGGCCTTTTTTGGCCAGCACGATCCCCAGATAATAATGGGCGGGGGCGAATTCCGGCGACAGACGATTGACTGCCTGGAATTGGCTGATGGCTTCGTCCATCCGGCCTTGCTTGAGGAAAGCATGGCCGAGATTATAGTGCGCATCCGGGTAGTCCGGCTTGAGCTGAAGGGCTGCCTGAAACTGGGCTGTTGCTTCCTCGGTGCGGCCTTGCTTGGCGAGCAAATCACCCAAGTTGTTGCGGGCCTCGGGAAAATCCGCTCGCAGCCCGGCGGCTTGTTGAAACTGGCTGATGGCCTGATCAGGCTGGCCCTGCTTGGCGAGCAAGTTGCCCAGCCTGAAGTGCATCTCGGCGTCTCCGGGTGCGCGGCGCAGGCCTGCCTGCAACTGGCTGATGGCGAGGTCGGGATGGCCGCTCTGGACCAGCATATTGGCTAGCTTATAGCCGGCGCTGGCATCCCCCGGGCTAAGGTTCAGGAGCTCCTGAAACTGACGGATGGACTCATTGGTTTGGCCTTGCGCGGCCAGCAGCACGGCGAAATTGTAGCGTGCATCCACGTAATCCGGGTCGCGGCGGATCGCCTCCTGAAATTGGAGGCTGGCGGCGTTGGTTTGGCCTTTCAGAATCAGCGAGGTGCCAAGGTTGTCATACGCCACGGCCAAATCCGGATCGAGCCGGATGGCCTCCCGATATTGGGCGATGGCGTCGTCGGTATCGCCTCGTTGAATCAGGACATTGCCAAGGTTGTTATGCGCCTCCACACAATCCGGTTTGAGACGCAGGGCAGTCTGAAACTCGCTGATGGCGGCATTCGTCTGGTTCTTCTTGAAATAGGCAATCCCGAGATTGTTGTGCGCCACCTCATTGTCGGCAGTGACTGCCAGCGCGTGGAGAAACAGCGTTTCACTGTTTTGCCAGTAGCCAAGCTGTTGCCGGGTTGTGGCGGCACAAAGCAGGATGGCGGCGGAGCCGGCCAGGGACAGCCCCAAAACTTGGTGGCGCCAGTTCCGGCAAAGTTCATGTGTACCCCAGATGACCACCACCAGCAGTCCCACCGAAGGCACATACATATAACGATCCGCCATCGCCTGGATGCCCACCTGCACCAAACCGATGACGGGCACGAGCGTCCCAACAAACCAAAACCAGCCCATCAGGCAAAACGGATACCGCCGCCGTTGCCACCAGAAAAGCACCGTCAACCCACCCAGCAGCAGACCCGCCAATAGCACCCACCCCAGCGGGAAATGCCTGGGGTACGGATAGAAAACCGCCAGATCCGCCGGCCAGAACAACTTCAAGAGATAGCGGCAATACGACACCAGCGCATTCTCCCAACGCACGTGCAAAGGAATGGACTCCAAGGTCTTCATGGCGCCCGTTCGGTGTTGGATCACGAGCGCCATCACGCTGGCCACGACGGAGAGCGCGAAGAAAGGGAGCTTCTCTATCAATAACCGCCGAAACAGCGGGGAGCGGAGCGCAGAGAACGGAGCGCGTAAATCGCAAATCGCAAATCGCTTGAGCGGCCAGTAATCCAACAACAACATGAGACCGGGCCAGGTGACGAGCATCGGTTTACTCATCAAGCCCAAGGCGAAACAGCACAGGGACAG
>Ga0316226_1003182_pt1 | contig 14387 bp, 19 predicted proteins | sample TBH18017metaG_FD_206009 | JGI IMG/M metagenome (GOLD analysis project Ga0316226, IMG submission 206009) | Freshwater microbial communities from Trout Bog Lake, Wisconsin, USA - TBH18017 | ecosystem: Environmental > Aquatic > Freshwater > Lake > Hypolimnion/Profundal zone | place: USA: Wisconsin... | reverse complement strand
AGAAATCTATCGCGTGAAGATGCTGGCCGTAACCTTACTCTAACTGATCAACAATTAGCTTATATTAGAATTTTACTTAAACGTCAATTGCGTGCTAACGGTATTAACCCAGACGATGAAGAAACCCCAACTAATACTTTTGCAGATGATGCTGACGAGCGTGAACGTATGCGTCGTGAGCGTGAGCAGATTTCACAGGACATGCGATCGCATGATGATGAAACTATTGATGACCTCATGGGCGGCGACAGTGATGAAGAGGCTCCGCAAGGTGTTGATCCTGAACACAGCGAATGGGAAATTTACAATCCCGCAACTGGTCAAGTGGTTAGTCGCGTAAGACAAGGTGACGTTGTATATGCTGTAAGAAAAGCACGTGAACATGAACGAGATCTAGGATTAGCTACTGGTGCGTTGGACATTCGTGCCATAAATCAAACAAACGAAAGCATTGATCTTTTACGCAAGTTAGCAGGATTATTATAATGAACGTCATTGAATTATTTGAAGAATTAGAACCAATTAACGATTTAACCTTAATTGATGCGTTAAAAGACTTCTTACCAATGGCCGTAAAGCACCTAGGTCTTCCTGGTATTCCTAAAATTAATCTAGTCAAACACATCGATAAATCAAATGTTCCTACATTTGGTCGATTTACCAACGAAGATGATGTTATTTCTGTAGCTATTAATATGCGTAATCCCAACGATGTTATCCGCACTATAGCACACGAATTAGCGCATTTCAAACAACGTTTAGAAAACGAACTAGCTGGTGGCAGTTGGCACACTGGCAGTCCCGAAGAAGATCAAGCAAATGCTCAAGCTGGTATTATGATGCGTAACTTCAACAGTAAATACCCGCAATATCTACGTATGAAACCTATAGTGTTATCTGATAATATAAAAAAATAAAGCAATGACTAACTGGGAAGTCTATGTTAAAGAATCATACCAGCTCATTAAAGAAGCAGAGCAAGCATTAACCATCGAATTAGAACATAACGTAGAAGCATACATTGTTCATCTATTTGCACACTATCTAGACAAACCCGCAATTAATACAGTGCCTGTAGGTATTAAACTACTGTCAGCATCCACACTACCAGTGAGCATACGCAAAGATGTGTTCAAGTCAGTGGGTGATGAATGTCTGTTAATAAATGCCATGGAATGGGGCAAAAAACGCTGGCCAAGTAGCAATTATTATGCCGAAATGGGTCAAATGGCCTATCTAAATTGTGCTTATGCTCAACGACCAGCAGAAGATTTATATGACGATTTAGCCACTGAATTCCAAACTGCAACTAATATACTCAGAAAATGCAGAATCGCTTGACCTACTGCAACTAACATCATATACTTAATATAACATCAACGAAGGAGAGCCATATATGGCACACATGTTTTCTAGCGAACAAAAAGCTAAACTTACACAAGTAATGAACGAGGGCATTCAAGTAATGCAAGAAGTAGAAGATTTAAATGCTGGCCTAAGCGATACGATCAAAGCAGTAGCAGAAGAATTACAAATCAAACCAGCTATCCTAAAGAAAGCCATTAAGATTGCACAAAAAAGTAAATTCGGCGAAACTAACCAAGACCACGAAACACTTCAAGATATTTTGGAAACTGTTGGTCGCACTCTATAAATATTGTTGTATATGGACTCGCACCCCTAAGGTGCATGTAGAACAGTTAGCCAGCTATAAGTGGCAGGAGAATAAATGAGTTATGTAGACGCACTGTTCGATCGAACAAAAGATCGGATTTATATCGTTGAGAGAAACAACGGCCAAAGAGAGTATAAAGAGTATCCAGCAAACTATACTTTTTACTACGATGATCCCAAAGGTAAGTTCCGCACTATCTACGACACACCTGTTAGTAGATTCAGCACTCGAATAGGTAAAGAGTTCCACAAAGAAGTCAGAGTCAATGGCGGCAAGAAAATATGGGAAAGTGATATTAATCCTGTATTTCGCTGTCTAGAAGACAACTATCTAGGGCAAAAGTCACCCAAGCTACAAACAGCATTCTTCGACATTGAGGTAGACTTTGATCCGGTCAGAGGGTTTAGTAAGCCAGAAGATCCATTTAATCCCATAACTGCGGTGTCAGTATACTTAGATTGGCTAAACAAATTGGTCACTATGGTTATTCCACCTAAGAGCATGAGTTGGGAAACTGCTGAAGAGATCTGTGCCAAATATGACAACTGTTTCTTAATGGAACGTGAAGAAGACCTAATCAAAACATTCCTAGATCTAATAGATGATGCAGACATCTTAAGCGGATGGAACAGTGAAGGTTTCGATATTCCATATATGGTCATGCGAACTAACCGTATCCTAAGCAAAGATGATACTAGACGTTTTTGTTTGTGGGGACAGTATCCTAAGCAACGTGAGTTTGAACGCTTTGGTGCTACAAACATTACCTTTGACCTAATTGGTCGGGTGCACCTGGACTATATGCAGTTATATCGCAAATATACCTATGAAGAACGTCATAGTTATAGTCTAGACGCTATTGCAGAGTATGAATTAGATGAACGCAAAACACAGTATGAAGGTACCTTAGATCAACTGTATAACCAAGACTTTGCTAAATTTATCGAATATAACCGCCAAGATACTGCACTATTACACAAACTAGATACTAAACTACGCTTCTTAGATCTAGCCAATGAACTAGCACATGATAATACTGTGCTGTTAGCAACCACTATGGGTGCTGTGGCAGTTACAGAACAAGCAATTATTAACGAAGCACATCAACTAGGTATGGTTGTGCCAAATCGTAACAGAGAAGAACAGTTCAACATACAGGCCGCAGGTGCGTATGTAGCAACTCCTAAGGCAGGAATGCATGACTACATTGGTGCAGTTGATATTAACAGCCTATATCCAAGTGCGATTCGCGCACTTAATATGGGTCCAGAAACTATTGTAGGGCAACTGCGTCCTGTAATGACTGATCACTATATCAAAGGTAAAATGGACAGCGGTAGCAGTTTTGCTGACGCTTGGGAAGGTTTGTTTGGCAGTTTAGAATATACCGCAGTTATGAACATGGAAGCGGGCACAGAACTTACTATTGACTGGGCTGCTGGTGGCAGTGATGTTGTTAGTGCCGCAGACTGTTGGCGACTTATATTTGACCGCAATAAGCCTTGGATATTGTCAGCCAATGGCACTATATTCAGCAATGAACGCAAGGGTGTTATACCAGGCCTACTAGAGCGTTGGTATGCTGAACGTAAAGAAATGCAGGCTAAAAAGAAAGAAGCAACTACAGATGAAGATATTGCGTTTTGGGATAAGCGACAACTGGTTAAAAAGATTAACCTTAACAGCCTTTATGGTGCTATCCTTAATCCCGGTTGTCGTTTCTTTGACAAACGTATTGGACAATCAACTACGCTTACCGGAAGAACTATTGCTAAACACATGGATGCTTATATCAATGAGTGTATCACAGGCGAGTATGACCACGTAGGCAAGGCAATTATCTATGGTGATACTGACTCATGTTATTTCAGTGCATGGCCAGCGGTTAAAGAAGAAGTAGAAGCAGGTCGTATGGAATGGTCTAAAGACATTGCCGTGCAACTATATGATAATATTGCTGATCAGGTCAACGAAAGTTTCCCGGCATTCTGTGAGCGTGCATTTCATACTCCACGCAAGCAAGGCGAACTTATCAAAGGTGGGCGTGAACTTGTAGCGATTAAAGGCTTGTTTATTAAAAAGAAACGTTATGCTGTGCTGATCTATGATATGGAAGGCAAGCGTTTAGACACACATGACAAGCCAGGCAAAGTTAAAGCCATGGGCTTGGACTTGAAGCGTAGTGATACTCCTAAGGTTATTCAAGACTTCTTAAGTGAAATCTTGTTAGATACATTAACTGGTGCCAGTAAAGAAGCCATCATTGAAAAGGTGCGTGACTTTAAACTTATCTTTACAGAGCGTCCAGCTTGGGAAAAAGGCACACCTAAACGTGTAAACAACCTGACCAAATATGGCAAGGAAGAAGAACGTCTAGGTCGTGCTAATATGCCAGGACATGTGCGTGCGGCACTTAATTGGAACAACTTAAAACGCATGATGGGCGATAACTATTCAATGTCAATTGTTGATGGTATGAAAACTATTGTGTGTAAACTTAAAGACAATCCCCTGGGCTATACCAGTGTAGGCTATCCAACTGATGAAACACATATACCTGCTTGGTTTAAAGAATTACCATTTGATCAAGACTCAATGGAAGCTGGTATCGTGGATCAAAAGGTTGAAAACTTATTAGGTGTGCTAAATTGGAATATCGGTGAAAACACACAAATTGCCACAACATTTGATAGTTTGTTTAGTTTTGAATAATGACTAGTCTAAGCGAGTTAGTAAAATTTAAAAATGATCTATTAATCACCATTAATAGGCTAAGTCTGGACCGTGCTATCAATGAAAAAATTGATTTAATTAAATCATTGGCCACTCATGACGAATCTGTAAATTATCTACAACTGTTAGAAAATCATGCTCTTAGATATCAACAGTTAATATCAGATAGCAATTCAATAATTGAAATCATAAAGAATTCAGTGAGTCAAATTGATGCTGATATTAATGCTATTGCTAATAGTATTGATACTAGCAATTTTACAGAAGAAAACATGATATTTCATTTGGCCACAACCAAAGAAATAGAAGCTATCCTACATTCTAGGCTCGGAGTATCTAGTGATTGGCACTTTCCAGGCTTACAAATCTGCAGATATATCAGCGACGACCATTGGCAAGTTCAATCTAAACTACAGGACTTTTCTAGTAACGCAAAATCTAGGATAGATTCTATGGTTTCGTGTGATCCATTATACATTGTTGGCAACAATATCAAAGCATTAGAAAACGCTATTATTCCATTTACTGATGTATATCAACGTAGATTGCGATTATATGAAATTAAAAATAGACAGTTCGACTCATTACCTTACAATCAATTTGGAATAATAATGTGTTGGGATTATTTTAATTATTTGCCGTTGTCTACCATTGAACTATATCTTGCTGATCTTATTAAACTATTACGTCCGGGTGGTAAGCTACTTTTTAGTTTTAACAATTGTGATTTTGTATCTTCTGCTAAACTAGCGGAAGATGGACGGGCCTGTTGGGCAACTACTAGTATACTAAAAAATCTAATAGAGAATTTAGGATATGAATACGCTGTCACTGAAAATTTGCCAACCGACGATATATTCGATACCTGGGTAAGTTGGATGGAAATAACCAAGCCCGGACTGTTAACCACAGTCAAACGAAATCAAGCAGTAGGGCAAGTATTAGCAAAATAAATTTATCAAACCTATTGCAAAACCTAAATACATCATATACACTATATTATCAACAAGGAGAAACACATGAGAGACCATCTATTAGACATCGTTAAAAACACTTATGGCCTAGGCATTATTGATCTAGTTAAAGTAACTGGTACAGCAAAAGAAACTACAATCGAAGCACTAGCTGAAGACCGTAGTGTAATTGTTAAAGCAACATTAAACAACCCAGTAGCAGAATTTATCGGTACTTTTGGTATGCCTAATCTAGGTAAACTAAACACAGTGCTTAACATTCCAGAATACAAAGAAAATGCCAAGATCAGCTTGAGCACACAAGATCGCAATGGTGAAACTGTTCCAACAGGTCTACATTTTGAAAATGCCGCAGGTGACTTTAAAAATGATTATCGCTTTATGGCACAAGAAATTGTCAACGACAAACTTAAAACAGTTAAGATGCGTGCAGTTAATTGGAACGTAGAGTTTGAACCCACTGTGGCAAATATTCAACGTTTGAAGTTTATGGCATCAGCTAACTCAGAAGAAAACAATTTCACTGCCAAAACTAATGGTAGCAATTTAGAATTATCATTTGGTGATCACTCAAGTCATGCAGGTAACTTTGTATTCCAAGCAAATATTAGCGGCAAGTTAACTAAAGCATGGCAATGGCCAGTTGCTGTAGTTATTGCTATTCTTAATCTAGCAGGTGATAAGAAATTTAGTATCAGTGATGAAGGTGTTGCTCAAATTACAGTAAACACTGGATTAGCAACTTATAACTACTTATTACCAGCACAAAGTAAGTAATAATGTTAGGTCGATGGGCACATTTAGGACATAGTCTAGGTGAATGTTGGGTTGATGAGACTCATCAATTGGCTTATGTCCACATCCCCAAAAATGCCAGTAGTTTTGTCAAAGGTTGTTTGATTAGTAGTCGTGGTATGTGGCGGCATAATGAAACTCTGGTGCAGGCCAATGAATATTTAATCGTGCTTCGGGAGCCTATTGAACGATGGATTAGTGGAATAGCGGAATATTGCTATAATTCAGGAACTATGCTGACCCTTGCTCAAGCACTCGAGCAAATCACATTTGACGACCACACCGAAAAGCAAGTATACTTTATACAAGGAGTTAATTTATCTAATGCAACATTTTTGCGTGTTGATAATCATTTACGCGATAATTTAGATAGTTGGCTTAGACAATTTAATTATGGCACTGATGTGCAATCTGCTATAGGTTATAATACCAGTGACGGCTCCAAACGAGAGTTCATTAATCAATTTACAAAAGAAATCAATCAAAATCCAATGTATAGAGCAAGATTAGAACATTACTTTGCCGACGATTATGACCTATTCGAGAAGGTAAAATTTTATGATTAAAAACCTAGCAACAAGTAGTGCCTACGTAACAGTAACGGGAAACTATCCCCCAAACATTTACAATAATGGTATGCTGAATGTTGGGCAGTTAAGATATAACCCCACTAATCAATCAGTAGAAGTCTATGACGGTAGTAGTTGGCAACTGATGAGTCAGGGTGTAACTGTTGGTCTAAGCTGGGATGCTGATAGTGCTATTCGTTGGGCTATAGAAAAACAGCGAGAAGAAGCTACTCTTAAAGAGCGCATGGAAAAGCATCCTGGGCTTAAAGATGCTTATGAGAAGTTTCAAGTCATGGATATTCTTACCAAGGAAGAAGACGCTCAGTGACGCACAGTAATATTCGAACTACCTTTAAGTTAGTGGCAGACCGTCTGGTAGAATGGGAATGGTACGAACGCTTTATAGCACAAAACCCGGATTTAAAAGATCGCTGGGAACAACATAAAACATACGAGAAATTAAAAGATGACAATGTGAAATAAAAGCCTAATAGCGCAAGTAAGTATAAATAAACATATAGAGGAACTATTATGTTTTATGTATATGCTTATTTGAGAACTAAAGATTTAACTCCGTATTATATTGGGAAAGGTAAAGATGACAGAGCGTGGCAAAAATCACATTCTGTTATTGTTCCTAAAGATCTTAATAGGATTGTTATATTAGAATCCAATTTATCAGAACTTGGGGCATTTGCTTTAGAACGTAGACTTATACGCTGGTATGGTAGAAAAGATTTAGGCACAGGCACATTACATAATAGAACAGATGGTGGAGATGGTACAGCAGGAATTATTCCGTGGAATAAGGATACGCAAGTTGGCTCCTTTTTAACTGACGCAGGAAGAGAGAAAATTAGTAAAGCAAATAAGGGTATTAAAAAAGAACACGGTGATAAAATTTCTGCTGCCCTCAAGGGAAAGCCTAAATCAGAAGAACACAAAAGAAAGTTAAGTGACTCTGGTAAGGGTAATATACCATGGAATAAAGGTCAGTCTAAAAAAACAAGCGAAAAAGTGCAGCAATACGCAACATCACTCAAAGGTCGTTGCTTTACAGAAGAACATCGTGCTAAACTAAGTGAAGCACACAAAGGTAGAGCGAACACTGATGAGCAAAAAGCAAAAATAAGTGCTAAGTTAAAAGGCAGAGTCATGTCAGAAGAAACTAAACGTAAAATGTCTGAGGCAAGAAAAAAATTATGGGAACAAAAACGTAATGGAACAAAATAAATCAACGACACTACCAAGAGACAATCTTACAGAAAAACAACTAGGCACAGATGGTCAGAGCCAATACGCCGTTTTTCTTCCAGCATTGAGTGGTTTCTATGCCACTTATGTAGGAAAACAACGTTTTCCGGATGCTAACGGTAACTTGTATGTTGACAGCACACGTATTCCAGCAAACTTTGAAAATGGCATAGAAGGACTTAATTGGCTCAATCCAACTGAAGCTTACTTTCCCTATCACTGGAGTTTGTATTCAGCAGGTCACGCAGAGTTAGATGTTAACAAGCACAGTCCAAAAGAAGACATGGTCAGAAACAGAGATCGCAGTAAGAGTTTTATCCTAGGTGATTCAGGTGGTTTCCAAATTGGTAAGGGTGTTTGGGAAGGTGATTGGAAGGATCCTAACTGCCCTAAAGCACAAAAGAAACGTGAATTAGTATTAACTTGGATGGACGCATACATGGATTATGGTATGTGTTTAGATATCCCAGCTTGGGTGGCCCGTAGTCCGGCAGGTCGTAAAGCCACAGGTATTAATACCTATGACGAAGCTGTACAAGGCACTTACATAAACAATGATTGGTTTATTAACAATCGTAATGGTAACTGTAAGTTCTTAAACGTTCTTCAGGGCGAAACACATGCTGATGCAGACGATTGGTATGATCGTATGAAAAAGTACTGTGATCCTAAGCAATATCCAGGCCGTCATTTTAATGGATGGGCTATGGGTGGACAGAACATGTGTGATGTTCATTTAATTCTAAGACGTTTAGTAGCATTGCGCTACGATAATTTACTACAAGAAGGCGTTCATGATTGGATGCACTTCTTGGGTACAAGTAAGCTAGAATGGGCTTGTTTGCTAACTGATATTCAACGTGCTGTAAGAAAATATGTCAACCCAGCATTTACTATATCCTTTGATTGCGCAAGCCCATTCCTGGCTTCTGCTAACGGGCAAATTTATATCCAAACTGAAATTGAAGATCGTAAGAAATGGGTATATCGTATGGTCCCAAGTGTAGATGATAAAAAATACGCCAAAGATTCACGTAAGTTTAGTGATGCTGTACTACAAGATGGTCGTTTTGCTAATTTCACAGACAGTCCTATAAGTAATCGTATACAGATCAATGATGTATGTTATTATGCTAAAGGTGACCTAAATAAAATAGGTAAAGAAGGTAAGACATCATGGGATAGTTTCAGTTACGCTATTCAAATGGGTCATAACGTTTGGAGCCATATTAATAGTGTACAAGAAGCAAATAGACAGTATGATCAAGGAGTTGTACCATATATGTTAGTACAAGAAACATTTGATCGTGTATACTTTAAAAATGTGGTTGATAGCATTTTTGCCGCACCAGATCGTGCAAGTGCAGAAGCTATTATTGAATATCATAATAAGTTTTGGCAACAGATTATCGGTACACGTGGCGCAACAGGTAAGAAAACTATTAATGCCAATACCTTTTATAATAGAAACTACCAAGAAGTTGAAGTTGAAGTAGAGCATCACCGTGATGACAGTGGTTTAGATGAAAGCAAATTAGATGATTTAGAAGCAGGATTGGGGGAATAATGGATAAAACAAAACTAGAAGGTCATTTAGCAGAGTTAGAACAATACCATACCGGGCTTGACAAACAGATCAAAGAAGGTTATACTAATTACTTAGATGATATCGGTTTAAGTAAAATGAAACAAGAGAAAGCGTATATACGTCGTCAAATTGAAGAAACTAGGGAAAAGTTAATTAAACTATGAAACGTGTTTATAATGAAGGTGTAGCCGAAGCAGTAACATTCTTTGTAGGTGAAGAAATTGAGCGTACTCCCGCTTACGGAATGCCTACGTTATTTGTTGTAGGAGTACACGAGGCTGATGAAATCTTAGCAATAATCAACGATTACAATGCTAAATGTCAATTAACACCTAATCAGATTAAACACATTTACTTTGGTGCTAATCAAAGTTTTGATGCCAACGGTGACGTTAACAATGTTGGTGTTTGGCGCCCTTGGGAAGATATGATCCATGTATGCTTAGAAGCAGGTTTCTGGTGTACCTTAGATTTAGATGTAAAGGATGTAGCAGGATTAGTAGAAGGTGGATTAATTGAGAAACGTAGATTTATTCCGCAGATTTCGGTTAAATTGCCCTATTTACAACATCTAGGTTATAATGCTACAATTAAGCTAGACGATGTAGACTTCAATGCAACCAATCCAGGTGTGTGGTGTCATACATTAAATTCATTAACCACTAGAGAAACCTTTACCGATTGGGATCAATATGGTAAAGATGAGATTATTAAATGATTAAATTATATAAAGAATGGGTAGAAAGCAAGCGTCTAGCTAATCTACAGGCCAGAGTAACTATAGCTACTGAATTAGAAAAACTTCCATATATGAGTAAACGTTTTATTCTAACAGAGTGTTTATTAACCCCAGACCAACTTGCTCGCAATGATGCGCTGTGGTCAGAAGAGCATGGTAGAGTATGATACAAGCAGAACGTGATCTAGTAGATAGAATTATAATTGCAGCTAAGAGAAAGATCTGGGTTAGCTTTACCAAAGAAGGAATTCACTGTTATCCAGCGGCCGCCACTGACCCATTACTTAAAACTGGAGATGAATATGATGTATCGTTCCTTGCTAATCCTCATCGTCATATTTTCCATTTCAGGGTGTCAATTGATGTGTGGCACAATGACAGGGACATCGAGTTCATCCAATTCAAACGATGGCTTGAAAGCCTGTATGTGGGTCAGGGTTCCGTATTAGAATTAAATTATAAATCATGCGAAATGATCGCAGATGACCTATACGTGCAGATTGCACAAAAGTATCCCAATCGTGATGTTCACATTGAAGTAAGTGAAGATGGCGAAAACGGGTGTTTCATTGAGTACAACCGTACTCGTCCTCACCAAACTGTCACTATTTAAGGAGATTTAACGTGGCAAATCCAGCATGGCTTAACAAATACCTTCGTATGAAGCCTGAAGTAACACAAATCTATAACGACTTAGACGCATGGTTAAACTACTGTCGTTTCCACATGATCAAATACAACGAAGCTGACTTATATAAGTCACCTGCTTATCGTGAATGGCAAGAAAAGCGTAAACGTCGTGAACAATGGCGTCAACGTCAAGGCCAACCTACAGGTTATCAAGGTCGGAATCCACGCTAATGACAGTATTTGTTATAGATTTAGAGTCTGTTCCTACGCGATATACTTGCGAATGGAAGACTCATGTACCTAAACTATTAGAGGAACATGGCCATGAAGTCTATGTTATTGCGGGCCCGACTGATATACCTAGTGCCACTACTCCTGGGGCTTTCCTCAATTTTGGTGGTACTAATATCTATAAGGCTGCTCAAGTTGAGCGAATAGGAAGACTCTTCACTGAGGGCAGGGTTAAATCGGGAGACCACTTCATTTTTACTGATGCTTGGCACCCTGGTATTATCAATCTTAAGTATATGTCTGAACTGCTGGGTATTAAAATAACCATACATGCACTTTGGCACTCTGGCAGTTATGATCCACAAGACTTCTTAGGACGTCTTATTGGTGACGCGGCTTGGGTTAGACATGCTGAACAAAGTTTCTTTTATGCTATCGATCACAACTACTTTGCCACAGATTTTCATATTGAAATGTTTGTTAACAATCTATTAGGTGATGACATCAGTGTAAAATCAAACTTTGCTGATGGTGCTATTATACGCAGTGGTTGGCCTATGGAATATATGCCAGAAACACTTACCCCGTATAAACGTACCAAACGTGATTTAATCTTATTCCCGCATCGTATAGCACCAGAGAAGCAGGTAGAAATTTTTAAAGACCTTGCTCAATCTATGCCTGAATATGAATGGATTGTTTGTCAGGAACAGAACTTAACCAAAGAAGGATATCATACCTTATTAGGTGAAGCTAAGATGGTGTTTAGTGCTAACCTACAAGAAACACTAGGTATTAGCATGTATGAAGGTAGCTTAACTGATGCTATCCCAATAGTACCAGATCGACTAAGTTATAAAGAAATGTATGCTGAGATATGGAAGTATCCAAGTGAGTGGACAGAAAGTTATAGCAGTTACCTACATCACAAGCAAGAGCTGATAGCACACATTCGTGAGTTTATGTCTAACTATGATGAATATGCTAAATTTATTCATCAACAGGCTCGAGGCTTACATCACTATTTCTTTAGTGCTACTAAACTATTAGAGAATATTAAGTAATGGTTGCCTTACCTAATCTTAAACATCTACCCTATGGTGGAGCAGAAGCCGTAGTTGATCCTAATGCTATAGGTTTTGTACAAGCCATCGGGCAGTCTATGTTAGCGACTAATTGTTTGTTAGATCGTAACATACACACAGAGTTTGTTAATGAATATCGTAAATGGATCTTATCTGGCCAATTGAATAATGTACAAGGGCTAGAAGAGTTTCCCATTGCTGCATACAGTAACGGTACCACAGAAGCATTTGATAAGTTTTACCTAAAGAATCGCACACGTAGATTTCGTTGCTTTAAAGGTGAGTATATGTATCATCAGGCCTCGTGGCGTAACTACTTTCCAGACTGGAAGTTTATCGATGATGCGGTAATTAGTGAAAATGATGCTGTAGTTATCAGTTTACCATTTAGTGATCTAGGCGGTGAGCATCCTCGAATGCAGGCGGTGTTAGATCAATGTCTGGCATTAGGTGTACCTGTGTTAGTCGACTGTGCTTATTTTGGTATATGCAAGGATATCTCTTTTGACTTTACACATCCGGCTATAACAGATCTAACCTTTAGTCTAAGCAAATTTTTACCCGTAGCACACCTACGTATTGGTATTAGATTTACACGGTTTGATGACGATGATAGTCTATTAGTCAGTCACAAAACGCAGTATGTTAATCGACTAGGCTGTGCTGTAGGATTAGAAATATTTAAAAATTATACACCAGACACTATCTATACCAGGTTTGAACAACAACAGACTAATTTATGCAGTTTATTGGGCGTAACTCCTAGTAAATGTGTGATTTTTGGCTTAGATTATAACAATATGTACCCAGAATATAACCGTGGTACAAAGACCAACAGATTAAGTTTGTCTAAATACTTATATGATAACCAATTACCTGACTAAGAGTAAAATACCTGTTATTTGGGACTACCATCAAATAGAGTTCGCATGGACTGAACTTTATTCCTACGATCAAGTTAATCCCGAGGATCCTTGGGATAGTCCTGCTACACAGTTAAAACTCGAACAAGAAGCCTTATATAATAGTTGGGGTATTGAAAAGGCCTGTACCAAACATTACCAAAGTTATGTTACTAGATTAGACTTTGATCCCCGAGATATATTTGATCAACTGCCCGGACATACACATAACTATAACTTCTTAAAGTTAGGTGCTGGACGTATCCTACCTTGGCATTTGGATACCTATACCTACTACATACATACCAACAATGTGCCGCCTGAAGATATACACAAGGTACGCAGATCTATAGTCCTAATGCAAGATTGGGCAAATGGACAAATACTTCAGTTCGATGACCAAGTTATTAGCCATTGGTCTGCAGGTGATACTTTAACTTGGTCACACAACCTATGGCATGGTGCGGGCAATTTTGGTCATAATGACCTAGTTGTTATGATAATAAATTATCAAATAGTTTGACACCGCCTAAATAATCATGTATTATTAATTATCAATGCCAATCCACTGGCTTAACATCGGAGACACAATGTCAAAATATAAATTTAGCGAACAACTTCGCAACAATCTAAAAGCAAATAACAAAAGATTCTGGGCAGGCGACAATATCTCAGAATACATCACAGACGCAGGCAAAGAACAACTAATTGACGAAGCCACAGAAGCATTTGAAACTGTGCTTGATACCTTGTTAATTGATCGTGAAACAGATCCTAACAGTCACGGCACAGCACGTAGACTGGCTAAAATGTACTTTAACGAAATTATGGCGGGCAGATATGAACCAGCACCTGATGCTACAGCTTTTCCAAATGATAGTGAGGATCGTTACGAAGGGATGTTGGTGGTTCGTAGCGAGTTACGTAGTATGTGTAGTCACCACCATCAACCTGTCGCAGGAGTCGCTTACATTGGTATTATCGCTGCCAACAAGCTCATCGGACTATCTAAATATACTAGGATTGCTCAGTGGTGCGCTCGCCGTGGAACTCTACAAGAAGAGCTTGCGAATGACATTACGAGAGAAATTGCTAAGGCGACTGGATCAGATAACGTAGCTGTTTACTTAGAGGCAGAACATGGTTGCTGCATCAATCGTGGCATCATGGCACATTCCAGCCTAACTCAAACCACAGTATTAACGGGTGCGT
>Ga0316226_1003180_pt1 | contig 14394 bp, 13 predicted proteins | sample TBH18017metaG_FD_206009 | JGI IMG/M metagenome (GOLD analysis project Ga0316226, IMG submission 206009) | Freshwater microbial communities from Trout Bog Lake, Wisconsin, USA - TBH18017 | ecosystem: Environmental > Aquatic > Freshwater > Lake > Hypolimnion/Profundal zone | place: USA: Wisconsin... | reverse complement strand
TCCGCGACGGACGCGGACAGGCCCGGCTCGAAATCGAGCAGCAACTCATTTTCCAAACGGTAAATGTTGAGGTCGCTTTGCAACTTGCCCCTGGCGGAGACCAGCGCGGCGTAGCAGCCTTCGCCAATTTGCAGGTCTTTGACATTATGGGTGACCTGGCCGTTGAGAAAGCGCCGGGCGTCGGCGCCCGTGACACATAAACGCCCGCGAAAACTCAAATCCAGGACGCCCGCCCCTTCGCGCAGCGCCGCGTATTCGGCCGGCCAATCGCCATAGTGCGCGACGACCTCCCGGCCGCTGACTTCGGCAAAGACCGCGCCGGCGGCCCGGTGAAACGCATGCAATGGGAGAGGAATCATAACAACGCCTTATATTTTACATTGCGATTCTGATTCTTTTCAAGTTAAAACCCGAATCACATTGCCAATCCGCCCCTCTTTCGCGTAAATCGTGTGGCAGGAATGAAATCAATGACCGGATACGGGCGCGGCGAGTGTTCCCAACGCGGGTTCAAAGCGACGGTGGAGGTCAGCTCCGTCAATCGCAAGCAAACTGAAATTGCCGTCAATTTGCCGCGGGATTTGGAAGTGCTCGAAACCCAACTGCGCGACGACATCAACCGCCGCGTGGCGCGCGGACGATTGACCGTGCGCGTCTCCGTCCACGCCGCCGCCGGCGCGGGGGGCAAAACGCTCATCAACGCCGCGCTGGCCAAAACATACGCGCGGGAACTTCGCGCCCTGGCCAAGTCCCTCCATCTGGCTGACGACGTGACCCTGGATTTGCTGGGGCGCGCGCCGGGCGTGCTGCAACCGGCGGAGGAAATCCACCCGGCGGAGGAGCTTTGGCCGGCGATCTCGAAGGCGTTGCGGACGGCCCTGGATGTGATGCTCAAGATGCGGGAACGCGAAGGGGCCTGGCTGGCCCGGGACCTGACCGCGCGCGCGGCGCGCCTGCGCGCCGGAGTCAAGCGGGTGCAACGGCTGGCTCCGCGCTCCGCCGAGCAGTACCGGGCGCAGTTGCTGGCGCGCATCAAGGCCGCCGGGCTGGCCGCGCCGCCGCTGGAGGACGAACGGCTGATGAAAGAGATTTTTCTTTTCGCCGACCGCTCGGACATATCGGAGGAATTGACGCGGCTGGAAAGCCACTTCCAGCAGTTCAACGATTGCGTCAAGTCCAAAGAGCCGGTTGGCCGGACGCTTGATTTTCTGGCCCAGGAAATGAACCGGGAAGTCAACACCCTCGGCTCCAAGGCCAACGACAGCGCCATCTCGCGCGAGGTTGTCTTGTTGAAGGCCGAACTGGAGAAATTCCGCGAACAGGTGCAAAACGTCGAATGAACCCCGCCCCGCCACCTTCTCCCGCCCCGGCAACGACGCCGCTGCTGATTGTCATTTCCGCCCCCTCCGGCGGCGGCAAGACCACGCTCTGCCAGCAGTTGCTGGCCCGCCACCCGGAAATGACCCGTGCCGTGACCTGCACCACGCGCCCGCCGCGCGCGGGAGAGATCGAGGGGCGGGACTATTATTTTATTGCCGAAGACGAGTTTTCGCGGCGGGTCCAGGCCGGGTCGTTTCTCGAACACGCGCGGGTGTTTGACCAGAGTTACGGCACGCCCAAGTCCGAGGTGCTGGACAAGCTCCGGAAGGGCCGGGACGTTTTGCTCAACATTGACATCCAGGGAGCGGCGACAGTCTGCGAGCGGGCGGGCGCGGACGCGGATTTGAGGCGGGCGCTGGTAACGGTGTTTCTGACGCCGCCGACTTTGCGGCAATTGGAGGAGCGGCTGCGGCGCCGCGGGTCCGATACGCCGGCGCAATTGCGGAAGCGCCTGGGCCAGGCGCGGCACGAAACCGGGCAATGGACCAAGTTCCAGTATTTGATCGTGAGCACGACCATCGCCGAGGACCTGCGCCGGATGGAAACCATCATCGAAGCCGAACGGATGCGGGCGGGCCGCTCGAAGTTCGCCATCGGCGACTGAAAGACGGCCGGATTCACAAAGGAATGAATGTCAGGGGAATCGAAAACAAGAAATTGACAGAGGAATGGTTGACAGAAGAATGGGGAAAGGGCCATGCCCTGAAATGATTCCCCTGTCCATCATTCCCATGACAAATCATTCTGAAAATGAATGGTTTGGATGGATGGCGGCAGCCCCCTCAGAAAAAAATATAATCCTGTATATCCTGTGAATCCACAGCGGCAAGAGCGATAGATTCACCCAGATGGACACAGATAAAAACAGGCATCCGCGTGTTTTTCCCAATCTGTGTTTATCTGTGTTCATCTGTGGCTCAACTGCCTTTTCAGTGTTCACAGGCCGCAGCGCCGCCGGCTTCACGCGCGCAACGGGTTTTTGCTTGCGCAAGTCCTTGATAATGTCCATATCCAGTTCAAATCTGATTTTCCAGCCCGCCGCTGTGTCTCGGAAAAACAGACTCTGTAAATTTTATCATGCCGCGAGCGGCTGTTGCTTATGTCAGCCAATAATGGCCCAAAACCAGACGCCTGTTTGCCGGATCAGCCGGTGAACGAGGCCGGGGCATCCCCATTTTCACCCCGCGTCCGCGGCTGGCTCTTGGGGTTGCTCCTGCTTGCCGCCGCGGCGATTCGGATTCGCGGCGCTTTGAATGATTTGTGGCTCGATGAAATTTGGTCTCTGAATCTGGTCCGCGGCATTTCATCGCCCTTGCAGGTGTTCACAAAAATTCATCACGACAACAATAATTACTTGAATTCGCTCTGGCTTTTCTTGTGGGGCTTTCATGGAAACTGGCCGGGTTATCGCGTCCCATCCATCGTCGCGGGTGTCGGCAGCGTGATGCTGGCGGGAATGACAGGGCGCCGCCGAAACGCGCCCGCCGCATGGTTCGCCATGTTGCTGACGGCCTTCTCCTATGTGCAGATTCTTTACTCCTCGGAGGCAAGGGGGTATTCCGAGGTCGTTTTCTTCTCATTCCTCTCTTTCCATGCGCTGGAAAAATATCTCGAAAAACAGGAATGGCCCTCCGCGGTCCTCGTTTCAATCAGTTCCATCCTTGGTTTTGCCTCGCACCTGATTTTCCTCAATTTTTTTGCCGCGGCCGTTCTTTGGTCGGGATGGCGGCTCATCAAATCGGGGCTTGGATTCGCGCATGTGCTCAAGGGCTTGCTCGCCTGCCATGCCGCCCCGGCTGCGTTGCTAACAATCCTCTATTTCGTGGATATCCGCCATCAGACGATGGGCGGCGGGGCGGGTTACGGTCCGGGAGTTTATCTGGACTCCCTCGCCTGGACGCTGGGCGTTCCGCCGGGCCGTTATGGCGCGCTGTTCGCCTCGCTTCCAACCCTTTCGCTTTTCATCGCGGGCATCTGGATTTTGCGGCGCGAAAAATCGGATTCGTGGATATTGTTTGCCGGCGTGATCCTGGTGGTTCCCATCCTGCTGGCGTGGATTCGCCATTCGGACGTGCTCTATGTCAGGCATTTCATTGTCGGAATGGCTTTTTTGCTGATTCTTTTCAGTTTCGTTCTGGCAGCCCTTTATCAACGCGGTTTCCAGGGGCGGGTCGTTTGCGTCTTGCTGATGGCCGGTTATTTTGTCCTCAATGGCTGGCACACCGCCGCCCTTTTCAAGCACGGGCGGGGGCATTATGGCGAGGCCGCGCGCTTTCTGGCTGAACACACGAAAGCGCCGGTCGTCACAATCGGCGGCGATCAGGATTTCCGCATTAACACGGTCCTGCGGTTCTACGCGGCGGACGCCATGGGGAACAAGACGGCAAAATACTACCCTGTGAAATCCTGGCCGAAAGGCGGGCCGGAATGGTTTGTCTCCCAGAAGGAATCTTTCGAAGACCCGGCGCCTCCGGGGGAACAATACACGGACAGCGCCGGCAACACCTATGAATGGGTGAAGACGTTTCAAAGCGCTCCGTTGTCGGGTTTGCACTGGTTTGTCTGTCACAACACGGCAAAGTGAATTGAAAAAGATTTGCAAGCGGGGCAATTCAGGTAAACTCAACCACAACAAAATATGAGCGCAGATATACCGGCTGATTTGAAATACGCCAAAACCCACGAGTGGGTCCGCCTGGAAGGCGACACCGCCACCATTGGCATCACCGACCACGCCCAGCGGGAATTGACCGACGTGGTGTTTGTCGAATTGCCCGCCCCCGGACGGAAGGTTGCCGCGGGCGAAGCCTGCGCGGTGGTGGAATCGGTCAAAACCGCCAGCGATATTTACTCGCCCCTGAGCGGGGAGGTCGCGGCCGTGAACGCGGAATTGACGCAACACCCGGAACGGGTCAACGCGGAACCCTACAAGGGCGGATGGTTGTTCCAATTGAAACTGACCCAGCCGTCCGAAGCCGCCCTGCTGCTCAACGCGGAAGACTACGCCAAACAAATCGCTCCCTGATAATTCCCGCAATGAACGGAGTTGCCAATCGCCGGATGGCTTTGATCGCGCTGGCGGTGCTGTCGCTGGACCAGGCCACGAAACTGCTGTTGCTGCGCTGGCTGGGCCCCACGCAGGAACGGGTGGTCATCGAGGGCTTCTTCAAATTCGTCCATTGGGGCAACACCGGCGCCGCCTGGAGTTTGTTCCGCGACCAGAATGATATTCTGGCCATCGTTTCCATTTTGGCTCTGCTGGGCCTTTTTTTGTGGCGCCGCCATTTCCACATTCAGAACGCCCCGGGCCAAATCGCCCTGGGCCTGATTTTTGGCGGGATCGCCGGCAATCTCGCGGACCGGCTCCGTTGCCACCAGGTCATTGATTTTCTCCGCTTTTATCTCAACCGCCGCAGCGGCGTGGAACTGGGGTTTCCCGCCTTCAACATGGCCGACAGCGCCATCTGCGCCGGAGTCGGCCTGCTGATCCTCATCTCCTGGAAACACGAACACCCGGACGCCGCCAACCGTGCCGGCTCCAAACCAGCCTCAGTTCCCTGAATTCCGGCGTGAAACACAGGGTCATCGGACCTTCGAATGCGATGACCGCGGGCTAAAGCGTGCGGCGGAAGAGCAGAGTGGCGGCGGTGATGGAGACAAGGGTGAAGAGGGACAAATAGACGAGGTCGCCGCTGATGGCCGCCAGGCCGGTGTTTTTCAAGATCAATTGTTTAAAGCCATGCACCGCGTAGGTGAAGGGGTCCACCGTCGTGATGATCCTCATCCACGGGGGAAATGCCTGGATGGGATAGACGGCGCCGCTGGGAAAAAACAAGACCGTGTTCAGCACGCCGAAGATGGCGCGCGGCACCAGCGGGTCACTCACCCGCACCATGAGCAAAAACATCAGGCTGATGAGCGCCAGCGAGGTTACCACGACCATCAGCAGCAGGCGGACAAACCGCGCCGGGTTCAAAGGGTCCGGTATCCCCGCGATGATCGAACCCAGCGTGATCAGGACCAGGCCGGCGAGGATGGCCTTGGCCGCGCCGGCCAGGTTGAATCCGACGATCAGTTCCAATTTGCGAATGGGCGTGACGAGATAGCCCTCGTGCAGCCCGCGCGCTTTGTCGTCAATATAAATGATGCCTCCGCCGATCATGGCGGAGACAAAGATCGCCAAGACAATTGTCCCCGGCAGCAAATACTGGATGTAGGGCACATAGGGATAGACCTCGACCACCGAGAGGGTGGCGGCGGCGCCGAGGCGGGAAGGAAGGGGCGCCTGGTTGTAAGGCCCCAGCAACTGGTTGAGGGAACCTTCGAGGGCTGAGGCGGCGAATTGATCGGTGTTGTCCTCAATGAGGGCGATCCTGGGATTGGCGCCCGAGAGCACCTTGCGCGAGAAATCCGGCGGGATGTTGAGCAAACCGTTGATTTTTCCGTTCCGCAAATCCCGCAAGGCAGACGTCTGGTCGTTGTAATAAGTGGTTTCAAACGTCTGCGCGTTGGCGGCCACCGCCTGCGCCATCTCGCGCAACTTGATCGCCGGCATGCCGCGGTCCTGGTCCAAAATGCCCACTTGCAAATGCTTGACCTTGCCGCCAAAGGCGTATCCGAGCACCACCAATTGCACCAGGGGCATGATCATGGAGACGAGGACCAGCGTGGGGCTGCGCCGGAAGCGGCGCAGATCGCGTTCGATGATGGCCAGAATGCGGTTCATCCGTTTTTGCTTTCGTACATGAACGCGCTGCTGTAACCCGCCGACTCGTTGAGCGAGTCGCGCAATTGATGCCCGGTGTAATGCGCGAAAACGTCGTCCAGCGTCGTGCTTTGCACCGAGAGGGAGGTAAGCGCAAGCCCCGCCGCGCGCACCGCCTCCAGCAACGCGGTGGTCGTGCGCGGGCCGTTGCGGGAGGAAACGCGAAACACGCTGTCGGCGGCCTTGACTTCCACGGCGTCGGGCAACGCCTTGAGGACCGCCTCCCAATCCGGGGGCACGCGGGAGAAGCCGGCCTCCAGGATGTTATTGCCGGGGATGGAAGCCTTGAGCTTGAACGGGGAATCCAGCGCCATCAATTTGCCGTGGTCAATGATGGCAATGCGGTCGCATAATTTGTCGGCTTCGTCCATGTAATGCGTGGTAACCAGGATGGTCAGCTCGCGCTCCCGTTTCAATTTATCCAGCATTTTCCACACGGCGATGCGCGAGACCGGGTCCAGGCCGGTCGTGGGCTCATCGAGGAAAAATATTTTTGGCTCATGCACCAAGCCGCGCGCGATTTCCAACCGGCGCCTCATGCCGCCTGAGAACATCTTGACTGGTTTGTCCGCCCACTGTTCCAAGTCCACCGCCTTGAGCAAAGCCGCGATGGTGGTTTTTCTTTTCTCCCTCCCGATGCCGTAGAGCTTGGCGAAAATACTCATGTTTTCCGTCGCGCTCAAGTCCAGGTCCGACGTCATGGCCTGGGGGATGACGCCGATGCACTGGCGCACCTGGTTGGGGCGGGCGACAATGTCAAAGCCGTTGACGCGGGCCGTGCCATCGGTGGGGGGAACCAGGGTGGTCAACATGCGAATGAGGGTTGATTTGCCCGCGCCGTTTGGGCCGAGCAAACCGAAAATCTCGCCGTTCTGGACGTTGAAATTCAGATGGTCCACGGCGAGAAAATCGCCGAATCTTTTGGCCAGGTTTTCAACTTCAACGGCAAACATAACTACCGCGCGCGCGGGGCCAGGGTGACATAGGCCGTCATTCCCACCGCCAGCGCCCGATCGTTGTTGTCGCAGCGCAGGCGGATTTCAAAAGTCTTGATGTCCCGCTTCGTCCGGCTCACGTCCCGCTGCGTCGCGTAATCCGCGTCCAGCCCGCGAAAAAAGACCGTTCCCGTCCGCTCCGCGCCGGAGGGCAGCCGGACAGGGAGCCTGTCGCCGAGGCGGACGCCGTCAATATAAGTTTCTTCCACGTCCGCGCGAACCCACAACTGGCCTGGATCAATCAAGGTGACGATGCCCTGGCCCGGGTTGACGACCTCGCCTTGCAACGCGGCGCGAACATCCACAATGCCGTCGCAGGGAGCGTGGATGAGCGTGTAATCCAATTGCACTTGAGCGCGTTCGGCCTGGGCGGACGAGGCTGCGCGCTGGTGCCGGCTGGCGGCCAGCGCGGCGCGCCGGGCGACGATCTGGCTGCCGGACGATTTCGCCAGACCCACCGCCGCTTCGGCAGCCACGGTTTGGTGGCGCAGGGATTCCACCCTGGCTTTGGCGGCGTCATAAGCCGTTCGCGCCTGATCGAATTCGGCGGGCGAATTCACACCCTCCTTGTTCAACTCCTGCTGGCGTTTGAAAGTCAGGGCCGCGTTTTCCATGTCCGCCGCGGCCTGAGCCACTTGATCTTTGGCGGCGGCCAGGGTGGCTTCGCTTTGCCCGATGAGATTGCTGCTTTGCATTTCCTGATATCCCAGGTCCGCCTCCGCCTCCGAGACTTGGGCCGAGGACTGTTGGGCGGCATTGGTGTAAAAGTTCAATTCCGCCCTGCGTTCCTGCGGTTGGATGACGGCCACCAACTGGCCATTGGTCACCTCATCCCCCTGCCGGACCAATAGCTGTTGGAGCCGGCCCTGGATTTCCGAGCTGACAATGACTTCATCCGTCGTGACAACGCCCGTGAGGACGATTTCACGCCGATGCGGAAGGATGGCAAAAAAAACCCCGGCCGCGATGGCGGCGGCGATCAACAAAATAAGAGGGACTTTGCGTTTCATGTTCAGCCGGATGCAGCTTGGACACTGGACTTGCCGGAATCAAGGAATTCCAGCTTTAGAGCGCGCACGGGGAGGCCGGAAGACGCCGGCTAGGTAATGCCGGCGACCTTGAAACCTTCTTCTTCAAGCAGGGAACGGATTCGGGCGGGCTGATCGCCTTGAAGCTCGATGCTGCGCTGGCGGGTGGTGCCGCCGCAGCCGCAGGCATGACGGAGCTTGCGGGCCAATTCCTCAATCACGGACATGGGAATGGAAGGGGCAAAATCGTGGACGACAATCACGGTTTTTCCGCCGCGATGCGCTTTTTCGCGCCGCAACACCACGCGCCCGAATCCCGTCTTGCGGGCCGCGGGCTGGACTGGAGAAGGAGGGTCCTCCCCCGGGGGCAAACCGTCAATTCGAAGGTTGGCGAAGGGATTGTTCAACTCCGGTTGATGGCTCCGAAACGACGATGAACCGGAACGGTTTGCGCTTTCCGCCGAAGGCCCGCGCTTTGCACAAGGGCGGGCCGGGCAAGAACCAATGCGCTGAGTGTCAGAGCCAGCATGAAGAAAGTTTGCCCATGATCGGGAACGGGGTCAACCACGTAATCCTGCCCCGGCCCTGTCAAAGCGATGAGATTCGCGGCCGGGCCGTCGTAAGTTGCCAGCGAGGCAATATCCTGGCCGGCTCCGTAATCATACTGGCCGTCTGCCAGGGAAAAGGCGTCAGCGGCGGGGAGGCCATCGTTGGCGACGGCATTTGAGGAAACGAGTTCCCAGATTGCGATCTGCAAACCCGCGGCGCTGGAAGAACTCATGGTGGGAGAATAAAATTCCGCCCACAAGTCCGCGATATCCGCCGCCAGGGCGGCGTTCAATATGGCGGGGGACTTTGGCGCTTCAGCCAGGGAGACCATGGAATAGCCGGATTTGGGGCCGCTGGCGCTCCAATGAAACGGGTCAATGCAAAAGCCGTTGTAGCTGGCGCTGCTGCCGCCGTCAGCCACTGTAAGCGTGTTTATTCCGGCATAGACCCCGCCGTTATAATTCAGATAAGGAAGATTGGCGCTGACGACTTCCATGGGCGTTGTGCTCCAGTCTGTGATGTCCGTAACCGTGAGTGAAGTGGCGTTCACAGTTGCCCCAAGGCCAGCCATCATGGTCCAGCCAATGACCGCCGCCACGATTTGTTTCAGAATCGGTTTTTGTCCTGTTTTCATACTCACATCAGCGATGCTTCTTTGCTCATCTGTTTCCAACCTGCGCGTTCTCTTAATACCGCAACTTGTTGGTAAATAGCAGTTTCCGAGCCAGAACGCCGGATGTCGTGATGACGGTCTGGCGTTATACGCAATCAGTTGATTGTGAGTAATTTACAACAACGGAAAACCAATGTCCGCTATTGGGACGCTTTTCTCAATTTTGGACATTACATCGGCGGCGGCAATTTCAGTTCGCGCTCGGTCTTGAGGCGAAGTTGGCCGCAGGCGGCGTCAATCTCCCCTCCTTTTTCACGGCGCAAGGTGGCGGGGACTTTGTGGCGCTCCAACGCGGCGAGGAAGGCTTCCTGGGCCGGCTCTTCGGGCCGGACCCACGGCAGTCCCTCCACTGGGTTGTAAGGGATCAAGTTGACCTTGGCGCGCAGGTTCAGGGCCAGTTTGGCCAGAGGAGGAACCTGCTCCAAGCCGTCGTTGACGCCGGCGATCAAAATGTATTCCAGCGTGATCATGCGGCCCTTTTTCTCCTGGTAAAAGGCGCAGGCCGCGGCGAGTTCTTTCAACGGGTATTTTTTATTGATGGGCATGACGCGGGAGCGGGTCTCGTCGGTCGCCCCGTGCAGGGAGACGGCCAGGCGGAATTGCTGGGGCTCGCCTGCCAGGCGGCGGATTTGAGGGGCCAGGCCGCTGGTGGAGATGGTGATTTTGCGGGCGCCGATGGCGCCGCCCCAAGGGGCGTTAAGGATGCGCAATGCCGCCAACAGGTTGTCGTAGTTGGCCAGGGGTTCGCCCATGCCCATGATGACCAGATTGCTGATGAGCCGTGCGCCGCCGCCGGCCTGGGATCGCTCGACGGCGAGGAACTGGTTGACGATTTCCTCGATGCCGAGGTTGCGTTTCCAACCGTCCAAGCCGCTGGCGCAAAATTTGCAGCCGTAGGCGCAACCGACTTGAGTGGAAACGCACAAAGTGCGCCGGTCATCCGGTTCGCCGTACAGGGAGGGGCTTGCGGGGATGAGGACGCTTTCAATCAACGCGCCGTCGGCCAGGCGCCAGAGGAATTTCTGGGTGGCGTCGTTCGCGCCCTGCCGCTTGGCCAATTCCGGCCAGGACAGGGTGTAAGTTTCCGCCAGGCGCTGGCGGAGGGATTTGGGAAGATTGGTCATTTCGTCCCAATGGGCGGCGCGTTGCGCGTAAAGCCATTGCAACAATTGGGGCGCCCGGTAGGACGGCTCGCGCCAGAGTTGGAGTTGTTGCTGGATTGCCTCCTGCGTTTGCGAGCGGATATCAGGTTTGCTCATGTTTTAGTTGCCGCCACTGTCTTTGAGGACGACGAACTGGCGGGCGCCGTCCCGGACCATGTTCACCATGATGCCGCGTTTGAGGTCGGCCGATTTCATCGCGTCACGAAATTGCCGCGGGGTGGAGACGCGCTGCCGGTTGATCTCGGTGATGACATCCCCGGCTTCGATGCCGCGCAGATCGGCGGGCGAATCCTGCTCGACTGAAGTGACGATGACGCCGGAAATAAAATCAATCCCGTATTGCTCCGCCAAATCCCTTGTCAAACCCTGCACGGTCAATCCCAGGCTGGCCGGCTCGACAGCTTTGCGGGAAGATCGGGCTTTGGCGGTCATCTCATCGTCGGCGGGCATGACGCCCGGGGTGACTTTGAGGGTCAGATGTTGCTTGCCGCGCACCACGTTCAACGCGACCGCCCGCCCGTTTTTTTTGCCGGCCACTTCGTCTCGAAGTTGCCGGGTGGTGCGGATGGTTTTGCCGTCCACGGCGGTAATCACGTCGCCGGGCCGCAAATCGGATTTGGAGGCCGGTCCGCCAGGAAGGATGGCGTCAACCACCACGCCGTCGCGGGCGTCGGGGGCCAAAGGCCCGTCCAGACTGAGGTAATCGCTGTCGTCTTTGAGTTCGTTAATCAAGATGCCGAGCCAGGAACGGGTGTATTTGCCCTCGGCAATCAAATGATCCTTGACCCCCCTGGCCAGGTTGATGGGGACCGCGAAACCGATGCCGGTATCCAAACCTTCAATCATGGTGTTGATGCCGATGACTTCGCCGTACAGATTGACCAGAGGCCCGCCGCTGTTGCCGGGAAGGATTTTGGCGTCGGTTTGAATGAAATCCTGGTCGGCATCGTTCTCGAAAGAGCGGCCCTTGGCGCTGACGTGGCCAACGGTGACCGTGTCGTTGAGTTCAAAGGGAGCGCCAATGGCCAGGACAAATTCGCCCACGCGCGTGGCGTCGGAATCGCCCAATTTGGCGGGCGTCAGTCCGGCGGCTTTGATCTTCACCACCGCGATGTCGGACTCGGGATCGCCGCCCTTGACCTCGGCGGGGAAGACGCGGCCATCTTTCAAACGGACAATGATTTCGTCGGCGTTTTCAACGACGTGATTATTCGTCAGGATGAAACCGTCGGGTGAAATAATGACGCCCGAACCCTCGCCCGCGAGCCAGTGCTGGCGTGCGCCTCCATGGTTGCGTCCGCCCTGGTCATGGTGTTGAAAGTGCCGCCGCAATTCCGGCGGCAAGATGTCCCAGTAGGAACCTCCGTCATCGGATTCCCTGCCGTTGACTTTTTGGCGGATGTCAATGACGACGACGGATGGAGAAACCTTGTCCGCCACTTCGACGAAGGCTTCATTGAGCTGGCGGGCAAGGTCCAGCGGAGTGGAATTCCCCGCGGCGGGGGGAGCGCCGGAGGCCATGGACGCGGCGGCGAGGCAGCAGGCGGCCAGGAGGCTGGCAGTTTTCATGATGGCAGCCGGAAAACCAGGCATGAGAAATAATATATCATAAAATGTTCCATACGCGCGCGGGGAGCATCTGCATTGACTTGCCGCGCCAAGACCGCTACCGTTCAGGGCAAACGACGGTACAGAAGTGGCCCGATGAAACATATAATCGAAAAACTGCTTGTTTTGCAAGACAGGGATCGCCGGATCATGCGCATCCGGGAGGAATTGGCGCGGATGCAACCCGAACGCCAGGCATTCCAGGGCCAGGCCGCCGCGACCCAGGCAGGTTTGGAGGCCGTGAAAACCCGCGTCAAACAAGTCGAATCGGACCGGAAAAAGCTGGAATTGGAGGCTGAATCCAAGAAGAAGCAAATTGAGCGTTACGCCCTGCAACAATTTCAAACCAAAAAGAACGAGGAGTACCGCGCCCTCACCCTGGAGATCAACAACTGCCAGGCAGGCATCACCGAGCTTGAAAACCAGCAGTTGGAATTGATGGAACAGGCCGAGACTTTGCAAAAGGAGGCGGTCGCCGCCAGCCGCGAGGCGGACGAAACGCGAAAGATGGCCGAAAGCCAGTTGCGCCAACTGGACGCCCGCGAACAAAGCCTGCGGGATGAATTGGCGGCGCTGGAGGGCAACCGCAACGAGTTGACTTCGGGCGTGGACGAGCGGGTCTTGCGCCACTACGAACGTTTGTTGCACAACAAGGGCGACAACGTGGTCGTGGGCATTGAGCACGGCGTCTGCGGCGGCTGCCACATGAGATTTCCCGTCCAACTGATGGTTTCCTGCCAGGCGGCCAAGGACATGGTCACCTGCCCCAACTGCGGGCGGATTCTTTATTATTCGACGGACATGGATCTGGTGGCGGTGGATTAGGAAAGCGCCGCCTCAGTTTTTTCCGCCCACGCAATCACCCCGTCGGCAATCGTCGCCGTGGCGCGGCCCTTGAGCCGCCACCCGCCAAACGGGCTGTTGCGGGATTTGCTGGCGGAGTCGTTGAGGTTAAAGACCCATTCCCTGTCCACGTCCATGATCGTCAAATCCCCGTCGGAGCCTGGCCGCAAACTGCCTTTGTCGGGCAGGCGCAACAAGCGGGCCGGGGCCGCCGTGAATTTGGCGATGACATCCGGGAGCGAGAGCTTCCTGGAGTGATGGAGCGCCATCAATGACAACGCCAATTCAGTCTCAAAACCGACGATGCCGAACGGCGCGTAATCGAACTCCACTTCCTTCTCGTAGTCGCAATGGGGGGCGTGGTCGCTGCTGATAATCTCCACCGTGCCATCCGCCAACCCCTCGATCAACGCCTCCCGGTCCGCCGCCGAGCGCAAGGGGGGATTCATTTTGAAATTGGTGTCGTAAGAGGGCCAGCGCGGATGTTCGCCGCCGGGCTGAATGTCTTTGCCGTCGGTTTCCCAAAATTTGTCGCTGCCAGCCAGGACGGTGTCGGTCAGCGTGAAATGATGGGGACAAGCTTCGCCGGAAATGGGCACCCCGCGTTTTTTGGCGTCGCGCAGCAATTGGACGCTGCGGGCGGAACTTAAATGCTGGCAATGCACCGGCGCGCCCGTCAACTCGGCGAGCAGAATGTTGCGGGAAACCATCAGTTCCTCCCCCGCGGCCGGCCAGCCCCGGAGTCCGAGCACCGTGCTCCAGTAGCCTTCGTGCATGACGCCATCGGTCACAATGGAATAGTCCTGGCAGTGGTCCATGACCGGAAGATCGAACATCCGGGCGTATTCCAGGGCGTGGCGCATCAATTCGTTGTTTTGCACGCAATGCCCGTCGTCAGTGATGGCGACGACGCCGGCGGCTTTGAGCGAGCCGATGGGGGCCAATTCCTCGCCGGCGATGCCGCGGGTGATGGCGCCGGCAACGAAAACATGGATTTTGCTCTCCCGCTGGGCCTGTTCGCGGATCAAGGCGACCGTTCCCGCGTTGTCAATGGCCGGCGAGGTGTTGGGCATGCAGACCACCGAGGCGAAACCGCCGCGCGCCGCCGCCGCCGTGCCGGTGGCGATGGTTTCCTTGGCCGATTGTCCGGGGTAGCGGAGGTGGGCGTGGAGATCAATCAAGCCCGGGCAGACGACCATCCCCGCGGCATCGAATCGGGGTGTGTGGGCGGGGGCCGTGGCGGCGAGGCCGGGGCCGACGGCGCTGATTTTTCCGTCCAGGATGAGGACATCGGCGGCGGCATCAAATCGCTGGGCGGGGTCCACCACGCGTCCGCCCGTTACGAGCAAGGAATTCATCGGGGAGGGAGGATACAGGGAGAAGGATTGAC